>Ga0307937_1001667_pt1 | contig 10923 bp, 9 predicted proteins | sample OrgLakmetagenom3_FD_201814 | JGI IMG/M metagenome (GOLD analysis project Ga0307937, IMG submission 201814) | Saline water microbial communities from Organic Lake, Antarctica - #3 | ecosystem: Environmental > Aquatic > Non-marine Saline and Alkaline > Saline | place: Antarctica: Organic Lake...
AATGAAAAAATGACCGGTTTATTCCAAATAAAGCAAAACATCCCTTTTACTGCCAAATAATATGAATACTAATTTAACCAGCCGAGTAAAAATGGGACACCGAGCTCATGAATCGCTCAATTTAGGTACTAGTTATTTCTGGGATAAGGAGAAAAGCGAATGGAGAAATTTTATTAGATCAGAGAAAGAATATGATGATCAACACAGGTATACCTCATATATTGATTACATGTGGAATCTTTCGCAAGAGACTTGGGAGCCATACTGGAAAGGTGAAATAGCTTATCATGAAATCAGGAAACAGGAAATTAGTGGAAAGCTATAGGTGGGATGATTTGGAGGAAAAAAGTGGGAAGGTTACCGCAAGCATGAAAACGATTTTGATGAGGACGGAAATGAGATTTTATTTATAAGGTATACTTGGGGTAGTTTGGATGAATGGATTGGCCTGACAAAAGTTGAGTCTGAGATTAATGAGAGCGGAAAAACAATGAGAAGGTATGCATTTTGGTTGGGTTGGCATGCTGAATGAAAAAAGGTGGAAGTTCCTTCTAATTCATCAGCAAACCCACCGGAACGGCATTGTTGCATCCAATACACCTTTTTGTTTGCAGCAATTGGATTTGTTATAGCAGCAAAATCATCATCGGTAATTAACCCATCAATGAGATAAAGTGTTGAATTGCCACCGGAACCGCCTCCATGGTCGAATGTCCATACAAAAAGAAAATCATCCTGTGCTACCTGTGGGAAACCACCAGTACCATTAGCCAGGCCATTGAATACAAGGTTAACATTGGCTATGCTGGCTGAATAGTCAGTTACAGTTACCCCCGGATCAGGCTTATACTCATCAGCTTGAAGAGGAAATGTGAAATCATTTCCATCTGCAAACAGCACAATAATATTATCTTGTGAATAACCTTTTTCCTGCAGCATTTCCCACATCAGAAAGGTGTCGTTCCAGAATTCATCAAAACCATAAGTGCTCTTACCCTGGCCACCATTCCACTGGTCGGACTGTGGCACAGCATAAGAAGTTGCGGCATAATCGCCGGTAATGAGTACGGCATATTTTTCCTGCGCATTTGCAAGATGGCCAATGCCGAAAACCATTAAGACCAAAAATAAATTTTTTACTTTGTTCATAATTTCTAAATTTGTGACTCAAACCGGATGCGGGAGCAGTATGATTTTTGCTTTTGCGATGCTTGGTCATACTTGCTCCTTTTTGCCGGTTTTGTCAGTTAATGATTTATTTAATTATTTCCACCAGACGTGTCATTAATTGCCTGCCGGCTTGCAGGCGAACAAGGTACAGGCCGCTATTAACCTCCTTTTTGTTTTTATCTGTACCGTTCCACATAATTTGATACCTGCCCGGTGTTTGTTTTTTTACTAATAAAGTGTTTATCAAGTTTCCTTGTAAATCATAGATTTTTATTGATATGTGCTCTGTTTCTTTTAATGAATATAAAATTGTTGTATTAGCTTTTGAAGGATTGGGATAAATATTGCATAAATCAATGGCTATGGGTTTATTTTCGATACCTGTTGTTATTTCGTATTTTCTTAATACAACCGATGAATTATAATTCGGGGAAAGGCTTTCTACCAATATGCTTGTCATATACAAAAAGTGTTCTCCACTAATTAATTTATTTCCATAATTTCCATAATCATTATCTTCAATAATTTCACCCACCCATTCATTGTTAATGAACTTATAATGTACCAACTGATATGCATCATCTAAGTCTTCGTTATTAACTATATGAATTTGATTGTTGATATCAACACAAATAGCCTGTTCATCTGCATTTTCTGCTAATAATTCAGGAATTTCCCAACTCTCACCATTGTAATAAGAGTATAGTGTACCATTATCCGGTGGTATTGAATCATTAATATATTGTTCCCAAACTATGTTTTGATTATTAGAGTTTGATAAAGCAATATCAGTTTCACCCCACGATCTTTCATCGTTTATCTGTGTAAGATTACTCCATTCATTGTCTATAAAATCAAAGTAGATAACCCTCATATCATATGGGTTTTGACCTTCGTCGAAATAATTTCCTATACAATAAATATTGTTTAAACTATCAATAACAACATTATTTAAAAAGACATTGTCATTATTATTATATGGAATTTGAATTTCATCCCAAATCCCATTTTCCAAAATCCGGTAAAACGTAGTCCCATTCTGAAAGTCATGAAACCAAAAGCAGTAAAGTTTATCATTGTTGTCGATAACAAGGCGGTTATGCCTGGCTCCGGGCCAACCAATTGAAACAGTATCCATTTCGCTCCATAAATTATCTGAAAATTTGCGATATACTATTAGTGTCTGATAGGAATTGCCGCTATTGTAATCATAAGTTAAATGCAAATTGTTTTCTGAATCGGCCACAATATGCGGGTTTTCCATCCATAGGCTGGTGTTTTGCGATACATTTTCAGGTGTACTCCAGGTTTGTCCATCATCAGTAGATTTGCTGTAATAGATATGCTTATAGTTTGATTCAATTTTATAACTCCATACACAATGGATATTCCCAGAATTGTCAATACAAAAGTCTGAATTATTATTAACACCTTGTAAGGTGCTTATTTGTATTGGTTCTGTCCATGTTTGGGCAAAAGAATCAATTATTAAAACAATTAGAAAACAAAAGAATAGTGCCTTTTTCATTACAGTTCAGTTTTTAGTTTCCTATGGTAAAGAATAGACCTTAAAGTTACATAATTTTCATTTACGTCGGTTTGTTTTTTTTCTTTTTCAGCGAGAGCCAAAATTTAAGCTCTTTTGGTTTTTTCTGTGTTTGGCTTTAGTGTCGGCAAAAACCAAATGTGCTTAAATGTGCGGAGGCCTTCGCCTTGTTGCTAACGGTTTGGCTATGAATAGTTGCCGATTTCGTAGCTGTAATTTTTCAAGATACGATAAACTCAATGCGAGCTACAATGCTTGAATTTACTACTATCTCGGCAATTATTTATGAGCCTTTGTTATGGGCTTTTTATTCCTTTTATGATAGTTAATTTTCCTATGGTAAACTTCCAGAAGCTGTTGCTATTACATAATCTCCAGAACTACTCGCTTGTTCAATAATATCTCCTTGATAATATATTTTAGTAGTAATATTTGCATTCTCATTATCCGCTTGTGCTGATATGTACACAAAATCACCTTGATTTCCAGTAAAAGTAGTTGTCCAACTGCCAGAAGAAATTGTTTTTTGTTCAGTATTTCCGCTACTATTTTCGTAAGTTATATCAAAACCACTCGGACTACAAGTTACTTCGTATTTAACGGTTCCGCTTAATTCTTCTTTTTCGCAAGATGAAAGAATTATTCCAAGAAATAATACTGTCACAAATAATAGATAATTTTTTTTCATTACTAAATCCTTTTAATATTTTTCTACTCATAAGGCTTTTCGATTTCGCCCCGTTTTTTTTAATGGTTTCTGAACTCCATTTCACCCTACTTTATTTTTGGGATTGTTCAGGTCAAACTTTTATCCCGCTACAAGTAATTTTCGTTCGAGAACATTATCAGTTTATTTTTCTACTCCTGATTAAATCGGTCGTTTCTCTGTTTTTGCTCTGTCTTTTTAAATTGCCCATAACGTTGATAATATGGGCTGATTGCCCTTGAAAATTAGTAGAAACTTGATAAAATATACTGACTTATGAATACAGATAAAGAAACAAAAAAAAACGGCAATTTGCCTATATTTAGTGTTAGCGGCTTTTATTCTATTTTTAGACTATTCTCAACTATCTTAAATTCAGAATCTAATTTATCAATTCTGTCTGTTTGTTTAAGTATTAATATCGTTTTTCCACTTGCATTGAAAGAGATAATTCTACCGAAGAATTTTTCACCAAATAATACTAAATCGAAGTCTGATTTAAAAGCATTAAACCCTTTATAAACAGATTTGAATATGGGTTTTGTATTGGAGTTTTTATGTGTAGGTTCTTCTTTCATTCCTTCTATTGTATTTTCAATTATCTCTCGTGGTTCCATTTCCATATTTAACCATGTAATTGAAATTATCTCGGAAGAGTTAATACCTTTTTTTTCACAATTAATTTGATATGCTAAGTCTTGTTGAAGTTCTTCTTTTTCAACTTTCCAGTTATCTGGATAGTCAAAAGAGATACCTGCATAAGAAAATGAGATATTATTGACCTTGTCTTCAGAACTATTAGAAGTATAGCTATTTGCATTAAATGAATCCAATGTGTCAATGAGGTCTGTATTTGCAGGAATAAATAGGGAAATAATAAAAAGTGCAAACGCAGTAATTAGAACAATCCAAGAAGGTGTCGTTCTTTTAACTCCTTTTACGTTTTCTTTTAATACAAATGTGTGTGCCATTTGGTCATGCAAACCTTGCTTGTTTTTTGTAAACGCAATCATTATATATCCGATACCGAGTATTAAACCGGATAAAATCTTTCCAAAAAAACGACCTGATGCTTGCCCAAATCCAATTTTTTCAAATTTATCATCGGTCACTTTTAATCCTAAAATTGCTTTTCCTGGTGTTGCTTGGAACTTGCTACTTTCAAACAATGCGTAAAAAAACCAACCAAATAAAATACCCAATGGATTCTTAAATACTAAAAAACTACCAGAAAACAGACTCTTAGAATTGAGTGGAATAGGCAATTGAAGCAAAGCCCAAATAAAAGATGTTAAAAAAAACATAAAAGCAAAATCAATAAAAAATGCTGCCAACCGCAACAAAAATCCAGCATTTTCATTGTTTGTAGTTATTGATTCAATATTACTGACAGAGTCTGTGATTTCATCTTTATTTGTCAACCCAACGTAGTTATCTTTTATATCTTCAATATTGACCTGAATTTTTGGCTGTTCTGTTTTAGGTATTGGTGGAGGTACATTTTTATTATATTCGGGTAGGTCTTTTAGTTGTATCCAGTCTTTCAATTCCTTTTTCCAAATCAGTGTGTCTTCCGAAAGATTCATCTCAATAATCTCATTTAGATTAAATGGACCTTTCTGTTCTTCATTTTTGATGATAAAATAATGTTCCATATTCTTGGTCTTTTAATTGCCGCTAACGGTGGCGGTATGAAATCGTTGGGGATTGCGGGCTACTTTCCTGTCAAGTTACACTAAACTTGATGCGTGGCAGAATGCTTGCATAACCACTTAAGCACCAATGTTTTATACCGCGTGTTGGCGGTTCGTGCACTATTTAGCACTAATTTCACATTTGAAAACAAGTCCTAATTCACTAACTAGCTGAAAATCATTCATCCAATTGACCTTCATATTCTCACAAACATTAGGAATCTTAATCTTCTTTGAATTCAAAGCTGTCACTTTCTCTTCTTTAGTAACCACAATAGCATTTTCATAAATTGCATGAGCAATAACCCAAGGATCTGCAAGAGAGCGTTGTTTTGTATTGTCTACTAAAAATTTATGCGAAGGATTTGAAGAGTAAATATCTTGCAAACATTTTGTGACACCTTCATCAATCTTTCGAATTGGTATATCACTAGATTTAAGCCAATTGCTTAAGTCATCTTCTGTTCTAGTTATCTCGTCGTAAACCATTTCCGGCATAAACAAAGTATCCTTTTTTCCAAATTCATTCAATAAATCCCAATAAGACGGACAAATAGCTGGAGCATAGTACTTCTGCCAAGCTTGAATTAAAACATTCGCATCTAATTCTACTTTACGACTATAAAAAACAAGGTTATATATTTAATTATCAACAAAATAAATGCTATATTTGATCTGAAATTAAATATTTAACCATCCCCGATTGAATTAAGACAATGTCTCAATCTCAATCGGATAAAAAAATTTTATGTAAAATTCTAAGGGCCTGTAAATCAATTGATAGCATTGAGTCCTTTGCAGAGAGGTTCAAAATCAATTTTAAAGTATACAGGCGTGACAACACTCACACAGCAATTAATTATTTGAAAGGGTTATTTTTCTGTGAGAAAGGGCAGGCAAATATGGAGCGCATGGAGGAAGAAGTTTCAAACAGCGAGTACAGGGCATATCAGCACTTCATAAGCAATTCCTCATGGAGTTGGGAAGGGTTGCAAGAACAGGTTGCCCAAGAAGCATCGTTGCTTCTTGAAAAACAAAAAGCGAAGAATAAACTACCCATTGGATATATCATTGATGAATCGGGCCACCGCAAAAAGGGTGATAAATCAGTCGCTGTGGGTCGGCAGTATGCAGGTGTTATCGGCAAAGTAGATAATTGCCAGGTTGGTGTTTATTCATCCCTGGTCAATCATACATCCTCTACCATAATAAACGAACGGATTTTTCTTCCCAAAACATGGACAGATGCCCCGGACAGATGCGATGAAGCGAAAGTGCCGGAAGAGTGTAGGGCCTTCAGAACCAAGCCGGAACTTGCCCTTGATATGATCAAGCAAGATATGGCAAGAGGCGTTTCTTTTGATTGGATTGGCGGTGACGGACTTTATGGGCACAACACACAACTATGCAATGGATTGGATGAACTGGGCTGTTTCTATGTGATGGATGTGCATAAAGACGAGAGAGTATTTCTGGAAAAACCAGCATTTTCAATCCCTCCATCAAAACCAGGAAAAGGACGTAATCCTACGAAGCTTCAGCCAAATATAAAATCCATGAGGCTTGATAAGTTTGTGAGCTCAATTGCTGATGACTCGTGGAAATTGGAAGAAATAAGAGATACAGTTAAAGGAAAGCTGATGTTGCTTGTTCACAAACAAAATATATGGACATGGGATGGGGAGAGTAAAAAAGCGAAGAAAAAAGTTTTGATAATTACCAAAACAACAGATATAAAGCCTAAGATAAAATACAGCATAAGCAATGGTAATCTGGATGCTTACAATCATAAAGAATACGGATACTTTGTAAGTCAGCGATATTGGGTGGAAAGATCTTTCGACAATGCAAAAAATGAGCTGGGGATGTCTGATTATCAAATCAGAAAATGGCAGTCGTGGCATACTCATCATGCAATAATAATGATGGCCTCGCTTTATATTACAACTCAATTAATTGAACATCAGCAGGAGGTTCCACTACTAAGCTTCAGAGATGTCAGGATTTTGTTAGTAACGAACATTTGTGCCACTCAAATTGAAATGGAAAACAAAGCTAGGCAAATGCATAAACGGCATAAAAAACGACAGGCAGATATTGACATATCTCATCATAAACAAAAAGAAAAACTAAAGTCGTAAAGTCAGACTTCGTCAGTTTCTATTTTTTGACCTCAGCAAAGGTGCAAAAACAGTGATATTCGACAAAATTACGATATAATTGGACGATGAACTTATGGTTTTATACTAATATACAAAAATATATCGAGAAATAAAAATTTTATTTTTATTTCATTTGTTTTACTTTTGCCTCGAACTAATTTTTCAAGAGCATGAGCAGTTTATTTGAGGAACAAGACCAAGGATTTGATTTTATCGGGAATGGATTTGCCATTAAAAAGACCAGTGAAGAAAACACAATACATATCTATAAAGATGGTTCCCCTTTTAAAGAATATGAGTTTAAGGATTCTGTAGATAAACGACTTTTTGTTATAGATATAGTTGAACGTCATGGTGTTATACGTACCAGGCTTGCTAACAGCCTAGGCATCTCACGGCAAAGCATCAATAACTGGGTTGACATATATCGTAAACATGGCTCTTCGGGATTGATAAACAACTCAAAGGATAGTTATAAAAAGAATCCATATAGGTTTACCGGTAACAAAGCACGCGATTTAGAACAAGAGCGCCGGGAAGAAAAGCAAAAGCTTGAGGAACAAAAGCTTTCGATTAATTTTGACCCGGCCCTTGAAGTAGAGGAAAAGTATTGTGGCCCGGCCCGCTCCTTGTACAATGAAGAGTTTGATTACAAGGAAAACCGTTATGCCGGTAGCCTTTTGTACCTTGGAATGGCCCACAAGAGCTTAAATTTTTTAAACCAATTATCGGCCATTGTCGGCCATTATCTCTACCTGCCTGTTATGTTTTTAATGATGCACGTGAATAAGATAGGCTCGGTAGAACAATTTAAAACCGCTTACAAGAAGGAGTTCGGGGAGATCATAGGAATAAAACAGCTATGGAACCTGGACGAAATCCGCCAGGACATAGGGGAGTTAATAGAGACGAAGAAAGCCCTGCATGCAAAGACTAAACTTATTAAGATACAGATATTTAAAGGAATTGTTTCACTCTGGCGCGTATTTCTGGATGGACATTTTGTTCCCTATTCGGGCAAGGAAAAGGTTCACAAAGGTTATTCCACCCAGCGGGATTTGATGATGCCCGGGCGAACCGAATTCTTCGCCCACGACAGCAGTAGCAATATAGTTTACTTTGACATTCAGGAGGGAAAGGGCGATATACACGAAAGCCTGCGGCAGGTAAGCCTTCAGTTACAATCCTATAACGAAGGGATTCCTCCCCTGGTGGTTGTTGACAGGGAATTATGGGGGGTCGATAATTTTCTTTCCCTATCGGATTGTCGTTTTGTTACCTGGGAGAAAAACTGCGACAAGGAATTATTAAAGCAACTGCCTGAAATCCGGTTTACCGGTAAACTGCATTTAAACGATAAGGACTACATTCTTTTTGAAGAGAGCAAAACTTATCGTAACACGGCGGGTAGAAGCATTGAATTGAGACGGGTTATATCACGTAATATTAAAAGCGGGGAAACCTTTGCCATTGTTACCAACGATCGCGCCGAGGATACTATAACCATAGCTGAGAGCATGCTTAACCGGTGGGGGTGCAGCGAAAACAGTTTCAAACACATGGGCACGCGCACCCAAATGCATTACAACCCGTTATGGAAGATACAGGAAGAAAGTGGTGACCAAAAAATCAACAACCCTGAACATACCGGCCTAAAGAAGCAGCTAAAGAAAAAGAAGCAGGAGCTTGTTAAAATTCAAAAGGAACTGGGGAAAAAAGAGCCTGTACTCAAAAAAGACGGCACGCCAAGAAAAAGTCCGTCCCGTGAACAAAAGATAGAAACAAGAAAAAGGCTGGAAGAAGAGATAGGCCAAATCAGCATACAAATCAATCAATGTCCCGCCCGCGTCGATTTAAACCAGACGAATGAAAGAAAGTTCAAGGCCATTGACAATGAATCAAAAAATTGGTGGAACATATCCGAAATGGTGTTTTGGAACACACGCCGAAAGCTGGCCAGGCTATTATATACCTACTTGCCGGATAACCGTGACCTGTTGCCGGTTTTGGATACAATAACAAGCTCCAGGGGTTGGATGAGAAGCACCAGAGACATGTTAATAATACGCTTAGAACCATTAGAGACACCACGGTTTAAAGATGCACAGATACAGCTTTGCAGGCATCTTAACAACCAGAAAATAAAATTACCCAATGGCAAGTTGTTGCAATACGATGTCGGGTACGACCCGTATAGTGTCCAAAAATGAAACTATAAAATGGCGAAGTCTGAAAATAGAACTAAACAATATTTCTTATTAGGTGGAATCATCTATACATTTGAGCTTCTAGTTTCGGGAATTTATTTACCTTAACATTTAATAAACGACTAGCCTGAGTAGGTTCAATAATCCCGCTACGAAAAGCATCCAGTACAGTCTGAGTAAATAAACGACTATTTCTATTTAATTGTAATAAGAAATAATTTGGACCGCCTTTTTTCTCTTTAGCTTTTTTATTCTTCTCCTCTTCCCTTATCAGAAAATCCTTATAATCTTGATCAGCCTGTGCTTTTAGTCTGTTATAGTTATTTAATGTAATTACTTTAAGATTTAAAGCTCTAACAAGCAATGCAAATGAGCTAACACCGATATTTTTAGCCATTTTGAATACTTCACGTGAATTATCAAATACGTGAGATTCAAGATTTAGTACATAGTCACTTGGCATTAAGGCATTAGCTGCAACTTCATTGCAAAATAGTTCAATCGGATTATAATCACGAACATTTTTGATGGTAGGCTCAACATCATTTGAAATCCCAGTCTCAGCAATCCAAATGTGAGCTAACTCATGAACCATTGTGAAAAGTTGAGGTGCGTTCCAATCATCCGAATTTATAAATACAAATGGAGCATATTCATCCGCAATGGCAAAGCCTTGAAGTTCATTGGAATCAAGTTTTAGTCTTGAATGTATGAAGCTTGTTCTCGAAATAAATACTCCCTTTGACTCAACCTTATCAATCCATTCTAAAATTGGATTATTTGTTGTATAGCTTAATGGATTTATACTTAAAGTTTCTAACATATCCTTAGCAACTAATGCTGGACTGTCATTAATTGAATATCTCCCAACTATAGAAACCTTATCTTCTCCATTTTCTTCATTAGTCTCACTAATCCATGCTTGCTTTTGCTGAATTTCACGGATAATAAAAATAGAAGAAGTGCTTAATTCTTTTGCTCCTTTTTTTCTAAAATCTTGTAATGGTTGGAAGTCAGATGGAATATCAGGCAGAAAGAATAATGCAAAAGGTCTCTTATATGCTTTTGCAAGTGTTTGGGCTTGTCTAATTGTTGGATAACTATCTCCATTTTCCCATTCTTGAAGCTTCTCGATAGATACAGCAATCTTAGATACAGCAATTTCCTCAGACATTTTAGCTGATTCTCTTGCCCATTTAAAGACTTTTGCTGTTATAAATGCTCTATCTGCCATACAATACAAAAATATACTTTTAAATCCTTATTTCAACAATTTATATTCACAATATAGCTCTCTGCCCGCATGACCGCCAACTTGTTTATATACGGACAAAATGTACGTTAATTATTCTTTATCTTGTTTGTATACGGACAAACCTATAATTTTTTGTCCGCTTTTTCTTTTTTGTTTCATATGCCAATTTCATATTTCCATATC
>Ga0307937_1001706_pt1 | contig 10722 bp, 9 predicted proteins | sample OrgLakmetagenom3_FD_201814 | JGI IMG/M metagenome (GOLD analysis project Ga0307937, IMG submission 201814) | Saline water microbial communities from Organic Lake, Antarctica - #3 | ecosystem: Environmental > Aquatic > Non-marine Saline and Alkaline > Saline | place: Antarctica: Organic Lake...
CAGCGTCGGGGCTGCATCTGCGTCCATATCAGCTTGATCCCTTCTTCTTGTGGGCCCCGCCTGCAGCACGTGTAAGGGTCTTCAAGTGGGCGCGAAATACACTCGTAGCCCAGCTCGCGGCCACCGTCCGACCCTTTTTGGACCTATCGGATGACAGTGCCGGCGACGTCTTGGAATACTTTGACATTGCAATGCCGCGTGACGATTCGCTTCTCATCGCAACGCATTGCTCGTCACCAAAGGCAATTAGGCAATTGTTGGGTGTGAGCCGTGCTAGAAGCAGCAGTCGTGGTAAGCTCGCGCCACTTACCGTAAATAATAGACACCTTTTTGAAGAGAGCTTGTGCCCTTTATGGTCACGATGCTTTATTCATGGCCCAATACTTTTCCTCGTGTGTGTAGTCAAATGACCGACTGAGCTCTTACCTGCAGCCCAGAGAGGCGACTCGTGCAAGAGTGCCTTCGCAAGGGCGCCGACATTGACATGCAATCGGGACCGGTGCGTGTAAACCTACGAGTCTGTACTTTGAATTCTCTGGGCATGTACTTACTCGTAGTTTACCACAAACCACCGCTACTAATGCCAGCACTTACTGTAGATTCGATACATGCCAAATAGTCACTTAGATACGTTCGATATATTCTGGTTTTGCTTTTATGCGCTTGAGTATGGCCACATGCGTCTTGCTTTCGGAGTACTAATTGGACAATTAGGTTGATCTGTATCGAGAGCTCTTTCGTTGAAGTATTTTATTCTAACTCTTCTCAGGGTGGTCTCATATCTTTGTCCAATATGTAAGTCAACTTCAAAACTGTGTTTGTATTACTCTCCGTGCTATATTATTCTCTCCATTGCTTTTCAAAACCTATTCAGCAAGAGGCCACCGCGCTCATTTATGCTGCGACCAACGGGCATAACTCCGTCGTAGAGCTCCTCCTAGGAGCAGGCGCAAACACTGAGGCGAAGAACGTGGTAAGTTTTCATGTCCATCGAACATCATCAGGAGACCAATAAAGAGAGTTGTATGGGGGAAACAGCACCTCGTTGTGGAGCATACCTATTTTTATTGAAGAATGCTTGGGCACAGTAAACCATACCTCAAACACGCAACAAAGTCCATGCCCTCACACTTGCTTCTCCTTGTATTCCTTGGTACATGTGGATCGAATGCACCTTAAGAGCAGCTTTTTTAAAGCTAGTGCTAAGCTGGTCTTGAGTGAAATGTGAGATTTTTCCTAATTGTTTGTCATTTCCGCGTTGTATTGGTCTGTAACACTCACAGAAGGGCTGCACGGCGCTGGCAATTGCTTTGGAGGAAGAACACTTTGACGCCGTGAAGCTCCTTGTCGATGCTGGCGCCGACTTGGAGGCTACAAACGAGGTGCGGCCTCGCGCTGTGCGACTCAATCTACATGATTCTTGCGTGTGATCATAGACCTTAGAATTGACGCGCTCACGTGTTCTACCTCTCACTGTACTGGAAGCCTTAGCTTGAAAAAATGATTAATCATCGTCATCTTTGGTTTTTATTCTTCAAATCAGGAGGGTTATCCTGCGCTCATCATTGCCGCGATTCAGAACGATTCCGAAGCCGTGAAGCTTCTCCTCGAAGCAGGCGCAAATGTTGAGATTACAAATGGGGTGAGAATCGCAGTTTGTAGTTAACTACACTTTGAATGATAATATGCACCTTTATTTTTAGTTGAGAAGAGCCAGGACTTCTCTCGCAGTATGCATAGCACTCAGCTCTCTTTCTGATTCCAAATTGTTTGCTGTCAACGGAAGGACGGGTGTTAAAACGAGCTTGTGCGCAGTGCATGCTTGATTGGCTTTGTTGAAAATTTAAAGTTGCATGTTTTGTCGTGTTTCAACAAAGCGCTTTATCGCGCGCCTTGGTGTTTTTCTTCGCTTACTTCTCTATCATGTAGAACGACGGTGAAACAGCGCTCATGGTTACGAGCTATGGCGATGAAGGCGAAGGCATCAACTCTGCAAAGCTCCTCTTGGAAGCGGGTGCTAACGTCAACGCCAAGGATAAGGTGATAATCCACTCTTGAATACTTTTATGCAAAAAGAAGTAAGAGGTCCTATTTACAACTTAATTCAAACATTCATCGAAAGACGCACACACTTTTAAAATCTTTCGATTTCCTTGATCTTTATCTTCCTGATCATGCAGCTAGCTTCCTTTGTGTTGCGAAATAACTCGAAATGCACTAGTCCTTGTGAAGCCGAATTTTCAACTAATCCCCGTCATCTCGCTAGTTCTCGATAGGCTTATTCCGCAACACTTTGCCTCCTTGTTCTCTTTCATCTTATTATCTTTTTGTACCTCACACACATGCATTTACTGCTGTCTCTCAACCTGCTTCTGCACACGTGTTCTTCTCTTCATCCTTGATTTAGATCGGCCGCACAGCATTCTTGTCCGCCGCAACCCTCGGTAAAACTGGCTTGATGAAAGTCTTGATTGAAGCAGGCGCTGACATCGCGGTCGAAAATACGGTGAGGAGGTGGCTTCTCATCGCTTTTGCTTACTATCGAGAAGCTTGCTTACAAGCGTAGGTACTTCATTCCTTTTGCTACCGTTGATGATAATACATTTGCGATTATAAAAAAGTGCCTCGGAATCGGAATATGGTTGCACTCATAGTTTGGTGTCTAAAGTATTGTATGGATTCCAACTCCTTTTTTACCAACTACTTTCCTTTTTCGTTTTTTTCCTTCTTCGTGGTGCGCATGGCGTAGTTGGGCCAAACAGCGCTCATCGGCGCTGTAGAAGACCAGGTTTTTCCTAGGTTCATGAACGCCATTCCAGTTGTAAAGCTCCTTTTGGAGTCAGGTGTCGACGTGAATGCTCAAAATAAGGTGAATTTACCTCTTTCCTAGCAAGCTCATTGTGAAGGAGTTATGGATCAAGCTTCGCCAATCTATTGCTCTTGTTGCCTTGCAGAATGGCATGACCGCCGTGATGAGTGCAGCCAAGCACGGCCGTGCCGACATTTTGAAGCTTCTCATTGACGCAGGCGCTGACGTCACGACTGCGGAAAAGGTGAGAAGAGCACGTCGTCAAGCTTAATTTTCAACGATGGATTTCGTCGCCATGTTTGATTTGATAGAACGGATGGACAGCACTCTTGTACGCTTCGACCAAAGGACCCGTCGCCACCATGGAACTCCTTTTGGCAGCAGGCGCTGACAAGGACGCCAAGAATAAGGTTTTTTTTAAGAGCTAATTTTTGAGCATGCTCAAGCAATGATTTTTGTGAGACATTTTTTGAACTTTTGGCATTCTATCGCCTTTATTACCTTGCAGAATGGCATGACCTCGATAATGATCGCTGTGACGCACGGTCGTACCGACATTGTAAAGCTTCTTACTGAAGCTGAAGCGGACATTGATGCGAAGGACAAGGTGAGAAGACACATTTTTTTTCTCAGTTCATGTTTTGCGAATGTACTAACTCTTGGGTACAAATGCTTTTATCGCCTCTGTTTTTTTTCCTCGGTAGAATTGCCGGACTGCGCTCATGTTTGCTTCAAAAGACAGGGTGAATCACGTGCATTTGATGTCTTAATACGTTTTCGCATCAGCTTTCTAATAGATGTACATTTTTTTAAATACAAGTTCTGTCATGCACATGTGTGCAGGTTCTGCCAGGATTCGGACCACCCCCAGCGACCATCATCGGCAAAACGGCCTTGGAATTGGCGCAAGAAAAAGGCCACAGCGAAGTGGTGGTTCTCCTCCAGAAATGAGCTCCATGTAATCCTGTGCTTCGCTTCTGGAAGTACGGGACTGTGCTTGTGAAAAAGTGCACGAATGACCTTCGAGTGGCTTGTGGACCCAAAGTTCTAGAGTTGTAAATGGGTTGTGTGAAATAGCGGTGTGTGCCTGTTCGGAGGTGGGAAGCACTAATTTTTCTGTCCTCTATTGGCCTCTGAAAACTAAGCTGTTTGCTTTTTACTTACGCGCAACGCACGCACATTTCTGCTCTTTCCAAAAGCTTTCTGATTTCTGTGTTATTTCCACCTAATTATTATATATAGTTGATGATTAAAAAAATTAAAACATCAAAATTGAAAAGTGCCATTATTAATAATTAAATATTAAACATAGAAATATAACACAAGATACTAAAATTGGAACTCGCTTTTCTTTTTCTGTTAGAGTCAATAATTAACGATAAAGAAAGCCAATGGGAAGACTCCTCTAATTCGACGCAACCAAAACCCTTTTTTGCCCTCGAATGGTTTATTGTTTTCAAAGGGCACTCAGCAAGACGTCAAAGGAGGCCACGGCGCAGATCCCCGGGTCTTTCCACTCGTATTTCACTGCACCACTTTCGTCGAGCAACACGCACCTGTGGGCCCCGCAAATGCACAGTGTAAACGGAATGAGGCAAAAACAAAAGCATTAGCTACCGATGAGCATGGTGATATTGTACACTTAGCACCCGCTATTCACCACTAGCCCCTCACCCTTCCCCCCACAAAAGTAGAAACACACATTAGGGTGCAACGCACGAGAGTGAGCGTCCTTTTCAACAATGCCTTCATATATCTCACCCGCCCAGCTGCGTGAGGACCGAAGGATAAGCCTTCACGTCTGGCCCCAGCTCTTTCCAGTTCGCGATCGACATGCCCACCATGTTTTGCAGCCGCAGCGTCGCGAGCTCAAGCGGCCGCCGCCCCCAGCCTCCCACCAGTGGGAGCTCGTCAAATTTGTTCACGGGTGGGGCCCCGTCATCGGAAAATTCCAGCGCGTTATCTGGGAACCTTCCCTGTAATTGCCCCACGGTGAGGGCGTCTTCAATCCACCTAGACAGCATAGTAGTTAGTTTGCGGTAGGAAGTAAATGACATGAGTGTCATGCAATGATGAAAAAAAATAAATATCAACTACTTATAAAAAGTATAGAGCAATCCAAGCAAAGTGAGACATTCTTCTGGTTAAATGAGGCCTCGAATACCCATGCACGCCGCCGGGGTTGCCAAGGTAGCCCGCAATCACAAAAGGCAACGTGAAGGGAGCGCCGAGGCCGAAGAGCATGGCGAAAAGCTTCACATACGGGCTCAGGCTAGCGTCGTCGGGGCGGAAGCCGCGCGCCACTCCAAACTGCAAGCCAGCGGCTCCCGAGGGGTCGCTCAACAGCTCTACGTTCGGCGGCAAGTCCAGGTACTGGGCGAATGCTTCGCAGGCGGCTGGCTCCGCATTCAAAATCAGTTTGACTTGCTTCACACCTTTCGCCTCCAATTCAGGCATGTAATAGCGCAGCCGCTGCCCATACCTGCGATAGTAAACATTTGAAATCGACGAATGTAAATCAAACAAGTTTTAGATTTCTTTTAGACGACGGGCACATCTCTGAAAGTCTAGTTGTGATCTACTCATCATAACTCACTCGATGGCATTAAAGTCAGCGGCGTAAGTGCCGAACACTGTAAGTGTAGTCTCCTGACTGTCCGCCAGTTTATAACCCGCTTAATTAATCCTCTTAGGCTCCTTTATGCAACAGAGCAATCCCAAGGTCCTATTGCCACAGCTGTAACATCTGTTGGTGTCGCTGCATTGCTTCTGCATGCGGCGTGTAGGAATGTTGGCGAGACAAAGCTTCGTTTAAGTGACGTGAAACAAATATAGAGGACGTAAGGGTGGTAACTGATGGTTTGGATTTCCATTATCAACAATACGTTACGTGTGTACTTATTAGTATTTATCCTTGTCGATTAGATTAGATTGTACTCCCCCCAGTGCAAAGAAAGACGAGGGCGAAATGACATTCTTTGAGAGATGAATTAATTCATACGCGTGATGTGTGCAGTATTCGCGCGCTTCAGAAGGCTCTATCTGATGTCTTTCCTCCGAACAAGTCGATGGAGTTTCAATGCCCACAGTGTGCCACATCGCTGAATGTGATTAGCGTATACATAACTGTGCTATCGCGTGGCATTAATTCAAAAGGCAGGTACAGTTCCCTACCTCGAGTGCTGCGCTACGCACTACCTTGTAAATATACTGCATTAGTAGAATCCACCACACTAAAACGACGGGGCAGGATATACTGTACATCTCAGTGTGTTTACCAAGAAGAGTTATAACGCACCCCAGACGACCTTAAATCCATTTAGCGCTATTTAAAATCTGTGAAGGAGAGGGTTGGGAGGCACAAATATAACTATTTCAATTTAGCGCAAAATAAGAACTTGAATTAAAGCCACTTTATTAGCACCAAAAATGACGTAAAATTTAGGCCACAATCTGTAATTAGCACTAAAATGAGCGTCAAAATTTAAGCAACTTAAGTACCTAGTAGCGCTATATATAATGCTAAATCTGACGTCAAATTCAAACCCCCGGGCTTTTTTGGATCGGCTGTGTCCTGGTGGTGGGATTAATTGCCAATTTAGTGGCGTTTTTTTAATTTGATGAAATCATTGCCCCTATGGTCGAAATAAATTAAAAATAATCAAGATAGTCGTTGAATTTACGATTAGTCGTACCAATCGAGTTTATAACCTTATTAGGACCAACTGCCCGCTGAAGCGTCTGGAGAGAGCCACACTAGAATGAATCCTAAATCAAGCCGCTTTATATTTGTATATATTCTCTGCCTGTAAGTTAGTAAGTTACAACCCCCCTCCTTTTACGTCGTTCTTTGTACTGAAAGCGGCTAGGGGGGGGTACATTGATTAAAATAACTAGTTTGTATCTCTCACGATTGCCTTGATTGCACTACATATCGGAACCAACGACTTATTTGACTATTTCTCAATTAAATCGACCACTTTAGATTAAAAGAAAGAAAAGAAACCTTCTCGATTGTTTTCGATTCAATACGTTCCTCTTAAGCTTTTACTGGGGTCACTTGAAACTAACCATTGATTGTCAATTTTCACCAAGAATTGTCACCGCCCGGCCGTGTAAAGAAAATTTCAACGATCCCTTTGTTGTTACTATTGTGCAAGCACAAGTTAGAAATGGCATTGCTTATAATTCTCATGCCGAATTTAAAAGAGCTCAGCCTCCAGTGTACCCAAGAAAAGTGGAAATCCCTAATGCACGTAAAATCTATGCTACCGTGGTACAATTTGGACACTGGGTTTTATCCTTTGTATTAAATGGGATTTCGTTCGTGGTTCGTTCGTTGGTGTCCGCTCTTTCATTTTGTACTGTACTTATGTACAGTTCTGTTGTACATGTGCTGTAGATAAGAAAAGAATAAGCGGGCCACGGGCACAAAAAGGGTCACGCGCCACGGGCACTACACGGGGCACTCAACCACAGGCACCTCAAGGCCGCGAACAAGAGGTTACGGTGCTCCACACCAAACTTACTGCACCTGATCTGCGCATCGCGCGGGCACCCGAACTCGTAATTCTAAATACAATGCACAAGCCAAAGGAATACACCCGTTTTTCGTAATCAAAGGTGAATACGGCAAATTTTGACGATGCGGTTTATCGTAATACCCAGCCAATTGCAAATATCCCACTAAAAATTGTAGTGCTACACACGAATTTTTATAGCAGCTCGCTTGTCTAGGATTCATGTTAAAAGCGCCGTTCTCAGTCAAGGCACATTCAAGATTCCTTCCTGCTTAACCATAAGTAGGTCTAAACTATGAACATCAGCGGGGATGCAATCGCACAGAGGAAGAAAGCAACCGGCAAATACCCACTTTTCGCCACTGCCATCACCACCACTGCAAAGGCAACTCCCAAAACGGTGCGTGCTTGAGTTTGCGATAAGCGCTCCGCTTTGCTGCTCACGAATGTTCTAGTTTCCGCAAGGTGCGGGTCACGCGATCGCTCGTGCAGTCTAGCCTCCTTGAACGATGTGTGATCTGGTGCCCAGCCAGAGGCCTCAACCACTTCACGAGCCCATGCCCACAGCAATGCCAGCACACCCGGGAGCGCTTGTCCTTGAGTGTGAGCTTTCTCTTGAGTGGTGAAATCACTGGAGTCTTGTTCTATGCCTCTAGCCTTGCATTCTTTGCTGCTGCTCCTGTTTCTCGTGTATTGGTCTTGGCCAACCTGATTTCCTTGAACAGTTTCGCTCCTTGCAGAAGGCCGCCGTAGCCGCAGGGTTTTCTCATTTGATTGGTTTTCACTCAAGAGATTTGACGGAGCTTCTCGATCCATTCTTGAAGTACGCTTTGCCTCTGATGAGATATTCTTTTCGCGCTCAACACAATTCAAGTCAGCCCTAGCGGCTCTGTCGCTTTGTGGGCTTCGCTGCCTGCTTGTGTCATCTACAATATGCTTCATCAATAGAAATCAGCACATCGAGCCCATTAGCATAATTACCACCACACTAGACTGCCAAGCATGTATTGATATATAGTTGGAGGCTTTATCATTCAATTCAATCTTATCCACGGTCCTACTTGAAAGTTTATTGAACTACTTGATTTAAACTGTGAAAAGCCTAAACGCTGACCTCGGAATACTACCTTAGAAGGACTTGACTTCGAAAGTCACACCGGCCAACCCCAGAGAATAAAAATGCAACGAGCTGCGACGCAGCGTTCGTCGTAGTTGTAGATCTACCACGACTATGCCCTAGAGTCTGTAAGCTTAACTGTCGTTCTAAACGCACCACATTTTTTTCACGTTTTCACCGACCACATTTTTTTAGTTGTGGCGGGATTTGATTGGTGCAAGAAATTGCGCAGCATGGTAAAATCCCAAACAATCGTCGAAGTCGTAGGAGGTAAAGAGAGCTGAGCAAGGAGCTGAAGGAGGTACGCTTCGAGCTCGCATCCAGCAGGTGCGATGCAGGGACTACATGCGTTAAGGGCTAGTGGTACACAAGAGATATGCGTTATATTACCTTGAGCACTTTAACTTTTTAGGAGGTCGCTTAACCAATGACGCCTTCATGTATGCAGGAAAGCATCTCGTATGGTTATGCTACTTGCGCTAAAATGATATACTCAATGCATTTTGAATGCGTATTCAAATCGATGGATCATCCAGTGTAGCACCTATGATCTTATATGTTTATTGATAGGCTGTTCATATGGCTAAAGCCGCATTCGACGCTGGCGATTTCACGCTGTGCCTGGAATTAGCGGAGAAAGAGGGAAATAGCGATCCATCGCCCGAGATCGAGCGTGTCATAGGCCTGTCGTATCTTCGCTTGGGTCGTTTGGAAGAAGCGGTGTCACGCCTCAACGCTTACTTGGCTACCGAAGCAGCAGCGGCTAGTGCCGATCTTGAAGTTGTGAAGGACGAACGCAACCATGCGGCGGAGCAATTGTGCCTCTTGAAAGCTGACGCTGCAAACGAGGTAGGACGGTGGCTTGATGCAACAAGAGAAGAGGCAATGCGAAAAGGGTAAACATGTGAGATCGAGAGGCACTTTTAAGTCTATTTGAAGGATGGTGCGCGAGCGCATCCTTGCTAGGGGTTGTGTCCTAGATTTGTGGCTCTACTTAACAAAAGAAATGGATCGCGATCTAATCTGGCTGTAACCCTCCACTTGCTCATCTAGCCACACTTACCTAGTTAATTAACCACGCATCCCCATAGTTACATACTCACTCGTCTACACACACACACATACATCCAGTTGTTTCGGGCGGGCGAAGCGAGTGCTGCAATCGCGGCCTATTCCGCCATCGTCCTCTCCGACTGCCCTCCCCACGCGGCCTTCGCCATTCACAACAACCGCGGGGCGCTGCTTCTGCAAGCGGGGCGGGCCTCGGAAGCACTCGAAGACTTCAATGCCGCGCTTGTCTTTACCCCAAACTCCTTGGATGCCTTGCACAACGCCGCCTCCACTCTACGGGCCCTCGGGCGAGGCGGAGAAGCTTTGGCGCAGTTTCAGAAATGCCTGGAGGTGGAGCCGCAGTTTTACTTGGCGCTGTGTGGCGTGGCCGAGTGCTACTCCATGCTGAGCCGCTTTGACGAAGCAGTGGCGGCGGCGACCGTGGCCGTCGACAGTGACCGTGGGCAAGCGCGGGCGTTTGTGAACCGTGGGTTTGCGAAACTGAAAGGCGGCCAACAGCTAAAGCAACAAGGGAATGCACCAACAACAGCTGCTGAGGCGACGCCGCCTTCTTCGTCTTCATTATCGTCCGCAGAGGCAGTGGCGGACCTCGAAATGGCGCAATCCTTAGGGGACTCCTCCGCGGAAACCGACCATTTGCTGGCGCTGGCTTTGGCGGTCGAGGGCGATCAGCGACTGGCCGCAGGCCAGGACGCCGAAGCGGTAACGGCCTACGAGAAAGCGCTGTGCCACGGTGAGTTTGTAGGCGTGTGGGTGGGTTAGATTTGTGTATCGCTTGATTGGGTGTGCGCTGAGAAGCAAGGAGCGTCGGCCTTTGATGCTTCATGGAAGACACACGCACGGACGTTTATGTTCTATTTTCTTTTCCTTCCTCCTCGTCGTGGTGACCGCCGGCTGATGACTCGCCGCTGATTTTTTTTCCTTTGACGTTCAAGCTATTTTTGATACGAGTTACCTGAACAGTTAACTCCCATTTTGACCGAATTTTCGGTCCTTCTATGCACCGACAGGCGACTTGAACCAAAGCCCCAACTTGAACGTGCTCTTCAACTACGCCCTTGCCCAGCTTCACCTGAACCAGCGGGCCGAAGCATACGAAGGATTTGTCTACGTCGCGTCGCTGGCGACTCCCGACCATTTGCTGTTTGAAGCGTCCTGGGCCGCGGGACTAGTGGCGCTGCAGGTGAGAGTAAGAAGGGGGGGGA
>Ga0307937_1001758_pt1 | contig 10510 bp, 11 predicted proteins | sample OrgLakmetagenom3_FD_201814 | JGI IMG/M metagenome (GOLD analysis project Ga0307937, IMG submission 201814) | Saline water microbial communities from Organic Lake, Antarctica - #3 | ecosystem: Environmental > Aquatic > Non-marine Saline and Alkaline > Saline | place: Antarctica: Organic Lake...
CGCGGCCGTGAATCTGTTCAATCGAATCCAACGACAGACGACCGGTGAGGTCACAGACGAAGAAGAAATCATCGAAAGCCTCCGGTCTGTGATGGGCCTCGATGAATGACCCGGCCGGCCTAACCGCCCAGGCGTGGGCTGTGATCTGGGATTGGTTGCGCGATTATCAGCGCGAGCTCTTGCTCGACTCGAGCCGTTATCGGATCGTGCTCAAGACGCGGCGGGCGGGTATATCTGATTTGATGGCACTGTGGATGGTGCTCGTGGCCGCCGGGCTCAGCGAGGCGTTTGGCGTGATGCCCTATCACTGCAACGTCGTCAGCCGAACCGAAAAAGCGGGCTGGCAGGTGGTCGAGTATTGCCACAACTGGATAACCAGGCTGCACAAAATTCCGTCCCTGCGCCCGTACATCGAGACCTCGGAGTCAACAAAAGGCACGCTGCGTTTTGCTCGGTCGGGTTTTAGGATCGCCGCGCACCCGCAAAACCCGGACGCGATGCGGTCTTTCGGCGGGCACCTGGTGTGGGATGAGGCCGCATATATGCGGTCGCCAGACGTGTGGACCGCCGCAATCCCCACGATCAATCACGACAAACGACTAACCCTGACGCTCGTGAGCTCGCCGAATAAAACCGAGGGACCGGGCAAGATTTTCTACGAAATTTTCACCGACACCAGCGGCTACCCTGAGTGGTCGCGACACAAAATCACCATCTTCGACGCGATCGATCAGGGATTCCCTGTCTCGATTGACGAGATTCGCAGACAGAACGCGGACCCGGACGATTTTGAGCAGGAATACAATTGCAAATTCCTCGGCCGCGCCGCCAATTATCTCAGTCGCGAGCTGCTTCAAGAAAACGAAGCCCCACGGCCGCGAGGCGGTCACGAGACAATTTATCTGGGGATCGACATCGCGTCGGAGGTCGACCGCACGGCCGCGGTCGTTATTCGAGTGATCGGAAATATAACATGGATTTGCGAGCGGTTTGTGATCGCAAAAACGGCCTACACCACACGCCCCAAATCCATCGGTCAAGATTTGATTCTCGCTTCGATCGTCCGTCATTTCCAGCCCGTCGCGACGTGCATCGACACGTCGAGCTCGGAATCAATCGAGATCATGCAGCGGCTGGCGCAGGAGAATTTGCCGACGCGATTCATCCCGCGACACGTGTCAAAAGAATGGAAAGGCGTGGTCGTGCCAGGAATCCGCGGTGCGCTGACGCGCGGCGAGCTCCTGCTCGATAACGCCTGCATAACGAAAATGTACAGCCGCGTCTCGAGCGCGCGCGCGATTGACGACCCGGAGGCGATTCGCATGCAGCCGGCGGATTTTCTCGAGCACGCGTTCTCGCCGTCGCCACGTGATCCGCTCTATAGAGAGTTCGAATCAGTGCACAAGAAGCTGCTAAAGTCCGGCATGACATATGACACGAATCGGCGCGGCGGAAGTCATGGTGATTTGTTCTGGGCTTCTGCATTCGGAATCGACATAACAAATATGCTGCCAGGCGCGAGATCTAATCCTAAGATCAACAAGGCGCGCTCGATCTCCACACAAAAGGACTGGAGCGATTCCGGCTGGTGAGCTCAACACGTTGACATTTAGGTGCAATCCTATAGTGTTGTTTTCATATGAACTTGACCGATCTTGAAAAAAAATACGGCCTTCAAAAACTGGGTAACCCGCGAGATTCGACTTCGGATCTACGCAAGATCAAAGTTCCGTGGGAGCACACGGAGGATGGCCTTGGAACGGTTTTGAACTTCGCCGACGCTGTGGGCGAAGAGGTCGGAATCGTGGGCACAAGGGTCACGGTCGGGCGAATTGCGATTGAGCCTAGCGCATCGTTTCGCCCTTATTATGTCCGCGGAACATCGGGCAACCCGAGGCTTTATGAAGAATACTGGCGGTCTGACAACATAATATTCGATTCATATCAGTCGAGTGTGGAATTGTTGTTGTCGGGCAGGTACGACCTCACGATTCCAGAGGATGCGCCCGAAGAAGATCGCGAGCGACTCGAGGAATTCGCGGCTTTCTATAAGTCGAAATTCCTTAACATCAAAGGTGGGTGGGAGAGGTATGTTGAAGAAGCCGCCTCTTCTTTGTTGTTTGGCTTTGCACCTTTCGAGGTCGTGTGGGCACGCGACGCGGAGGGGCGGCCCTATCCGCACAAGATTGCATTCCGCGAACAGAACACCGTCGAGCGCTGGTTGTTTTGCGAGCGCGGCGACCAGCTCGACGCGGGGCAATTCCAAACGGGCGGCGACACGGCGCAGCGATTCACGCTCACCGCTCGCGGCGAGCGTGTAGAAGATCATAAACTTTTGATTGCGAACGTGAACGCGCGAGGCAACAACGTCGAGGGGATCTCGCTGCTCCGGCCCATCATTCACTGGGTTAGGCTCAAGAGAATTTTGATTCAGATTGCGGGCGTGTGCGCCGAAAAATACGGAGTGCCGATCGTTCAGATTTTTCGCGACCCGGCGTACGCCAACGAATACGGCCTCGCGCCCGACGACGATCAAAAGAAGGACTTGCGCGCCGTCTACGGTGCGCTTCGCAGCGTTGAATCTGCGGCGATCGAAATGCCTGACGGTCTCCGGGCCGAGCTGTTGGCACCACCTGGCACGATGCCGAATCTGCAAACGCTCCTCGAGTTCTGCGACCAGCAGATTGCGCGCGTCTTCTCGAACGAAGGAAGCTTGCTCGGCCGGAATCAGATCGGATCCTACGCGCTGGGCGAGGTGAAAGAGCGCGATTTCATCCGGTCCGCGCCGTTCTTCGCACGCCGAATTCTAAAGCCAATTAACGACCTGATTCGCGTGCTCGCGCGGGATTGGTTTGGCGACGACGTGCCCGACTTTATCCCGCAGATGCGCTATATTCTCGACGCTTTCCGCGACAGCTCACGTTGGATTCAGGATGTAAATTCTTTGATGCCGAACGGCCAGTGGCGAGACGTGCCCGAGGTTGCCGAGCAGGTGTTCAAGGAACTCGGAATCGATGTTCCGAAGGCCAAAAATATCGCCGTTGAGACCGGCTCGAAAGGGCAGGCGGGAGCATCGCAAAAAGTTGCAGACAGCGCCTTGAACGGTGCTCAGGTTGGCTCGATGGTAAGCATCATTACTCAGGTCGCACAAGGAATGTTGCCCGCAAAGAGCGCGGTCGCGATCCTCCAGAAAGCATTTTTGCTTCCTGAGCGCGAGGCCAGATTGTTGGTTAACCCGGCTGAGAATTTCGAGCTCCCAAAAGAAGAAGTTGCCGCACCACGCGCACCACGCGTGGCCACCTCGATGGCCGACGTGGGCGAAGACGAGCCGAAAGAGACGCGATCGCTTTCGGCGACGAGCCTGGGAAAATCGTTTGCCGATATCGCGGACAAGCATAAAACAGAATATTCCGATCGTGTGGGGCCGCTGGTCGACCCAGACAAAATTCAAACGGAATCAGAAGAGATCGAGAAGAAATTCCGTCCGCTCTATGTTGCCGCCGCGCTCGCTGGAGCCGAGGACGCTGCGCAATCTGCGGCGCAGGAAGTGGCGGACCAGCTCGGAATCGAGCCGGCCCTGATAGGGACGCAGGAGCAGTCGACGCAGCTCCAGGCAAAAAACATAGGTGATCAGGCATTTAGCCGCACCCAGGGATTTTTGACCGAGCAAAAATCTGAGCAGCTCCGCGCAACCCAGGTCGACGCGGATGAAGCCCCTGAGTTCGAGTTCAAGAGACTGGCCGATCGAACATTCGGATCAATCGGAGATAAGGCAATCGTCGCGGCCGTGATGTCGGGGCGTGATCGAACGATCAACGCGGTCACAAACCCGAGCGAGGGTGAACCGAAAACCGTGATCGCGATCCGTCGCGACGCGTCGGGCATTGATTCCTGCGGGCCGTGCAAGGCGCTCGACGGATATCGCGCGATCTATGGGTCGACAGAGTACCTAGAATACTCGCCGCCAAACAAATGCAGGGGACGCAACGGCTGCACGTGTTTTTGGGAATATGCAGTTGATGAGGGCTCGACATGATGAATTTTTCTGAGGGCGACGTGATTCGTGATGTTGAGATCTTCAAGCGCAATGTGGATGTTTATCACCATAAAGGCGGGTTCAAAACGGATGAAGAGTTTGTCAAGAAGCTCCAAAAAAGCTGGACGGCTCTCACTGCCGACGGTTACAGGCCGCCGCTGCTTGTGGAGCACAATCGGAACGGTGGAATCTACGGCCGCATCATAAAACTGAACACCACCGCCGACGCGATCACGATCGACATCGAGACTGCGGAGGGGATCAAAAAAGAATTTGAGGAAGGATTTCGCTCCAACTTGTCGCCGACGATTTATTTAAATTACAGACACCCTCACACCGGTGAGGAACTCGAGATGGTGCTCGCTGAGGTGTCGATGGTCTCGATTCCGCACCTAAAAAATCTAGTCATTCCGCCGTTGTATTACTCGATGTCGGACACCGGCTTTGTGAAAGCCGAACACACACAGGAGAAAAAAATGGACGAAGAACTCAAGACGCTGTTGGACGCCATGATGGCGCGGATCGAAGCTCTCGAGGAGGCGCAGACTGCCGAGAATGCCGAGGACGAAGAGGACGAAGACGCCGCCGAAATGGCTGAGCTCCGCACCCGCCTGTCCGTTTTCGAAATGAAGGAGCGTGTGCCAGGCGTCGAAGATGCCGAGGCGCTCGAGCTCGCGGAGCTCCGCAAGAACGCGCCCGGACTTTTTGAAAAAACGGTGATACGGCTCACGGAATCACCGAATCAGGCCAAGATCGAAAACGAAATTGGCTCGCTGGGTGGTGTCGAATCGGGAGAACTCAGTTTCTCGGAAGCCAAAGCGCTCGCCAAGAAAAACGAGATTGCACCCGGCCCGGCGACGCTCGGTTGGATCGCCGAAAATCACCCCACCGCGCTCAAAAACTGAACCCACAAACCGCTCATGCGGAGGATGAAAAATGGAAAACGTAACTGCAGAACTGACCCTCACGGGCACCGTCTCAAAATATCACATCGTCACGGCCGCAGGTGAGGTGACGTCCGCTGCGACCGACTTGCCCTACGGTGTCGCTCAAGATGACGGGGTGTCTGGCGACACGATCGCCGTTGTGGTGCTGGGCAAAACCAAGGCGATCGCAGCTGATGCGTCGGTTGCCCTGGGCGATGCGCTCAGCGCTGTCGCAGACGGCGAGGTCGACACTAACGCTGGCACGGCGACGCATTATGTGTGCGGCCGTGCCACCCAGGATAGCCCCGCAGCGAACGGCTATGTTGAGATTTTGTTCAACCCTAATCTTGTCGCGCAGGCGTAACTCGATCAGCCTTAACATAAAAAGGAATTAAACATGTCGAACTCAGTAAACACAAATCAACTGCCCACCGGTGTCGAAGGCGAAATCATCGAGGGGCTCCAAGGCGAAGAGCAACCGGTCATTGATGTGATCGGAACGCTCGAACCCGTGATGGCGCAATCGGGTTCTATTTCGATCCGGTCGTCGTTCGGATCGCTGCCCAACGACCGCGCAGAGCCTTACCCCGAGGGATTCGTCCTCCAGCCAAAAGAGGACGATTTCGAGGAGCTCTCATATTTTTGCAAACGCTACTCGGGAACTTACTCCATCAACGACGGCACGCGTTTGACGCTCGACAACGCACACGGATTTGACATCCTCGGAAAATATTCTCGCGACTGCAAAAAGCAATCGGTCGGGATTGCCAACCGAAAACTCGCCGCCGCGATCACGAGCAACACCACGAGTGAGGAGGTCTCAGCGAGCAATCCATGGGACGGTGCGTCCGGCACTCCGATCTCGGACATGCACACCGGCGTCAACAAAATCGGGCTTCGTCCTGATTTTGCGGTCGTCGGAAACGACGTGCTGCAAGCGCTCCAAAAAAATGATGAGTTTCTTTCGCACCTGACGAACTGGGACGGCGGCGGAGCGATTGCACCCGGCGAGGTTGTCTCGACGCTGAAGAGTCTTTTCCCGAGCCTTCAAACTGTTGTCTTGGCGTCCGGAATTTATGACGCCAACGACCCCGGACAAGCTTCCATCTCGCTTAGTTACGCCTTTGATGGCGTGTTTTGCATGGGATACAAAGAGGACCTCCTTAAGGTGCAATTGAAGGGTGGAGAATCTTTCGCCATGTGGCGCGACGAGGGCGGCGAAAAAACCAACCTGCGCTACACGGATCGCTTCGATCAAAAGCCCGCACACAAAGAAGGCAGGTTCTTCGTGTCCTCAATCATCACCTGAATTAATCATCTGCGAGGTAACAAGGATGAATCATCTTTTTGAAGTTGTGTGGGTGGGGTCAACGTATATTTGGGGTTCAGATTCCAAGATCGGACCACATGAAAAAGGCTCTGTCACATGGGATATTTACCAGCGTCGCCCGGGCCTGACGAAACGGCTGCTGCCGTGGCCTGCATTCGTTGAATATCTCGACCAGCCTCACGCGCTGCGCGCCGCTTGCCTGGCGCTCGAGCTCCCGGCGGACTCGCCCAAGGCCGCTGTTTTGAGGCACTACAATGGCTCGTCCGAACCAGTTAAGGCCGAGGCCGACAAGCTCGTGTCCGAGCATTCGAAACCCGAGCTCGTTGAACTCTGCGTTGAGTTTGATTTGCCGACGACCGGCAACAAACCGGAGCTAGCCGCGAGGCTAGCGCAAACGATAGGATAAGATATGGCGGTCCAAACCTACAGTGTGACGCCCCAGATGGTGCTTGATCGCCTTCCTGTGACTGGAATCACGGCGACGACACGACCGCTTTCGACTGTCGATCTTGCTGCCTATGTCGAGGATTGCGCCGCGGAGCTGACCGGAATCGTCACTAACGCAGGACACGATCCAGCGTCACTCGACGACGACACAACGGCACAGATTCAAAGTGCAATCATCACCGGCGCGGTCTACCTCGCGCTCGACAAAATTCCTGGCACGGCCACCGGCAAAATAACGAGCGCGCGCACCGCCTGGGAGCAAGCAAAAGCCGGCTACAAAGAATCGCCCAACGCGCTGACTCAGCGCACTGGGCGGGCGATCAGCAACGTTGACGTTTCGACCGACAAAACGCCGTCAACGTTCGGCGCAATCAACTACGAGTTTTAACTTATGGCGGATTTGGAAAACATGGTTAGAGACCTAAATGAGATGAGCGAGCGCGCTCGCGATCTTAGGCCTGTTTCTGATTCCGTGCACAGAGAACTCGCAAGGTGGCAGGCATCTAAAGTGCACATCGAGCCAAAAAACAACCTGGATCCCTCACTCGAAAACGCAGGGGATGCAAGTCATGTTTGGCGCGCCAGCGGTAGCAAGTTCACGTTTGGAACATCGGTTCCTTACGCCAGAAAAGTCGACTGGTACACCCGCAAAAAACTCGGCTTGACGTCGATCATAGCGCTGCCTCGAGCCACCCAGGACAGGATCACAGAACTGCTTTCTGACTACATCCTCGCCGGTGAGGTTGCATTTTGAGTGTGCCGGAACGAACAGCGGTGATCGTCGCCAAGGGCAAAATCCGCTCGATTTTGCGGACGCATCTCGAGGATGAATTGTCTTCGATCGTCACAACTCTGGGCGTTGAGGGGATCGGTCTTCCGGCTCCGGATCAGTTCTATGACACAAAAAGCCGAACCACGCTGCTTCAATATATGGGTCAGCGAAACGAAACGGTGTCTTGCACCGTTTTCCAGTCCCGGCCCAACGCGATCGTCAAGGAATACACCGGCGATTCGGTAACCTACACCGAGCTCACGGAGACCGAATTAACAATAGTCGTCGCTCACGGAATGATTGGTTTCGAGCCGATCACGTTTTATGGCAAGTCGCTAGAAGAGACCGAAGAAGCGATGTCGTTGCGATCAGATTTATACACTGGCGCGATCATGGAAACGCTGCGAGAGCGCCTGGTTGACGGGAGTGGTGACGTTGTCACCGTTGACAAGATTTCATCATTCTCCGAGATAGACACGCCGCCAGAAATGGAAGGTGCCTTTGCACTCGCCACACTCCGAATCCGAATCCAACAAGAAGTGCTCATTTCACAGTGTTAACAACAAAGGGAATTCATCATGTCGCTGCAACTTTTTGACAAGGGCGTCTTCGCGGTCGCCTCCGAAGCAACATACAACACGGATGGGATTGACTCGATTTTGCAGGCGGATGAAGACCTCACGTTTCTGTCTGTGAACGCAACGCCCAGCATCGATGCCGTCGATGCAATGGTGGAATCATCGCAATTCAGGGCCGCTCACGACGGGATTGCACACAGTATGATCCGCGACCACAACACTTTATCGGTGGCCTTCCCGCTCGCTGGACCTACCGCGGTAGGTGTTTCTGGTGGTGAAGCTCCGGCCTACGCGCCGATTCTCAAAGCCTGCAACCTGAAAGAAGAGATCGTTGATGCAACCTCTGCAATATATACTCTGAACACCGCAAACATTGATTCGTTAACTGCATATATGTGGATCAGAAACGCGGAGAATAACAACCACAGGTTGAATTCGATCACCGGTGCTCGTGGGTCCGCCACGTTCAATTGGGCCATCAAAGAAGAGGCGACATGTTCAGCCGAATTTTTGGGCGCTTCGTCAAACGACTGGAGCGACAGCCTCGCCTATTTTGACTCCGACTCGCAACCGCTTCTGGACGCGTCAGGGTCAGCGCTCACCTACCTCGGAACGGCATCAAAAGATGCCGCTCCGATCATGAAGTGCGTCGCGATGGTCGTGACTTTTGGCGGCACCACTTACCCAATCTCCAGTGGCTCACTCGACCTCGGTTGGTCGACCGTGAGCGCGAGGGAGTCGGTCACGGCCGCGCAAGCGGTCACGAAATTGATCAACACCCGCGGCTCTGGCGCGCGGCCGCAAGGATCGTTCTCGCTGGCAGGCGGTGGCGCGGCCTATGATGACATTTTGTCAAAATGGCGCGCCGCGACCGAGGCGGCTTTTGTTGTGACGCTCGACGATGGCACACAAAAAATCACGTTCACCATGCCCAAAGTTCAGCTCGGCGTGCCCGCCAGGTCGGACGCGGGGGGGCTGGCTCAGTTTGATCTCGACTTTTATCTTAATGGCGATTATTCCGCGAGCTCAGGCGGCAACAATTCGCTCACGATCGCCTACACCGAGAGCTCATGATGCACACGCTGTCGGCACGATTGCCGGTGGCGGGACTAGACGGAGATCACACCGTTGATGTCACGCTCCGGCCTATTCGGAATACGTCTGAATATGTTAGCTATCAGGTTGAAATTCTTGGCTTTTTAGAGGCCGAGGTCGTCGACGTGGACGCGCTTGTTGAGTGGACCTGCGACCGGATCGTGGCTTCAGATCCACCGCTTTCCAGCGCCGACATCGTGTCCGTTGTCGGGGTCGACGGGCTGATTCATCTGTCGACGATAATCGCAACCGGCGCCGCGCTTCCTCCCGGTGCGCTGCTCGGATATAGAAAACTCCTCGAGGTGGCGCACAAAGCTCAGGATTATGACTCGAATTTCGATCCGTCTTGCGAGTGTCCCGCCTGCACTGGCCACGTCGCGGAGCACGCCGATTGTCTCTACAAATTTGATCGGCCTCAACTTTCCGACAGCCTCGCGGCGATCGATTGGGACCTCGCGATTCAGTGCTGGGACCTGCCGTTTTTTGCTTATCAATCCCGGCTCGAGGAGACTCGAGCCGCGTCGCGAGGCGAGGCCGTTCACTACCAGTCACGCGAGCGCGAACGGCGCGAGCGTGAGCGCGTCAACGACGAAAAAGCATCGATCCAAAAAACGCATCGCGTCAAACCGGGGTCGCTAAGTGGCTGATAAAAAATACACCATCGAAATTGATGTCGACGGCAACGCCGACAAGAAGCTCGACGACATTGCAAGCTCGTCCCAAAAAGCCGACAAGTCGACAAAACGCCTCACCAAATCCTCGAATAAACAGAGCGGGGTGATGGGCAAGCTGGGCGGTGTTTTAGGCTCGCTGAAAATGGGATACGCGGCGGTGGCCGCCGTCGTTGTCTTAGCAGCAAAAAGACTATACGCAGCGAGCCGAGCAGCCGCAGTCCAGGCGGCTCAGGTCGGAAAACTCGCCCGGTCGATTCGTGAAGCGGGTGGATCTTACAACGATTTAAAACGGTCACAGGACCTCGCAAGGCAGGCTTCTAACACTTTCGGAGTCGAACTAAACAAGGCGCTCAACTCGATCCAATCGCTCACCGAGGCGAGCGGCGACGCCAAAAAAGCGCAAGATGATTTCGCGCTCGCGCTCGACATATCGGCGCAGTCTGGGCAGGACCTCGAGACGGTCACGAACGCGCTCGCCGAAGCTCGTCGAGGAGAATTCGAGGGGCTTAAAAAATATGTCGGCTTCAACAAAACCGTTCTTGAGGCTTTGACCCAGACGAAAGATCGGGCCGGGGCAACAGCTGACGCGTTCGACAAGCTCAAGAATTCCTACAGCGGAGCCGCCGCGGAACTGGCCGGGGCGGATGAGGAT
>Ga0307937_1001759_pt1 | contig 10505 bp, 10 predicted proteins | sample OrgLakmetagenom3_FD_201814 | JGI IMG/M metagenome (GOLD analysis project Ga0307937, IMG submission 201814) | Saline water microbial communities from Organic Lake, Antarctica - #3 | ecosystem: Environmental > Aquatic > Non-marine Saline and Alkaline > Saline | place: Antarctica: Organic Lake...
GTGCACAAACTATGTCGCCTGCTGCTCGACCAGCACAGCCACCTGAATCTGGACGCTGGTGAGGTCCCTTGTGACCGTGTCTCGCTGCAAGCATTGCCCGGCGTCGGTCGTAAAACCGCCAATGTGGTGCTGAACACTGCGTTTGGTCAGCCGACCATGGCGGTCGATACCCATATTTTCCGGGTCGCCAATCGAACGCGCATTGCGACCGGTGACAACGTGGTCGACGTCGAGCAACGGCTGTTGCGACTGATTCCGGCTGAATTCCTGATGGATGCACATCACTGGCTGATCCTGCACGGACGCTACACCTGTATAGCGCGCAAACCCCGCTGTGGTGCCTGCCTGATTGAAAATTTATGTGAATTCAAAGACAAGACCGATTGATTTGCAGTAGAATCCACAACGTAATACCCCATGGAATCTCGAACAGGATGTTCATCTCATGCAGTATCTGACGTTGGCTGTCGATGCCAGTTGTGACTTGCCTAAAGCGGTGTTCCAGCAATTTGACCTGACCACCCTGCCCCTTGAGTGGTTAACCACCGCGACCGGGCTGCTTCCTGATGACCGTACCTCGGACACCACTGACGTTTGGTATCAGCAACTGGATAGCGCCGAACGCTGGACTCTGCTTAACCCCATCACCGATACCCGCCTAAGCCAGCAATTGGACGATTCGTGGTTACTGACCAGTGATGGCGTGCTGCTGATCACCCCCAACCGGGTGCGACACCCCGGATACGGCCATTGGAGCCCTCAAGCTGCCATTGTGCAGCCCCAGCTTGACCGGGTGCGCCATGCTGCCCATCTATCGGGGCATTTCCGGTTGCGCGTAGTCGACAGTGGTCAGAGCCTGGCAGCCTATGGGTTGCTGGTTCAGGAAGTGGCTCGAATGCACCGTGACCTGAGTCAGTCGATCGACAAGTTGCGCTTACCTATGCGAGCTTTTTCAGCGCGTATCACCCATTTTTTCAGCGTTCCGGCTTTTGCCCGGCCGACGGTTAAACCCGTGCCTTCCGCGTTCCCAGCCTTACCCTGGTGGCAACGCAGGCTTATGCATCATCGAGGCCGCATCCCCGTATTTCAGGCACGCAATGGTCAGGAACAACAGGTCAATAGTGTGCTCGAAGCGGATGTCATTACCGATGTGGTTGCTCGCGTCTGCTTAGCTCTGTCGCACAATCGGTTAACTCATTCATCGGTAAATGTCAGTTTTGCTGGCCCGATGAATCTCGTTAAGAGGCACCCGGCTATTCGGCGGTTGCATCAGGTTGTATCAGATCAGGGCGGGCATTTGTGGCTGAGTCGCATGGCCGGTTCATCGGCCGTTCTGTTCGGTGCCGGGGCTTTTTCGGTTGCTTTTGTAAACTAGCAGGCTGTTGAAATTCGCAGAATTACAGCGCCTGCTAACCCGGCAGAGATTTTTTGCTGGCTGGGAGTTTCTCTTCCTGTTTCAAAAACCGAGCGAATGACTGGCCCAGGTGTTCATCGAGGGTGTTGTCCCGCAACCGGTTATTTCTCAGGTACTGGTAGAGTGCGATGATGCGTTCTAGCCTATCGGTGTCGGGCAGTGAAGCGTCAGTCTGACCTGACTGTTCGGCAATGATGCGCAGCGCCGCTTGCATCGCGTCACTGTCTACAGTGCTGGTCGCATCGAAGGGCTGACCCTCGCCACTGGCAAGCCAGGTCAATGAACATTGGCAAACCGAGGCAATTTGGTGCGCACGCGACAAGGAGGGTTCCGATCCTTTCAAATACTTGCGAATCAGACTTTCACTGAGATTCACCCTGCGCGCAAAGTCACTGACCGATCGCTCGGCGATTAACAGGCGCAGGCGTTCAGAAAAACTCATCAGGCTTCGCGTCGGCTGGCCCGTGCCGGAACGGTTTTTAGCGCCACTGATTCACCGGCTTCCGTCAGGCTCCAGCGGCCCAGGTTATCGAAACGAATCAGCGCCATCGAATGCAATTGAAGTTTAAGCTCATCGAGGGCGGCTCGTTCAAGCTTCACATCTGCCACTGCATGGCTACCATGCCAGCGACGCTTGATATCGATCAATGCCAGTGGCTGCAGGTAGTCAGCCAGTAAGGCTTTTACCTTGGTTTCAGTGACCGGCGATAGCAGTGGGGCCGCTAACCAGGTAAAAACCGTTTTCCAGGAAACCGATGCACTGCCGGTCAATACTTTCAACTGGCCTTCGCGAAATGCCTTGCAGGTAAACTGGCTGTGCCAGACTGACGTGGGGTTTGTCAGTGCTGAATGATCGGCAGCGACACGGTTTGAGCGCCCTGCGGCCAACTCCTGCTTCAGTCGTTCGTTTTCGGCACGCAACGCCGACAACTGTGCCGTGGGTTCCGCTTCGGTTAATCGGCGCTGCCAACCGTCGGCCGGATGCGTCTCTCGCACCTGTTCGATGGCGCGCTCGGCCACGTCACGCAGGGTCTCTTCACTGTCCCACTGATAACACAGGCTGGTCTTTAACAAACCTACCAGCTGGTTCAGCCGGGTTCGGTCAATATCGCTGGGGCTGGTTTTTGCAGTACCGGTATAGACCAGAGCAATCGGTATCTTATGCTGAGCCCTGACCGTGGCATAGGTTTGATGCAGGTAACCCACGCCCTGTTCGGTCAAGGGGCCGTATTCGTTTCCGACCAGTAAAAAAACGTAGTCAGCATCGTTCAGTGCAAGTTGGTTTAGCTTCCAGAGATAATTGGCAGATACCGCAGGATACGGCAGGCCAGTGGGGACGCATTGCTGGGCCATAATGGCCTCGAACAGCACATTGCGTTCTTTAAAAAGGTGGCGTTCGAGTGACGCGACCATGATCATATTGCGTGTTTCAGACATGCTTGCTAACCACCTGCCCCATCCATGTTTGCAGAACTGCTGTCAAAGAGCTCCAGGGCCTGTTATTGCGGGCCACCTGAACTGTTATCAGTGTAACACAGAAAAAATATGACACTCGTAAACTCATTTTTTTGACGCTGCCATGCCAGTACTCCCCGATCTGAACTATTGCCGCTAAGTCTTCAGGTCCGGCCTGGTCGGGTCACCCCGGTAAAAGCCGGTAAGGGCCAGTCAGTACCTTCTGTTAAGTTGACCAGTTCGAGCAATATCATTGCGGTCAACCCCCATATGTGATGCCCATCGAACTCGTAGTGTGGGATATGGAACGAGATACCGTGACGTTCCATTGGTTGCATTTGCGGGGCCGTGTCTGCAAAAAATGACCATGGCACGGTAAACCATTGTGCAATTTCGTCGGGGCTGGCCCGGCAATCATCGAGCGTCAACACTCGCCCGACGTAGGGGTAGACCTGAACCCCGGTTTTGGACAGTCCGGTCGACAAGGCACCCAGGATCGATATCTGATCCGGCGGTAAATTTAATTCTTCATGGGTTTCACGCAAGGCCGTCGCTTGCAGAGACGCATCTTCGGGTTCCCACATACCGCCCGGAAACGCGATATCCCCGGGGTGCGATTTGAGATGACGAGCACGGACCGTCAACAACAACAACGGCTCGGTCTCACCGGCGACCAGAGGCACCAATACACCTGCCCTGGGTTGATCCAGCGTCAGCAGGCGTGGCTGATGATCACTCAAGCGGTGCTCCAGTCTGGAGAAAAACATTGATAATGCTGTCATATCGATAGTTTCGCATGTTTCTCGCCGCCTGAGTGGCGAAGATTAAAGCCGTTTTCCCGACCTTTACGTGAAGGCACAGATTGTCCATTTTTTGAACAGCGTCACTGCCATTTAACGGTCAGTAGTGCTAGATTAATTAATGACACGGAAAGGTCTGGTTAGTTTGCATTGCAGTATAAATTGTTATAAAGGTCGATGGATACTTTCATTTCGGATGCCTGATGTCGTTTGTGCTCGCCTTGCGCTGACCTCAACATCCCGGAGGGTGCTTATGATTCATTCTGTAATAGAATTACCCGCCTTTGATACGCTCAGAGCGCTGGCCAGCGAAGACCCGGAGGCGCTGGAGTCATTGCGCTGCCGCCTGGTGGCCGAGGTTATCGACCGGGCACCCAGACACCAGCGCGCTCAACTCGAAGGTCTTCAGTTTGTTCTGGATATGGAGCGACGCCGTGCCCGAAATCCGATGCACTGTTGTATTCGTATGTCTCAACTGATGCATGAACGGGTTGACCGGCTGCGCAAATGCCTAATAGAAACGGTATATTCTGATGGCTCGGCATTGCTCGACTCAAGCCAGAAAATCAGCAATACGGCAGTGATCCTGCCATTTCACAATCAAGGTCAAGACGGGCCGGCGAAGTCCTGATAACCTTGGCGTATATAACCCACAACGAAAAGTCTTACGGATGAATTTTTGCAGCCAGTGCGGACATCAGGTGCGCTTTGATGTGCCTGATATGGATAACAGACCCCGGTTCCTATGTGATCAGTGCGGCACTGTTCACTATCAGAACCCACGGGTAATTACCGGCACTCTGCCGGTAGCGCCCGACGGTAGAATACTGTTGTGTCGTCGTGCCATTGAACCGCGACACGGCTATTGGACACTGCCCGCCGGATTTATGGAAAATGGCGAAACGACCATCGAAGGAGCCCTGCGTGAGACCGTTGAGGAGTCCCGGGTGGTCGGTCTCAACCCGCAATTACTGTCGATGGTCAGCCTACCCGATTTTGATCAGGTGCATGTTTTTTACCAGATTGACATGCCGGACTTCACGTTTGAAACAACCCCGGAAAGCAGCGAAGTCGCGCTGTTTCACTACCAGGATATTCCCTGGGCTGAGATCGCCTTTCGCACAGTAACCGTCACCCTTGAGCATTACCTTGAGAACCTGGATGTTGAGCGTGTTCCCGTACTCAATAGTGTGGTGTACCGGCACATGCGCCCTGTTGAGTAATGACTGAGACTGGTTAAGGCCTGCTTGCCCATGCCCGGTGCTGTGCAGAACCGGAAAGCAAAGGTCAGTGTCGATTTTCCCTAGCTGACCTACCCTGTTTACACTGTTAAAAATACCGGGTTTGGCGCCGTGACAGCGCCTGAAGCCCGACAGCCCCAAGTTCTAAACCCCAGCCTGACTCACCCATGCCGCCAAAGGGTACGTCTATCCGGCTGCGCATCGGTTTATTAATAGCGACATTGCGGGTCGTAAGTCGACGCGCTATCTCACTGGCTTCAGCGATACTGGCACTCCATACCGAGCCACCCAGACCATAACGGCTATGGTTCGCCCAGGTAACGGCTTCGTCTATGGCTTCATAAGCCGCCAGTTGCACTACCGGACCAAAGACTTCGTCCGGCCAGACTGAGCAGGACAGCGGATCATCGATCACGGCCCAGGCCGGGCTAACGTACTGACCATCTACCTGCGGGTCGTCACTATGCCGATTCGCATGCAATTTCAGGTTTTGCCATTGTTGCAAGACCCGATCACGAATATCGGCTCTGGCCAGAGGCCCCAGAGTACAGCCAGGCAACTGTGGTGCGGCTGGAACAAAACTGGCCAGTTGATGCTGCACCCTGGCTAGCACTTCATCCAGCCGTTGGCGTGGCACCAGCCAGCGTTTGGCGCAGAGACAGCTTTGCCCCGAGTTATTGAGGCGCGAAGCCAGTGCCTGATCGACAAAGGTTGTCAGGTCACCGCCTTCAGTGAGCAGCCAGACGTCACTGCCGCCTAGCTCAAGTGTGCTTGGGATAAGACGCTTGGCACAGGCCTCCGCTATGGCGCGCCCCGCTTCACTGCTACCGGTAAAATGCACCTGTCGCAAATGGGAATGGTCGTAAACAACCGGTAAGACATTAATATCGATTTGCAGTAAGGAAATTACATCGGCCGGAAAACCCGCTTCCTGTATTAATGCCAGCAGATACCGCGAACTGAGCAGAACATTGGGTGCTGGCTTAAGCGCAACGGTGTTACCCACTAGCAAGGCGGGCAAAGCAAAACGGCAAACCTGCCAGACTGGATAGTTCCAGGGCATAATACCCAGTATGCCGCCCAGTGGTTCAAACGACAAAACCGCACCAGGCTGCACTTCGGCCGGTTGCAGAGCATCAACCCCCTGAGATACCAGATAATCGATCAGCGCACCGGTTTTGTCCAATTCAGCTCTGGATTGTTCGATCGGCTTGCCCATTTCATCTGTAATCAGCCTGGCAAGCACTTCCTGGCGCGTGAGCAACAAGGCTCCCAACCGTTTCAGCCAGCCAACACGCCGCGACAGAGGGAGTCGCGCAAAGTCACCCCAAGCCTGCTGTTGCCGATCCATAACAGCTGCCGTCTCAATCTGTGACCAGCCTTCTGCTACCAGCAGGCATTCGTTATTGGCCGGGTTCACAGATCTGAAAACTGACATACCAATCCTTTTTGTTTAAACTCTGTAATAAAATTACACGAACACGGCAGGTGCCGGTAACCCGCTGTTGGTTATAAACCGATATAACCCCGTTTCATGTCTTGCTACCCGATGCAAGGAGCGCATTCTAAAGCATCGGTCGTTAATGTTAAGCCTTTACTGAGAGAGATCGACACATGACTGCAATCCCCGACATGTTGCGTGAAAATGTACGCTTGCTGGGCGAATTATTGGGCGATACATTGCTCGAAAACAAGGGACCGGAACTGTTTCGCAAGGTCGAGGAAATTCGTCGTCTTGGAAAGACGGTTAACACCACAGATGGGGGTGATCCACAGCCATTAATTGATGTCCTGTCGAGCCTCGAAGATACCGATATTCTTCCTATTGTACGTGCGTTCAGCCAGTTCCTTAACCTGACTAACATTGCTGACCAGCAGTACTTTTCAAGCGCTGAGGCGAATCAGCGTGAAGCCGTCGAAGACACTTTGGAAGATCTAGTGAGTACGCTGGGTAAAGACCGTGTTTCAGACGCCTTGCGCAACCTAAATATCGAACTGGTGCTGACGGCACACCCAACCGAGGTCACGCGTCGCACGCTGATTCGAAAACACGAGCGCATTTCCGAGGATCTGGCTGATCTGAGACGTAACGATCTGTTGCGCTATGAACACACTGAACTGAAATCGAATCTGCGCCGCACCGTCAATGAAATATGGCACACCAACGAAATTCGTGACGAGCGTCCAACCCCTGTCGACGAAGCCAAGTGGGGCTTTGCGGTCATTGAAAATTCGCTGTGGCAAGCTGTACCCCAGTTCTTGCGCGAACTGGACCGCACCGCCCGTGCACGGCTGGGGCAAGGCCTGAACGTCGAGGCCTCTCCGTTCAATTTCTATTCCTGGATGGGCGGTGACCGCGATGGCAACCCGAATGTAACGCACACCGTTACTCGCGAGGTTATTATGCTCGGCCGCTGGATGGCCGCCGACCTGTATTTGAAAGACATTCACGACCTGGCTGGAGATCTCAGCATGAGTGAAGCCGGCACTGAGCTGCTGGCCGAGGTCGGAGACACCCCGACGCCTTACCGGGCCAAATTGCACAGCCTGCGTACCCGGCTCGAACATACACATAACTGGGCCGAACGGCGTTCTCTGGGAGAAACGGTCAATCCTCCCAAGGACGTTATCGTTTGCCGCCAGGATTTACTCGAACCGCTGATGGCCTGTTACGACTCATTACTCGAGTGCGGCATGAGTCGCATTGCTAACGGTTCCCTGCTCGACTGCATTCGCCGGGTGCATTGTTTTGGTATCAGCCTGGTGCCGCTCGATATTCGGCAGGACAGTGAACGCCATGTTCTGACGCTTGATGAAGTGACACGATACCTGGGTCTTGGTGACTATTTGGAATGGGACGAAGCCCGACGTGAGGCATTTCTGCTGGAGCAACTGGGCAGCAGACGGCCGCTGATACCGCGCCACTGGGAACCCGGCGCGGATACTCAGGAAGTCCTGGATACGGCCAAAATACTGGCCGAAGAACCACAAGAGGTGTTGTCGAGCTATATTATCTCAATGGCAAGGCAACCCTCCGACGTTCTGGCAGTCGCGCTGCTGCTCAAGGAAAGCGGACTCACCTGGAACGTACCCATTGTGCCACTGTTTGAAACCCTGGACGATCTGGATCGCTCGGTCTCGGTGATGGAAACGCTCTGGTCATTGCCCTGGTACAAGGAGTATTGCGGCGGTAACCAGACGGTAATGATCGGTTACTCGGATTCGGCCAAGGACGCAGGCAAACTAACAGCCACTTGGGCTCAGTACAAAGCCCAGGAGCGTCTGGTCAAGCTGGCCAGCGACAATGACATTCATCTGATGCTGTTTCATGGCCGTGGCGGCACGGTTGGCCGGGGCGGCGGCCCGGTCGAAAAGGCCATGGCGTCGCAACCACCAGGGTCAGTCAAAGGGGCCATTCGGGTAACTGAACAGGGCGAAATGATTCGTTACAAGTTCGGCATGCCCCGAGTCGCGGTTCGAAGCCTTAGCATCTATGTCGCTGCTACCTTGCGCGCAACGCTCGAACCGAGTGCCGCTCCCAAAGCAGAATGGCGCGAATTGATGGAGGCCATGTCTAAAGCCAGTCTGGAGCGCTACCGCTCGGTGGTCAGGCATGATGAACGGTTCGTACCCTATTTTCGTAGCCTGACTCCGGAACAGGAATTGGGCCTGCTGGCGCTGGGCAGCCGCCCGGCCAAGCGTAAGGCAACCGGCGGCGTAGAAAGTCTACGCGCCATTCCCTGGGTGTTTGCCTGGATGCAGGTTCGACTGAACATGCCCTCCTGGCTGGGCGCTCGCCAGGCACTGGAGCATGGGCTGGAAACCAATCCAGAGGTACTGCAGGACATGGTGGAAAACTGGACGTTTTTCAGCAGTTTTCTGGACTTACTGGAAATGGTACTGGGCAAGGCCGACGGATCGATTACTGCCTATTACGAACAACAACTGGTACCGGCTGAATTGCATGAACTGGGTGAAGACCTAAGGGCTGATCTGAAGGCCAGTGAAGTTCTACTGAACCAGGTCAAGAAACAGAAGACTCTTCTGGAGACCGATCCGTTGCTTGCTCAATCGATTCTGGTGCGTAACCCTTACACCGATCCGTTGAACTACTTACAGGCAGAACTGCTCAAGCGAGCCCGCAAAACCGGTAACCTGGACCCGCAACTGGAGCGCGCGCTGAAAGTCACCATGGCGGGTATTTCAGCCGGAATGCGCAATACCGGGTGATGAACGAGGGTCGCTCACAGCGAGGCTACTCTGTGGGCGACAGGGAGCATCCAGACTGGTGAACTGAACCTTTTGCCTGGAAGGTCAGTTTTACCGGTTTGCTGTGTTTTCAGTCGCCCAGGGGGCTGGCCTCCTACGATGCATACAAGCTGTTAACGTGTTTCTATCGACTGAGGTCTAACCGCCAATGGTTGAGCTTATCGGCCTTGGCGGGTATCTTAGCGTCTGGCTGATGCAGGCCTACAAGTGCAACACTGCGTCACAATCAACTAAAATAGAAGGATTTAACAGATATTTCGAGTAGTTACCGCATACTATAGCACGCCACTAACACTCAGACCGGAGCCGAACTCTAGACGTACACAGGGGCTATCGGGCTCACGACCCCTGATTAGCAGACTGATTTCAAAAAATAAAGGGTGAATCGCTCAGTCGATTCAGAATTTTTTAACCAAGATTTAACACGTAAACAATAACGAGGAGCTCGCCATCTATGCGCATTATTCTGCTAGGTGCACCTGGTGCCGGTAAAGGGACTCAAGCCCAATTTATTACCGAGAAATACCAAATCCCCCAAATTTCTACGGGTGATATGCTGCGCGCTGCCGTCAAGACTGGCAGTCCTTTGGGCTTAAAGGCCAAGGAAGTGATGGCGTCTGGCGGTCTGGTTTCTGATGAGACCATTATTGGGTTGATCAAGGAACGCCTGACTGAGCCCGACTGCGCCAATGGCTGCCTGTTCGACGGCTTCCCGCGCACCATTCCCCAGGCTGAGGCACTGAAAAACGAAGGCATTAACCTCGACTATGTGATTGATATTGATGTCCCTGACGAAGAAATCATCAATCGTCTCAGTGGACGTCGTGTTCATGAAGCCTCAGGCCGGGTCTACCACATCGACCATAACCCGCCCAAGGAAGCGGGCATCGATGACGAGACCGGTGAGCCACTGGTGCAGCGCAATGACGACAAGAAAGAAACCGTCGCCAAACGGCTGGACGTCTACCATGCTCAAACTAAGCCACTGGTTGGTTTCTATAAGGATCTGGCTGCCAAAGAACCGGAGATTGCGCCAAAGTATGTACATGTTCCCGGTATCGGAAGTTTCGAAGATATTCGTGACAAGATTCTAGCCGCTCTTTGAGTCAGCAATGCTGATACAGGACTGATAAACCAGTACCTTGAATAAAAAAAGCCCGCATTATGCGGGCTTTTTTTATGAATATGGCGGAGAGTGAGGGATTGCCTTGCACGCTTCCTGCGTGCAACCCCTTCGGGGCGCTTGCGCGGGCCTGAACGCTCCTGGCGTTCAGTCGAACCCGGCGGGGGCTACGAACGAAGTCCCCTACGCTTTGCGTAGGTTCA
>Ga0307937_1001772_pt1 | contig 10471 bp, 8 predicted proteins | sample OrgLakmetagenom3_FD_201814 | JGI IMG/M metagenome (GOLD analysis project Ga0307937, IMG submission 201814) | Saline water microbial communities from Organic Lake, Antarctica - #3 | ecosystem: Environmental > Aquatic > Non-marine Saline and Alkaline > Saline | place: Antarctica: Organic Lake...
GAGGAAACCGCCCCCGATTGCGACCACATAGCGGCTGACAACACCGGTCAGCGCTACCATGCCGACGTTTTGGCTGAAGCTGATCTGGGGAAGGCATTAAAAACAGCGGCGAAAACGCTGGCGATACCGTCGGCCATGACGCCGCCGGAGAGCTCTTTTTTGGTCGGCTCGCGATTCAGGCTTCCGGCGGTGGTGCCGACGATATCACCGATGGATTCGGCAACGGTCACGAGCGACAGCAGTACCACCGGGATAATGGCGGCGAGATGGAACTCAAGGCCTATCGCTAACGGCGAGGGTAGGGTGATCCAGTCGGCGCTGGCGACCTTGGAGAAATCAGCATAGCCGAAGGCGATCGCCACGACGTAACCGACAATCAGGCCAACAAGAGGTGCGACGCTTGTTCCGATGACTGTCTTGGTGGCCGTCATAGAGAACTCCTTTGGATCGAGGTTGTTGCGAGAAATAAAATCTTGATGATGAAAGGTTGCCTTACTCTTAATGTTGAGTTAAATATTAATTTACTAATCAACAGTTATACTGGCGTTAAACTATGAAGAAGAAAAAAGTACTAAACCAAGTAACAGACTTCGACATTCGGCTGCTGCGGTTGTTTAAAACCGTGGTGGAAAGCGGAGGTTTTTCCGCCGCCGAGAGCACGCTAGGCATTACAAAATCCGCAATCAGTCAACACATGAGCGACCTTGAGGAGCGGCTGGGCCTTAGGCTTTGTCAGAGGGGCCGGGCCGGCTTTGCATTGACCGACGAGGGTGCCGAAGTACTGCAGGCAGCCGAGGTACTGTTGTCGTCAGTTGAGAATTTCAGGTCAGAGATCAACCAGCTCAACAAGCGGTTAACGGGAGAGCTTAATATAGGCATCGTCAATAACTTGGTGACCTTGCCTTACATGCTGATCAGCGAAGCGCTCAGCCAGCTCAGGGAGCAAAGTGATGGGATCAAGATAAACATCAGCATGAGTACGCCTTCGGAGATTGCAAAAGGCTTGTTCGATGGGCGGTTGCACGTGGGCGTTATACCCTGGACAACCTCGTTGTCTGGTCTGGAGTATGCCCACCTCTACGAAGAGCGATCCAGCCTTTACTGTAGGCACAATCACCCTTTGGCATCTATATCAAGTGATATTGCCAAAGCGGATTTGTTGAAAACAAACTCCGTTATACCTAGCTATCCGATGAGCGAGCAGGCTATCGCGATGCATCAGTTGCTGACTTGTACGGCAACAGCCTCGGACCGGGAAGGCATTGCCTTCCTTATTTTGACGGGTGAGTACATTGGCTTCCTGCCGGACCATTACGCTGCGAACTGGGTAGCTAGAGAGGAGTTACACGCACTGAATGCCGGCTCGCTATATTTCAATACTCGACTTGCACTGGTCACGCGCCAGGGACGGCGCCCCAATTCCGTGCTCGATAGCTTTTTGAACCTCGTCCATCATTAATCCCGACGTATCGAGTAGCGGTGCTTGATACGTTCTTTGTCCAGAACACCCCTGACGACCTGATCCGTGATTCGCCTTGCATGCATATCTCTCATCGTTAAAATGCGTTTCCCAGTCAAATGTTTATTTTTTTCTAATCTAAAGATAAATAATTATGTATTTAACTAAACTTATGATCTGTTCAGACTGCTTGCATTAACCTTTAACAACGAAAAGGGTACCGTCATTTCTGAACTGAATTCTAGCAAAACCGCCGGGCTCAGCGCCGAACAGCTCGATGCCTTCTGGATGCCGTATACGGCCAACCGGCAGTTTAAGGCCGATCCCCGTATTATCGTCGGCGCCGAGGGTTCTTACTATAAGACCGCCGATGGCCGCCGCATCTTCGATGGCCTGTCAGGCCTATGGACCTGTGGTGCTGGCCACAACAGGCCCGAAATCGCTGAGGCTGTTTATAAGCAGCTGCGCGAGCTCGACTATGCACCGGCTTTCCAGTACGGGCACCCCAAAGCTTTCGAGTTGGCTCATCGCATTCGCGAGCTGACACCAAAAGGGCTGGATTATGTATTCTTTACTAACTCAGGTTCAGATGGCGCAGATACCTCGTTAAAAATTGCTCGTGCCTACTGGCGTAAGAAGGGCAAGCCGAGTAAGACAAAGTTCATCGGCCGCTCGAAGGGCTATCACGGTGTTAACTTTGGAGGTGTCAGCGTTGGTGGCATCGGTGCAAACAAGGCTTTATTTGGTCAAGGTTTGGACGCCGTCCATTTGCCCCACACTTTGCTGAAGGAGAACCTTTTTAGTCGCGGTATGCCGGAAAAAGGCGTCGAACGAGCCGAAGATTTGCTCGACCTGATTGCGCTTCACGATGCTTCCAATATTGCCGCTGTGATCGTTGAGCCTATGGCAGGCTCTGCCGGCGTGTTGCCACCACCGGTGGGCTATCTTAAACGCTTGCGGGAAATCTGCGATCAGCACGATATTCTGCTGATATTTGATGAGGTTATTACTGCCTTTGGTCGGGTGGGCTCTATGACTGGCGCCGAAGAGTTTGGCGTTGTGCCGGACATGATGAACATTGCCAAACAGCTAACGAACGGTGCTGTTCCCATGGGCGCAGTGGTCGCTAAAACCGATATTTATCAGACATTTATGGACCAAGGTGGGGCGGATTACATGATGGAATTACCCCATGGCTATACCTACTCTGGCCACCCGGTTGCGTGTGCAGCAGCGTTAGCATCTCTTGATGTTCTGCAGAACGACAACTTGATCGACAGAGTCAAAGAAATGAGCCCGCTGTTCGAGAACGCACTGCACAGCCTCAAAGGTACACGCTACATCAGTGATATTCGCAACTATGGTTTAGCCGGTGCCCTACAGATTGAAAGCTACCCGGGTGAGCCTGCACGTCGCCCCTACGAGATTGCCATGAAATGCTGGGAGAAGGGTTTCTATGTCCGTTACGGCGGCGACACCATTCAGCTCGGCCTACCCTTCATTGTTGAGCCTGAAGAAATCGACAATGTGATCAACGCAGTGGGTGAGTCGATCAACGAATTGAATTAAGGCAGAGCGTAAAAAGCGTTCTGTCAGGACAAACTTCGAGCGCTCGTTATGAGTGATATTTCAACGATAAAATACGTACAACAAGAGGCTTACTCAATGAGCATGATTGGACAGCTAATTAATGGTGAACGGCGTACCGACTCAGAGCGCACCCAAGACGTTTTTAATCCGTCGACAGGCGAAGTCAGCAAGCAGGTTGCTATCGCGTCTGTTGCCACCGTAGAGGAAGCGGTAGCTGCAGCACAAGCTGCCTACCCTGCTTGGCGTGACACCCAGCCAGCTAAGCGCGCTAAGGTAATGTTTAAGTTTAAAGAGTTGCTTGAGGCCCATGCTGAAGAAATCTGTACCTTGATCGGCGAAGAGCACGGCAAAATTTCTCACGACGCCGCTGGTGAACTACAGCGTGGGATCGAGTGTGTCGAGTATGCCTGTAGCGCTCCTGAGTTGCTGAAAGGCGAGCATTCAAAAAACGTCGGTCCCGGTATTGATTCCTGGAGTCAGTTCCAGCCACTAGGCGTCGTTGCAGGTATCACGCCGTTTAATTTCCCCGCTATGGTTCCGCTGTGGATGTACCCGATGGCGATCGTCTGCGGTAACACCTTTGTGCTCAAGCCTTCCGAGCGTAACCCGTCCGCGAGCCTTTACATAGCTGAACTGTTGGCAGAGGCGGGTCTGCCAGCAGGTGTGATGAACGTGGTCAACGGTGATAAGACCGCCGTTGATACCTTGCTCACACATGATGATGTCAAGGCGGTTAGTTTTGTTGGTTCTACACCGATCGCTGAGTACATTTATACGACGGCCAACGCTAACGGAAAACGGTGTCAGGCACTGGGTGGCGCTAAGAACCACGCTATCGTTATGCCCGATGCTGATCTGGACAACGCCGTTAATGCTCTGGTTGGCGCTGCATTTGGTTCATCTGGCGAGCGCTGTATGGCGTTGTCAGTTGCTGTCTGTGTTGGCAAACCAATGCAAGAAGCTTTCATCGCCAAGATGAAGGCTGCGATGGAGCCGCTTAAAGTCGGTACTTATACAGATGCCAGTAACGATTTTGGTCCGGTGATCACCCGGCAACATAAGGAAAAAGTGGTCGGCTTTATAGACAGCGCCGAAGCGGATGGCGCTACTATCGAAGTTGATGGCCGCAACGCCAGCATTGCCGGTTACGAGAATGGCTTCTTCGTTGGCGGTACGTTGATCAATAATGTTACCAATGCGATGGATTCTTACAGCAACGAGATTTTTGGTCCCGTGTTACAAGTGATGTGCGTCGATTCGATGGAACAGGCGATGCAGTTGATCAATGACCATGAATATGGCAACGGTACCTGCATATTCACCCGTGATGGTGAGGCTGCGCGTTATTTCTCCGACAACATCTTGGTGGGGATGGTCGGCATCAATGTGCCGCTGCCGGTGCCGGTTGCTTATCACAGCTTCGGCGGTTGGAAGCGTTCTTTGTTCGGCGATCTACATGCCTACGGCCCTGATGCGGTTCGCTTTTACACCAAGCGTAAGACGATCACTCAGCGCTGGCTATCGGCCGGGGTCCGTGAAGGTGCTCAGTTCGCTTTCCCTTCATAATCTTGAACTGATCGGCGTTTAAATTAGCTATTTTAACCAACGGTCTGTTCGTATCAGTCCGTTGGTTTTTTTAAACAAAGGCTTTAGTGACCGACCAATTCCAGGCAGTTTTCTGATTTTTTTCTGTCATAACCGTCGATTGCCCGTACTGGCAGCCTTGCCCTGAATGGAGCATGACCTGAGAAGGTATCCCACGTTGTTCCCGTGCGTGATCTAGTGCCTTTACAGTCAAGTTTGTGCCTGGGCTAGATAGCATTGCGCAGCCCATCAGTCGGCGCACTTTGAAGCGCCCGATTACGACACATTTCTCTTTGAGTATACTGGTGATTATGCGGCTGTCCGCCGACCTCCGTCTGTTGTTAAACGGTTCTTTAATCTTGGACTCAAGTAATAAGTGCAGCACCGCTCGTATTTAAAGTTCCTGAGTATTCGCCCCAGAAAACCTCTGCCGGTGTGCGATAGCCCAACCGCTTTCTTGGCCGGTTATTCAGCCTGTTCACGGCTTGCCTGATTGCTTTTCTGGACACCCTGGCGAAGTCGGTTCCTTTTGGGAAGTACTGCCTCAATAGGCCGTTTGTATTCTCGTTGGAGCCCCGCTGGCTGGACCGGTAAGAATCACAGAAATACGAGGTCAGCGACAGCGTTTTGCTGAACGTCTGATGGTCTGCAAACTCAGAACCGTTGTCCAAAGTCAGCGTCTGTACCGCGCCTCTGATAGGCCTTAATTCACGGATGATAACATCGGTGACTAAGCCGGCTTTAAGCTTCGGTACACAATCTGCAAAGAGGTCGCCCGTGCGCCTTTCAACCAAGGTGACTGCGCCAGAATTTTTATGCCCATGAAGGATCGTATCGCCCTCCCAGTGACCTATATGAAGCCGTTCATCAACGGCTTTGGCACGGTGCGACCAACACTGTAAATTTTCTGACTTGCCTTGGGGGCAGAACTCAGTTGTGGCTGATAGGTACATACCGTCTTTCATTGGTGTGACGCAAAATGATTCAACAAGCCATCAGCTCGGTTGCTTGCCGGCTAATGAATAAGTGTAGTCAGAGAGATCCTCGCAGACCGATCCCTTTCAGAATCATCTGAGCAAGGAAATCACTGGCAACTTGGAAATCCTCATTATCTAACTGGTCTTTCTTTAAACACACCTGAATCTGGGTGGAAAAATCAGCATAGGTTTGCGTCGACGACCAAATCACAAAGAACAGATGGTATGGATCAACCGAGTCCATCTTGCTATCCGCAATCCAACTTCTGACCAGACCTACATCGGCTTCGAGAATCGGAGTCAGTTTGGACTGAAGGTGGCTTTTCAGGTACGGAGCACCATTAATAATCTCATTCGCAAAGACCTTGGACCCGCTGGAATGAAGTCGTGACAGCTCAATCTTACCGCGGATGTAGTTCTCCAGCATCGTGGCAGGGTCCTCGCCCTCCTGATCCAGCAACACCAACTTTTCTAACCAGAGGTCCAGGATTTTTGCCAATACTCGAAGGTAAAGAACTTCTTTGGAGGGGAAATAATAGAGCATATTCTGCTTCGACATACCCGCACTCTCGGCGATTGAGTCGAGAGTAGTACCGTTGTACCCGAACTGAGCAAAAATGTCTTCGGAGACACTTAATATCTTAGCTTCGTGAGCCTCACGTATGCGGGAACGGCGCCGAGGCCGTTCAACTTTTGACTTCGTTATCAAATCTTTTGTCATAAAAAGTGTATCGCTTAGTTTAAGAGAGCCTCGATTGATTTTCCGCCAAATCACTTTTCAGCTCAAAAAAAGCCAAACAACCAAGGTGCGGGCATCGTCAACCACCTTTATTTATGTTTACCGCTCCCAGACATTTTCCCGAATTTCGACGCACTGAACTTCATCCAGTACGTATTTTCTACCGATAAACGAGCCAGTGGAAACGACCAGCAGATACAGTCGGTTGATATTTTTCATCAAACCACGGCAGCACACCTTGCTGTAGTCAAATATCTACCTGATACACCGGAATCGGAGACCCACTTTGGCTCGGATACTAGCTTCAATTTTTCCGTCTGTTAGCATATCTGCATCTAATTTTTTGCGAGTGCCGGCATTTGCGATGGACTAGAAAACACCTCGGTGGTGCCTGTGTTCAGCCCGCTTTTGAATGCCTATACACTACAGTTTCAGGCAAGGGACGGGTATGGCTGCCGACCGTTCTGACTTTTAGAAAAGTAACGAGCCCCGTCTTTTTCAGGTGCTTCCAAGAAACCAACTTGTAAACTCGCTCCGCAAAGATACCTCGGCGCTTTTTGTTCTGGCACTGGCTGGGTTTTAGATAAAATCAGCTGATCTATGTCGGCGGAAAACCCTATCCGGTCGAGGTTGGAACTAGATTTCAATATCCATCTTAAGGATTATACAGTGTACGAACTAGAGTTTAATTTTGATCACACGGTAAAATTCATGCGTATTTTAAGTCATGTTATTGCTCAGAATTTCTAAAGTGATTTCATATGACTGGTGAATGGCCTGATTAACCACCGGTGTACAGACTAACGGTGGGTGATTCTCAAAATACGCATAGTGCTGGGAAGATCCGATTTCGGATAGAGTTAGGGATGCGTCTGATTTCGCGGCTCCCCCGTAACAAGAATGCCGAGAGGGCGCGCAGCAGCGGAATAAACCGTAATAATCCTTGCAGCCTGGATCCATAGAATAAGTGCAGCACTTTGGATTAACAGGTAGAGATAGGAGGGCCGTTGCCGGTACCCTCATTCGCTTTACCAATGGGATGGAGTCCTCCCCACCCTAGTCCGGCGTCATTGCGCCATACTGGAGGGTGAGAACATCACTTACCAGCTTGATAGTAAGGAGAGTTTCCCATGAATATTACCCGGGTCGGCGTAGATATCGCAAAGTCCGTTTTCCATGTTCATGCTGTGGATCGTCATGATCAAGTCCAGTGGCGTGGTAAGTACTCCCGTGACAAATGGCTTGACGCTATCTGCAAGCGGGTACCTGTTGGGGCGGAAATCGGCATGGAAGCCTGCGCTTCGTCTCACCACTGGGCTCGTCAGTTCCAGGTTCGTGGCTATCACGTTAAATTGATCGCGGCACAGTTCGTCAAGCCCTACGTCAAAAGCAACAAGAACGACCAAGTCGATGCTGCGGCCGTCTGTGAGGCTATGGGACGCCCTCACATGCGTTTCGTGACGATCAAAACGGTATCGCAGCAGGATATCCAGGCAGCGCACCGCGTTCGTGCCGAGCTTGTTCACCAGCGTACGGCCAAGGCCAATCAGATCCGCGGCTTGGTCGGCGAATACGGCCTCGTGGCTCCGCTTGGCATCGCTCAGTTGCGTGCTGCTCTGCCTCGCTGGCTGGAGGATGCAGAGAACGGCCTGACTGATGAGTTCCGCGTGCTTCTGGCTGGTCTCGCCGAAGATCTGCGCCACCTAGATGTCCGTATCGCGATGGTAACGGAGCGCATCAAGCGCCACACCCAAACGGATCCAATGGCGAAACGCCTATTGTCTCTTCCCGGTGTCGGCACCCTTACCGCTAGCGCCCTAGCTGGTGCGTTGGGCGATGCGCAGGCTTTTAAGCGTGGACGCGACTTTGCCGCCTCTCTGGGCCTGACACCACGGCAACACAGTACAGGTGGACGAGACCGGCTACTGGGCATCAGTAAGCGAGGAGATAGTTACCTACGCACGCTACTGGTGCATGGTGCCCGCGCGGTTTTGCGATACGCGGGCGACAAAGACGACAACCTGAGTCACTGGATCCGACAGTTGGCAGAGCGTAAGCATCCCAATGTGGCGGTGGTCGCTTTGGCCAATAAAACGGCACGTATCGCCTGGGCAATCACACGGCGAGATGCAGCCTATGAACCTGAGTTGGCAGCCTACGTCGCGTAGAGCTATCTCTTTAATCTAATAAAGTTACTTCACTGAGGTCGCCCACCACAACGATTGCTGAGCATGCAGAAAGATGGTGAACAGGTCGAACCGACGTCAGTTAAACCCGTTTTGGTCGAAGAGTTAACATCTCGCTTTACCATTTGGGCACTGACGTGCGGATAGCCCATTAGGGTCCGATGCCACTGGCATCGTTATAAAGACCGGATATACGTGTGCAGTCGTACCTGTCGATCATCGTATCTCGTGCTTGCAACTGGGGAGGACTCCATATACGACCAAAGTGAAGGGAATCATGGGATACCGACAACTGACCCACGCACAACGATACCAGATTTCGGCCTTCTTGAGAGTAGGCTGGAGCCAGCGAAAAATAGCCAGGGGGATCAATTGCCACAGCTCGACCATCAGTCGGGAGCTACGACGCAATCGAAGCCTGGCTGAATACGAGCCGATGGAAGCCAGTCGTTTGTCCAGGCATCTGCGCAAAGGAGCTCGCAAATCTGATAAACGAGCGCCCTCATTGATAGATTGGGTGGCCAAGCACATTCAGAGTGAATGGAGTCCTGATCAGATAGCCGGTTTTATGAGGCGAGTTGGCAATATCTAAGTCAGTCATCAGTGGATTTATAATCTGATTTACCGGGACAAAATAGCCTGTGGCGACAGAAATGGACCCCGGAAACCGGACAGGTCGCTAAGTGTCTTCCACTGTTAAGCGGCCAGTTTGGCCGCGTATGAATAACGAACATCATCAGGCGTTCTGTCATCCAGAGCCTGATGCTTTCGCTCGGTGTTGTAGAGTGTGAAATAACGACCTAGAGAGCGTCGTGCCGTTGCGATATCATCGTATGCATTCAGGTAGACCTCTTCGTATTTCACGCTGCGCCAGAGCCTTTCCACGAATACGTTGCCGATCCACCTGCCTTTACCATCCATGCTGATCTTGATTTGATGCTGCTTGAGAACGCTGGTGAAATCGTCGCTAGTAAACTGGCTGCCTTGGTCGGTGTTGAAGATCTCTGGTGGCCCGGAGCCTGTCAACATAGTTGGGTGTGCCACAGCAATGCGGCTCGGTTTTACAGGAGTTTACCGGGTTACATGAGAAGCTGTTGAAGTGATGGGGGAACCGAACCCCCGGAGTCCGCCTGCAGGGGCTGGCTCCAAACCACCCCGAGCGGCATTGGCTGAAGACCGTTGTCGTAAGCATCGAGGGAAAAGGCTCACCCATGTGGTGTGTCAGGTAAGAGCCGAGAAGGCGAGTACAAGCGAACCATCGTTAAGGTGTCGAAATTGACAAACGATATCAAAACCGGGGGCCACAACTATCCCCGGGATAAGCCCATCGGAAACCTGTTTACTGGGTGGGCGGTATCCGGCATAGAGATGGCGCGAGCTCGGTTCAGGCACTTCAACGGAACTGTGGGAACTCAATACCGTGATGTTAAGGGAGGGCGTCAAGTGAAGAAAAGCGAGATGCAGAGTACCGATGCACGGGTTGAGGACGGATTGCCTCGTAATAGTGTTGATGCATCTGTAATGGATGCGGAGCGAAGGAGGCGAGTTGCTTCAGCGGATCCATGGGTCAACTTCTTTGGAAGGATGAACCCGTGACATCCGCAAAACCGTTTGTAGTTCCAAAACGACTGATATGGGATGCGTATCAGCGTGTTAAAGCGAACCGAGGTGCAGCAGGTGTTGATGGGCAATCAATCTCCGACTTCGATCGGAATTTAAGCAGGAATCTTTACCAAATCTGGAATCGGATGTCGTCGGGCTGCTATTTTCCGCCCGCCGTCAAAGCGGTGCCGATCCCAAAGAAATCCGGTGGAGAACGAATACTTGGCGTGCCAACGGTTAGTGACCGAATTGCACAGACCGTCGTCACAATGACGCTCGAACCGATTCTGGAGCCGGTCTTTCATGACGACTCTTATGGTTACCGCCGAGGCAA
>Ga0307937_1001773_pt1 | contig 10467 bp, 6 predicted proteins | sample OrgLakmetagenom3_FD_201814 | JGI IMG/M metagenome (GOLD analysis project Ga0307937, IMG submission 201814) | Saline water microbial communities from Organic Lake, Antarctica - #3 | ecosystem: Environmental > Aquatic > Non-marine Saline and Alkaline > Saline | place: Antarctica: Organic Lake...
TCCGACGATAAGGTGCGGGATCTGTTTGCGAAAGGCTATGTGGTGACTGTGCGCGATAAGAAGCGAGCCCAGGTTAGCGTGGCAGACAAGGCAGAGCGGGCATTTCGGGGTATCGTTCAGCATAAGATCATCCCCCATTTGACCAACATTGAGGATGACCTGTCTGACATTGCCGGCATCATCCTGGCTGGTGGCGGTGCCGCGATCGGCGGGTACATGCAGCAGGCATTCCGTGCAGCACTGGAGCTTGATATCGATGTTGTCCACGACAATCAAGCATTGCTACAGAACGGCGATGCCATAGAGAGTGATGCTGAGCAAGGCCGTACAGTGCTTTGTGCTCCCAATCCTGAGTATGCCAATGTAAGGGGTTTCCTGAAGTATTTGGCTTTCCTGAAGCATGAACTGACCATTACTGATCAAATGTTGGCTGGTCTTACGGTCATTAAATAGAGGGGTCTGGCGGTTGTTTCAGACTTATATAGGTGAATTATGGACAAACATGGTCGCGAGTATCTCCCAGGTGCATTGGTTGATTATGTGAAAACCCAAAAATTGGAGCGTAGGGACATTGTGGGTTTTATGGACTTGATACCCTTTCTCCATAAAAACGGTCTACTGCCCTTTATGGAGACAATTGTCTCTATCTCCGAGGATACGAATATTACTAGCAGCCAAATGCGCGAACATTTCACTTCTCTGATGTTTCGCGTGACTCAGGGAGTGGGCGAGTCTCAGTTTGGGGGTCACGGCGTTACCGATCGCAGCGTGGATTCTCATAAGGCCTCTGCAGCTGCCTCAGAGCCCGCCAGTGAGGGTCCTGTTGGCAATAACAGTAGTAGAGAATCAAAAGTTGCAGGTTCAACAAACCGGCCAGCACTTCGGCCTTCCGTTAAAAAGCCCAATGCACTTGGGTCATAACCACTGTGAGTTGACATCCTCCTTGCCCTGGAGGGACGAGGATTCCCACGGCGCTCGGGCAAGGCAAGGAGCCCCGCCCGTGCCGCTTCGGTGGGTTCCTGCTGCTCGCGACATTACTGCATCGCTCACTTCACAGGCGAACAGGGCCTGCCGCACCCTTAATAGATTGATCGCACCGACTACATTGGCGTTTTCCTCGAAGCCGCAGCAAACGCGCAGGAACCGCGATCGCGTTCGGCGGTTGTCCGCCGACACATACCCACAATTGGGACAGGTACGACTGGTGTTGCGCGGTGATACCGCAACAAGCCAAGCGCCATTCCACTGGAGCATATAGTCTAGTTGGCGGTGGGACTCGAACCATCCCTGATCGAGTATGGATCGGTTCAGGCCGGACTTAGCCTGAACATTTCTCCCCGGTTATTTGGTTGTGCCTCCCGTTGACCTGAACATATTCCGCACCTACAAGTCCTCGATACACACCATTGCGTGGTTTTGGCTGATCGTGGTCGAGGCTTTGTGCAGGTAGTTGCGGCGAGCATTGCCGATTTGGAAGTGAATGCGCTGGACGCGGATCCTCGCCTTCTTCCAGTTGCTGCTGAACTTCGTTTTACGGCTCATCTCCCGCTGCGTTTTGCGCAGGCGAATCTGATGTCCCTTGAAGCTGCTTAGATGAGGAAGATAGTCTTTTTTGTCGAATTCCGGCAGCGACCTGTCGAAGGATGCGAAACGGGCTATGCCCACATCTATGCCGATCGCATCCCCGTTTGGGGTTGGTCGTTCAATCTCCCTCGGTCTGAATCGACACGACAAGTACCTCCCGGCTGTTGCGGTAGCGCAGCCAGCCAAGCTTTGACAGGTACATACGGTCTTGGTCTGGTCGAGTTTCGTACCTTGTGGGTAGCGAGAGCTGTCACTGTATCCTTTTTGTTTAAAACGCAGGAATTTGGCACGCCTAGCAAAGAAATTGGCGTAGGCTTGCTCCAGATCCTTCAGGCTTTGCTGCAAGGCTTGGAAAGCATGTCCTTCAGGTGTAAGTACAATCCGACCCCATAGGCACTCGGTCGCCAGCATAAAGAGTGTTGGATAGGACCCCAGAACCGGTGAGAACAGTTAACGGTATCGAATCTGGCGTATCATTGAGATCACCCATGACAATGCCATGCTGGACATCTGCCCGCATGTACAACTCAGAAAAGCCTATATAAATTGCATCAGCTTGAGCTGCCCGGGGTTCATCATTCGCGGGATTAAGCTTGGAAAGCAAGTGTGTTGTGACGACAGCCAGATCACCCTGAGGCGTATTGAGCACTGCCCCGACAACTTTCGATGGCCTGACGCTGGACCCACCATAGTGTCCCCAGGTAGAAGAGAAGGTGACAGGGCCGAACTTAACCGGAAATTGAGATACTAGCGCTACATCTTGTCCTGTATAGGTGTCCCGTCCGGGCGAACAAACTGAATACCATAGGCTGGTTCCGAGCTCTGCCACGATATCGTCGATGACATGACACCCTTATACCTCTTGTAACGCAATCAAGTTAGCATCTGACTGATCAATCAAGCTCGCGAAATACTTGATCTCCGCTAAGTACTCAATTGGTGAAGGCAAATCGCCTGCATCTAAGACTTCCCCATCGATATCGCTATCTGAATTCCAGAGCCATTCAGTGTTTATGGTCATTGCGCGCAGCCAGTACTCGTCAATCAACTGATCGCCAGACTGTGCTGATTCCGACTGCTGAGTGAATGCACCGGTTCGCGGTGTTTCAAGACAACCAATCAGGACAAACGCTGCCAGCGAAAAGACACCAGATTTCATGTAAGACATGTTTAAAGCCTTTGTTATATTCGTCACCGCTAAAATAGCTTCAGGTTTCAGTTTTGCTTTCAACTTTAGCCTCAGAATAGTCCTTTTTTCTAGAAACGATACTGCTACCAAAAAAAGTGGCTTTGTGATCTACCTCCCCTAACCTAGTATGGTTATACTCAAGACTTCTATTAACAAACCTTCAAGTTACCAAACCCAAGTGAACGTAGAGTCTAATAAAATAGCTGCACACTTTTATGGTCTGAAAACAGGGAGGGTTACTTACCTCAGGTGAGACCTAGCAGCGAAAACTTAACCTAGATTGCCCTGACTGTGCTGTTGCTCAACGGTCCAATACCGGCTCGTAGGTAGAAGTCCGGTATTGGAATTGATCCCCGTAAAGTCAATGCGGACTATGCCCGCCAATATCTCGTAAAGGGACTCCTCAAGGCTCTGGAAATGTCATAGGCGAATAAGGATTCCACAAAAGCCCTACTTGCTCCGGATTCCAGAAATACTGGGTAACAGAAGGATCATCAACCCAATCTCCGTAACGCGGCGTTGCGCTCGGTGATTTTATGCCATCAACAAAATACGCCTGACCATCCAGACTAAATTCTGTTTCTATAAGGCCATCCCCTTGAGTATCTTCCGGCTGACCAAGCCCTACGTAGGAGTCGGTGCCTGAACTACTTTGTATGTAGCTTGACTCGATGAACATCGACTTATTACCACTATAATAGTTAAAACGTATATCTGAGGTCGTTGCACTTAAATTACCACTAACACTTCCTACTTTATTCATTAAAGAATTCTCAAAACGACTATCATAGAGATATAATGATCCACCACTGCTCGTAACTATGGATTCATTAATATTTGAATTACGAATTCCCCTCAAACCATCTATATAGCTATTAACAACATTGAGCGAATTAATGTATCCATTTTGGCCTGTTATATAGCTATCAGAAAAATTACTATGACTATTGCCATAGAGATCGTTTTGCAATGATACATAGCTATTTCTGATGTTCCCATACCAATAGCCACCATCAAATGATAAATCGCTGTTTGTAACCTCAGCGCTATTATTTACAGAAAACTGCGTGGCCATTTTAAGGTTGATATATTGGGCTATTGAACCAGAACCCAAAGTTAGCCCACCATTGCCAACTCCTGTGGTACGAACGATAATCGGGTCATTCAAGCTTCCCACAAGTTCAGAACTGTCGAAATAGACCCTAGTGTCACCATCAATCAACAGTTTAACACCAGGCATAACTGTTGCCCGATCCAACGTGACTGAACCATTGCTTTCAGCAGTCTGACTAAGGAACACCCATCCATCCAGGTTGACATTGGAACCATCAATAACAATGTCGCGAACGCGCCCGGTATAAGGATAGTTGTCAGGATCCAGCGGGTTGTAGCTCCGCTGAACTTCCAGCCCATCTAATACACCATCACCATCACTGTCATTCATGAATGGGTCAGTGCCTTGTACCGCCTCCTGGTCATTATTAAGATTATCGTTATCAATATCCGCATCTACATCGTCTGGAATACCATCCATATCAGCATCCGATGCTTCAGAAGGGTATGAAGTTGCATCAAGGGGGTCATAAACTAGATTAAATAATTGGTCAGACAGTAAATCCTCTTGTAGATCACTATACCCATCATTATCAACATCCCAGTCTCTATAATCAGGTATACCATCCTGATCGAAATCTGCAATTCGTAGTTCCGGACCAGAGATGATTGGGTACAGATGATTACCTACTTTCTGACTGTATTGAGTTCGCTCAGCTATATCGTATACGTCAACATTACCCCAATAATTGTAATTTATATCGAGGGTTCGAGCACCCAACGTCACGTTTTCGCTCATGCTATTAAAATGCATAGTAAGTTTTGAATTATCATCCAAGTTTTGCGAATAACCAGCTCGAACCCAGCTACTTTTTATTACGCTTTCTTTAACAATAATCTCATCATAGAAATTGTATTTCATTGGCTGAATGCTGGCATTTTCCACGCTACTTCCAACCATTTCCGATATGCCATATCTTCCACCTGTAAAAGTTGAGTTCTGAGCATATTCAACCTGAGCCACATAATAACCATCAGAATAATAGTTGTAGGTACTAGATAATCTATTGTCGATATTAGGCTGATTGAACTGAGTATCGATCGCTTCCTTAATAGAGGATCTAATGTAATAGGACGATGGAACCGAATTCCAATCCCCGCTTTCTTCAACATGTCCTGACTCTATTCGATAAATCTGGAAATCTCGCAAATCACTGTGAAAATCCAAAAACACAGTTGAGTTGGAAAGAAATACCGGTGCGTGACTTCTTTTTCTTTGATAAGCCTGCGATATATTTCGATGGATATTCACGTTTTCTATTACACCGTGATCGACCTCCATATATCCACCAGTCTGCTCTGGGAATATTAAGCTTCCAGCGCCAAGCTGTTCGTCGTAGACGTTTGCTTTGAGATCGTACAACGAGGACGAAAGATCAATAGGCTCATTGATCGAGCCAAAACCGAGTAATTGTCCATCGACCTGCATAAAACGGCCGTTGCCTTGTAGATCTACTGATGTTCCCGGCAAAAGTAACAAAGTTGCATCTTCGCGAACCCGTACGTTGCCCACTACCTGATAGGGTGAACGAGACATAAGCCAGACCTGTTGATCAGTTACAACGCCCGTCTCGACCACAGTAGGCCCGGCCAATAGGGCTAGAGGGGTAACTGCCGACACATCGCTCTGGATGCTTTCATTGCCATCAACATCGACAGCCGCAAGCTTGTAGCTATAAACCGTGTCATTGGCGACATTTAAATCGCGATAATACCGATCTTTAATCAACTCAGAGCCATTAACGCGTACGAATGAACTTCCAGATTCACTTCGGTACAAATTGTATCCAGCCATGCCATCTGTTTTAACAACATTCCAGATAATGCCTACCTCAGCGTCACCGGCAGCAACCTGCAGCCCCTGGGGCGAGGGTGGGGCCAACTTTCCTTCGGTGAGGTAGTCGGACGCATTTCCAGCCGCATCTGTTGCAGTGATGGTAAAATAGGTAATCTCATTGGCAGGCAAACCAGACACCGTCACTGTATGAGACGCTGCCAAGCCACTACTTATGGTCTGTGTATCCGGTTGGTTTTGTAAATCAGAACCATAGGTCAAGCTTGTGTTGGCAGGCTCTGTGGTGGAAAAGCTTAATGTCATGGTGCCCTGACTGATATCAGAGGAGACGCGCATGGATTGAATGGTTGGCGCCGTACTCAATACTACCGTTTCCGCAGTCTGTGCTGTTAACTCATTCCCAGCAATATCAAAAACCTGGGCTGTAGCCCTACTGCTTATTTCTACAGGGCTACGAATAGTAAACGTTCTTTCATAGACACCATCATTCGCTGCGACATCACCCAGGGTGCCATTGTCTTTCAATGCCAGACCGGCAAACAAGCCGGGAAGTGACGCGATCGCTTCAGCTCCAACTTCACCAATGTCCAATCTCAGTCGAAGTGTATCGCCCGCTGTCGCAGCGCCAGTAGCGCTGAAAGATTGAATAGTAAGCGTGGTATCCAGGTTAATACTGTCCGCTACCTCTGGTAGCGGCGCACCATCAGCGTCCCAAAAAAGGACCGTTACCGTCTTAGCGCCATCCACCCCGGGTAAGTTGACTGTTTTCTCGGTGGCAAATGTCTCTTGGGGTTGGGCTGAACCATCAATCACCAGTTGCATGGTGTCAGCTGCTGTATTGCCAATAGCAAGGGTCACGGTCGATAGATTGGTATAGTCGGCATCATTGTTGATTTTAACGTAGCTTTGGCGCAGCTGGATGGGTTCAAGAACGAACTGAGTCTCACCGCTGGTCAAGTCCAGAGTCAGCGTCTGAGTTTCATGCAATCCACCCTCATAGGTGATGACCACGCTGTACTGACCCAATGGCAAGTTGTCCAGCGCAAAACTTCCATCCTCTAGAGGCTGAATCGTATTACTCACACCCTCAGCAAGGCCACTAATACCGGTCAATTGAATAGACACTAGACTGAGGTCTGTGACCCCAACAACGTCGATAGTACCCGTCAATTTAGCGGTCTGTTGCACCAGCAAAGCGTCTGCCGATGTATAGGTCCCCTGTTCGGTAAGCGTAACCGTCGATTGCTGGGTAACAGAAGAATAATATCCTTTGGTATACGTGACACCATCCGGATAGTTGCCAACCGGGGCCAACAGTGACCATCTACCCGTCGAATCGGTGACCGTTGATACGCCACTGCCCTGCAATGTCACCCAAATACCGGAGTGATCTGTTTGACTATCTAGTCTTGCAATACCTTGCAGAGCCCCTTTAGCAGCTTCAAGCGTAATCACACTGGGTAATTGATAGCTTGCAACATCTGAAGGCATGGTTATAAGTGCTTCTTCGCCCGTGTAGCCACTACGGTTGATCTGAAGCTGGTAATTGCCAGGCTCAACACCCTGGAACGAGAACTCACCCGTTGCATCGCTTTGCGACGTCATCGTCTGGTTGTTACCCGTCAGGGTGACCGTCGCTCCACTGTGATCGGTGACGTCACTGCCCAGCAAAACCTGGCCCGACAAACGGTAGGCAACCATAGTTACAGGCGTTGCGCTCAGATCGGTTGTCTCATTCTGCAGCACTTCAACAGACTGGGTCTGACGCTGGAAACCCGCGGCCACTAACGCCAGGGTAAAGTCGCCCGTCGGTACATTGGTAAACGTATAGAGACCCTGGGCATCTGTGGTGGTCGTCAGCCCCAATTCGGTCAATTGAACGGTTACACCAGATAAGACCGTCCCATCCTCATCGACCAATGCGCCCGTCAGGCTCCCAACCAAACGAACCAGCTCACTGGGATCCAGGCTGGACTCAGCGGTGGCACTGATCTGATAGGGCCCTGGAACAGTAGCGGTAGAGAATCCATTTCGGCTGTATTGCAGATCCTGTGTGTACTCCCCTTCAGGTAACGTCATGGACCAGTAACCTGATGTGTCCGTCGTGGTCGTATAAACGGTCCCGGTCAGGTTAACCAGTATGCCACTGTGATCGGCACGGTCCGGCAAGGTCACCTGACCCTTCAACACACCGTAAGCTCGGGTCAGGTCAATGGTGTAGGGAATGCGGTACGCTGGCTCATTGTCCGGCATTGTCAGCGCCACTTGCTGACTGCGATAGCCGTTCCTGGATAGTTGAAGCTGGTAATTGCCAGGCCCTATCCCCTGAACCACGAACTCACCATCAACGTCGGTCTGTGCGCTTAACCCTGAAGGTGAAATACTGACCAAAATGCCACTGTGGTCCATGCCAGAACCCAGTGTAACGCGGCCACTCAACTGATATGCTAAAAGCTCAATTGGCTGGCTGGACAGGTCAAGTAGTTGATCACTTTGGACGGTGATCGTTCGACTGGCAGAATCATGGCCAGCAGCGGCCACTTTTAGGGTATAGGTCCCGACGGGTACCTGCCCTAATTCAAAGACGCCGTTAGCGTCAGTCAGTGCACTAAGCCCGGTACCAACCACGCTGACGTTAGCGTCTGATATCACCGAACCACCCTGCGCTGTGACCACTCCGGTCAGCGAGCCTTTTAAGGCCTGAAGGGCGACTTCATCCAGCTTTGCAGTGACCGACTCAATAACGGTAACCGGCAATGTTTCAGACAAGTAGTTTGAGTCGGTCAAATTGACCGTATATTCACCTGGAGCAAGACCTGAAAGGGTAAAAGCGCCATCACGAGCGGTAATAGCCTCCTTATCAGTCCCTTCTACAGACACAATAATACCAGCGTGGTTGTTTTGGCTCCTGAAATTCTTAAATCTTGCGTGTCCTGCGATGCTTCCAACCCGGTTTGCGACAGCCAGAGTGACCAAGTCCACAGAGGCCGTTAAATTACTCTCAACATTGATCCGATCGATTTTGATCGTTTCATGGTCAGCCGGAGCAATAATGACGCTGTAGTCTGAAGCGGCTTCAAGATTCTCGATCCGATAGATTCCGGCTTCATTGGTCAAAGTTGTATGTACACCGCCACGAGGGTCGCGCAGATAGACCACTATGTTGGCAGGGCTGGACAATTCAGGAGCAACGACTTGCCCTACAATATCTCCGGGACCCGCCTCCAGCGTGATTTCGTCTAGTTGCCGAATTTCACCAGCAGCCACAACAAAGCTGATATGCCTTTGGTTAAACCCTTCAGCTGTAATTTCCAAACTGTACCGACCTGCCGGTAATTCAGTTATCGTCAGGTTACCTTCCGCATCAGTAGCAAGTTCCATTTGCAGCTCTAGCAATTGAATGCTGACGTTGGCCATCGGCTGCAATGATGACGAATCGACGACGCTAAACTCAACCGACCCGGTTCCCAGCAAATCTTCTGAAGTGATTCGTTCTGAACTCTCCTTGCCAGGTTCGACATCAATATCATCAATCCGGGCTGCATTGCCGGTTTCCGGGTCTATCACAATGAGGCTATAGCCACTGTCTGCAGGCACATCGATCAAAAAACGACCATCTTCATCAAGAGTAACCGGAATCGAATTGATCAGAGGTGGCCAGACATCACCTTCGCCATTTCGGCCTTTCTCAGTCTGTTCGGTCAACCGTTGGCTATTTGAGGCAGCAAGATTGACATGTGAGGGGATCAGCCAAACGCCAGCTTGTTTTGCCCCTGCGCTCGTCGTTTCTCTGCTAAACAACATGTTTCTGGTAGTAGCCGCGTTCATAGAGCGCAAACTAAGATCAGGCAGATCAATTTGGCCTGCTATGCGGCCTTGAGGAGAGACTTGAAAAGAGGGAGTAACGTCACTTTGAGGCGCCGGGCTGGAATTATTTTCCCCTCCACAGGCAGCTAGAAGCAACGAAATCAGAATAGCTGTCAAGCCGCGAAAAATGACCATATGTAGATAATCCCTGCCCGGAGAAGACTGCATCACAAAACCGTGATCCACTTCCTTGCACCATACTTTCTTTGCGTTATCTGAGCAACTTAGGGGGCGCACATGTGTCCGCCCCCTACCTGATTGAAGTGATATAAGGAAATGTAAGGAGTAATGTTTATTAGAAACCACTAATTTATTGTCTTATGAAGAACAACTCGCTCATTTCTCATCGTTTCCTGAAATCATTCTATATAGAAGTCGTTTCGTAGCCTAATTATAGTTTGGTCTATGAGCGATGAAAACATCATCAGGCTCTGTAAAAAACGTGTATTCAAGATGCATGTGCATTTGGTCTTTGTGACCAAATACCGGCGCAATGTATTCACCAAAGAAGTGATCGACGACCTGGGCGACATATTTGCTGGCGTATGCGCCGACTTCGAGGCCCAACTGATTGAGTTCGACGGCGAAGATGACCACCTACGCCATATTATGCACTACCCTACCAAGGCCTTGGTGTCAGCGTTGGTGAATAGCTTGAAAGGCGTGTCCAGCCAGATGATTCGAAAAAAGGATTATCCGAGCATCCGCAAGAAAGAAACTGTGGGGTGGTGCCTTATTGTCGCCCAACTATTTTGCTGGAAGTTGTGGCGGAGCTCCTATAGAGATTGTCAGGCAGTACATTGAGCAGCAGAAAACCCCACACTAAATGCTACACAAAGGAGGCTACTCGCCGTCCGCGCTATCCATCCCCGACCTGAACGACGGGGCTTTTCGCGCATGCCGGTAAAGCGTTAAAAGA
>Ga0307937_1001794_pt1 | contig 10400 bp, 4 predicted proteins | sample OrgLakmetagenom3_FD_201814 | JGI IMG/M metagenome (GOLD analysis project Ga0307937, IMG submission 201814) | Saline water microbial communities from Organic Lake, Antarctica - #3 | ecosystem: Environmental > Aquatic > Non-marine Saline and Alkaline > Saline | place: Antarctica: Organic Lake...
TCTGCTGCTGTTACAATGATTACGCCTCGCACAGTTGTGTGGCCTGATGTCCCATTCGGAGCTCGAAGACCTGTCCCCGTTAATTCATTTGGTGCGGTAACCGTTAATTCTGCCTGAGAATAACTGAAGAAAGTTACTAAAATAAGAACGCTCAGTAAAAGTAGTTTTGTTTTCATATCGTTTTCGTGTTAAATTTTCAATTGAAATTAGGTATAAAATTTAATTTAATACCTTAGTTTCTAGAATTTAACATAATAAATAATTCATTTAGATCGTAATGATTGTAACTCACTATTGTCTGAGTAAATAAAATTTACAGTATCACAAGTAAAAATTACACCTCTATTTCCTTCTTTTATTTAGTGTCTGGTCGGAAACAGACGATTTTTATAAAAATTTATTCAATCGTAATAAATTTTTAATGTTTTTCCCGATTTCTCGGGACAGGCTATGCGCTGCTTAGCGTTGCACATAGCCTGTCTAAATACTGCATCAGCGGACGAGAAAAAAAATATAATACACTCAAAAGAATCAATTTTAATTTTGTGGTGTTTCCGACCAGACAGCATTTAATATTAAAATAATTTAGTCAATATTAAGTGTAAGTTAAATTGTTTTTTTTTGATGGTGAGTTGTCTTGTTATTTAAGCTTTTAACCCGAAATGGTAGCCTTAAAAAGGCTCCTTAAATCTTAATATTAAATGAAATCAGAAACTTTTGTTTAAAACAGGTATAATATGCTATTAATACCTTTTGGTAGAGTCTTATCTAATTTTACAGTGAATTATTAACTAAAAAATTCTAGTAAAATGAAAAACAAGTACTTTTCGCAACGGGTTTTCACCTTAATAGGCTCGCTGTTTGTAACGGGGCTGATTTCTGCCCAAATCGGGTTTGACCCAGAAATTGATTTTGAATTGGTGCCAGATGTGGTAGTTGTACCTGCCTCTCCTCTTCAAAAACAAGTAATCTTTATTGGAGGACATGATACTGTTCAAACAACAGCCACTTATGGTAATCCTGCTGGAGCTTATCCGGCTAAACAATGGCATGACTTTATTGGCTTCACCCCAGAAACTGATCCAAGTTCAAATGACATGGGTTGGATTTCCGTAAATCATGAAATGATCACCAGTGATCCAAATATAGGTGATGGAGGAGGAATGACAGTTTTTAAAATTCGTCGTGACCTAAATTCAGACTCAATAGTTGTTGTTGAACAAACTCTTGCAGATGGAAGAGTAGGTAGATACTTTAATGTTGACTTCGCCAATACAGTAGGAGAAACAGGTATGAATTGTGGAGGAATTACTTCTGAAGCTGATGGAAGAATCTGGACTGCTGAAGAATGGTTTAGAAATAGCAATGCTTCTATTTATGCTAATGGAGCTGGTGTTCAAGATACCACAGATTTTACAATTAACGGTTCAGGAATTTCTGTTGCTGATGGAGAGACAATTAAAAAGTTTGAAAACTTTAATTGGATGGTTGAAATTGACCCAAAAGAAGCTGTTGCAATTCGTAAGCAATACAACTGGGGTCGTCAGCCTTTTGAAGGTGGGGTTATTATGCCTGACAACCAAACGGTTTATACAGGCGCAGATAACACACCGGGAATTTTATCTAAATTTATTGCGGATATACCTGGCGACTTTACTTCTGGAAAACTTTATGCTTACCGTGAAGATGATCAACATTTGCGTTTATCTCACCGTACTTCTTTAGAGAATGCGTTTTCAGAAATATCTGCTTATGATGAAATAAATCAAAGAGTTTATTCAACGAATAGCAGTGACCTAGGTATACTCGTTAGTTCTTTTGCGAATACAAATCAACTTGATAGTCTTAATTTTATTGATTTAGCTGCTTATGGAGTACCAACATCAGTTGCGGTTCACAACGGCGCAGTAGCAGTTTCTATCCCAGATGCTGTTGTTCAAAATGCTGGAAAAGTACTGTTTTTTGATGATACGTATGCCTTAATTAATACAGTTACTGTAGGTGTTCTTCCTGATATGTTGACATTTACTCCTGATGGGAATAAAGTTGTTGTAGCAAATGAAGGTTCTCCAAATGATGACTATACTATTGATCCTGAAGGATCTGTTTCTATTATTGATATTTCTGGAGGTGTGGCTTCTGCAGCAGTAACACAAATTACTTTTGGAGGATTAACAACAAGTGACGTTCAAGGCGTTCGTATTTTTGGACAAAAAGCGGGTCCAGCATCAACTGATTTATTCTTTTCAGAATACAGCGAAGGCAGTTCAAATAATAAGTATATCGAGTTATACAATGGAACTGGAGCTGCAGTAGATCTTAGCAATTACTCTCTTTCTAGTTGTTCAAATGGTTGTGATAACGCAGGAGAGTTTGATTACCCTGACAACGTAACTTTCGCACCAGGAACAATGATAGCAAATGGAGAAGCTTACGTTGTTTATCACCCAAGTGCAAGTGCTGAAATTATCGCTGAAGGAGATCAATCTTTTACTTTCTTAAGTAATGGAGATGATTATTTTGCATTGACTCAAGTTGGAGCAACTGCAGCAAATTATACAATTATTGATGAGATAGGAGTAATGGGTCCAGATCCAGGAGACGGATGGGATGTTGCAGGAATTACAGACGCAACGAAAGACTATACGCTTGTAAGAAAGCCGCAAATCATTGATGGAAACATTAATTTTAACGCGGGTGCTGGAACTAACACAATGAATTCTGAATGGAGAGTTTATCCACAAGATAGCTTATATTCAATTGGAATGCATACAATGATGTCATCAATTGCTTCAACTATTGCTGAAGATCTTGAACCAGAATACGTGGCAATAAATGCTAATAGCACAACTGCATTTGTAGTTTGTCAAGAGAATAATGCAATTCTTGTAATTGATTTACAAAGTGGAACAATCAGCAATGTACTTCCATTAGGATACAAGGATTATTCATTAGCTGGAAATGCGATTGATGCGTCTGATGACGATAACGCAATCGGAAACTTTGTTCAGTATGATAACCTATATGGTATGTATATGCCAGATGCGATTCAAGTGGTCACAATAGGCGGAAATGAATATATTATTACTGCTAATGAAGGGGACAGCAGAGACTATAATGGTTATTCTGAAGAGGTACGCGTTCGCGACCTTGATTTAGACCCAGTTGCATTCCCGAATGCTTCGGTTCTTCAACAAGATGAAAACTTAGGAAGACTTAAAGTTACCACTTCTCAAGGTGATATAGATGGTGATGGTGATTTTGATGCGCTTTATTCTTATGGCGCTCGTTCATTTACTATTTGGGATATGTCAGGAAATATTGTTTTCGATAGTGGAAATCAATTTGGACAAATCATGGCAGAGCGATTTCAATCGAATTATGCTGATAATAGAGATGATGACAAAGGAAGTGAACCAGAGTCTATAGCTGTAGGTCAAGTAGGATCAAAAACATTTGCATTCATCGGTCTTGAAAGATCAGCAGGTGTAATGGTATATGATATTACAAACCCAACAGCTGCCTCTTATGTTCACTATTTTAATAAGGATGGTGTTGATGAAAGTCCTGAAGGTCTAATATTCATAGAAGGAGCAAATAGTCCTGATGGAAATTCATACTTGGTTTCAACAAATGAGCCAGATGATTTGAATGGTTCAGTATCTATTTATAACGTAAATGGCTTCGATGGTTCAAAATGGATTGAGATCGACAATGGTAAATTCGACAAAATGTTGAATTATGAAGAAGAGGCATTAAACGCAGGTGCTACAATGTTCAACCGATTAGAATGGGTAGCGTATAATGAAAGTGACGGAAATATTTATTTGACAGAAACAGGAAGAGATAATCCTGCCGGAAGATGGATAGATGAAATGAATAAAGGTGGAGTAGTTGCCCAACATCATGTTGGTAGAGCAGCTGATCAAGGAACTGACCCAATGAGCAGTGATTACGTGGATTACTACGGACGTGTTATTATGTTGGATGTTACTACTGATGAGGTAAGCGTTACTTTAGAAGCAGGGCCAGAGTTTCACAACGAGCCGAATGTTTCGATGTCCAATTATCCTGACATTCATTTGTCAAACCCTGATGGTCTAACTTTCATGACTGTTAATCAAACAACTTATATGGTGATTTGTGAAGACTTGAATGGAACTTCTCATGGAAGAATGCCAGCAGGAATTTCAAACCGCTCATGTGAAATGTTTATATTGGACATGACTATTCAGAACCCTACATTGAATGATTTGGTGAGAATAGCGCAAACTCCTGTAGGAGCAGAAATAACAGGTGTAAGAGCGACTTCAGATGGAAAAACATTGTTCTTCAACTCTCAACATCCATCCACTTCAAATCCATTTCCTTACAACAATTCGCTTACTATAGCGCTTACGGGATGGGACAAAATTGATGATGTTGGTTTAGCGGTACAACAAATACAGTCCAATGGATTTAAGGCCTATCCAAATCCAACATCTAGATACATTAACTTCGATAAAGTAATGGATATAGCAATCTATAACGGACAAGGAAAATTGGTGCGTGTAGAGCGCAATACAAAAATGATAGATATCATGGGTATTACTCCAGGTACTTATTACATAAAGAATGAGGAAGGTCAAACTAAAAAGTTGATTATCCAATAACCTATAATAACCTATATTTTTATGATGTCTCCAGTGGTTTTAAACCGCTGGAGACTATTTAGTGTCTGTTCGGAAACAGCACAAAATTAAAATTTATTCTTTTGAGTTTATTTTACTTTTTTTCTCGTTGGCTGACCCGGCACAGTTACTATGTGGCACATCTCCTAAAGAAATAAAGACTAAAAAATTCTCAATATTTCTCAAAATCGTCTGTTTCCGACCAGGCACTATTTAAATAAAACATAAAAGCTATGAAATCATTAATTGCCACAATTTCCTTCATCATTGGTGTTGCTCTCTTATCGTTTGTGCATCAAGATGTAAGCAATTCTATTGAAGCTTCACCGGATAGGTCAGCACTAGAATGGATTAACAAAAAGCATTCTTCGATTATTGAATCTACTTCAGACTTTTCTGATTTCGTTCAAAAGGAAGAACACAAAATGGAAGAGGTTGAGATGAAATTTCACCAACTTAAGAACCAATTTAAAGCATTAGAATTTATTTATTATTATGTAGATCCTCAGAGTTTTTCAAAAAGTATAAATGGTGCACCGCTTCCTAAACTTGAAAAGAAGGTACCCGACATAACAATTATTTCTCCTCAAGGATTTCAACGAATAGAAGAAATGATTTATACATCAGAAAGCAGGGCTGATATTGCAATGATGGTTAATAAATTAAAAGGTGATTTAATTATTTACACTGCTTTGTTTTCAGAAAGGTATGTTACCGATCCAGTCATTTTTGAGGCCTTGCGTTACGGAATAATTCGAATTAATACAATGGGAATTACTGGCTTTGATGCACCAGGAAACTCGGATTCAAGTTTAAAAGACGCAGCATCTTATTTTGAAAGTTATTTAACTGTTCTGGATTTTTATAAGAAATATATTCCAGTTAAAAGGTATAAGGTCTCTAAACGACTTTCTGAAAAAGCAGTTCATCAATTAATGCAGGCTTCATTCGAATCTTTTGATCGATTTACTTTCGTTAAAGATATACTTGACCCACTGTGGAGGAATTCTCTAGCAATTCAAAAAGCATTACAAATAGAATTACCCAGCCAGCGTTTTTCAAAATTAAAACGACCTGTCAATTACAATGCGAAAAGCTTATATGCTGCCAACTTTTTGAATACGTCTTTCTTCTCAGAGCAGACTGGAGAAAATGAAGAACTACTTGTTTCTTTAGGAGAAGAACTGTTTTTCGACAGTCGATTATCACAAAGTGGAGAGCACAGTTGCGCTTCTTGTCATCACCCAAATAAGTCTTTTACGGATGGCTTGCCACTTTCAAAGAACTTAAAAGATGGAGGAGCTGGAAACAGAAATTCACCAACTTTAATAAATGCGGTATATGCAGAGCGTTATTTTCATGACATGCGTGTAGATCGTTTGGCTTTTCAAATGGACCATGTCGTTCTCAATCCTATTGAGTTTAACACTCGTTATGACAGCATTATAGTTCGTTTAAGGAAAGACGATGAATTTAATGATCGTATGAAAAGCAACTATGGCAAAGAAGGAATTACGAAGAATACAATCACCAATGCGATGAGCGCTTATGTAGCAAGTCTCACTTCTTTTGATTCAGCATTTGACAAAATGATTCGCAAGGAAACGAATGAATTGGATACTGCCGTAATTAGCGGTTTTAACCTATTTATGGGGAAAGCAGCCTGTGCAACTTGTCACTTCCCACCTACTTTTAGTGGTTTACTTGCGCCTGATTATACAGAGAGTGAATCAGAAGTTTTAGGAGTTCCTGGCACACCAAAAGCTCCTTATGAGATTGATTCTGACCCAGGAAGATATATGAACCGCTTATTGAAGGAGCAGGCAATATTTTATAAACATGCTTTCAAAACTCCAACGGTAAGAAATAGTAGTCAAACTTCTCCCTATATGCACAACGGTGTTTATAGTTCTCTTGATGAGGTAATTGAATTTTATGATGTAGGTGGAGGAATAGGTTTAGGCATCGAAGTTCCTAATCAAACTTTGCCTAGTGATAGTTTACATTTGAAAGATTATGAAAAACGAAATCTTAAACTTTTTATGGAATCATTAGAAGATAACCCTTTCATTGTTCGAGGAAAAAGAAATAATCAATAGTTTTAAATATTAAGGTTCTACCCTTAAAATAAGGGTAGAACCAATCTTAATTTGCTATACCTTCGAACAGGTACCAACCAGAGGGAATACTTTTATGTGATAAATACCCATCAATCCTCCTTCTTTTTCTTCGGAATAAATTGATAATTTACTCCGAAGCCTTGCGATGAAGAAGTATTTTTTTGATCAATAGCATTTTCCTCATCTTTGCCCTTTTTCTCCTTTTTTTGCAATTGCTTTTGAAGTTCCAAAGCTTCAACTCGACCTTGAATCTCCTCCTGTTTTTGAAGTTGATGTTCTTCCCATACTCTCCTTCTTTCTTTCCATTCTCCTTCTAAGTCTGGGGGTTCAATTCCCATTTCTTTTTCAATTTCATATCGGTATTTCGGAGGAACAGGGCCTTTTTTGCGAAAAACAATGGCGACCAAAGTTCCAACTAGGAATCCAGATAAATGTCCTTCCCAAGAAACGCCTTCTTTCATGGGGAAAAGACCCCAGATCATCGAGCCGTAAACGAATGCGACAAATAACGAAATGGCTTGCAGTGGCAAATACTTTTTAAAGAATCCACTAATGAATAGAAATCCAAATAAACCATAAACGACTCCTGACATTCCAATATGATAAGACGCTGTATTAATTGCCAAATACCAAAGTAAGAATCCAGCGCCTAACCAAATAAAGAGAACAACATAAAGTGCTATTTCGCGATAAAAATAAATTAAGGTACTCAGCAGAATGAATGTTGGAACAGAATTATTAATAATATGAGAAAAGTCCCGCTGGCCGTGAATAAAAGGCATAAGGAATATTCCTTTTATGCCCTCAGTAGTTTGCGGTTTTACACCATATTTATATAAATCCAAATGAAAATATCTATCAATTAAAAATACAGCCCACATAATTACCAATATCAATAAAGGATACAATATGGCTTCCAGTGTTCTGCCTTTTTCAGTCTGTATTAATTTCATGATTATTGCTTGTCAAATTTTGTTCCTTGAATTATTCAACGCCATTCTGTCACTTGTTGGTTTATAAAGTCCGTTAGCGGCGTTGCAATTGTATAAAAAACAGTTATTTACAAAAGTCAACTCTTTGATTTCTTAAACTTCATGCGCCTACCGAGTCCCTGGTCGGAAACAGCACAAAATTAAAATTGATTCTTTTGGGTATATTTTACTTTCTTTCTCGTCGGCTGATGCTAAGGTATCTCCTAAATAAATAAGACCAAAACACAGCAAATCAATTTTATAGCCTGTCCCGAGAAATCAGGAAAAACCTTAAAAAATTATTATGATTGAATAAATAGCGCTTATCCCGATAAAATTGGGAATAAACTAGTCTGTTTCCGACCAGACGCTAGTTGACCAATTGTAGAGTCGAAAATAACACAAGATGTTTTACCATTTTCCAACGACTACTCAATATGCAACAGTGTTTGAAACGGGTAAATGGTTTAATTAAAAAGAGTAGAATTAAACGTTTAATATACGTCTTTCAGCTCAGTATTATTTCTTTTTTTGAATTCCAATATTTGGTATTTGTTTGATAAAGAGGTTTTTGGGTGTTTGGTTGATTGAAAATAATTGTTAGATTTGAGGGAGGATACAGTTTGGATATACGCTATTGCGTATATCGAATTGTTACCCAACATTCCGTAAACACGCGGGGCCAGGGTTTAAAACGGTAAGATATGAAAAAGGTAAAACAATTACACTTATTAAAAACACATAATAGTGTGGTAAGACCACATTGGATAGAACTATTAGAAGTTCTGAATAAAGAACCCCCGTAATTATTTTTTAACCAATGGGAAATTAACAGATTAAAAAATAATTTTTAAATTTAAGACAATGAAAAATATTTATAAAATAACATTTTTACTATCGGGGCTTTTATGTTTTGGTAGTTCAACTTATGCACAGAAAACATATATAAATCAAGAGTGGGAAAACACTTCTGGCTCAATTGGGGCGATTCAAAGAACAGCATCCGCAATAGACAATAACGAAAATTTGATTGTGGTTAGTAATACGATTAACTCCTCTAACAATACAGATGTTCTAGTCACTAAATACTCACCTGACGGTGTTATCCTATGGCAGCAAACCTATAATGGTTCTGCAAATGGTAATGATTATGGAGTTCAACTGAAAATAAACAATTCAAATGAAATTTTTATTGCAGCTACGTTGGAAGAAAGTACAAGTCTTGACTTCGGCATACTGAAATATTCACCAAACGGAAACTTGATATGGTCAAACTCATGGAATGGTTCGGCGAGTGGTGTAGATATTTCAGCCGATATAGACATTGATAATTCAGGTAACATTTATCTTGTTGGCGGTAGCGAATCTTCTAATAATTTTTCTGATTATGCAATAGTTAAGTTCAACTCTGATGGAGTTTATCAATGGTAAACCACTTATGACCATACCAATTTACATGATGCGGCTACAAGTATAACCTTTAACTCGAGTAATCTTGTGGTGTCTGGTGCTTCAGCATCTGCTCCAACAAATTGGGATTATGCTACTTTAGAGATTAATAAAGCTAATGGATTTATAATAAATACAGAAAGGACTGATGTTCCTGGAGTTGGATTAGATAATGTTGTAGCTATTACCTCCGATAATAACAACAATACTTATCTTACTGGATATGTTGAAGTAAATGGAAACCGAAATATCCAAACAGTGAAGATAAATTCCAATTTTGGATTAGAATGGGTTAAAAACTTTGATGGTGGATTGGAAGATGTTGCAAAAGCAATTGGTGTAGATGATTTTGGAAATATCTATATTGCAGGAACAAAAGAAAATACAAACGGTGGAAAAGATTACATTACCATCAAATATGACCAAAACGGAAATGAGATTTGGAATAGAGAGTTTGGCTCAGGTGGAAGCGATGATGTTGCAACTGCTGAACATTTGGCTGTTTCTGACATTGGCGATGTTATTATTACTGGGTCAATAGAAAATAATAATGAAAAAAAGTTTGGAACTGTAAAATACACCTCAAATGGTGATTTAAAGTTTGTAAAAACCTTTGATGCAGGTAATCAAAATAATGAAGCAAAATCCATTATTGTAAAAAATGATAACATTTATGTTTCTGGTGTTGCTGAATTAAATGGAGTTAATCAAAATGCTACAGTTAAATATCGCAACGCAGAAAGACCTATTGTACCGCGAATTGTTAATGGGATAGAATCACATGTTAAGAATGAAATTATTGTTCGTTTCGATACCTCGGCTATCATTAATTCTGCCGTGGATAAAAGAGGATTCAACTTTGGTAGATTAAATGAGTTTGTTCAGCCCAATGCTATTAGTCAATTACAGAATGTTTATCCAAAGATTAGTTGGGGAAAACTTAATACCTACAAAATATTTAAACACTTTACAACAGCTGATAGTACATTTATTAACAGACTCGGTGATGAAGTAAAAATAGACCAGTTCTGGACTATTCTTGTAATCAATGTCGGTGAAGAGAATGAAATAACGGTTTGTGATGCATTGAATGCTAACCAAGTTTTATTTCCAACTGTAAAATATGCTCACACCAATGGGTTAGTTGAACCTGTTTCAAACGATCCTTTCTATCCAACACAACAATCATT
>Ga0307937_1001802_pt1 | contig 10368 bp, 10 predicted proteins | sample OrgLakmetagenom3_FD_201814 | JGI IMG/M metagenome (GOLD analysis project Ga0307937, IMG submission 201814) | Saline water microbial communities from Organic Lake, Antarctica - #3 | ecosystem: Environmental > Aquatic > Non-marine Saline and Alkaline > Saline | place: Antarctica: Organic Lake...
ACGCCGGCGCGCGACGTCCAGAATATGAAATGCGAAAGCGGCGGCCAGTACGGCCGCCGTTATCGTATAGGGGGCCCCCGAAAGCGCGGCCCGCACCGCCAGCATCAGCATGACCCCCGGGGCCAGCAGAGCGGCGACATCCACCATGGTCATGGAACCGCGAAGACGCGGCCAGGCCGCCAACACGGCGGCCTCCACCACGACCAGAAGCAGGATCAGGTCGATGATCCGGCCCGAGGCGAACAACGCCTCCATCACGACAGGCTCATCGCGGCGACAGGCCCACCAAATGGGCGAGATCCTTGAAGAAGATCTTCGCGTGAGCGCCTGGGTCCTGGCGCACCAGCTCTTTTTCCATATAGCCCTGCCAGGTCAGACGCTGAACGTCAGGATCGGCGCAGATCTTCACGAAGCGCTCGCGGCGTTTGTCGTTGCGGTACCAGAAATGCTGCATGATCCCGAGCACGAAGAAGGTCTGTCCGTGATCCTTCATGAAGCGCTTGCGCACCGACGCCAGGGCTTTGGCCTGACCGGTGGCGAGAAATTCCAGCGCGCCTTCGCCGGCCATCTTGCCGGACGTTATGGCGTAGAAGATGCCCTCGCCCGAAGACGGCGCCACGGCGCCGGCTGCGTCGCCGGCCAGCACCACGTCGCGGCCATTATCCCAGCGCGGCGCCGGCTTGTAGGGCAGCGGCGCGCCTTCACGGCGCACGACTTCGCAATCGGCCAGCCCTGAGGATTCCCGGAGCGCTTTCACTGCGCCCCGCAGGGAGAAGCCCTTCACCTGACTGCCGGTTCCGATGCTGGCGAGCTCGCCATGGGGGAACACCCAGCCGTAAAAGTCGGGCGAGATGCGCCCGTCGTAAATCACGTCGCATCGGTCGGCGTGGTAGTGGCCGACGGTCTCGCCCTGCGGCGCGCGCACGATCTCATGGTAGGCGAAGACGCTCTTGACCTTTTCGGCGCCCTTCACGGTCTGCTTGGCGAGTTTCGAGCGCGCGCCGTCGGCGCCCACAATCACGCGGGCGCGCACACGGAGGGTTTCGTCGGGCGCGTCATGGGGCGCGAAGACCACGATGGCGGTTCCGTCATCGTCACGCTCGACACACTCGAACGAGCCGTCGCGGCGCTCGGCGCCGGCGTCGGCTGCGCGCTCGCGCAGGAACTCGTCGAAATGCTCGCGGTCGACCATGCCCACATAGCCGTCGCCGATGGGCATATCGACTTCCAGGCCGGAGGGCGCAAGGATGCGCGCGCCGCGGGTCCGCGCCACGATCTGGGACTCCGGGATCTTGAACTCCCGGATCAGCTTGGGCGGCACTGCGCCGCCGCAGGGCTTGATGCGCCCCGGCTTGTCGAGCAGCAGAACAGAAGCTCCACCTTCACACAGGGTCTGCGCGGCGGCGGCCCCGGCTGGGCCGCCCCCGACTACGACAGCGTCATAGGTCTTGAGTGCATGCGTCATGAGGCGCCTCCCGCCAGGGTGGGTATGGACTGGGTTTGAGTTTCGGTCTCCTCCACGCCGAGCGCCAGACGCGCGGCCACGAGGAACAAGACAGCTTCGATTGCAAAGACGAGCCCGAAGGCCAGAGTCGCGTCGGCGAAGAGCGCGCGCGCCGCATCGATCGCAGCAGCGCCGAGAAAGCCCCCGACCCCGAAGGCGATCGCCTGGGCCGCGCCCCAAAGGCCGATCCGCATGCCCTCGCGTCCAGGACCGTCGGCGCCGGCCAGCCCCATCATCGCGCCGATGGCGGCGACGGCGAAGGCGCCGTTGGACAGGCCCAGAAGAAAGACAGACAATCCCAGCGGCCAGCCGGGACCCACAAGGCTGGCAACCGCCAGACCCAGAAGCGCGAGGCAAGAGGCGACGCAGCCGCCGATGACCCAGGCTTGGCGCCGGCCGAACCCGCTTCCGCTAAAGCGGGCGCCCAGCACCGCGACGCCGATCATCCCCAGAAGCACGCCGGCGTTCTGCACCCCGGCCAGCTGGGTGGACTGGCCCGGCGTCAGATTGAACACGAGGCCGCTGAACGGCTCCAGGATCATGTCCTGGCTGCTATAGGCGAGCATGGAAACGAAGACGAAGATGGTGAAGCGGCGCGCTTTCGGCTCGCCCCACACCTCTTTCAGCGCGGCCTTGAAATCGGTCTTCGGCGCGGCGGGGCCGGCCTCGGCGCGGCGCGACCGGCCGGTGCGCTCTACGCCCAAAACCGCAACGACGCACAGGGCGAAGGCGATGGCGCTGACCGCGGCGGTGACGACCACGAAGCGGGTCAGTGTGAACGGGTCAAGCTGGCCGCCCGCCACCCCGGCGGTGACGGCGAAGCCGAAAATCATCATGATCCAGGTGATCGACGCCGCCGGGGCGCGCCGTTCCGGCGCCACATCGGTGGCCAATAGCGCCAGCAGCGAGGTTCCCGCCGCGCCGACGCCGCCGCCGATCATGACGAAGGCGAAGACAGCCAATGCGATCCCCGCGATCGGGGACGTGGCGGTCCAGGCGGTGGCGATCGCGGCGAGCACGCCGCCGATCGCCAGAACCGCCATGCCGGCGATGATCCAGGGCGTGCGCGCCCCGCCCATGTCGGAGCCGTGGCCCCAGCGCGGGCGGCTGAGCTGAACCGCATAGTGCAGACCCACAAGCGCGCCCGGCAACATCGCGGGCAGCGCCAGCTCCACCACCATCACCCGGTTCAGGGTGGAGGTGGTCAGAACCACGATGGACCCCAGCGCCGCCTGCACCAGCCCAAGCCTGACGATCTCGATCCAGCTTAAGAATCCGCGATCGGCGCTGGTGGTGCTCTGGGTGCGGGCGCCCGTCATGGCGGCCTCCTCAGCTCAGATTCGACACGGCGAAGGCGCTCACCAGCATGCCGAGTACGTAAAGGGTGACGCCGGTGGCGTTGAACCAGGGCGCAAGCGCCTTGGGGTCGCGCAACAGGCGGGACATCAGGATGATCTGGGCCACAAGCGCCAGGGCCACGAGACCGGCATGGATCGGACGGCCCCAGATGAGCAGCAGCCAGACCACGTAAAACTGCGGCGCCGCCATCACAGTGCAGGCGATCCGCGCCGCCTTGCGCGGGCCGAGCACCGCCGGCAGCGATCTCAGGCCCATTTTCTGGTCGCCTTCGATCGCCTTGAAATCGTTCAGGACCATGATCCCGTAAGCGCCCAGGCTATAAAGCACCGCCATGGTGATGGTCGCGGCCGACGGCAGCGCCTGCGTCATCACGGCGGCGCCGGTGAACCAGGCCAGGCCCTCATAGGAAATTCCCACCGACAGCGGGCCCCAGATGCCGCTGCGCTTCAGGCGCACCGGCGGCGCGCTATAGGCCCAGGACAGGGCGACACCCAGCGCCGCGGCCGCGAAAACCCAGACGCCGAGAAAAGCCGCCCAGATCAAGCCGGCGATGGACCAGAAGATGGCGATCCACAGACCCCATTTGCCCGGGATACGCCCGGACGGAATCGGACGGTTCGGCTCGTTGATGGCGTCCACATGGCGATCAAACCAGTCATTGACGGTCTGACTGCCGGCGCACAAAAGCGGACCGGCCAGCACCACGCCCGCCAGCAAAAGGCCGAGCGTATCGAGACCGAATTGTCCGCTGGAGACCACCCCGCACCCGAACGCCCACATGGGCGGAAACCAGGTGACGGGCTTGGACAGCTCCACCACCGCCAGAAGCGAGGTGCGCAAAGGCACGCGAGGTGAAGAGAGCGAGTGATCCATGCCCTGTAAGGTATGGTGAACACATAAAAGCGTCAACTAAACTTGACGCTTTTTTAGAGCCGATATCGCGGGACGATTCAGGACCGCCCTGGGCCTCAGTGTTCTGATTTGGGCTGCAGCTCGCCAATCTTGTGGCGGTGCATTTTGGCGTAGAGGCTCTGCCGGCTCAGGCCGAGGATTTCGGCGGCCGAGGCGCGGTTGTCATTGGTCAATTCCAGCGCCGCCTCGATGCAGCTGCGCTCGATCATGTCCGTGCTCTCGCGCACGATATCCTTGAGCGCGACGCGGCCGACAAGATCGGAAAGCTGGTCCACGCTGCCGGGCATGGGGGCGCCCTCGGCGCCGCGGCCGGCCACAAGGCGACGGCCCACGGGCCGAACCGAAAAGCCAAAGACCCCGCCGGTGGGCCCCGGCGCCGCGACGGCGGATACCTCCACCGGCTCGCGCAGATCGTGGCGGCTGCGAAGCAGGGTGGCGAAATTGCGGATCACGCCGTGCTCGCGCAAATTCGCCATGAGCACGTTCAGCTCGGTTTCGGTGCGGCCGAGATAATGCTCGATGGGCGCGCCAATCGCCGAATCCGCCTCGCTGAGCTGGGCCAGATCCACGAAGGCGTCGTTGACCGAGAGAATCTTGCCGTCCTCGCCAGTGAGCACCAGGCCGTCAGGCAGGATGGCGGCCAGCTGGGACAGGGAGGCGTCGGCGGCGGCCGCGGCCTTGGCGTCCTTGGCTGACAGGCGCACCAGGTAGTAGACTTCTCGCCCCTGGCGATAGACCGAGGCGAGCATGAGGCAGGGCTTCTTGGCGCCGTCGGGCGTCAGCTCGATCTGCTCGGTGCGGCCGGTCTTGCGGGCCACGGCCAGGATTTCGCGCACCGATTCCGAGCACGCCGCGCCAAAGGCGCCGTCAAGCGACCGGCCTTCAAGGTGTTGCGAGGAGCGGCCCAGAAGCCGGGCCGCCGCCGGACTGACGTCGGTGATGCGAAACGAATTGCCGTCAATGATGACGACGCCTTCGGAGGCGAGCTGGAATAGAAGCCGGAAGCGGGTCTCCGCCTCACGCACGCGGGAATAATCGCGCTCCATGGAGCGCTGCGCCTCGATCAGGCGCTGCTGCATGCCTGCGGCGGCCCGCAGATCGCGGCCGACCGCCAGGATCCAGCCCTCGCGCCCGGCGGGCAGGGTGAAGTAGGAGATGGGGAGATCCGACCCGTCGGGCCGGCGTTGATTGACATGGCGCCAGCGCCGCGGTCCCGACGTGCTGGGCGCGCCCAGCAAGGCCGTCACCTTCTCGCGCGAATCGGGATTGACCAGATCGACCCATTTCTGGCCGATCCAGGAATCCATCGAATCGACCTCGGAGAACTCTTCACCCGAAAAAGCGGCGTCGCGCACGACGCCGCGCTGATCGACAAGCAAGGCGAGATCGGCTGCGTTGGCGGCCAGATCCGCCGCCGCTTCGTCCACGAACGCCGAGCGAACGACCTCGCGGGATCTAAACCGCGCGTTCGGGCCTACTGGGGCCTTGGTATCCATGGAGTCGCCTTGTGATAAAGATTCAATCGATCATTCAACGCGCGAGAGCCTATGAACCAAACGCTGCGCAGTGACAACTGCACGGACCCCGTCCGTTGCGGTTGCGTCCGCGCCCACGCGCTTGGCCAGGCCAAGGTCTTCATTAAACGCGTTTCCACCCACCAGGACGAAAACGTCGCGATTAAGAGAGCGCGCGCGGACAAGTTTGATCGCAGCGCGCAAGGTCTTGATATTCAATTCAGAACTGACGGAGAGGCCGACCACGTCGTAATGATCCTCGCTCACCGCCAATGCGATGTGCGCGGCCTCGGGGGTGGATTCGCAGCGGACGCGCCACCCGGCCCGCGTGAAGAACTCGCCGACCATCATCACGCCGAACACATGCATCTCGCCCGGCGCCGGAGCCAGGAGCACGCGCGGAGAGACGCCGCCGACGCCCAGGCCGCACGGCGTGTCCTCGTTCACGCGCTCCAGAATTCGGTGCAGCTTCATCAGGCCGATCGTCACGTCGGCGAAATCGCACGCATCTTCTTCCCACAGCTTGCCCAGACGGCGCGCAGCCGGCGCCAGAAGCTTCAGCAGAACATCATCGTGCGAAGCGCCCGCATCAACGAGCCGGTCGACTTCTGCGACCAGATCATCGGGATCGCCCGTGACGGTGCGGCGCGCGAAATCGTCCACCTGGTCGGCGTCGAATTTGAGCGAACGCACCGTGTTTGCGTCATCGGCCTTCATCATGTCGGACGCGCCGCGATTGACCAGCATGAGCCGCGGAATGATCTCCGCCTCGATCAGCTTGTCCAGGACCTGCTTGGGCGGACCGGCATTATCAAGCTCGTACGGCTTGCCGGTCTGACCCCAGTTTTTCCAGTCCAGTGATTGCTGCGTCGCGCGGGCCACGCCCGCCAGCCCGAACCGATCCAAAGCCGTGTCCGCCATAAGGGGTGTCCTCCCATCCCCGCGTGAATGATCGGACGTACGAGCCGCCCCTCTCCACGCTTTGTTTTCCGCCGCCGGTTGATCGGCGGCGGCGGTGACGGACCGCCCCAAGGCTAGGGGGCCAGGTCGGACCGTCCCTGTATTTGCAAACATGGTGGCAGCTTCTTTTTGCGGTGACCAGAAATTTCGAACCTCCAATGATTTTATGAGGACTTGGCGATCTGTCAATTTTTTCGGACGTCCAAAAATATTGACACTTCGGAAATTCGTGCCGTACGCTGCCCTCATAGACATGCGCAAGGAGGCCGCGCCATGCGGGCCGCAACACAAAGCCACGATCGCCGAATCTCCAACGAGCCGGGTCAGACCTTGCAGGGCTGGATCGACATGATCGCCCCCTGCCCCTGGACCGCCCACGCCGGCTGCGCGACCCGGCACCACCACCGCATCGAGCGCAGGACGCCCGCCCCGCTTTACACGCCCGAACAGCGCGTGCGCCGCGACGCGACTCCCTGGACGCTGGTCTAGGGCCTTCTGGCGCCGCTCCAGTTTCTGGTGTTCGCCATCAGCCTGTTTCTGGTGGTGCGCTATCTCAACACCGGAGAGGGCTACCTTCTGGCCACCCTCTCGGTGATCGCCAAGACGGTCCTGCTCTATACGATCATGGTGACCGGCGCGATCTGGGAGAAAGTGGTCTTCGGCCGCTATCTCTTCGCGCCCTCCTTCTTCTGGGAGGACGTCTTCTCCATGCTCGTCCTGGCCCTGCACACCGCCTATCTGGGCGCGGTGCTCTTCGGGATCGGCACGGCCAACGACCAGATGGTGCTCGCGCTGGCGGCCTACGCCACCTACGTGGTCAACGCGGCTCAATTCATCTGGAAGCTGAGGATGGCGCGCCTGGAGGGAGCCCCCTCGTGACCGCCACGCCTGCTCCTGTAACGTCTGAAGGCGGCTGCGCCCCGGAGATCCTGCGCGAGCGCGGCCAGCGCGAAGTGTTTTGCGGGCTCACCGGAATTGTCTGGCTGCACCGCAAGATCCAGGACGCCTTCTTCCTCATCGTCGGCTCGCGCACCTGCGCGCACCTGATGCAGTCGGCCGCCGGCGTGATGATCTTCGCCGAACCGCGCTTTGCGACAGCGATCATCGAGGAGCGCGATCTGGCCGGCATGGCCGACGCCAATGAAGAGCTGGACCGGGTCGCCGCCCAGGTCCTGGCCCGCCGCCCCGACATCAAGATGCTGTTTCTGGTCGGCTCCTGCCCCAGCGAAGTGATCAAGCTTGATCTGTCGCGCGCCGCCGCCAGGCTCGACGCCGCCACGGACGGCGTGCGCGTGCTCAGCTATAGTGGCAGCGGCATCGAAACAACCTTCACCGAAGGCGAAGACACCTGTCTTGAAGCCCTCGTGGCCGAGCTGCCCCGGGCGCCGGCCGAAGAAGCCTCCCTGCTGGTGGTGGGCGCCCTGGCCGATGTGGTGGAAGACCAGTTCATCCGCCTGTTCGACGCGCTCGGGATCGGCCCCGTGAGCTTCCTGCCGGCGCGCACCTCCGCCGATCTTCCCGCGGTGGGTCCCGGCACGCGCTATCTTCTGGCCCAGCCTTTCCTGGCGCGCACCGGCGCCGCCCTTGAAGGGCGCGGCGCAAAGCGGATCGCGGCGCCGTTTCCCCTGGGCGCCAACGGCACCGAAGCCTGGCTTCGCGCCGCGGCCGATGTCTGGGGCGTCTCCGAAGACCGATTCGAAACCGTCATCGCCGCGCCGCGCGCCCGCGCCCGCAAGGCGCTGACGCGTCACCGCGAAGCCCTGTCGGGCCGCAGCGTCTTCTTCTTCCCCGATTCCCAGCTTGAAATCCCGCTGGCGCGCTTTCTCAACGAAGAGCTCGGCGCCCGGCTGATCGAGGTCGGCACGCCCTATCTGCACCGCACGCATCTCGACTGCGAGCTGCCGCGCCTGCCGGTCGATGTTCAGCTGAGCGAAGGCCAAAACGTGGACCTTCAGCTTGATCGCTGCCGCGCCGCGCGCCCCGACCTCACCGTGTGCGGGCTCGGCCTGGCCAATCCGCTGGAGGCCGAGGGCCTGTCCACCAAGTGGGCCATCGAGCTGGTCTTCACCCCGATCCAGGGCTTCGAGCAGGCCGGCGATCTGGCCGAGCTGTTCACCCGTCCGCTGAAGCGCCGCGATCTGTTGAGGGTGGGATGAAACTTACGGTCTGGACATATGAGGGCCCGCCCCATGTGGGCGCCATGCGCGTCGCCACGGCCATGGAGGATCTGCACTATGTCCTCCATGCGCCTCAGGGCGACACCTATGCGGACCTTTTGTTCACGATGATCGAGCGGCGCGACCACCGCCCGCCGGTGACCTACACCACGTTCCAGGCCCGCGATCTGGGAAGCGACACCGCGGAGCTTTTCAAGACCGCCGCCCAGGACGCCTATAACCGCTACAAGCCGGCCGCCATGCTGGTGGGCGCTTCCTGCACCGCAGAGCTGATCCAGGATGATCCCGGCGGACTCGCCACCACGCTGGGCCTGCCCATTCCCGTCCTGCCGCTGGAGCTTCCGTCCTACCAGAAAAAAGAAAACTGGGGCGCGTCGGAAACCTTCTATCGCCTGGTGCGCGGCCTGTGCGGCGCGAGCGCCCCGGCGCCCGGCGAGGCCAAGGCCGAGCGCGCGCCCGGACGTCCGCGCTGCAATCTGCTGGGCGCCGCGGCGCTGGGCTTTCGCCATCGCGACGACGTCAAGGAAATCACCGGCCTTCTGAACCGCATGGGCGTCGACGTCTCGGTCTGCGCTCCGCTGGGCGCGACCCCGGCCGATGTCTCGCGGCTCGGCGAAGCGGACTTCAACGTGGTCCTCTATCCCGAAATCGCCGGCGAAGCCGCCCGCTGGCTGGAGAAAGCCTTCGGCCAGCCCTACACCAAGACCATTCCCATTGGCGTCGGCGCCACGCGCGACTTCGTCGCCGAAGTGGCCGAGATGGCCGGCGTGGACCCGGCGGCCGGCCTGGACGAGCGCGATCTGCGCCTGCCCTGGTGGTCGCGCTCGGTGGATTCCAACTATCTCACGGGCAAGCGCGTCTTCATCTTCGGCGACGCCACCCACGCCATCGCGGCGGCGCGCGTCGCCGTGGAAGAGATGGGTTTCGAGCTGGTGGGCCTGGGCGCTTACAACCGCGAATACGCCCGCGGCGTGCGCGAAGCCGCAGCCAAGTACGGCGTCGAGCCGCTGATCACCGACGACTATCTCGAGGTCGAGGCCGCCATCGAGGCCGCCCGCCCCGAACTGGTGCTCGGCACCCAGATGGAGCGCCACATCTCCAAGCGCCTCAGCGTCTCCTGCGCGGTGATCTCCGCGCCGGTTCATGTGGAGGACTTCCCCGCCCGCTACGCGCCCCAGATGGGGTACGAAGGCGCCAACGTAATCTTCGACACCTGGGTTCACCCCCTCGTGATGGGACTGGAAGAGCACCTGCTCGGCATGTTCCGCGAGGACTTTGAATTCAGCGACGAAGCCGGGCCATCCCATCTTGGACCCCGCGCTCAGCAGACCACGCCCGAGCCCGTTCAGGCCCCGCAGACCGACGCCGCCGAAGGCGCTCCGGTGTGGGGCGAGGACGCCCTGGCCGAGCTGAAGAAGATCCCCTTTTTCGTGCGCGGCAAGGCTCGCCGGAACACCGAAAAACATGCCGCAGAGCAGGGTGTCGCCGAGATCAGCGTGGACACGCTCTACGACGCAAAGGCCCACTATGCGCGATAGCATCGATATTCCCGAGTACCGGGTCGTCATCGTGACGCTGGACAACCATGCGGCCGGTCCGTGCCTGCGTGTTCTCGACCGGCTCACCGCCGACTTTCCCGGCCTTCAGGTTTCCGTGCACGCCGCCGCCGAATGGTCTGAAAACCCGGCGGCGCTGGACGCGGCGCGCGCGGCCGTGCTCACCGGCGACATCATCATCGCCAATCTCTTGTTCATCGAAGAGCATGTTCAGGCGATCCTGCCGGTCATGCGCGAGCGGCGCGACCATTGCGACGCCATGCTCGGCGTGGTCGCCGATACGCAGCTGGTGAGAACGGCGGTGCAAAAGTCGGCCACGGTAGCGGCGGGATAGTCCTGCTGCGGGCGGCGTAAAAACCGGCCACTTTGCTCTTCGTGCGGCAGCA
>Ga0307937_1001807_pt1 | contig 10323 bp, 11 predicted proteins | sample OrgLakmetagenom3_FD_201814 | JGI IMG/M metagenome (GOLD analysis project Ga0307937, IMG submission 201814) | Saline water microbial communities from Organic Lake, Antarctica - #3 | ecosystem: Environmental > Aquatic > Non-marine Saline and Alkaline > Saline | place: Antarctica: Organic Lake...
CTATCAGCCATTACGTCGAACGTTAAGCTCGGCCGTAATGGCGCTCAGGCGCTCGGTTACAATCTGGCGCATGGGCGAGCCGGCCGTCAGTTTCTCCTGGGCCTGGCGTAATTGGCGCTGGGCCGATTCCAGGTCACCCATCAATGCATCGTATTCCGCCCTTGCCCTGTGTACTCCCACGATATTGCGCGCCATACCTTCGGCTTCCGCTAGCTGGAACCACAAGTGCTCCTGTTGCGGTTTGTTGCGAGCCAGCTGCGACAGCAATTCCGCCGCCGCTGCGCCGTTATCCGAGGCCAATTCCAGCTGTGCCAGCGTGTGGGTAATCGGGTAGTTGCCCGGGTTGCGGGCCAGCGCCCGCACCAGCAGCGCCCGCGCTTCGGTCAGGCGCCTGGCGGCAATCAGGCTTTGCGCCAGGGTCACCTGAAAAGTAATGCGCCCGGGATTGGCCAACAGAAGTTGGTTAAGCAGGGTCTCAGCTTCAGCGTATTGGCCATCTTCTATATAAGCCACCGCCAGCCCATAACGAATGGCTGTATTGCTGGCGTTGCTACCGGGGCTGTCGCTAGAGCTGGCGTTTTTTGATTCATTGAGCGCCGCCCGAAAACTGTCGATGGCAGCACCCGCAGAGGCTGCGTAATGCACCTGCAGGCGGGCCCGTATCAGATGGTATTCCGGACTGTCTTCGATGCGCGTCAACGGGTATTGCGCGGCGCGGTTCTGGGTGTCGGCAACCCGGCTCTGGGATAGCGGGTGGGTAGACAGGTACTCGGGTATGCTATTGCCTTGCCAGCGGCTCTTTCGCGTCATAATTTCAAACATTTCCGGCATGCCGCGGGGGTCTAGTCCGGCATTGGCAAGAATATCCAGCCCCACCCGGTCCGCTTCCTGCTCATTCGCGCGACTGTATTCCAGCATATTCTGAATGGCCAGGGCCTGAGTACCGGCAATGGCGGCAATACCAATGTCAGACTGGGTAACGGCGGTTAGCACAATACCGGCAATCAGGCCGGCGATGGTCAGCGGAGTGCTGGTTTGCTGCTGTTCCAGGCGGCGGGCAAAATGGCGTTGGCTAAGGTGGGCCAGCTCGTGGGCCAGCACCGATGCAAACTGCTGCTCGGTGCGGGCAAACAGAAACAGACCGCCGTTTACCCCTACAATGCCGCCGGGCACCGCAAAAGCATTGAGCGCAGGGTCATCAATCAGCGCCAGCGTCAGGTCACGGTTCTGCAAGGGCGCCGATGGCACCAGGCGGTAAAGAATGGCACCCAGGTAGTCAAACACCAAAGGGTCAGTAATCTGCGGAGCGGAGCGTCGCAGCGACACCAGCACCTGGCGGCCGATATCGGCTTCCTGCTGGCCCGCAATCAGGCCGCCACCGGTGCCGCCGATGGTGGGTAGCATGCTACCCTGGCTTTGTGCAGCGGCGCCAGTACTGACGCCTGCACTTGTTAACGTCAGCGCCAACAACGCACAGAGCAGGGTATTGAAGCGAAGGCGGCCATTCAGGCTGTTCATATTCTGGGTCTATCCTGTGTCGGAATATCCTGAGCGTCACATAACCAATGATTGTGATGCAATACAATAACACTGGCGGCATAATGCCGGCTCATTAATCAAACGCTGTTACGGGTTAACGTTTAACATGGCTGATCGAACTCTGGATGCATCGGGCCTGCAATGCCCGATGCCTTTGTTGAAAACCAAACTCGAACTGAACACCATGGCCCCCGGCGAACAGCTGGAAGTGGTTGCCACAGATCCTGGCTCGGCCCGCGACATTCCGGCGTTTATCGCCTTGTCTGCCCATCACCTGGTGGAGTCCGCCGTTGACGGCAGCCAGTACCGTTTTGTTATCCGCTGCGGCGATTCAGTGCGGCAGAGCTATTAATGTTTAGGATATTACGCGGATTCGCCCACAAATACTTTTCAGATGAAGAAGCTGTCATCCTTGGGCTGATGCTGATTATCGGCACCATGTTCGTCATCTGGTTTGGCGCTATGCTGGCACCGGCCATTGCTTCTCTGATCGTTGCTTTTATTCTGCAGGGCCTGGTTACCAAGATGTTGGCCTGGAAAGTACCGGAACCGCTGGCCATTCTGGTTGTTTTTTTACTGTTTCTCGGCATTCTGGCCGGCGCCATCTTTGGATTGTTGCCACTGGTGTGGACCCAGCTGTCTAATCTGGCCCGGGAAACACCGCGCATTATTGGCGAATTACAGTCGTATCTGGAACTTTTGCCCGAGCGCTACCCGCAGCTGGTGTCGTTGGATGCAGTCGCCACGATTTACCAGCAGGTGTCTAGCGAAGTGGGGCAGGCCACCCAGTGGCTGGTGTCTGCGTCGCTGTCCAGCATTCCGGACCTGTTGGCACTGCTGATATACGCTGTTCTGGTGCCTATACTGGTATTTTTCTTCCTGAAAGACCGCGATTTTCTGTTGAGTTCTATCAGCCGCATGTTGCCGCCGCAGCGTGCAACCATGCGCAAAATCTGGCACGAAGTGAATCTCCAGTGCGCTAACTACGTGCGTGGCAAAGCCCTGGAGATCCTGATTGTTGGAACCACCACTTATATAACCTTCAAAATTTTGGGTATGCCTTACGCCGCCTTGCTGTCTTTGCTGGTGGGTCTGAGCGTGGTGATTCCTTATATTGGCGCCGCAGTTGTCACGGTGCCAGTGGCTATCATCGGCTTGTTTGCCTTTGGCTGGGGCAGCCAGTTTATCTGGATAATGGTGGCATACGGTGTCATTCAGGCTTTGGACGGCAACGTGTTGGTGCCGGTGCTGTTTTCTGAAGTAAACAACCTGCACCCGGTCGCCATAATTGTCGCGGTTCTGTTTTTCGGCGGGATCTGGGGGCTCTGGGGCGTGTTTTTTGCCATCCCTCTGGCCACAATGCTGAAAGCGGTGGTGGCCGCCTGGCCGGTGCGGGAGTTACCCCCGGCACCGACCAACCGCTAAAGGCAGATAACGACTATAGTGCGTTGACTGCAGCGAGCACCTCATCAACATGGCCCGGCACTTTTACGCCGCGCCATTCCTGACGAAGTACGCCTTTGGCGTCAATCAGAAAGGTACTGCGGTCAATACCCATGTATTCTTTGCCGTAGAGTTTTTTCAGCTTGATGACGTCGAACAAAGCACAGAGCTTTTCGTCTTCGTCGGAAATCAGGTGAAACGGCAGTTCGAACTTGCCACGGAAATTGTCGTGGGATTTCAGGCCATCGCGGGACGCGCCAAAAATCTCGGTGTCATGTTCGGTGAAGGCTTGCATGTTGTCGCGGAAGTCCTGGCTCTCGGTGGTACAGCCGGGTGTATCGTCTTTCGGGTAAAAATAGATCACCACATTGCGGCCGCGTAAATCGGCCAGGCGAACCGTCTGGTCGCCGGTAGCAGTCGCTTCAAAGTCAGGTATGGTTTTGTTCAATTCTACGGATGGCATAACATCTCCTTTAATTCCCTTGTGTCAGTTCGTGCCCAACATTACCATAACGGTTTTAATCGGACGGAGCTTTTATGATTACGGGTAGCCTTGTCGCGCTGGTCACACCTATGCACCCAAATGGAGACATTCATTGGGAGCACCTGGACAAACTGGTGGACTTTCACATCGAAAATGGCACTCATGGCATCGTTGCCGTGGGCACAACCGGCGAGTCTGCAACTCTGGACCCGGAAGAGCACTGTAAAACCATCGGCCACATCATCAAACGTGTGAATGGTCGCATTCCGGTGATTGCCGGAACCGGTGGCAACAGCACCCGCGAAGCCATTGCGCTCACGTCCGCGGCCCACAAGCTGGGAGCCGATGCCTGCCTGTTAGTGGTGCCTTATTACAATAAGCCGACCCAAGAAGGCCTGTACCAGCATTTTCGTACCATCGCCGAAGCCGTCCCGATGATGAAGCAAATGCTTTACAACGTGCCTGGCCGCACCGCCTGCGACATGCTGAACGAAACCGTGGTTCGTCTGGCCGATATTCCCAACATCATCGCCATTAAAGACGCCACCGGCAATATTCCCCGCGGCGCCGAGTTAATTCAAGCGGTAAAAGGCCGTCTGGACGTCTATTCGGGTGACGACGCGACGGCCATGGAACTGATGCTGGCCGGCGCCAAAGGCAACGTATCGGTAACGGCCAACGTCGCCCCCCGGGCCATGGCCGATTTGTGCACGGCGGCTGTTGCGGGCAATCGCGAAGAAGCCGAACGCCTGAACGAACTGCTGACGCCCCTGAACCGCAAACTGTTCCTGGAAGCCAATCCGATTCCGGTAAAATGGGCGTTGCAACGCATGGGTATGATCGGTGACGGCTTGCGCCTGCCATTGACGGTACTCAGCGAACCATTCCATGGCGAAGTGGAAGAGGCCCTGAAAGCTTCAGGCGTACTCTGAACGTGCTGAACCCGTTCCAATACCGGAGTAAGTCCATGCAGGTTCTCTCCAGAACCCGTTACTTAAGATGCACAGCGCCTTTTAAGGCGCTGACCTTAAAAGCCCGCGCCCTCAAAATCGAAGCCTTTCAATTCCCGGCCTGTAAACCCCTGGCCATCGCCACCGGCTTTGCGCTGGTGGCGGGTTTGGGAGGCTGCAGCTTGGTGTCGGATCGTTCCGCAGATTACGTCAGTGCACCCGAAGGTAAAACCATTGAACTGCCCGCAAGCGCTGACGAATCCCGCTTCCGCCAGGTTATGCCCGTCCGTGATATTAATCTGGCCAATGCGGGCAAACTGTTTCCCGACGGCATTCCCACCCCGCCCGACATGACCTCTGAAATTCTGGACCAGAATTATGCGGTGGAAGAGCTAGACGGTCGCGCCTGGCTGTTGGTGAACGACGTTCCGGGCCGCTTGTGGCCCGCAGTCACTGCGTATATGTCTGACCGCCGCCTGGGCGTTGCGTTCGACAGCCCGCAGCTTGGTTTGCAGCAGAGCGAATTGGTGAACTTCAGTCTTCGCGCTCGTGAACTGGTGCAGCTTGAGGGTGAGGCCAGCGCAAGCGAACCCAAAGTACTACTACAGGTACGCATTGCACCCGGTGTTCGCCGTAAATCCACGGAAATTCAGGTGCGCAACATAGTGGTAGTCGACCAGCCCGAGGCGTTGCTGAGCTGGGACACCACCCTCGCCCCAGACTCCGCTGACTTGGAGCTGCAAAAACGCGTTCTGGCCGATATGGGCGAGTTTTTGAAAGCCGGGGAAGAGAACAAGTCCTTCTCCCGCGCGGCTTCGGGTATGACCAGCAAACCCTTGGTAAAACTGATATCCGAAAACGAGCAGGCCAGTGCCATTGAGATGCAGCTCGATTACGGTCGTGCCTGGGCGGAAGTCAGCCGCGCACTGAACGAATCGGATATGACCATCATAGACCTGAACCGCAGTGCAGGCTGGTTCCAGGTAGATTATCGCAGCGCCGACGAGCGCGAATCTGGCTGGTTCAGTTGGTTTAGTGATAAGGAAGCTCCGCGCCACACTCACACAGTGAATGTTACCGGCGGCGAACAGACGGTGCAGGTCAGCGCGGAAACCGCAGGTAACTACAGCGGTGAACAAACACCTTCCACGCTTCTTAATCGCCTGTTTGACTATCTTTATTAACGGCGACGGGCTTTATTGATGATAACCGGGCTGGCTTACGCCGGCCCGTTTCTGGAGAACCCCATGGAAAAGCGCGAAGAACTCTACGCCGGCAAGGCCAAATCGGTGCACACCACTGACGATCCCGAGCGTTTTGTACTGGTATTCCGCGATGACACCTCAGCCTTTGACGGCGAGAGAGTAGAGCAGCTGAATCGTAAAGGCATGGTGAACAACAAGTTCAACGCCTTCATTATGGAAAAGCTGGAAGCTGCGGGCATTCCTACCCACTTCGAAGGCTTGCTTTCAAACACTGAATGCCTGGTAAAAAAGCTCGACATGATTCCGGTCGAGTGTGTGATTCGCAACATCTCCGCCGGCAGCCTGTGCCGCCGTATTGGCGTAGAAGAAGGCCTGGAGCTGAATCCGCCCACCTTCGAACTGTTCCTGAAAAACGACGCATTGCACGACCCCATGGTCAACGAATCACTGGCGATCAGCCTGGGCTGGGCCAAGGCTGACGAACTGGCACAGATGAAAACGCTGACCTATAAAGTAAATGACGTGCTTAAAACCCTGTTTGCAGACGCCGGCATGTTGTTGGTGGACTACAAGCTGGAATTTGGCCGTAGCCATGGCCAGATTGTGCTGGGCGACGAGTTCAGCCCCGATGGCTGCCGCATATGGGATGCCGCAACCCGCAACAAAATGGACAAGGACCGTTTTCGCCAGGGCCTTGGTAACGTGATTGAAACCTACGAAGAAGTAGGCCGCCGTTTGGGTATGTCGTTCGACTGATACGAATTTAAAATACGGAGCATCAACTATGCGCAGATTATTCATGATTTTGGCCGGATCAGCCGTTCTAGCAGCGCCAGTGGCGCAAGCAGACGTATTAGGGCTTGGGGCTCAGGTGGGTTACTGGGATTCGGAGCTGTCTGGTGACGTTGCAACCAATGGTGGCTCGGTGGACGTCAAAGACGAGCTCAATCTGGACGGTGAAAGCAGCAATCAGCTGAGCTTGTATCTGGAACACCCGGTCCCTCTGCTGCCCAACGTGCGTGTGGCTTATATCAATATCGACCAAAGTGCCAGGGGCAGTCTGAACAGTAATTTTGATAATATTCCGGCCGGCACAGTGCGTTCTGATCTGGAACTGGAACAGCTGACCTCACCCTGTATTACGAAGTACTGGATAACTGGGTTAATCTGGACCTGGGCCTGACCGCGCGGGATTTCTCCGGCGAGTTGCTGGTGCAGGGTAACGGCCAGAGTAGCCGGACGACAGCCGATGCGGTTGTGCCCATGGGCTATCTGGCAGCGCGTTTTGATCTGCCGTTCAGCGGTGCCAGTGTTGGCATTGAAGGCAATGCCATTGCCTACAGCGGTGACTCCCTGCACGATTTCAACGTGTACGGCCAGTATCAGTTGTCACTACTGCAGTTGCGCGCCGGCTATCGCCAAATGGCGGTGGACTACGAAGACGGTGACGACCGCTTCGATGTAAAAATTGATGGCCCGTTTGTTAGCGCTGGCGTGGTGTTTTAAGGAGAAAGTCTGTTGAAAATTCTGGTCACCGGTAGTGCCGGTTTTATTGGTTTCCATCTTGCGCAACGCCTGCTGGATCGCGGCGACGAAGTCATCGGTGTTGATAACCTGAATGACTACTACGATGTGAACCTGAAAGAAGCCCGCTTGGCAAGACTAACGGGCAAAGCCGGCTTTACCGAAGTACGCCAGAATATCGCCGACCGCGACCTTATGGCTGCGCTCTTTGAAGAGCACAAACCCGAGCGTGTAGTGCATCTGGCGGCCCAAGCGGGGGTGCGCTATTCCATCGAAAACCCCCATGCCTATGTAGACGCCAACCTGGTAGGCTTTATGAATATTCTGGAAGGCTGCCGCCGCAACGATGTGCAGCATCTGGTGTATGCGTCCAGTAGCTCGGTTTACGGTGCCAACGAAGCTATGCCGTTCTCGGTGCACGACAACGTAGACCATCCGCTTAGCCTCTACGCTGCTTCGAAAAAAGCCAATGAGCTGATGGCCCACACCTACAGCCATCTGTACAACTTGCCCACCACCGGGCTGCGCTTTTTTACCGTGTACGGTCCTTGGGGCCGGCCCGATATGGCGCCGTTCATCTTCACCAAGAAAATTCTGGCCGGCGAGCCGATTGACGTATTTAACCACGGCCATCACAAACGCGATTTCACGTATATCGACGATATCGTGGAAGGCGTGGTACGCACTCTGGATCAAATCGCGCAACCGAATCCACAATGGAGCGGCGCGCAGCCAGACCCAAGTACCAGCCGCGGGCCTTATCGTATCTACAACATTGGCAGCAACAATCCGGTGGAACTGGCGCGGTTTATTGAAACCATCGAACAGTGCACCGGCAAAAAAGCCAAGAAAAATCTGCTGCCCATGCAGCCGGGTGACGTAGTCGCAACCTACGCCAACGTCGACGGTCTTATCAACGATGTTGGCTACAAACCCGAAACCCAGCTAGAGCAGGGCATTGAACAGTTTGTTCAGTGGTATCGGGATTTCTATAAGGTTTAAATGCGTCTCGCGTCAGCAATTCTCAAAGAGCTTTCTCCCAGGAACTTTTTACAGAGCGTCTGAGCCCAGCTGCTTTAACCGTTCCGGCAATTCCAGGGTAATTTTTGACTTCGCCAGCGGGCAGTCGAATTGCAGATAATACGCCAGCAGCTGCAAGGGTACGCCAGCGGCGGTGCCATACAGCCTGTCGGCCACAATCGGGTGGCCAATACTCGCTAAATGACGGCGAATCTGGTGTTTACGGCCGGTTTCAATGCGCACGTTTACCCGGGAAGTGTTGGCTTCGGTACGATTGGCCTTGGTATTCGCCCCCTCGGTATTCACAACCTTGGTGTCCACGGCCTTATTAATGATGGAACTGGTATTGATGGAACTGGTATTGATATAAAGAGTACTCACATGGCTAATCGCGGCTTTGCCGTCAATCTCCCCGTTAATCGTCTGCTCCTTCACATCCAACACGCCTGTTACGTCTGCCAGATACTGTTTGATGATCGTGCGCCCGGCAAACAGCTGTGACAGTGCTGCCGCCGCTTTTGAATCATGAGCAATCAGCATCAAACCAGCGGCGTCGGCATCCAGGCGGTGAATCAAAAAGCAGGGTCGGTTTAACTGCACTTCAGCCACGCGCAACAAACTGCAGTGATCACCCCATTGAGAGCCCTGTGCCAGCAGCCCGTGGGGTTTGAACCACACACTGTAGCGGCCCTTGTCTTCCAGCAACTCAGCCTCTGGTGCCTTGCGCGCCAGAACCGCCTCGTCATAGTACAACTGCATGCGGGTGCCCGCTTTCACGTCGCGCTTGGCTTTGCGCAGCCGCACAATTTTACCTTTCAACGTCCACCAGCAGGCGCCTTTCGCCATGGCGTCTTTGATGCGCTGCTTCGGCAGGCCGGAAGCCTCACTTAGAATGTCCACGGCCAGGCCGGGAGTTTCTACGGTGATATCAACGGTGGTTCGCATAACAGGCCTGATAGGAAAAGTGAGCAGCCGATTATAGAAGATATGGCTGGCCAGACAAACCGGGGACGCCAAACCGGGGACAGATTTCAAATCCGTCCCCAACCCAGCCGCCAAACCGGGGACAGATTTCAAATCTGTCCCCTACCTGACTGACACCCCAAACCGGGGACAGATTTCAAATCTGTCCCCTACCAAACCGGGGACGGATTTCAAATCCGTCCCCTACCTGACTGACACCCCAATCGGGGACGGATTTCAAATCCGTCCCCTACCTATCTGTCCAAAACGCCATCGCCAGCGTAAATAATCCGTAAACCCTCGCCTGATGTCTGGTTATTTAAGCCGATCAGGTTAGGCTATGCCGCTTGCTCTGCGTTTTAGCGGCCTGCTTGGCCCTGGCGGGTTGCGCTACACAGATGGCCACACCGTCGGCCGTGCCGATGGACCGCGCACCTCTGCACGCGTTGGCTTGGGCGCCAGAGCTGAACTCGACAGCTTTAAACGGGCCAGCCGTCACCGACCAACAATGGTGGCAGGCCTTTGGCGACTCCAACTTGCTGGCGTTGATTGAAAAGGCGCAGGCGGCCAATCCGGACCTGGCCATTCTGGCGGAGAATCTGGTACAGGCCGATTTACAGCTGCAGAACGCCGGCGCCAGCCTGCTGCCGGGCATTGGTTTAAGCGGCAGTACCGGCGAACAAGCAAGGCGCCCAAACGGCGGCGACTGGCGTAGCAGTGGGTCCACGTCGGTATCCACGTCTGTCAGTTACGAGGTGGATCTGTGGGGCAGGCTGGGCGCAGCAGAAGACGCCGCCAGCTTCCGCCGAGATGCCAGCGCTTTTGATTTTTCCGCCGCACAGCTCAGCCTTTCCGGCGCAGTGGCCAGTAACTGGTTTCAATTGCTGGAATTGCGCCAGCGCTTGAACATCGCCCGGCAAAATCTGGAATTGGCAGAGCAAACCCTGCGCATTGTGGATGTGCGCTACCGCAACGGCGTGGCCGACCGCTCCGAATTAGCCCGCCAACGCACCGCCGTGCTGGTGTTGCGCAACGCCTTGCCCACGCTGGCGTATGGCCTGCGCCAGAGCCAAGCGGCACTGCAGGTGCTTAGCGGCGAGCCGCCCTGGATGGTAAGCGCGAACGTATCCGAAGATGCACCTGTAGATGTAAGCGTGGGTGAACTCTTAGGCGAATCCGGGGGCGAATTAAGGGG
>Ga0307937_1001808_pt1 | contig 10315 bp, 6 predicted proteins | sample OrgLakmetagenom3_FD_201814 | JGI IMG/M metagenome (GOLD analysis project Ga0307937, IMG submission 201814) | Saline water microbial communities from Organic Lake, Antarctica - #3 | ecosystem: Environmental > Aquatic > Non-marine Saline and Alkaline > Saline | place: Antarctica: Organic Lake...
AACCTTTACCTGTAACTGCGCCAAAACCAGTCATTGAGGTGAGCGCCACCAAAGTCTTCGGCAAACTGGCTAGTGGCATCTACCTGGAAAAGCAGGAAGACGTGGACGACTTCGTCAGCGCCTTGAAGGACGAATTGCAAACCGCCATCGCGGCGGGCAAGCGGGTACGGCTGAAATAATCACAGAGATGGATCTATGAACACTGCCAGCATAAAGAAATACGCTCCCAAAGCCCGTAACAGTTTCATCACTGCGGTAACCAAGCAGGCGGCCCGTTATGGCATCACCGCCAAAAACACCAAGCCCATGGAGCAACGGGGGGATGTTGCTCTAATTGGCGAAAAAGCCTTTCCAAAAGCCATCGCACCGGCCCGCAAGGCACTGGAGCGCATGGTGCAGCAAATGGGCTTCGCTCACACCATGGAGCAAGCTGCCTACAGCTGGTTTAACCGCCTTTGCGCCATTCGCTACATGGAGATCCATGATTTCCTTGACCATGGCCGCCGCGTACTCAGTACCGCGAACGGTGAGCCCGGAACCCCGCAAATCCTCGACGACTGCCTGGACATTAGCCTGCCAGGGCTGGACCCACAACAAGTCGCCGAATTAAAGCTGGATGGTAACAAAGACGAAGAGCTATACCGGGAACTCCTGCTGGCCCAATGCCACGCCCTGCACGAAGCCATGCCATTTCTGTTTGAGGCCGTAGACGACGCCACCGAACTGCTGCTACCAGACAACCTCACGAAAACCGACTCTCTCATCCGTGAGCTGGTCAGTGCCATCCCGGAAGACGACTGGCAGGATGTGGAAATCATCGGCTGGCTCTACCAGTTTTATATCTCCGAGAAGAAAGGCCAGGTCATCGGTAAGGTCGTCAAAAGCGAAGACATCCCCGCAGCTACCCAGCTGTTCACCCCCAACTGGATTGTGCAGTACTTGGTGCAGAACTCCGTGGGCCGCCAGTGGCTGCAAACCTACCCGGACAGCCCCCTGCGACAGCAGATGCCTTACTTCATCGAGCCCGGCGAACAGCCCCAAGAAGTACAGGCCCAGCTAGCCGAAGCCGTGCCAGACACCATAGACCCAGAAAGCATCAAAGTGCTCGACCCCGCCTGCGGCTCTGGCCACATACTGGTGGAGGCCTACAAAATCCTCAAAGCCATCTACGAGGAGCGGGGTTACCGCAGCCGAGACATCCCACAGCAAATCCTCAAGCACAACCTATTCGGACTGGACATCGACGACCGGGCAGGGCAGTTGGCGGGTTTCGCCCTAATGATGCTGGCAAGAGAAGACGACCGCAGGCTGTTCAGCCGTGTAGCCGAAGGCGAAGTTACCCTTAACGTCTTTTCGCTCAAGGAAACCGGTTACCTGAACCTGCCCCAGCTCTGGCAGGATCTGAATCTTAGCGGAGACTGGCAGCAGGGCAGTTCACAGAGCCTGTTTGAAAGCGAACAAGCTGATCTGAGCAGTGCAAGTGCTGACGAACGCTACCAGCTGCTGAAACGCACACTAGAGCGATTTGACGAGGCGAAAACGTTCGGTTCTTTGATTGAAGTACCGGAGAAAGATGCAACACCGCTGAAAGCTATGGTCGAAGAGCTGGAGCAGCTGGCCCGCACTGGTGACATTATGCAGAAGCCAGCGGCGGAAACCTTGTTGCCCTATGTGCGGCAGGCATGGGTTCTCGCACAACATTACGCTTCTGTGATTGCCAATCCACCTTATATGGGCAGTAAAGGCATGAATGCTACGCTGAAAACGTTCGCAAAGGAGGCTTACCCAAACAGTAAGTCGGACCTTTTCGCCATCTTTATGGAGCGGGCCTTCGCTTTTCTCAAACCGAACGGTTACAACGCACAGATCAACATGCAGTCATGGATGTTTCTGTCCAGTTACGAAAAGCTTCGGGAGTGGCTACTCCATAACACCACCATCATTACCATGGCGCACATGGGGCCTCGCGCGTTCGATAGCATCAGTGGAGAAGTGGTATCGACCACAGCGTTCGTGATCGAAAACACAGCTTTCCCGAACTACTCAGGAGCATATGTCCGCCTGGTTGACGCCAAGTCTGAGGCTGAGAAGCGACGCCTGTTACTGGAGGCAATTCAGTGACAATGCAATTGAAAGACCTTGGCAAGGCCTCCATCAAAGCCAAGATAGACTTGTACTACAACAACAAAACCTCATTGTCTGCGATAGTCGACTACGACGAAGGTCCCGAGCATCTAAAGGAAAAAACCAATGGCGGGTCTTCCGGCTCGGTGAGAGGCTCAGACTTTATCGGTGCCTGGAAGCTCCTGCCCAAAGCGACCAGTCGCCTTAAAGACAAAGATTCTGGCCTAATCGCTGTTTCACTGGAGGAAGAGTGGGACTGCATCGCTGGGACAGAAGCTGAGCTAATACACGTAAAAGAGAGCAACAACGGATACTGCTTCGCGGATGCGATCGATATCTTCGCACTGCAACAATCCCGACCCTGCCACAATTTATCGAGAGAAGGCTTCAGACCAACGTTACACGACTGTGCCGCAGACCTATCGAAAGGTCGGAAAGTATTACCCAAAGGGGGAACGTAATGAGCCAGCAAGAAACAAAAGATATGGCGAAAAATTTCTACCGGGCTTCTGCGGCGGATTTTAAGAAGATTCCTGGTGGGCCTGTTGCGTATTGGATAGCGCCAAAGTTGGGCGAAATTTACCTTCAAAGCACGCTCTTGCAGGAGCACGCACATTCCATGCAAGGTATGATTACAGGTAATAATGATCGATTTCTGCGGCGATGGTTTGAAGTCGATAGAGCGAAACTTTCGATTGGTTGTGACGACATTAATGACGTAGATGTAAATAAAAAAAATTGGATTCCATATAATAAAGGCGGGGATCTTAGAAAGTGGTATGGAAATAATGACTTTATTTTAAATTGGAAAAACGAAGGAAGGGACCTCACAAGACCAAGAACTCAAAATAAAGACTACTATTTTAAACCCTGCATAACTTGGACCTTCATTAGCTCTAGCTTTTTTTCGGCCAGGTGGTGTGACAAAGGTTTTGTATGGGATGTGGCTGGCTCAAGTGCGTTTCCAAGAGATCAAAAATACTCTTTTGTTATTTTAGCTTTGATGTGCTCTAAAGTCGGTAAAGCCATTCTGGAGTCTATTAATCCAACTTTAAACTATCAAGTTGAGAACATATTAGCACTACCGATTCATGAATCGCTTGAAAACTATACTGAAGAAATATCCAATAGTGTTTCTGAGCTTATCAAGATTTCAAAGAGGGATTGGGATTCTTACGAGACGTCCTGGGATTTTCAGGTAAGCCCCCTTTTGATGGAGAATTACGAAAAAACAGTGTTATTTTCTTATAAGTCACTGATTGATGAGAATAGGGCGGCTTACTACAGATCTGAGGTTTTGGAAAATAACAATAATGAACTTTTGATAAATTTATATGGGTTGGGCGATCGGGGCTTGGGCGACGTAACTTTGGACGAGATTACTCTGGAATCCAATCCGCATTATAGTTATGGGGGAGGTTTAGATTCCAAAGAAATAAAAAACATTCAGCGCTCTGATTTAATGAAAGACCTAATATCATATGCAATTGGCTGTATGATGGGACGCTATTCGCTGGATAAGCTGGGTCTGATCCTTGCCAGCCAGAGCGAAACACTTCAGGACTACCTGCACCAGATTCCGGAATCCAGTTTTGCGCCTGACGACGATGCAATCCTGCCGCTGACCGACCAGGAATGGTTCACCGACGACGCCACCAACCGCTTCCGCGAGTTTGTCCGCGTGGCTTGGAGCGATGAGCACCTTCAGGAAAACTTGGATTTCGTGGCTGAAAGCCTCTGCCTGAACGCCATCAACCCCAAGAGTGGTGAATCCGCACTCGACAACATACGCCGCTACCTGAGCACCCAGTTCTTTAAGGACCATTTGCGCACCTACAAAAAGCGACCCATTTATTGGTTGTTCAGCTCTGGTAAACACAAGGCGTTCGAGTGTCTGGTCTACCTGCATCGCTATAACGACGGCACCCTTGCACGGATGCGCACCGAGTACGTCATTCCCCTAAGCGCCAAGCTCAACGCATACGCTGAAAAGCTGGAGCAAGACAAAGAAGCCAGCACCTCAGCCGCTGAAACTAAACGCCTGGAAAAAGAAATCGCCACCCTGCACAAACAACAGGCCGAACTCGCCGAATTCGACGAAAAACTCCGCCACTTTGCCGACCAGCGCATCAGCCTCGATCTGGATGATGGGGTGAAGGTGAATTACGGTAAGTTTGGAGATCTTTTGGCTGAGGTGAAGGCGGTGACGGGGCAGAAGTGATGGACGATCTTTGGGGATACTTAGTCACATTTCTTATAGTCATGGGAGGAGTTCTTCACTTTAGTGTGAAGCGCGGAGTTCAGACGTGGTTTGATTCGAGATTGGCGGCTTTGAGCACTGAATTACAGAAGGAAATAAACCGTAAATGATCGTCAGAACTTGAACGCTATTTCACGGCCAACGTTTGAAAAGATCTTTTCGAAGAAAGTTGAGGTGTACACCGAGCTTTCGAAAATTAGTAACGAATTTACTCGGTACAAGAACGAAAGCCACGAATTAGAGCACGGCGACCTTTTCGAAGACGTTACCGAGAGATTTTCAAGTTTTTTCGCGCGTTGCAGAGAAGTAATTGAGGCGAACAAGCTCTATATATCGAGTGAATTAGCTGATCGATACGACAAGTGGTATGAGGTTGCACATCCTTTCTATAAGCAGTCGGTTCTCGATGGATACAATGCCCACCAAAATACCTTTGATGACGAACATGGGAGAATGATCGTTTACTACGCTGAACTAGGGGCGAAATCTGCGATGGTTGAGACGACACTGCCGCAGATGGAGGCAATCTTCACCCAGATAGATTCCGATATCTCAAGAATTCGGGATTACGCAGAACTCGCGGTCAGTACTAGGCCTTCGGTCTAGAGCACCGGATTACCCTTTCGAAGGTGTGGGTGTTGCGATCTAGGGGACCGTTCGTGAATTCGTGGGTGCGGCTGAAATGAGCTAGAAGGTCCTTTCTTCAAAACCGAGTAGCTTTTTGGGCATGTATTAAGGAAGGGGTTGGTGAAGCTGGATGAACGAATGATGGCCGATAATGAGAAACAGTGAGATCACAGCCACATTGTTTAAGAATCCACCTGAATCGGGATGGTCATTGAGGGGTGACCCATTCCTTTGGGATGAGCTGAACAAGGTTTTTTTAGACCGGGCTAAATCCTGCTCAGTATCTGAGCTGGAATTAGATTTAGTATTGTTGTTTGAAGAACTCACTTGCCACTCCCTTGGCGAAAGTGAGGCCTTTCATGTGGCTAGGTTTTCTAAAGGCGGGATGTCATCTGGCTTTGTAGATCCGAATCATTGGCGCACGGCGTTGATGCCCGAATTAGCTAAAAGATTCGCCCTATTGCAGAAAAGAGGCGTCCCAATTAAAGAGGTTGCAGTGAGCAACGCAAGAAAAATCAGCAAGGCGATTTACTTGCTGGTCGAGAAGTACCACCGACTCCACGGGCTGGAAGTCTATGGCTTCAGCGGTGGCCACGGGCCCGGCTATGCCGGGTTTCAGGTCGCTGCCCATCGATGCTGGGCGAAAGGTAGGCCTCATGCTAATTACGAAGCGCCGTTTGGAGATGGACGGCAAGTTCTGGTGACTTACCTCACCAACGTGGGCATTCCTGCTTGGTGTTCAGGAGATCAGTTGGAGTTGCCAGATTGGGAGCACCAGCGCACCAGCACAATAGTGAGCTGGCTGGAACGGCATCTGTCGCTGCTGGAGCTTTTCGACTTATACAAGTCAGAGATTGCCAGTTGGCGTGCCCGTTATACCGTTGAGGAATCCGAAAAATATTTGCTCATGATAAATCTTGCAGGCTTGATTAGCGCCAGACTCGGCGACATCCCTCGCACACCAGAACAGCTTTACCACTCTATGGACCCGACGGGTATGGAAAAGGCTGAACAGATTGTATCCCGGCTTGGCGTTGCTGATGGGAACATTGATGCCTTTGGTATTGATGGGTGCATGGTCGGCAGAAATGGCCTCGCGCTGGTAGAGGAGGAAGTAGTGGATGTGTGGGCAATTCGATTGAGCGGGAAGTCCTGTGGGACACTCGCTGACGACCTCTGGAACGCTCGTTCCATGATTCCTTCAGATTAAATCAATAAACACAGGTTTTGATAAGGCGCGGTACATGGATTCAAAACAGCTCAACCAAGGGCTTCACCAGGCTTTTTTCTCCGAGGGGCACCGCCTGGTTTTCTGGTACGACCCTGAGCAAAGCTTCGGTGATGAACTCGCTAATCTGGAGCTGCCAGAGGTTCGGGTGATGGACATGACTGGCGAGTCCACTCTGGGTGTGAAGCTGACGCTTGAGCTGGAAGACTCGAATGGCAGATATTTGCTGTATTTCCCTCACGCTGAGCCAGAGTCCGAGGACGACTGGCTCCTGGATATGAAGCTTTACTCGCGTACCTTTTATGCCGATCGCATCTCCATTATTTTCAATGAGCTTGGGCTTCAGCAGCAGAGTCTGCGGGCACACCTGGCTCGGCGAGAGAAGTTTCTCAGTAAGGCACGGTTGGCTTCCCTCAAACGGTTTATCCAGCCGGATTTTGATGAAGGTGCACTGGATCTTGCGATGATTGCGGTGGTTACCCGCGCCGAGTCACCGGACATCGCCAATATCTTGTTCACCCTGGGTGATGAGTTGGCGAAGGCCGATGGCGGTCTGGAACAGGTGCCAGAGTCCATCATCGAATTGGACAGGTATGGCCTGGTGCCTCCGCTGGTTCGGGCCCTTCAGGAAGAGGTGGGCTATCCTGCCTCGGAGGAAGAATTGAAGGGAGATAAGCCGTTTAACTTCGGACATTTCCTGATTCGGCTACTGGCCACAGGCTTTTGCGAGAGTATTTCCGACGTGCCGGATTGGGCCCGATCTGTAGCCCTGTCCTCGGCTAATGCTAAGGCCACATCCCGGGCTTTACTGTCTCGCTGGCGCGACAGCTCCCGTTACTATCCAGCTTACGATGTTGTTGCAGACTGGGTTTCACTGGCCCTCAATATCAAGTCCCGCATTGAAGATTATTCCATTGAAACTCTTGCCAGTGTGGCTACTTTCCGGGAGGCAGAGTACCGGATAATTGTCGACTTGGTGCAAGCGATTCCGGAGGCACGGCCAGCGGATCTGAACCTGTTTGCTCGGGTAATCTCTGACCGCCTGGATGGTTATTGGGCCTCACGTCATAAAGATGATGATGTGCGCCGGAAGTTCCGCACCATCTATTCGGCTCTGTCTGCCGCTATTGATCTGTTTGCCCTGCGCCAGGCGCACCCGGATGGCTTCAACTTTACGAGTGTGGAGGCCCTGTATAAGGCCTATGAGGCAGACCTGTACCAATTCGATACAGAGTATCGCCATTACTGCTCGGCTTCTCGCATGGCCCATGTAGAGATCCTCAAGGCACTCGATGAGGCGGTAGAGCAATGTTATGCCTACTGGTATCTCGACCAAATGGCTCGCAACTGGGGTGATCTGGTTGAGGGCGAGAGTCTGCTTGAGCACTGGGCGATTCGTGGCATACCCAGTCAGCAGCGATTCTACGATACCCACGTAAAGCCCAAGCTGGACGTCGCCCGCAACAAACGCCTGGTAGTAATCATCAGCGATGCTTTCCGTTATGAAGCGGCGGTGGAGTTGCAGAACCGAATCAATATGAAGCGTTACAGCGAAGCGAAACTGTCCAGTCAGTTAGGTGTCTTGCCCAGTTATACCACTCTGGGTATGGCTTCATTGCTGCCCCACCAGACCCTTGAATACCGGGAAGGGGTTAGTGATGACGTGTTTGTTGACGGTAAATCCACCAAGGGCAGCGATAACCGAAACCGGGTTCTGGCGGGTTACAACGGCATGGCAGTGCAGGCGGAAACTGTAAAATCCTGGAACCGGGAAGAGGGCCGTGAAGCCTTAAAAGATCAGCAGTTAGTGTATGTATACCACAACGTTGTTGACGCCCGTGGGGATAGCGCCTCCACAGAATCCGAAACCTTCAATGCGGTAGAACATGCCATTGAAGAGCTGACGGAGCTGACCCGCAAGATCATGATGCACTTCAATACCAGCACCGTTTTGGTGACGGCAGACCACGGGTTTTTGTTTCAACACAGCAAGCTGGAGGCGGCCGATCGCACCGCGCTTGTGGATAAGCCAAGCAATGCGTTGAAGAGCAAAAAGCGTTACGTTATCGGGCACGATTTGCCAGATGCGAAAGATGCCTGGTGCGGCTCTACCAAGGACACGGCTGGCACGGCATCGGATACGCGGTTCTGGGTACCCAAAGGGGCTAACCGTTTCCATTTTGTGGGTGGTGCCCGCTTCGTGCACGGCGGTGCTATGCCTCAGGAAATTGTCGTGCCGGTGTTGACGGTGAAGCAGCTACGGGGCGAGAAAGCCGAGAGTCGTTCAAAGCGAAAGGTTGAGGTGATCTCGCCGAAGCCAGCGCTGAAGATGGTGAACAACATTCAGCGTTTTGATCTGATGCAGACCGAGGCGGTGAGTGACCAGGTGATGCCGGTGACGGTCGCTGTTGCCATTTATGAAGGTGACGAGAAGGTTTCGAGCGAAGAGGTAGTGACCTTCGATAGCGCCTCAGATTCTATGACGGAACGGGTGAAACAGGTACGACTGTCCCTGTCTGGTAAAGACTTTGATCGCAAGCGGGACTACTTCCTAGTGTTGAAGGATAAAGACCTCAACACCGAAATCGAGCGCTATCGAGTCGTGATCGACTTGGCGTTTACTGACGACTTTTTTTGAGGCAGCGGAAATTCTGACGCCCGTTACCCCATGCATGATTAACCAGAGCAGACGCACATGAATGATTTGGCCGCACAGGCAGATATGGACCTAGATCAGTTACTCAACGAACACTTCGCGGGCCGAGTGGTGCGCAAGGATCTGACTAAGCAGATCAAGGAAGGTGCGAACGTTCCAGTGTATGTGCTGGAGTACCTGCTGGGTATGTACTGCGCCTCGGATGATCCGGAAGTAATAGAGACCGGTCTGCGCAGTGTGAAAACCGTTTTATCCGAAAACTACGTTCGCCCAGATGAAGCTGAGAAGGTGAAATCTCTGGTTCGGGAGCGGGGCAGCTTTAAGGTAATCGATCGGGTAACTGTGCGCCTGAACGAGAAAAAAGACTGTTACGAAGCAGCGTTTTCAAACTTGGGTATCAAGGATGCCGAGATAGGTGCCGGCATTGTGAAGGAGAACGAGAAGCTGCTTGTCGGGGGCATCTGGGTAATCGCAACACTAAGCTATTATCATGAAGAGGGCCAGAAAGGTTCGCCCTTCGGCGTGAGCACGCTCAAGCCCATTCAGATGCCTAATATGAACATGACTGAACTCTTCGCTGGCCGAGCTGCGTTAACAGTCGACCAGTGGCGGGAGACGCTGATTCGTTCCATCGGCATGGAGCCCGCCGAGCTGAACGAAACCGTGCAATGGCATTTGTTGGCGCGGATGATTCCCTTTGTTGAGAACAACTACAACGTTTGTGAGCTGGGGCCAAGGGGCACCGGTAAGAGCCATATCTACAAGGAGTGCTCCCCCAACAGCATTCTGGTGTCCGGGGGACAAACGACTGTAGCCAACCTCTTCTACAACATGAGCAGCCGTAAGATTGGTTTGGTTGGCATGTGGGATCTGGTGGCCTTCGATGAGGTGGCTGGTATCAATTTCAAGGAAAAGGACGGCGTCCAGATCATGAAGGACTACATGGCCTCTGGGTCCTTCGCCCGTGGCCGTGAGCAGATGGAAGCCAACGCCTCCATGGTGTTTGTGGGCAACATCAACCAGTCTGTCGAATCTCTGGTCAAAACGAGCCACCTGCTGGCACCGTTCCCGGCGGATATGATCGATTCTGCATTCTTTGATCGCTTCCACGCCTACATTCCGGGCTGGGAGATCCCCAAGATGCGGCCGGAATTCTTCACCAACCGCTACGGTCTGATCGTCGATTACCTGGCTGAGTTTTACCGGGAGATGCGCAAGCGCAGCTTTGCAGATTCTCTGGATAAGTATTTCAAACTCGGTAGCAACCTCAATCAGCGGGATGTGATTGCAGTGCGCAAGACCGTCTCCGGCCTTTTAAAACTGCTGTATCCCCACGGAGAGTTCGATAAAGAAGCCGTGCGCCAGTGCCTGGAATATGCACTGGAGGTACGCCGCCGGGTAAAGGAACAGTTGAAGAAGA
>Ga0307937_1001819_pt1 | contig 10272 bp, 9 predicted proteins | sample OrgLakmetagenom3_FD_201814 | JGI IMG/M metagenome (GOLD analysis project Ga0307937, IMG submission 201814) | Saline water microbial communities from Organic Lake, Antarctica - #3 | ecosystem: Environmental > Aquatic > Non-marine Saline and Alkaline > Saline | place: Antarctica: Organic Lake...
TGCACCTTCTGTTGTTAAGACACCTTGGCCTACCAAATCGTTTATCCGATCATTGAGATCCCGACCGGTGGCTTTCTTATCTTTGCAGACTGTTTCAATTATCGCTCGAATCCCAATACCCGTAAGAACCGGACTGCCTGAGTTCAAAGCTCCCAACGTCTCTGAATAAATCCTATAAAGGTTCTCGGGCAGCAAGTGGTCATCGCTCAGAGAAACACGCGTCTCTTCAGGGTTCGGATACAGCTCCTCCCTTGTCAAATACTCAGGCTCCCAACCATCCTCACCCTTGACGTATCCCATATCCTCCGAGTTCATGTGGGTTTTCCGGAAGATTATGAATTCGCACCCCTGACACTGAATGATTTGGTACGAATCATCCCAACCAAATATAAATTCTTCGCCAGCGTCATCTCGTCCGGATAGATCAACATCTGACAAAATCTCATGCCTTGTTGATTGCCTGCATCTGCCACAAGTTGATTTGATTACTTCACCGGAGTGTTTTCCCTTCTCAATCGAGATGCCCAAACGAAATTCCTTTTAGATACAGCAGGGATTATACCGAACTCCATCATTGTGCGACGACGTGCCTTCGGGATAACTGCCAAAATTGCAAATAAGAGAGGATGAAACTCTTCTCAATTAATCAAGAGGTTAAACTAACCCCAAAATCCTTGCCATGTAATCGCCTGAATTCTTTGTTGGTCGGGTTGAGTCTTAGCGTGATGAATCTTACCAAACGCGCCCCACAGGCCAGCGCCTCGCCGCAAAAAATAAACACACCGACCGCAAATCTCGAAGAGCGGCCCCTGACGGGCCACTCGTGAACATTTATCCAGAAGTCGATCGAGTGGGATGCAGACCTTTCCTTAGTTTTGATACGACAGAGGAATTATCCATTGCATTCTCGTCTAGCGTAGCAGGATAGAACTCTTCAACCACCTGACCCAGCTCATCTTCATCGTATTCAAACAGCGCATTACCAAATCCCTTTGCAGCCGCCGCATCCAGCGCCGCCTGATCAACGCCCTCCTCCTTAACCTGCCGGGCCTTTTCCCTTGCTTCAACCACTGCGTCCTGCAGTGACACCCCCTCCTTAATCACCAAATCCACATAGTAGATTGGCGTCCGATGGCTCTGCGTCGTGCTTTTACCCCGCAGCTTCAATTCCAACGGCATGTACGCCAGTAAACCACCAGAGACTGCCTGGTAGTAGCTCAGCCTGGCCGCAAGCGTCCGAATGCTATTGTAGCCGGTCGTCCTGAAGATGAAGGTGCCGAGATCATCGTCGTCACCGACCTTGACGTTCAGACGGCCGTAGGGCCTGCACAGGCCACCTTTACCGAACTCACAGAGCGTCGGACCCGGGCATGGCAAGGACTGCACTCCTGATTGCGTCAGACGCTTACATGTGTCGCCATTACCGACACACATGGGCCGCCCGCTTTTACGGTCGAACATGGTGTACTCCGCCCGCAGGTTCAGATCCGCGTCGTTAAACAGCATGCTTACCGGGATGGTCCGCAGTTTTCCGTTCGGCGCATCCTTCCGGAGCTCTTCGTCCATCGGGTGTAAGATCCACCCGGCGTCCTTCTCTTGGATCTGGGAAGTGATGGTGAATTGATCATCTTTCTGCGGTAGCCGGATGCCGTTCTTTTCAACAACCCGACCAATGCTGATACGCCCCAACACGGGAGGCGTGATGGCTAAACCTTTAATCATGATGATTCTCCTGAGAAAAAAGGACCACGGGGCACTCGTCACGCCCGCGTGGCCAATGGGGGTTTTATGCTTGAATGAGAAACCGCCGACTGCCCGGCTTGGTGAGTGGGTATTGATCCAGAAGCCCCGGCTGATCCTTCAACAGTTGCTTCACGTTGAGCCCGACGGAATCCTTGCTCCGCTTCCAGCTCACGCTGCCGCTTGGAAAGGTCGCCTTTGAAGCTTCACCCATCTGGCTTTCGATTCGCTGTTTCAGGTGGGATTCGATGGATTTGAGGCTTTCCATTTCCGAGCGGATGGCTAGCAGCTCGTCAAACGCATCCGACAGTTCCTTACTTTGGCTGAAGTCCAGGGTCTCCCCTCGGTCTACCGGGTACAGATGGCGCAAGGCGCGTTCGGCAGAATCCGTACCGTCAACGGGTGGCGGCGTATCCGTTTCCACGAAATCCCAGAACTGGCGCTCCAGCACATACAGTGCCTCGATAAGCTCCTCGTTCCGGTCAACGCGGTAGATCTTCAATTCCTGACCGCACAGCAGTACGCAAACGTCTGCCGACTGCTTGCCGGTAACGGCCAGCTGGTGCTGGACCTGGCACTGGATATAATCCGGCACACCCTCTTTCCAGAGTCGTGACCCAAACTCCCCTGCGGTTTTACACTCCAGGATCTGCACGTCGTCATCGGCCACTACGGAGTAATCTAGGTTGGCCAACATCCAGTGCTTTTCGGGATCAGGGTGCTGCAGTACCGCATTCACCCGGCGCACCTTACGGCCCGTTTGCTGGCTGTATTGCTCGGCCACAATCGGTTCCAGGATGTGGCCCCAGTAGACCGGTGAAGTGGGATCGTCAGAGTCCGGTTTCGGCAGGCCAGAATCTCTGCCGGTTTTGACCATCCAGAGTTCCAACTGGGACTGGTATGGGTTCATACCCACTGCTGCAGCCGCATCGCTACTGCCAATGCCCTGCTTGCGTACCTTCAGCCATTCATCCCGGCTGAGGCCTTTGGTTGATACCAGGCGCAATGCCGGTCGTTGTTTCTGAATTGTGTTTGCACGCATGCCCATGATGTTTTCCTCCAGACATAAAAAAGCCCACCAGAGCATCAGGCTCCGGCGGGCTTTATGACGGTTTTGAGATTTGTGCAGTTGGCTCAGGCCACCAGTGACATGGCCTGCTCTAACGCACGGTTCTTTACAGCGGCACCGGTCCCGAACCAGGCGGAATCCAGTCGGTGGTCCACGGTTTTCGCCCGGCGTTGGTGGTCGATGAATTCAGTCACAGCGTTGAGCAGTCCATAGGCCGTGCCTTCTGACGATGCCAGGTTGGAACCCATGCCCTCGCCTTCATACAGACCCAGAGCCTTCGCCATGGAGCGTTCGTTGGTCTTGCCGACCCCAGTGCCGGAATCATCGGTGAACACCTTGAGGAAATAGTTCCTGGCCTCTGTGGCTTTCACCTTGCGTTCGCTCAGGGTCTTCAGGCGGTACATGAAGTCATCCCAAGCGGAGACAGAGATACCCAGTTGCTTCTTCACCAGGTCAGCATCGAAGGCCGTGTTGTGCTTTACCTTAACGGCATTGGCAGTCGAGCCCTTCAGCGCAACAGCCAGCGTGTTGTTGCACACCACGCGGATGCTGGTGAACTGTGCGGTGGTTGCCATGGTGCCATCACACGCGGTTGCCAGCAGAACGTAAGCGTTGGTCTGGTCATTGCCCTTGAGCATGCCGGTTTGCCCGGTACGGGCGAGTGCCCACATTTTTCGGCCGCCCTTTAGAACACCGGCGGTTTTCAGCTCAAAACCGGATACCTCGGTCAGGTCCCGGTAGAACTCCAGGATTTCCTCTGGCTGAACCACCTTGAAACGGTTACCGACCACCGACAGCGGTGCCCGTGTATCCGAGCGGTAAAGCACCTTGGAATCCGGGTAAGACAGAATCTCGCCCAGGGTGCCACCAGAATTGGTGACGTAACGGACCGGGCTTTCCTGGATCTGCCAGTCCAGACCGGCTTGCTTTGCCCAGACTTCCAGCGGCTGGTTCGTGGTCAGTTCATTCCCCAGTCCATGCCAAGGTTTTTGGCCAACGTAGGCCATTTGCTCGATTAGATGAGCCATGATTGTTCTCCTTTGAAATGCGCGAAGGGGATTAATGGATGTCGTCTGAGGAGTCAGGGTCGACACTGAAGGAATAGCCACAGTCGAGGCAGCGGTAGTTGTCGAGGACACGATCATCCAGGACATCGCCCAGGATTACGCCAGCGGAAGCGCCAGTGGCTCCACCGAGCAGCGCGCCGATGACGGCACCGCCAATACCACCTACAGTCGCGCCTACCGGACCGCCGACGATTCCCAGGGCGGCACCAGCCTTTGCACCAGCCGTGGCAGCTGCAAAACCGCCGTAGGTACCTGCGGACGCACCGACCACGCCAGCGGTCTTCTTGCCGTAGTTGTTCTTGCCGATCCGGACGGACAGGCAGTTGGGGCATTTTTCAGACATTGGAATTACCTCTGTGAATTGGGAGGGAAGGCACTGTCAGTGCCCTGGTTCACAGAGGTGATATAGGTTTGAGATATTTTTGAATCCTAGCAACCAGATAATTTAACGAGCTAAACTCCTTCAAAAGAATCTCCAGAACGCATTATTAGGAGGCCTGCTGGTGAGGATACTTGCATTAACAAGTGGTGGCCTGGATTCCTTATGCATGTTGCATTGGCTAAAAACCGGCTCCCACGCATGGTCCCCAGACGAAGTTAAAGCAGTTCATTGGAGTTACGGTCAAGGCGCTTTTCGCGAAGAACTCTTAGCCGCTAGAAAAATTGCAGATTGGACAAACACCTCAATTGATTGCTTAAAGCTTCACGGAAACTCCAGGTTCAAAAAGGGGCTTATACCTTTCAGAAATCTATTTTTAGTGTCTGCGACAGGAATGGCCGAGCAAAACGAAGACATAATAATATCGATAGGCATTCACTCTGGGACAGGCTATTACGACTGCTCGCCTGCGTTTGTCGATGAATGCGATCGCATACTAGAGAATCATACAAGGGGGAGAGCGCGCCTAATCGCCCCGTTCCTACATTGGACGAAAGCCGATATTTTCAGCTATGTTTACAGTCAGAAACTGCCAGCTGACCTAACATATAGCTGTGAAACGGGTGGAATCCCGCCATGCGGTAGCTGTTCATCGTGCAAGGATAGAGAACGTTGATGCGCTCAAGAAAGCGGTTTATAAGAAGAAGAAATGAAGAAACCCTTTCGGACACGCCACTACTGATCCCCTCTTTCTCAAGCAAGGGTTTTGGTTACATAGAACAAGCTATAGCGGTTACGAATGGTCTTATTCACGATGCTGCGCTGATCAGCGCCTACGACCTTCACCATAACCATTTAGCAAGCCTTCCTGATAAGCAAAGACTGCTTTTCATTGATAGTGGCGGCTATGAAGCACAGAAGGACTTTGAAGCTCTAAAGTTTGGAAAAACCGACCATGAGCCTAAACCTTGGACGAGACAATTTCACCGATCAACTCTTAACGATCACCACGACATAGCACCCAACACGATTCTAGTGAGCTATGACAATCCGGAAGAACGATTGCCACTCGCCGATCAGATTTACTATGCGGATCTGCTTTTTAGCTCATATAGAAGTTGCGCCCGTGAATTCCTCGTCAAGCCCGAATCTCCATCAGAATCCTTGCTCAATATCGACTTGATCTGCCAACGTATCGCGCCGCTATCTAGCTTCGACATACTCGGATTCACCGAGAAAGAGTTAGGGCGCAATCTTAACGACCGATTGTTGAATTTGATGAGAATACGCGACGCTCTGTCAGCTTACGGCCAGGATACTCCTATCCATATCTTCGGGTGCTTGGACCCTCTCTCGATTCCGTTATTTTACCTTTCAGGCGCCGATATTTTTGATGGGCTTAGCTGGATCAGATTTGCGTTCAACGAAGGAAAAGCCATTTATCAGGCGAACCATATAGCCTTGAATATGGACGAGGGTGCGAGCGAAACGGAACTAGTTCCACAAATTTGGTATGAAAATTATCTTGCATTGAAAAACCTTGAGATCGAGATGAAGAAATTTGCTCGGTCTCGCGATTTTTCTGAGTTCAAGTTTCACGCAGACTTCTTTGCATCAAAGATGGGAAAACTAGAACAGGAGTACAATAATGGGCGGTAGTGGCGGAGGCTCTGGATTCACAGCTACTAGTAGTAGCGTTCGCGAGCGATCTCGTGAAGCTCACGATACAGCCGACCAGGCTGCATTTGAATCAGATATCAATGGTTTCTTGGAAGAAAAGCTCAAGGGGTATAACTCGCGAGATGCAAACTTGGTACGGGCGCGACTAGACGAAATCTTGGGAGTCTTAGGAGAAAAAGTCGAAGATTCACTCCAGACATTGTTTGGAGGCTCAGTCGCGAAACATACCTACGTAGATGGCCTAAGTGATGTAGATACCCTTCTCGTCGTAGATGAAGATAAATTAGGAGCGCAAGCACCAAGGGACATTTTATCGAAACTGGAATCCGCAGCTAAACAACTGGAAAACGAAGGCCACGTTGAAAGTGTTCACGCCGGCACTTTAGCATTAACTGTTACCTATACTGATGGACGCGAAATTCAACTACTGCCGAGTATAAAAAACGATAGTTCACTCAAGGTCCCATCTTGGGATGGAACCTCATGGTCGCCAATAAAACCTGAATCCTTCCAGAAGGGCTTAACTAAGAGAAACGAAGAAACATCAGGTCGTTTGATTCCTACGATCAAACTCTTGAAAACACTCTTCGAAAAAAAGCTACCAGAAAAACAACGGCCATCCGGTTATCACATTGAGTCGCTCGCAGTTTCTGCTTTCAGAGGCTATGAAGGCCCCAGAACATCTCTGGCGATGATCAAGCACTTTTTAGACAGCGCGCCAAAAGCAGTCCTTTCACCAGTTCACGATAAAACTGGGCAATCAACTCATGCAGATGATTATCTCGGCCATGCGAATAGCCATGAACGAAAAAAAATGAGTCAGGTTTTGAATTCTTTGAAGTCCCAACTCGAAAATGCCACTACGAGTCGACATACGGATATGCTGAAAGAGATGTTCGACAATGAGCTCTGAACCACGCAAAGCTCGCGATGAACTTCAAAGGCTGCGCCGGCTCGTAGACCAACAGGTCACAGCTCACAGTAACATGGCTGGTTCAATGGCTAGTGCTCAGAGGATCAAGGACATAACCATATTCGCGTTTTCCATTCTTCTAGCCGCCACTGTGTTCGTCGATCCTGCGATTCTATCGCTATTCTTTGCTAACGATATGTCCTCAAGATTAGCTTTAGGGGTTGTTTCGCTAACAATTTTCTTTTTATCGAGCCTAAGTCTTTTTTTAGGCTGGACTAGAAAAGCAGTTGAGCACGAGTCCACATCAACAGAGTTATTTGAGATAAAACAGATGATTAGAGAGGAGCTTGCCAGAGAAAAGTTTGACGATGATCGCGCGACTCTAATCAAGAAACGGTATGACCTGGTCAACACCAAAGCTCCAAAACTTAATGACAAGCAGTTTCTAAAGGCTAAAGCCAAGCATCTAAAAAAAGTCCGCTTGAGCAAGATGCTTGACAGAAAGCCCCATGCATCCGTTATATGCCTTCGCTTTCGATTCTGGATTCATGACAATTTCTACAACTGGGCCGAGAAACATGAAAATTGACGAGAGATTCGTTGAACAATTTTTTTCCAATGCCTCAGCGACGCTCTCATCCTCTCAGTTCGGTAAGGAAATAGAATGGCAGAGATCTAATTCGTTGCGCTCTATTTCAGAACAGGACTTTCTCCGAGAGACTGCTTGGGTAATCATAAACTCAGGATTTAAGGAAAAAACCGCTCGGAAGCTTTTTGGATATATAGAAGTTGCCTTTCAGAATTTTGCTAGTGCTGAAATGATGCTCGCAGAGGCAGATCTCTCCCTCGAAATCGCGCTCAACATTCTTAATCACCCCGGGAAGTTGAAGGGCATCATAGCTGCAGCTGAACTGGTGAAAGAAAACGGTTTCGAAACGTTTCGCCGTAAGATTGAAAGTAGACCTTATGAAACTCTTCAATCGATTCCCTTCATTGGAGAAACAACTGTTCGTCATCTCGCAAAGAATTTGGGACTTAACGTTGCTAAGCCAGACCGCCACCTCGTACGTCTAGCCAAGACGGCACAATTTGATTCTGTCGATTCCATGTGTGCACATCTATCAAGAGTGTTTAGTGAGCAGGTGAAGGTTATTGACCTTATCTTGTGGAGGTTTATGGCTGAGTCGCCTGCAGCTCTTGATACATTTTCGAAAAGCTTTAAATTGCAAGCCTCCGTGACCCTGACCCACGATTCTTAACCATTCTCAACTTAGAGCGGTTTAGTACTGACCCTGACCTGGACTTACCCCAATTCCAGGATCAGGCTTTTGCATATCTGTCCTGGTGTGTTTGAATCGAGCATCGAATTAGGTCATGCCAAAGGAGGCATCCATTGCAAGCGGGCGATAAATTCATACAGCACATGATCGATGGATCGACTCAATTTCTCATTCCAATATTTCAGAGAACATACCGCTGGAAGCAATCTCACTGTTACCAGCTATTGAGCGATATTCAAAGAATGGCCTGCGCAACAAAGGATGAAAATCACTTCGCCGGGTCGATCGTACTAATCAGCAGCACCGGCAGCAGTAGCAGCGTATCCAAGTGGCTGGTCATCGATGGCCAACAAAGATTAACCACTCTACTTATTTTGGTTAGCGCAATTCTCCATCGTGCCAACGAACTAGGCCTGGAAAGCGTCGCCAACTGGCCTATCGAGGCGATACGTGAGCGATTTTTGATTAATCGCCATGGTCAAGGTGAAGACCGCTATAAAATGCTGTTGACCAAGGGTGATAAAACTAGCCTTTGTGCGCTGATAGACGGCACCGAAATTCAGGATAAGCAGGGCCGTGTGGCCGAAAATTATGACTACTTCTGCTCAATTTTAGACAACGAAACCGATGTCGAAAATGCCCTTCTAGGGCTTGCGAAGCTCAAGGTTGTGGAAGTCAACCTTCACCCAAAAGTTGATAACCCTCAAGCTATTTTTGAGAGTCTAAACTCTACAGGCGTGGACTTAAGTCAGGCGGATCTCATACGGAACTATGTATTGATGAGCCAAGACTATGAAACTCAGACGCGCTTTTATGAGCAGTATTGGTATCCCATGGAAAGGCTGTTTGGTCAAAATATCAGTTCACGGTTTGACAGGTTCATACAAGATTTCCTGACTCTGGAAACTCGCAGTAATGCGCTGCTCAAAGCGAGGGACATCTACCCGACTTTCAAACATTGGTTCGAGAAAACAAACCTAGAATCTTCAAGTGAGGCGACGCTCGAAAGGCTTTACGAATTGGCCAAGAATTATGCGGCATTTGCACTTTCTAAAGAAGATGACATAGCTCTAGAAAGTAGTTTTGCGAATGTAAGAGCACTCACAGATGTTGCATCACCAGTATTCATCCGCCTTTATGAGGCCTTCCATCTCGGCAGCCTTAGCAAGCGCGAATTCAGCGAAGCTGCACTGCTGATCGAAAGCTACATTCTTCGCCGGTCCGTCTGCGGCATGCAAACTCGATCACTTGGCAATATTTTCGCAGCCCTAGCGAACCGTATAGATATGCAATCGCCGTTCGAAAGCCTGAAGGTCGCAATGGCTAGATTCAAGCGCAACAGTCGTTATCCGACTGATACAGAGTTTGATCAAGCCTTAAAAACGCGAGAGCTTTACGAGATGCGTAACTGTCGGCATGTATTAGTGCGCTTGGAGAACAACAGTAAAGAAAAAATGGACACAAAAAATTTCAGTATTGAGCATGTGATGCCGCAAAATCAGAACCTCGATCCTGAGTGGATTGCGATGCTGGGCTCCGAGTGGGAGACCGTTCAGCAAACGTGGCTGCATCGTCTCGGGAATCTCACTCTGACGGGGTATAATCCCGAGTACAGCGACCGCCCATTTCACGAAAAGAAGGACATGGAGAACGGTTTCAGACACAGCCCTCTGAGACTGAATCGTTACATCGCTGAACAGCAGAAATGGACGGAGGTAGAGATAGAGGAGCGCAGCGAAATCCTAGCAGAAACCGCCCTCAACGTATGGCCTGCCTTGGATGTCGACGAAAAATTGGTTGCAATGTACGAACTGAAGGATCTTGAAGCCAAATCTGAAACCGTTGATTTGGAGAGCATTCTTGGGCCGAATATTCGCGAGCTGTTTTCTCTGCTGGAAAGCCGCGTTAAGGCGATCAACGAAGATATTAGATCTATTTACTCGAGAAAAAACCTAACGTTCTTTACGCTTACTCCATTTCTACAAGTCATTCCGCGCGCGGGTTACCTGGGATTGGTTATGGCTGTGGACCATGCAGATCTCTCACCAGAACTTAGTGAGTTGGTGGAAGATACTCATGCATGGCAATTCATTCCTAACGCTGACCTGAGTGGAGTTTACGCTTCAATTGGCAAAGAAAGTGAT
>Ga0307937_1001831_pt1 | contig 10219 bp, 7 predicted proteins | sample OrgLakmetagenom3_FD_201814 | JGI IMG/M metagenome (GOLD analysis project Ga0307937, IMG submission 201814) | Saline water microbial communities from Organic Lake, Antarctica - #3 | ecosystem: Environmental > Aquatic > Non-marine Saline and Alkaline > Saline | place: Antarctica: Organic Lake...
ACCACTACCTAATTCATCCACATATGCTAATCCCTTCCACTCAGTTCCATTATGAATAGTCGGTCTATTATTATCATCAGAATCATAAATTAAGAAACCAGCGTCAGCGTTAGTTATAGCTGAAAGTTCATTTCTATAAAACCTAACTGCCCCATTTCTGTATATAGTGAACGCATCATCTCTAGATGAAGTACTAATACCATTACCGTAATTAACCAATCTATCAGTTGGGTGTTCTGTATTATCTGGTGTATAATCAGTACCATAAGCACCACCAGAAAATTCACCAACACCCCTAGCGTAATTGTAATAACCTTGGGCGTGAGAAAACGCACCACTAGCAATTGTTTCTCTACCCTCTGCGTGTGAATTTTGGTTACTAGCTTCTGTGTCAAAACCTTCGGCGTGTGAGTACGTACCACTAGCCGTTGTGTTAAAACCTTCGGCATGTGAACCAGAACCCCTAGCCCTTGTATAACTACCTTCAGCGTGTGAAGTTACTTCACTAGCTTCTGTGTCAAAACCTTTGGCATGTGAGTACTCACCACTAGCTATTGTCTTAAAACCTTGGGCATGCGAATACGGGCCACTAGCTACAGTATTAAAACCTTCAGCAAATGAAAAGGCACCTGTTGCACCTTTTGTTGTTGATGAATTATTAGAAAAACTAAAATCTTTTGCATTTTCACCAATACTACCATAGTTACCAGCAACCCTATCTTTTAAGACATAACCAATACCATTACCTTCATCTATTGCCACTAACTGACCATTACCTTCGGCAACATTTAAATCATCGACATAAGCTAATCCTTTCCATTCAGTTCCATTATGTATTGTTGGTCTGTTATTATCATCAGAATCGTAAATTAATAAACCTTCTTTATTTGTGTTAGTTATATCACTAGTTGTGGTTCTATAAAATCTAACCGCACCGTTCCTATATATAGTAAATGCATCATCCCTAGAAGAAGGTCCTATACCATTACCATAATTAACCAATCTATCAGTTAAATTACCATTAGCTGTATAATCAGTACCATATATACCACCAGAATGTTCACCAAGACCTCTAGCAAAGTTATTATCACCTTGGGCGTGAGAAAACGCACCACTAGCAATTGTTTCTCTACCCTCTGCGTGTGAATTTTGGTTACTAGCTTCTGTGTCAAAACCTTCAGCATGGGAACCTCTACCACTAGCTATTGTATCATTACCTTCAGCGTGTGAGTACGTACCAAGAGCTATTGTATCATTACCTTCAGCGTGTGAGTACACACCACTAGCCTCAGTATCATTACCTTCAGCATGGGAACTAACACCACTAGCTATCGTACCATCACCTTCGGCGTGAGATTGAGAACCACTAGCCTCAGTACCTAGCCCTTCAGCATGTGAAATAACACCACTAGCTTCAGTATAACTACCTTCAGCGTGTGAAGCTACTTCACTAGCCTCAGTATCATTACCTTCAGCGTGTGAATATAACCCACTTGCCACTGAACCATCACCTTCAGCATGAGAATTAACACCACTAGCCACTGAACCATCACCTTCGGCATGTGAATTTGGACCACTAGCTAGTGTATTAGAACCTTCGGTATGTGAATTGTTAGAGGTAGCCTGTGTATCCCTACCTTCAGCATGTGAATTAGGTCCACTAGCTGTTGTATTAAGCCCTTCAGTAAATGAATTCTCACCCGTTGAACCAAGTGTTGTTGACGAAGTATCACTAAAACTAAAGTCTTTTGCATTGAAACCTATAATACCATAATTACCAGAACTTCTGTCTTTTAAGGCGTATCCATCGCCATTACCTTCATTTATTTTAATTAACTCACCCGTTGAACCACTGGCTCCACCACCTAGTTCGTCCACGTACGCTAATTCTTTCCATTCAGTTCCATTATGTATTGTCGGTCTGTTATTATTTTGATTATCTAAACCAAAGGCTCCTTCAACACCATTTGGTATATTAACATTAAACGGTGCGTTTTTAACGTTAATTGGTCTGAATTTTATAAGACCAGACCTAAATACAAACAATTGAGAATTTCTATTATTTTGGTCAGCTGAAGTACCAACGTGGAATGATAAATCATTTATACTTACTTCGTTAGGGTTTTGAGCCGTAACATCTAATGAGTTAGCACCCACAACAATTTCACCAGCCGCTCTACCAGTACATCTAACACCAATTGTAGATGACCCAGCACCAGTACTTAAGTTTCGGGCACCAAACGAAGAAGAAAACTTATTATTGGAGCTATTTCTAGCACCAAATACAATAGAGGTATCACCAGAAACAGAATTTAAAAAACCAAAAGCCGCCGAAAAATCTCCTAGTACACGATTAGTCGCACCCGCAGCAAAAGAAGTAGCACCCTCTATTGAGTGGTTAATTCCTGTAGCAAAACTAGCTACACCAGTAACACCATATGTGTTTATCGTACTAGAAGTAAGTGATGGGTCGTAAAGAGTTAAGTTTACTGAACCAAAACCTACTTGACCAAAATTACTTTGGTCTATATTTTTAATAACATAACCATCACCATCAGAAATTAACTGACCACTTTCAGCACTAAATGTTATTGTATCACCACTTAAAGCTTCTACCGACATATTATCACCAGCTATCAATTTAACATCACTAAATGATGAATCAGAACCATTTAATCTTAGACGTGCATCGCCGTTAATCTCAATTGTAGATGTAGAGTAAGTTAGACCAGAAGGATTAGTTACATTATACGGAATTAAATCCGTATCTTCAGTTCCACCATCATATATGAAAAAACCTTCATCAGTAGAAACAATACAGTCTATAAACCTTCTACTACTTTCTATAGTTGAATTAACTTCAGCTGCATTCACATACCTTCTACCAGATGGGTGTAAAAATCTTTCTTCTGACGGTTTAGGTGCAGATATTTTAAGGTTATCGTTTAATATAATTGCCATGTATTAATTATTTAGTTGCATTGGTGTGTTAACTGTAGTTGGGTAATTACTGTAATAAAATTTATAATTTTTTTCCCAGAATATACCAGATGTTGGACTTGATACTGTTATTGTGGTAGGGTCGTTAAATAAATTAGTTGGACCTCCAATATCACCTGAATTTAATTGGGTGACAAGCCATTCAGTTTTTGATGCCGAATCTTCAGGTATTGCAAACCATAAATATTGACTAGATGCATTGAAATTTATATTTATTGTACCAGTACTTTCTTGAACTACTTTATTACCAGATTCTATATAAAATTGAGATGGTGTCACTGCATTCTCATCCACTCCCCAGAAATATGGTAATATTTTTTTAACTTCCTTATTAGCAACCACATTCTGGTTAGATTCACCAGTATCATCTACTTCAATTTTATATTGTACTAAAGCTTCATTTTGAGAGTTGTAGTTATTAGTATCTGTCGGTGTAAAGTTTAGTGGTGAGGGTATGTCATTTCCAGAGAAAGCTGATAGTACATTCCAAGAGGTCCAAGTTCCAGAACCATCTTCTTTATCATTAAATCTTTTGAATAGTACAGCTCCTGTTAATAAAGCGTATTGTCTGTTCTTAACAACCCTAGTATATGAGGTTGTACCTAACAATCTACCTCTCTCAATAAGACTACCAGAGGGTTGTGTAATTATAAATCCATCAGGTTCTTGATAATTTTGAACTGTCCTAGTGATAGTCGCAGTTTGGGATGCGCCAGAAGTATCCTCAACAAAAATTCTATAATTTATATTATTGTTATTAACACTATTTAATGTGTGTGTAAAATCAGATAAATTACTATTTGTGGTTAATGTGTTCCAAGTACTTTCATTACTTCTTTTCCACTCTAATCTAAAGGTACCAATACCAGCACCTACAGTATTAACAGTTATATCCCAGCTAACATCAACGTCGTAAGGTGCTGGTTCATTATACTCAGGTTGCGGTGTTGCAACAAAATCTTCAATATTAGGTGCTATCGATGGGAATAATAGTTTATCTTTAAATTCTTTATCTGTTAACCCTTGTTCATCGGTAGCAGGTAAACCACCTTCAAAGCCACCCACTGTTATAGGAACTACATCTTCATTTATATAAACCCCATTCCCAGAACCACCTGTTATTTCTAAACCAACTACTTTACCAGTATCATTATTTCTACCTAAAACTTGATATGAAGTACCAGTAAAGGTTGTAAGTTGGTCTGGTAATATAATACCTCTAGTTCTTATGTTCTGTAAAGCATCAATGTTAATCGTGTCAGCGCTTAGATTTAAAGGAATTAACTCATCAGCGATACCAAATACTGTGGTACCAGAAAGTTGAGTTATCGTTTCCTTAAACTGCTTAACCTGTCTATTGTTACTAAAATCGGGTTTTGTTATAAAAGCCATTTAATTATTTTATATTTAGAATTATTCTATTATTTTAAGTAGAAACCTAAAGGTCTAAATTTTAATTGTTTATTTAAGCTTTCAGCTTCATTAGATGCTCTTTCTAATTGTTTCTCACTACCTAGTCTTTCTAGTCTAGCATCTAACTCCTGAAGAATTTTAGTTTTTTCATCATTAGCCTCACTAATTAGAGTTTCGTAATCCATAGTTCTTTCAGCCTCTGGTGGTCCAACAATACCACCGAATTTACCTCTAGTCCTACCTAAAGCTTTTTTAGCCTCAGTCATAAATAACTGCCTTACTAATACTTTAGTTGGAAAGTTAAAATCATCAAAATCTAACTCTGCTAGTGGAACTTCATTAGGTAATGTAATTACATCGGGGTTTAGTTTCCTACATTCTTTTATACTATCAGGGTCAGTACCTGTATCATAGTAATGGTACCAAACTTTACAACCTTGCAAACCTACAGCCGTAGGTCCCGCACCAGCACCTGCACCAGCACCTACACCAGCACCACCAAACGATAATCTAGAACCTGGTGTACTTATAAGATGAAGCAATCTAGTTCCATCTGGGCCAGCAGTTATCTTATAAATCAACTCACTCCTTAACATTCTATTTTTAAGGTTAAAATCTTGAGCGGTTAACAGTACGTCAAATGCAGGTGCTACGTAATAACCACTACCTGCACCAGCTCCAGAAGCTCCATTGGCGTTACTACCAATACCCATCTGAGCAAAACCACCACCATAACCAGCATCAAATCCACCATAATTAGCGAATAATGCGGCATCAGTTGTAGGTGGGGTTACCCATAAAACTTCATTGACTTCTCTACCAGCTGGAATTGTATAAACTTGCCTACCAGCTTCAACCTCAATATAATCTTTCTTAAGTTCCCATGGTCCTCTAGTTTGATGACCCACTTGTTTAGAGTAAGCGTATGTAAATTGAGTTGTGAAATCAAAATCTCTAACCGACAAAGCAAAGGCCATATCAGTGGTATCTATATTTTTACCCAATAATGATTGCCATTGATGTTCAATTAACCAGTTCTGAACACGCATAGAATAGTCCTCAGTAGATATCTGTAGAAAAGTGAGTAATTGTTCATCTAATAACTCAATGTTCCTTATAGGTGCTCCTAAAGAGTGTTTAAATTGTGTAAATATTTTATCTTTATCAATTTCTGATATAGCCATAATCCTTTTATTAATAAATATATAGAATATGACAATTAAATGTCTATTACACTAAATTTATGGTAAACTCAATTCTTTAATCTCACACCAACTTAAAGGTTTATCGTAAAAATCAAAACTTTTTATAGAACCAATAAAGCTACCAGCAAAATTTTCTTCTATTATTAAACCTAAATCGTCAGGGTCTTGACCATCGAAAGTTATGCTTTCTAATAAACCTTGTGTTCCACCACCAACACTGATGTTATACGGAACACCCAATTGTTTCTCCATGAAGTCATCTAATTCTCTAGGTACAAATTCATAAAGTGTCTTTGAGGTAAATATTAAATACTCATTTACATAAAATTTATACTTACCTCTTCTTCTATCATCATTTACTAAATCACATTCAGTGTATGTGTCGTCGTTTACCCATTTAACGGTAATTCTTTGCCATTCATTGGGAGTCACTGCACCACTAACAGAATACTCTTCAACAACTTCAACAGTCTTACAGTTAGCTGATAGTGTTAATAACCTATAACCTATACTACCATCATCTTTAATCCTAAATCCAATTGCATTATCTACTATGTCAGCGTTCTTATCTATTTCTGTAACTGGTTCCGTGGTTCCAGAAAAATCTCTATCAGCTCTTACTTGACCCAACCCATCAGAAGATTCTTCATTAGAACATAATACACCATCTGACCTACCGAACACTAAAAACGGATTGGTTGATAATGAAGGTACTTGTCTTACTATTGTTGAGTAAAAAGGTTCTCTTTGATAATTCCTATCGGCCCTTACTTGACCAAACCCATCGGCTGACTCTTCATTAGAACATAATAGACCATCTGACCTACCGAATATTAAAAAATTATTTTTAATCAAATCAACATCAACAATAGGTGGGCTTAAAGGTACACTAACAGTAGTACCGCTACCTTCAACCATAATATTATTAACATTTACATCAGTCTCTTTAACGTCCATGCAAAAGTCGGTAGAACCTGACGTACAACCAGTAGTATTACCAGTGAATATATTCCAAAATTTATTCTCAGCTCTTGTGCCATTATAAAAGAAGAATCCTTTATTATTTGGGTAAGTGTCATTTAAAGTAGTACCCGTTGTACCACTACAAACATTTTCATCACGCTTTAATTCTACAGATATAGTCCAACCTTTTTGATATCTGGTAGGTAAAACTTGATAATCATGACCATGTAATTTATAATAACCTTGATAAAAACCACCACAGAAATTTAAATGATTTGATGTGGACCCTGTTCCTACGCTTATCGGATATACATGATTTTCAGTGTAACCAGTAACTTGATTAAGAGTGAAATTAGTGTCAGCAGAAGCTATGTCTAAGGTGGTACCTGTTAATTTATTTAGAAAATTATCTGAACCAGCGCTATATGTTATCTTACCGTTATCTAAACCAGTTAACCCGTAAGTAGATGCACTAAAATTAGTAGATACAGCACCAACCCAAGGCGTCTCATTACTTACTTGATTAATGTCTTGACCTTCATTAAAAGAAGTGAAGTTAAATGAAGAAATTAATGGTTGTGTATTTGAGCTGTCATATTCACGTCCATCAGTATTTAAAAAGAAATCATAGTATTCGCTATTACTTATTTTAAAATCAATACCCGTAAAATTATAGTTTTTTATATTGGTCATTATTAAGTTTATATATAAATATAAAAATTAAGTATAAAGAATTATGTTAGAACACCACCACCACAATTAATAACAGAACCTACCCAATTGGTCCCAGTCCATTGTCTAACGGTACCAGAGAAAAATATAGTATACCAACCAGAAACTGCTAAACTACCACTAGACTTTAAATAATTCACAGGTTTTACACGACCTAAACTATCACATTCCAATCCAACTGAATAATTGGTTTCAATTGGAAGAGATACATATTTAGTTTCTGCACTAGTTGCTTTTAATGTAGTTACAGAGGTTGTTGTTTTTTTACTACCACAACTGACCAATATTAATACTAAAATTATTATACTTTTTTTCATACTTATCATTTTATTTATCTTCTACAAATACTATTTGAAGTTACATTACCACTTGAATCTACAAATAAAACTTCAAATCCATTTGAATAGTAACCTCCACTAACAGGTATATTACCCTCATTGTCAATAAATAATTGAGAACTACTTGCAAATATTGAAGCAGTTGAATACACAGTAGTGTTTAAATTACCACTACAAGCAAGTGATAGATTAGATGAAAAAGATACAGTATATGCATTGTAGACTAATGTTGGTGCAGATTGTGTTACTTGATGAGTTGCTGAGATACCATCATTCACAGTTGTAAAGGTTATAACTCCATTTCTACTAGAACTTGAATTATTGGAAGCAACATTAATACTTACATTGACATTACCGTTCTGTGGACTCGGATTACTAGGTAACCAACTCACATTACTAGAAAAAGTCCAACTCGTATTTGAACTGACTTGAACTGTATAGGTGGTAGCATTCGATGGAACATCATTGCTACTAGGACTTACACTTAAAGTTTCTGTCGTTACCGCAGATGCACCATAAAAATCACTTATTTTTATAGTACCACTACTTGGTACACCACTATTATTGAAGAGGTTAGGTACTAACCTACCACCCCTATAATAATCACTTAATCTGACAGGGTTAAAACCACCAAATTCATCTCTAATATCATTTAAAGTTATAGTTCCAGAAGTTTGTAATGCCATAATTATTCTGTTTTATATTCACCAGTACTCAAATCTACATAACCTTCACCATATTTATCCATCAACAACTCTTTAAATTGTTCTTCTCTAGTGTTTAGTTCTGTTAAATTAAAATATAATTCTTCCGTTAAATTCTTATTTTTAATTTCTGATAATTTAATTTCACCTAACTCTATTAAATATTGTAATTTTTTATTAGATAAATGTTTTGTGATATTTATCTCTTCTTCTGATAACTTTCTATTATTCATGGTTTTGTATTTAAAAATTTCTTAAGGTTTCTACTATCTAGAAAAGGTATTCTACGAATAGTGTTATTCCTTTCATTATATAAATATATTATGTAAGCTGTTTTATTTGAAATGTACTTATGTATTTCTTCTAAGATAGCGTATTTCATACTTTCCCCCTTTAATTCTGAGTAATTCTTGTAATAATCATACTTAACACAAGTATCAATAATACTTCTATTTATAACCTTGATGTTGTCATATTTTTCTAGAAATGAAACGTCATTATTAATTTCTTTATGGTTAATAACTAACACCTCATCATAATCTTGACTTAATTTACTGTAATTTAAAAAACTATTATATGTCAAGACTAATATTTTAGGGTATTCAGATGAATCTTTAACTGACTGTAAATAATTAGGAGTTAAACCTATAGGTTCACCTACTTCATTTAAATGTTGCGGAGTAACAGATGGTGCAATAGAAATTAACTTACCCATTCTTCTTATTCTTCTACATATAATAAAATCTGGTGGTGCTATGTCGTCATTTTGCTCCCTATACTCAGTTAATGGTAGTATTCTTTTAGTGTCATGACCACTCATAAGTATACAACCATTACCCACAAACCCTATATCATAATAATTACTGATTGATAAGTTATCTATTGAAGCTCCTTGCCAAGTAGATTTTTCTATACTAGCAACAACCCTCCTATTTGCTTCATCAACGCCAACTGCTATAGTAGGTTCTACCCAAACTTTATTAAAGTATAAACCACTGGCTATGCCGCAATTATTAATTTTATTATGAGTTTTCAGTAAATCCTTTAAAGCGTGAGGTGGTGGTATTGTATCATCATCAACAAAGTGGATGTAATCCTCATATTTAGATTCATTTAAACCTATATTTATGTTTTCTAAGGCCGCTCTATGTTTAACTTCAGGGTTGGTTTTCCTACTTGAATTCTCCCACTCACTCCAATTTAAATGGGGTTCACACCTATCAACACCGTTAATGAAATTAATATTTTTATATTTATCATACAAATTCAATTCATTAATTTTATTTTTAACTAAATCGGTGAATTCTGAATCACAACCTAGAACAATATACAAATTTAGATGGAAATCATCAGAATCTAACTCTTTAAAATAATTTAATAGAGGGTTAATTGAAAATTCCCTACCAATAACGACCGTTACAATACCACATGTCATATTATTCATTTACCTTTAATATAACAATTAATTATTTAAAATAAAGTGTATTATTCTTCTAATAATTTAAGTCTTCTTTCTAAGTCATCTAACCTATTCTCTTGTTTATTTATGTTCTTTTGTTGTTCTTTCATCCCTTCGATTAATAACGCCGATAATTTACCATAATCAACTGCCTTATAACCATTATCTCTAGTATCTACTATCTCAGGTAAAAACTCCTCAATTTCTTGAGCAATTACACCAATATCTTTTTTATTAGTTTCCTTATGTGATTTTTCATTCCACTCAAAACGATATCCACCTATTTTAGAGATAATATCTAAAGGTTTATCAATATTTTTTATTTTTTTCTTAAGTCTTTTATCAGATGAGGAAAAGGCTATTATATCACCTGCTACTACAAGTGAATTTGTGCTACTTTGCAAA
>Ga0307937_1001846_pt1 | contig 10168 bp, 16 predicted proteins | sample OrgLakmetagenom3_FD_201814 | JGI IMG/M metagenome (GOLD analysis project Ga0307937, IMG submission 201814) | Saline water microbial communities from Organic Lake, Antarctica - #3 | ecosystem: Environmental > Aquatic > Non-marine Saline and Alkaline > Saline | place: Antarctica: Organic Lake...
GAACATGACGGCCCTTTGATAAGCGGCATCATCAGCCCGAAATCTTGCCGCCGTTTGCCAGATTTCAGCAGGCAAAAAGTCAACATTTGTCTACAGGCTTGCGCGACTATTGCCGGGGCTCGCTTACTTCTTTGCCGCAAAAGTACCCAAAAAGAACAGAGCGCCGAACAGCAGCATTGGCACGTTGACCAGCAAGGCAATGACGACAAGGAAGCCAGGTATGCCGAGGTAGCTCACCATCAGCCAGCCCGGCACGTTCTGCCATTCCCTGGGCATGACGGTCATTACCAAAAGCCCAAACGCGGGCAGCATGAAGGCCAGGAAGAGAACGTTCTCCATGGAGTGCTCCAGCGTTGCGTGGCCGGACAGTATCTGGCCTGATGCGCGCTTGCATCGCCACTCTTTCGGGGGATTTTAGCCGGATTGCTTTCTCTAGCTTTTGAGTTCGCCTAACGCTCTTCGTAATCGCCGGTGACGTAGCGATCAAACTGTTCGTTTGAGAAAGTTGAAAACTCGGGGTAGTCGCGGATCCGCAGCTTTATTTGTTCGTCGGAGTGATTGCGAAGGGAGGGGTTTCTCTGGCGTATAGTGTCAAGTATCGACATTGATTGCCCGGAGGACTTTGATCGCGGCTGGTCTTTTTGATTACCTACCGTGTCGGTACCGTTCATGTGGGCGCAACTTTGCCTTATCGCCGTCACTGCACGCCCTCCCATTTCCCCTTTGACGTGCTCCAGTATGCACTCATGGAAGCCATCTGGATCGTACTCTTGTGCGATGGCACGCACCGAAAATACTGAAATAGCCAGAGCCAAAACTATCCACCCATTAAAGCCCGTCACTGCACATACCTCCTGAAAGAACTGACTGTTTAGATTGAAAGCCAAAGGTCGATTTCGGCCTTAGCTCTCCCCCCCCAAAAAAACAATCTCGCCAACCTCGGAATGGTCGGTCACATAACCTTTCTGCTCAAGTCGATCAACGAGATCCCTCGCCAGCTCTGCGTGCCCCTCATCGTCAGGATTAGAGCCGGGAACGTCACTGGCGTTCAGCGGGCAAGACTCCATGCCTGCCTCTGCGCTGCCGAGAATCTTGTCAATCGCATAGGCCCACAGGGCAGACCTGAGATCCTTCAGCGCTGACTGCGACGCCGCCCGCAGCTCCTCAGCGCTTTGCAGCTCTCCAGAATGATAGTTCATGGATCTCAGGCTTTCTTCTAGGCGTAGAAGGATCTCGGCGTTCATGCTTACCCCACGCTTGTCGGCCTCGGCCTTCAACCCCTCCTTTAAATCGCTGGGCATTCGCAAGTTGTACTGTGGATTCTTGTGTCGTGTGGTCATATCAAAATTATACCCACAATGCTTGAATTCGCAGTAATACCCATAATGATACCCACTGTGGATACCAAATACATACCCACTCTGGAGATTAGAAATGACTAGCTAGTTGGGTGCGTCCCAACCCCATCAAACCCCAACAAACCCCAACATAGCTACCCGTGGATAAGCGGGCTGGGTACGAACCAAACTCGTACCTATGCCGCGTACCAATGCTGCGAACCTGATCCGCACGTCGTCGGATTTCAGCAGGGGAAAGCATATTTTGACATAGTCCCCCACCATGCTAGTGCGCACGTCTGACTGCGCACCTATGCCGCGCACCGTGCGCTAGGTTGTAGTGTCGAGAGAGGTAAAGCCCCTAGCTGTGCTGCCTGGCGAACAATGATACAGCAACCGACACTGGCTAATTCTGGTATGCAGTGAGCCCTTGCGCTCCACGTTACCCGTGGCCCAGCTACCCCTTCGGAGTACCTTTTTGCTCCGGCCCGTGGCGAATTTCCAGCCCTATCAAACCCAAGCAGGCTGAGTGCGTACCAATGCCGCTTGCCAGGTTCAAACCACACCAGGCTAGTACGCACCTATAATGCGTACCTATGCCGCGTACCAATCCGAACCTGAGCCGCTTCAAAATCAACATTTGTCAACGAACTGGCGTTTTCATAGCCGGCGCTTTCAACCTGAATATCGGCGCTTTTGGTGAAAACCATGGCCGGTGCGCTGGCAACCATTGGGGTATTCTTGAGGTTCGTTTTTGACAACCTTTGCCTTTCTGAACCCCAACATTCCCCAACAGGTAATTGCGTGAAGGTTGTGCGTTGGGACTATTGCGCGAACTTTTCCGCTGATTGAAAATGTCGCAGGGGATGAGGCTCTAAGAGAAGTGACGGAACTTAAGTTTGACTGTTTTATTCAGCAAGCGATCCAGCTTCCGATCCTTAAAGTGCGGCATGAAATCTGTTCTGTACACAGCATTTCTCATTGCCGGGCTGCTAAAGTGGTGAAAGAGCTACCTGCGTTGAACTCTGAGCATGGTACAAAGCGGACATCGTGGTCGGCCCCAACTAGCTCTTGAGATAATAACGAGTTGCCTTCTTTTGCAGTCACCTCCAAGGAGCCAACTTATCTACCCTTGCCTTACAGCAGGCTGGTCAGTTACTGGTAATTGACACCTATTCTGAGTTGAACTAATTTCGATAACAGTCAGGATTGTGGTAACAAAAAATTGCGTAGCAAGCATTCACAACGTAGAGAAGCACACAATTTTGCGATAGAAATCATTTGTCGCTGAATTAACTATTAAGCAAGGATAGAAATCGTGAAAAGAATCGTGGTGCCCATAATTTTATTCGTGGCTGTTAGTGGCAGCAATGCTCACGCATTCTTCAGTATTGGGAATGATCTCGCAAGCGATATGAGGGAATGGAAAAGTTTCCGTAATAAATCGCCAAATACCGACTATCAGGCGGCTTCGGCGTACCGTGGTTATGTGACAGCGGTTTACGATGTATATGATTTAAAAGGAATAATTTGCCCTGACAACGAGAATGTCACAGTTGGGCAAGTAAATGCTATCGTTGCAAAGTATCTCAACAACAATCCGGAGAGGTGGTCTGAGCCGGCATTATATTTAGTTGCCGATGCTCTGAAATTGGCATTCCCTTGCTCCGTATAGCGCTTATCAAGAGCAAGCGTGGGCTACGCACCTTCCATTTTGCTTTTGGCCCCATTCCAAGAGCGTGCATACTGCAAGCGTTAGACTGCTGTAGGGAGCAGGCAATGAAATTGAGAATCATCACCATAGCGTTTTTACTACTTTCAACAGCCATCGCACATTCAGCTTCATTACAACCCTACGAAAAAGGCCAGTTGACAGGCAGTCTTGGATTTGGCGCCATGACGATAGATGCATATTACGAGATCTGTTATTCGAAAGGCCTGCGCACGGATAATAACCTCAAAGGGATCAATAAGTTATTAAAGGATGAATGGGGCTTCACGTTTACAGAAGTATCTACTGAGGAAGAGGAGCGGACAGGAAGAAATTTCCGAAAAGAGGCACGCACGCTTGTGCACACTGCTAGAAAAAAGACTGGTGGTTGTAATAGCGACGGCATGGAACAGTGGTTTAGAAAATTCCAAGAAATACACGAGAATAATTTAAGCAAATTCCATTCGGTCCAGTGAACAGTTGCCTAGTGCTCACGGGTAATAGATGTCAACAGAAACCTGTGCTCAAGCCGACTCTCGTGCTTTGCGAGGCTTCGCGCTGGCGCTAGGGCTCCTACTCGAATGACGGTCTTTTATAGTCGGGAAGTATTCAGGCGTTTCTAAAATAGAGCCAAGTAGAAACGAGCTATCTGGTTTCAACTTTCTTCAACTCCTGACGGGCTGACGGCGCTCTGGTGGGCATCCCAATACGCCCGGCGCAAGTCTGCCCTCCTCGTTGCAATACCGGCCTTGTGGGGCGCGACAAGCGGTGCAGGCCACAACGTGATTCATCATGGCCTCGTGCGCTGGCTTCGATGCCTGTGCGCTCTCTAGGTGGCTCTGCGGTGGTTCGGTGGCCTTGGCTGGCGGTGGCGTCCTGACTGATTCGGCGCGGCGGATTCGTTTCAGGTTTTATCAGGTTCAAATGCTGACTATTGCTAACATGCCAGTTCGTACCAGAGCCGCGTACCAGCCCTAACCTTAGCATTTCTTAGCATTCGGCGTTCGTACCAACAGTTCGTACCAGCTTGAAATCTTGCCGCCATTTGCCATATTCCATCGGGCAAAATACCAACATTTACCAACAGGGCTTCACCTGAGCAAACCTAGCTTCCTGAATGTATAGTTTTGTAAAGTTCTGTGACTGCCACGCGCACGCGGGCAAACCTGTAAAAACCTGTAATTGCTAAAGCCGTTGCACCCACGAGCCCGCTGGCTGGAATGCTGCTCGATAACATCAAGATTGCATCAAGGATTCACTAAAAGATGACGCGGATCTGCGTCTTCACCAAAGCGCACGTGGGCTGGAATGCTGACCATCACTGCATCCGCGATGCCTTGGGCCGTCCACCAGATGATGGGCATACTCACGGTACGGCGGGTGGCGCTGCCCGATTCCCTACTTTTCCCTACCCACAGAGGCACCTTCTTGTTGCGCTCACGTGCAAGAGGGCTGGCCAATCTTTGATTTTTTAAGGTTCTCGGCCCCAGGCATCATCCACTCGCCCACGCGTGTATTGCGCAGAAAACTGCACCCCCGTGCAGGGTGTTGTGGGGGCTGGGGGTTAGATACCCTCGGGTACCCGATTATGCGCGGTTTTGTAGTTCATTAATTATTCCTTCGACACTTTTTATTCCTTGTTCTTCTCCGTTTATTAATTCGAATAACCAACTTTCAATGGTAGCAGCTGCTGCCCATGAAGGATTGCTGTATGAATTAGCTCCGTTTTGTATTGCTTTGTGTCTTTCATTAGTCGCTTCATTGACTAATAGTACAAGTGTTTTTTTTCTATCATCTTCTTGTAGTAATTTTGACGCTTCGATTCTAGGCTTGTATGCCTTTATTGTTTTTGATATTTCAGATTTAGCTTTTGATTTGAACCAATCAGAGGTCTTCTTCTTTATTTTATGTAGCTCCCTTACGTTGTTGCTCATTTCTTGTTCTCCTTGAAACGCATAACGCCCAGTTATTTGTCGAGACTGCCCCGAATATTGATATGAACACGCACCCTAAACAATAGCCCAATCTTTTGGTAGGATTTTATCTTCTATCATGGCTTGCTGTATTTTTCCTGCAAACATGCCCATTTCTTCTCGTTTCATTTGCCCATCTTGATAGGATTTATATACTTCTTTTGCATCCATGTAACTATTGAACTTTATATTGCCAAACCAACCTGGTTTATAAATATTGACGAAGCCACAAGACCGGCAGTAAATTAGATGCATCTGTAGTCCATCATCATCGTTTGGGCCAAATGCCCATACTAATTTGCTTCTTCCTTCATCCTTAGCATGAACACTATCGACCACCCCGCAGTGATGGCACTTCTTATTGGACATTGTTGTCTCTCCTTTTACGCATAACGTAAAAGTAAGGGGCTGCGCGCTTTTGCGCAGTCCCGCTTGACTGCCGGGTTAGGCTAATGACGCGCAAACATGGGTATGAGAATGGCGGCGAGAATGCCAATGACCGGCAACCCACCAAACACCCAAATAACCCAGGTTTGAACACCGCCCTTGTAGCGAAGATATTCCAGTAGTTTAGGTTCATCTTTCACGGTGAGTTGTGCAGCAGCAATCTTTTTCTTGATGTTGTTGTGATACAGCGAATCGGCATAAATCGTGAACGCGATCCACGGCACAAATAATACGATGGCAGAGAGTCCCGGAGAGCCAGCCTTCTCGAATATATTCGACAAGAATATGATGCCCAAGAATGCGAAAAACCATCCGTACATTTTTCGATAGAGTGCCCAGACTCCACCACAAAGGAAGGCCGGCCAATTCCAGCTTGCTTTCAGGCCGGACCCTAGCCGGTCAAATTGCTCGAACTTTGTGAGGTAGTAGATGCGATTTTTGTCGCCAAGGATTGTTTCATACAGATTTTGCATATTTGCTCCCTTCGTAAAAGCCTAACGCCCAGCTGTGCGGAGAGCGAGCGAAGCGAGTGATTCCGACACCAGCTGTTTGTGTCCGCCCAGCATGGGCATGAACTAATGGGGTGAAAGTCCCCTGTGGGAAGATCACCGTTCAGCCGGTTTTACCCGATTGAACGCTAACCACTAGCGAATGGCAAGGGCCAGCTTGATAGTGGTAGGTGATTTTGGGGCTTTCGGGTTTTTTGCGCACTACGCACGCGTGAGCGAATTTTAACCGTTCGCAAGGGGTTGGCATAGGCGGCTGCGGCTTCTTGTGGCGTCATCGTTTGGGTGATAGTTTCGATGGATGAGCCGTCTTTGCCGGATAGCTCGATGGCCTGCTGACTTTTGCCATAGGCCTACGCTGACACATCGGGAGTGCGAGCTTCTACAAATGGCATCGATGCTTGTTATTTAGGAGGAGAAAAATATGGGATGGGAAGTGCTCTTGGGTGGAATGACTGCCGTATCCTTGAGAAGGTTTGAAAAATTCGTAGCGGGGTTGTTATTCACCACTATAGTTGGATTCCCCATACTATGTTTCGCCGAAGTGGTGTATGTCCCATACCCTGTTGAGAAAACGGGCAGAGTTCAAGATGAGCCACACATCAGAATTTTTGGGGAAATAAAAAAAGAAGATGACAAGAAAGTTCAGACCATTATTGACCTTTATAGAGGTCAGATGATTCGCAAGTCTAGGATGATGCCTGTGACCCTTGATTCTCATGGCGGGGATGTTGATACCGCGATGCAGATAGGGGCCAAGCTAAGAAATGCGTACGCGTGGACAATGGTTGATATGAATGACGAATGTAGCTCTGCATGCGTATTCATCTTGGCTTCTGGTGTTAGGCGGGATGTTTTCTCTGGAGGAAAAATTGGACTACATCGCCCGAGATTCGATCAAGAATATTTTGCAGGTTTGAGCAGGGGCGAATCTGAATTTCTCTATGGCTCGCTCCTTGATGGGTTGAGGTCTTATATTTTAGCCATGGGTGTCTCAGAAAAAGTTATCGATGACATGGTTAAAACACCTAGCTGGAAAATCGATTATCGAGACAGAGAGTATGCTGAAACTGTCGGTTTAGTTGGTGATGACCCATCATTTCATGAGTGGCAGCGGGCGCAAGATGTGAAGGAATACGGTGAGAAGCATATGAAAATGCAAGACCTATGGGTCGAATGCTACAACTCTGGCATCGTATCGTATGCTATTTGTGACCGCCTTTATAAGAACCATGAACTGACCGAATGATTAGGACCCTGGAGAAAGCTATGAGTGAGTATAACCATGATTTTGCTCAAGCCATGGCAGAGGCGGAAGAAGCGGAGTGGCGCGAAGCTGTGCAGTCATTCAGACAAGCGGCAGCCCTGAAAATCCGCAGGACATCGGAAAGCACGTTCATGTATCCGCCAATAGCGGCAAGCATCCGACACCAGCAAACGCAGGGCCTTAGTCCATAGGTAGGTTTCAGGCAAACCGGCGTTTTTGGCGGAAAAGGAAACAGTTTCGAAAACCGCCAAGAGCGCTGCACCCACGCCCACGCGCGTATTGCGCAGAAAACTGCACCCCCGTGCAGGGTGTTGTGGGGGCTGGGGTTAGATACCCTCGGGCACCCGATTATACGCCACAGTCTGATTGTTTGACAGTGGTTGTAAATAGCTCGTTGCCATCAGCATCTGAATAAACATTTACAATTTTAGCGCCGTGCTTGAGATATATTTGGTTGAGTTTATTGCTGCAAATTGAGTTAGCTAATTGTTGCTGCATTAATCCTGGCATATATTGTTTTGCGTCTTGTGTAGATACCTCCGTCATGTCGCTGATTATTTTTTCCCAGCCTGGAGTGAGCACATGCTTATAGATTTTTGCTTTAGTTGATTTGACATACATGACACTTGTAATTGTGTCCAGTTTGTCTTTTTTGATGGGAAGTTGCTCGTGCTCATGGGCAATGAACTGCTGCATGACATTATCTAGACCATGTTTTTGTATCAGGGCTTCGATTGCTTGAAGCTTTTCATTTTCATCTGATGCATAGCCAATAATGGGGCATAAGATGAAGAGTAAAATAAAAAAGTACCTAATCATGATTTGGCTCGATTTTTGATCATTACAATTGGGGCGATAATTAACAGCGAATAGATTAGCATTCCAATAACCAATAGAGCAGCTTCAGTTAGCTCGATACTTCTATCAGGGGCATCAAAACTTGAGTAGCTCCACATGCCAGCTGCAACCCCAACTGCTGAATAAATTGCTATACGCATGTATTTATTTGCGCCAGCATTTTTGAAGAATGGGCCTGCGATATATGCAATAACTAGAGCAGCAAGAAATATTGGTGCTGAATTAACGATGGAGCTTTCAATAACGAAGGCTAAAACTGGAGGCATAATGTGTCCTTAATTCGCATAACGCTGAGATAAGCGGTGGCTAAAAGCCGTCCGGTGGACGGCCATCAGGCCGGGAACGAACTTGATTGACTGGTGTACGCCCAGCATGGGCATGAACTAATGGGGTGAAAGTCCCCTGTGGGAAGATCACCGTTCAGCCGATTTTACCCGATTGAACGCTAACCACTAGCGAATGGCAAGGGCCAGCTTGATAGTGGTAGGTGATTTCGGGGATTTCGGGCAATCTGACAATAGTGTTCATGGTCTGGGCTTCACCTCATTTCATGGGCTTTTTATATTCGGGAAACTCCATCAGCCGAAAAATCGGCAGCTTGGCCGGCTTCCCCCTTTTACGGTATCTCGAAATCATCAAAGTCCCTCACGTAGTAACTTCGGGAAAGCCTTTATTGCCTCGCGTAAAGATACGCAAAATTCATCAGCGGCTGGCGGTGTAGCCAACGTGTATGAAAATCATCAGTCTCGTGCGCGTGTAATGGTCTGAAAATCATCATATGTGCAGCGCCTAATCTCACGCTCTATGGCACGGCGCACTAATTCCGAACGGTTACGGTGGCCGTGATAGCCGCCAGCCATCATGTATGCATCAATGGCGTCCACGGTCTGGGCCTCAACAGAAACGATTAGTCGAACTGGTTGGCGGAATTTGCGCGGGTTACGGCTCATAACTTCCCCTCTCTCTGGTAACGGGCTTTCTAGTTTCAAGTTTTATCAATTCCTGGCGGGCTGGTGGCGCTTTGGTGGGTGTCTAGATACACCCTTCGCAAGTCTGCCCCCTCGTTGCAATACCGGCTTTGTGGGGCGCGTCAGCCAGTGCAATGGGTATGACAAGCATTCGGCTGTTAGGCAGGCGCGTGTAGCAGTCTGGATAGCAGTTCACGGGCTGCCAGAACGTCCTCCGGGCCTGCAATGAATAACAGGTCGTGCAGCGCCAATTCAATATCGGCGGCTATCAGGTCATGCCGTAGCCCCTCTGCCAGGGCCCGGGTAATGTCTCCGGCTTGGTAGCGTAGGGTGATCCGGGGCTTGCCGGTCAATCTGGTGCCGTTGCTCATGGTGTGGGCTCCTACTCTGTTCACGGTCGTTTATAGTCGGGAAGTATTCAGCGTGCCCGGCGTCCTTGGCCTACTTGTTGTCGTTTACATTACCCCTTCCAGTCCAATGGATACGCGGGCGTCATCCGTGGCCAGCCCGTCTAAAAATACAAAGTCATCTCCCCATACTTCCGCGCAATCCATAATGCCGGGCGCTTGGTCACGCTTGCGTTTGAAGTAATCGGCCAACACTTGGCACGGGCTGGCTAGTTCTGGGTATCCTTCAAGGGCGGCAACGCTGGCGGCCCGCCTGTATGCCTCAGCACACCAGAAATACAAAAGGTTGTTGCGTAGGCCGCCGTAAATATGGCGCAATTCGCCGTTACGCTTTGGCGGCTCTGGATTGAGAGCAAGCTCAACACTCCGCAAGTCCATGGCCGTGGCTTCGGCTATTTCTTCGGCGCTCTTACCGGCCTGCTCCAGCAATACAGCATAGGCCCATAGGTTCTGCGGCCATGTATAGAAATAATGACGCCATTCAGCAGGCCGCGCCAAAATGGAAGGGTAGCTGTCACGGCAATGTCATCAACTTAAGCCCCAGAAGTCCATTATGATCCTCTGAGTCACAAAGATTACCAATCGTGAGACAGCCTATTATTGAATCGACAGGCGATTAAAATCAGAGCCTAACCCGAAATCAGCGCCAAAGACCGTCAATGGTGTATTTGCCGGTGTGTCAGAGCGGTTTAAG
>Ga0307937_1001855_pt1 | contig 10122 bp, 9 predicted proteins | sample OrgLakmetagenom3_FD_201814 | JGI IMG/M metagenome (GOLD analysis project Ga0307937, IMG submission 201814) | Saline water microbial communities from Organic Lake, Antarctica - #3 | ecosystem: Environmental > Aquatic > Non-marine Saline and Alkaline > Saline | place: Antarctica: Organic Lake...
GGCTGACTCTCGCCCAGGATGCCGAGCCTGGGGTTAATGGTAGACCTGTTGTTCAGCCGTTTATGGACGCTGAGAACCTGAGAGAACTCGAATTTCCGGTCCGAGTGCAGCCACTCAATTTCAGACGCTAGCAGGGCCTGCCAACCGTGCGCGAGTTTGCGCTCGGCAGCAAACGAGCTTCGGGCTCCCCAGCCGTCCTGGTGGAAATAATAAAGCCGTTGTTTAACGGCAAAATTCCAGGGAGACGTTGTCTGCCACTGCTTTTGTGCTGTCGCACGCCAGAAGGCGTCGGCGGGAATTCTGAGCCGCACGCCCAGATCGTTGCTCAGATTGATGGTGTCACCAACATTTGATAGCACGCGCAAAGCACCGGTTGCCTGCGCTTCACTGCGTTCATCGCTCGTCAGCTGCCGGCTTCTGCGACGCTCGGCGAGGGGGATCAGTTCGTCGCTCTCACTTTCGACCACAAGGCGGAGTTTGCGTTCTACGGTCGGGATATCCAGACGGAATCTTATTTCAGGATCGAATTGAGCGGGGTTGCCGTATTCAGACTCTGTCGCGAACCCCAGGCGGAGATAGCTTTCATTACCAGGCAATGCCTTCTGGCTTCCGGAAAGAGTGCGGTCAGCCCACTCGCCGATGGACTGAACCCGTTGACCCTGCTTTTCTTCCTGTCTGATGACCCAGTTAGAAAAATTTAGCCAGTAGGAATCTCTTGGCTCACGCCAGTATTCCTCGGGGTCAAAGGTGTAGAAAGTGGTTGGCAGGTGTTCTGGCAGAAGACGGTTGCTGTCTGCAGTTACATCTTCGGGCGGGGCCTGGGCAGCCCCTGCCGTTGCCGCACTCAGTATGATTGCAAGGGCGGCAAACGCCCGCAAAGCAGCAAAAAAATGGCGAGAACAGTCATTCAGCGTCAATCATTTCGTCCGTTGAAATTCGACCATCAGTTGGGCATGGAGTGCAGCAACCTGCGTCTTTGCGCTCTCAACGCCCGAGGCATTGTCTATAACGAAATCAGCCTTTTTCAGGCGGTCATCCCGTGACATCTGTGCGTCAATAATCCGCTGAACCTGCTCATGGGTATTGCTGTCTCTCGACACAGTTCTTAAGATCTGTACATCAGTGGGCACGTCGATCACAACGATTCTGTCCACCATTTCGTGCTGATCCGTCTCCAGTAAAAGCGGAGACACCAATAGAGTATAGGGTAGATGATAATCCCGGGGATGAAGCTGCTCAAGCATGGCTTCGCGAATGAGCGGATGCAGCAACTGCTCCAGCCATTTTCTTTCGTTTTCATCCTGAAAAATCAGAGCGCGCAGTTCCGGGCGGTTCAGCCCACCGGATTCCAGCAGAATCTGGTCTCCGAAGTGGCGGGCTATGGCCTCCAGAGCCGGTGTGCCGGGCTCCACAACTTCACGGGCAACGTCGTCGGCATCAACCCAGTGAATACCCTGCTCTGCAAACAGCCGCGCTACCGTGGATTTGCCGGACCCAATGCCACCAGTCAACCCTACAATCTTCATCAGACCCCCAGGTAAGCGTACCAGATGGTCAGTATTTCAGCACCAAACCAGAGGCAGAGCAGGCCCGCAGCGGCGAGATAAGGGCCAAACGGAATCGGCACTTCACGGCCATGTTTGCGGAAGACGATCAGGCTGATACCAACCACCGCGCCTACGACCGAAGAAAGCAGGATGACCGCAGGCAGAAGCTGCCAGCCAAGCCAGGCGCCCAGTGCTGCCAACAGTTTGAAATCACCATGGCCCATGCCCTCCTTGCCGGTCACCAGTTTGAACAGCCAGTAGATAGACCAGAGCGAGAGATAACCGGCCACTGCGCCCCAGAACGCGCTGCTGAAGTCCGTGAAGGTGTTGAAATAGTTCAGCATCAGGCCGAGCCACATCAGGGGCAGGGTCATGCTGTCTGGCAGCAGCTGGGTGTCGAAATCAATGACCGTCAGGGCGACCAGAATCCAGACAAGTAACAGCGCCCAGAGTGCGGCATAGCTGGGGCCGATCACCATAACGGTGACCACGGAGAATAAAGCGGTAACCGCTTCGATAATGGGATAGCGGGGCGAAATGCCCGTCTTACAAGAAGAGCATCGGCCTTTCAGAACCAGATAGCTGATCACCGGGATGTTTTCCCACGGCTTTATGCCATGGCCGCAAGAAGGGCAGGTGGATGCCGGAGAGGACAGGGTGACAGTGTCTGCCTTTTTCCGTGCGCCCTTTGGGAGTTCCAGAAATTCCTCACACTGGCAACGCCAGTCCTGCTCCATCATTTTGGGCAGACGAAGAATGACGACGTTTAAAAAACTGCCGATGCAGAGAGACACAAAAACAACCGCCGTGTAAAACAACCACGGCGTTGAGAAAAATGTTTCGAAATTTTGCATTGCGTTAGACGACCTGCCCCATCTGGAAGATCGGCAGGTACATGCCGATGATAAGGCCACCAACCAAAACGCCGAGTACTACCATGATCATCGGTTCCATTAGCGCGGTGAGGTTGTCCACCATATCGTCGACCACGGATTCGTAGTGATCGGCGACTTTTTCCAGCATTTCGTCCAGATTACCGGACTCTTCACCGATGGATGTGAGCTGCACCGCCATGACCGGGAATACACCGGTTTCTTTCATCGATGCCTGCAACTGGGTGCCGCTGGACACATCATCACGGATTTTCATAACGGCGTCTCGATAGATGGCGTTGCCTGTGGCACCTGCCACCGATTCCAGTGCATCCACCAAAGGAACACCGGCGGCAAAGGTCGTGGAAAGAACCCGCCCAAATTTGGCAACGGCCGATTTATCAAGGATTTCGCCCACAACGGGGAGCTTAAGGACGTATTTATCGATGATGTCAGAAAACCTTTGCGAGCGTCTTATTGCTTCCTTAAAGAGATAAATAAAGCCAATTATTCCCAATAAAACAATAAACCACCATTTCTGCATCCAGTCCGATATTGCCACAATAAACTGGGTGAAAACCGGGAGTTCGGCACCGAATCCATCAAACAGGCTCTGAAACTGTGGCACCACTTTAACCAGCAAAATGGCCGTTACAATAATTGCCACCACCACAATCGCCGCGGGATAGGTCATCGCTTTTTTAACTTTCTTTTTGAGGATTTCGGTTTTCTCAAGATAGGTGGCAATGCGGGCCAACATGGTCTCCAGTGCACCGGCCTTTTCGCCGGAATCAACCAAATTGCAGTAAAGATCGTCAAAATGTTTTGGATGGCGCCGGAGTGCGTTGGCAAAACTTGTGCCCGACGCAATATCATTTCTGACTGCGGATACAAGCTCACGAAGGCCCTGGTTTTCCAGACCGTCGGTGACAATGTCAAAGCTCTGAACCAAGGGAACGCCGGCCTTCATCATCGTCGCCATCTGGCGGGTGAACATGGCAATTTCAAAGGGCGTAATCTTTTTGCTACCGCCAAACAGAGGCTTCGGCTTTTTCTTGACCTTGTTCGGAATAATACCCTGTTTGCGAAGCTGCGCTTTCACCAGCGCAAGATTGGTGCCGGACACCTCGCCCTTGGACTTATTGCCCTTGCGGTCCTTACCTTCCCACACAAACGCCTGAATTTTTTCTGCTTTCTGAGCCATGCTTGTTAATCCTTCGTCACGCGGTTGGCTTCCTCAAGACTGGTCACACCCTCAACAACCTTTCGTAGGGCGGACTTTCTCAGGTTGCGAAAGCCTTCGGCCTCAGCCTGCTTGGCAATTTTAATGGAGCTGGCCTCTTCCATAATCATGGTGGCCAGGTTTTCGGTAATCTTGACCACTTCGTAAATACCGACGCGGCCTTTATACCCATTAGTGCATTTATCACAGCCCTTGGGGCGGAACAACGTGAACCCTGTATCAATTTGTTCCTGTGTGAACCCTTCGGTCAAAAGCAGGTCTTTCGGAACGTCAGCGGCCTGCTTGCAAGCACTGCAAAGACGACGGCCAAGACGTTGGGCAATTATCAGGCTAACCGATGTGGCGATGTTGAACGCTGGAACGCCCATGTTCATCATGCGCGTCAGTGTCTCTGCCGCGCTGTTGGTGTGGAGCGTAGAAAGAACCATGTGACCCGTCTGGGCGGCCTTGATCGCGATGTTCGCCGTTTCCAGATCCCGAATCTCACCCACCATGATCACATCCGGGTCCTGGCGCAGGAAGGCCCGAAGCGCTTCCGCAAAGCCCAGCCCGACCCTGGTGTTCACATTGACCTGGTTAATACCTTCCAGATTGATCTCCGCCGGGTCTTCCGCCGTTGAAATATTCAGCTCGGGCGTGTTGAGAATATTCAGACCGGTATAAAGAGAAACCGTTTTACCGGAACCCGTAGGCCCGGTGACCAGAATCATGCCCTGGGGCTGGACCAGCGCATCCATAAACAGCTTCTTCTGATCTTCCTCATAGCCTAAGGCATCGATGCCCATTTTCGCCTGGCTGGGGTCGAGAATACGGAGAACGATCTTCTCACCCCACAAAGTCGGAAGCGTATTGACCCGGAAGTCGATCGCCTTCGTTTTGGACAGCTTCATCTTGATCCGGCCGTCCTGCGGGACTCGTCGCTCGGAGATATCGAGCTGGGCCATAATTTTGATCCGGGCCGAAATCTTGGGTGCCAGCTTGATCGAAGGCCTGGACATCTCCTTCAGAATGCCGTCGGTGCGAAATCGTACCCTGTAGGTTTTTTCATAGGGCTCAAAATGAACGTCCGACGCGCCGGCCCGGATGCCGTCTAGCAGCATCTTATTCACAAATTTAACGATGGGCGCGTCGTCCACATCGCTGGTAGCAACAACCGCTTTATCATCCTCCTGGTCACCACCTTCAGTTTCAATGCCCTCCAGGTCGGCATCATCGAGATTTCCCATCGTTGTATCCTGGGATTCAAGATACTTATCAATGGCTTCCCGTAACTTGGCATCATCCACAAGAACGGCGTCGGTGCTGAGTCCCGTGTTGAATTTGATCTCATCCAGCGCCTGAACATTGGTCGGGTCCGAGACTGCAATAAAAAGCCGGTTGCCCCTTTTGTAAAGTGGCAGGGCGTTGTGTTTCCGGATCAGTTTTTCGTCAACCGACATCTCCGGCATCATTTCCGGCATAAAGGCGCTCAGGTCCAGTACCGAAACGCCAAACTCCATCGCCGCCGAAAAAGCCAGACCGCTGCTGTTCGCAAGGTTGTTCTGGACCAGATAGGTGATGAGAGGAATACGATTCTGCGATGCCTGGATAAAGGCTTCTTTCGCCGTGGCTTCCTCCAGAAGCCCGTCGTCCACAAATCGCCGGGCAAGCCCCGTCAACGTCACGTTGGAATTGTTGGTAGCCATAAAGGGTTTAAGAATGCCGCCTAAGTTGCTGAAAGTTTGTTCGGTGTGAATAGATCAGAGTTTAGATGGATGGGATGAGTTTGGAAAGTCAGACGGCTCCAACGCGCGACTAACCGAATACACCAAGAGGCAGTAAAGGCCACTATTTACCGCGAGGCAGAAGTGACAAAATTTGTGACTTAATGACAAAGGCGGGCACTTTAAAGCGAAGGGAGTACCCGTGTATAAATGCGCCATATCAGTTAGTTGGCTGATTTAAAAAGTAATATAAGATTTTAGTGAATGTGGCATGGCAGATGCAAGACCTAAGTTAAGCTGCTTCTTAATCGGAGTAATACTGAGGAAATTTTGGAGATAAACTTATGAAAAAAGTTCAACAGGGTTTTACACTTATCGAACTGATGATCGTTATTGCGATCATTGGAATCTTGGCGGCTGTAGCGATTCCCGCCTATCAAGACTATACAATACGGGCGAAAGTTGCAGAGCCTGTAAATGCTGCAGCAGCAGCTAAAGCTTCTATTTATGAGGCCTTCGCATCGGCCGGCGAAATGCCAGCGCTAGCTGATGATTTGGTAACAGATATTGATGTTAATTTGACGGCGTTGCCAACCGTATCAGCAGTCACTATCACTCGCCCTAGTGACGACGAGCTACAAATAGTTATGACTACAGAAGACCTCGGCGGAACGGCTGACGGTGTTGCAGCAAACAGCGCTATAGGTTTTAAGTATACGGGCGGAAATACTGGTCTGGTAACGACTTGCGGAACCGGTTCGGGCACAACTCTGGAACAGAAATATCTTCCGCAGAGCTGCCGCAACGCAAGTTAATAAGTTAATTAGGGTGCCGACAAGTTTTAAGTATCAACGATGTCGGATAGTTTAGAAGTAGTGATAGTTCAAAGATCCGAATTCGTGAGAGTTCGGATCTTTTTATTAGGGGCTTCAAAAATCGCCCTGATGACAACAATTTTTACAATTTATAGAATGATCGTTAATCAACTAAATATAAGGTTAAATTTTTCTTAAAATCGGAGCTGCTGAGAAATATTAGGATATAAAGCGATGGGTAAACTCTGTAATCCTGTCTTTTTTGTGACAATTTTCACTATCTTTTTAAGTATTTTTTTCGCTAATTTTTTATTTATGCCACTGGGGGATTATACGACCCAGCGCATTATGCTTACGCATGGCCTGAGCATTTTTGTGGTTTTCTCGCTGGCTTTTCTTGCTTGGCGACATGGCTGTAAGCTGTTCATGGGACTATGGCCAGCCTTTATGATTTCGGTTATTTTTTCTTTGTCAGCAATAGTATTTAATAAGAATGCTTTCGGCGTGACTGAAACTGGAATGTATGCTGCATTTTTCGTCGGCTTTGTGCTGTTGGGTTTTTTATCAAAAAGTCTCAATAAAACCCATGATTGGGTATTATTATTTAGTTATTTGGCCGCGCTCATGACCGCATTTTATGGCGCAGTATCGGTGATGATTTACTTATTCTTACTTTCGGATGGAGTAGCAGTCTTTTCTGATCATCTCCCGTGGGGTTTTGTCAATATTCGCTATTGGAGCCATATTGCGACATGGTTATTGCCGATCTTGCCTCTGGCTGCGCTTGTTGGGCCGTTAAAAGATAAACACCTTTGGCGATTCCTAGTGGCATTCGGCTCCTCGCTTATGTGGTGGATAGTCTTTCTTTCTGCAGCTCGTGGAAGCATATTAGGTATTACGTTCGGTGTAATGCTGGCCGCAGTTTTAATCGGACGCTCCGCGACACCTTGGCTTTTCATGTTCTTGCGCTATCTGGTGTTGGGCCTATTAATATGGGTTTTACTGTCGGTAGTTATCCCCTCGTTTATTGCTGACGACATGGTGTTGCGCTCGATAAAAACTACCACCTCTGGTCGCATGCCGCTATTTACCGAAGCATGGTATATGAGCCTCGAAAATTTTCCCTTCGGTATGGGCCCGCAATCCTGGTTGACCCATGAAATATTGAGCAAAGAGTACCTGCGCTCGCCTAAATTTGGGCACCCTCACAATATGTATTTAATGTGGGCTGCGGAGTACGGATGGCTATTGATAGGAGCACTTTTGGTGTTTGCCGTTCAATCCATGCGTTTATTTTGGCGCCAAAGGTCTGAGGTGCGAGCCGCTAACAGTAGCGAGCCTGCATTGCTTCTTGCCGCTTTTACCGCGTCAGTATGCGCCGCCTTGTTCCACGCCGGCGTTTCTGCTGTTTTTATAGCGCCTGGCTCTATGTTAATTGGATTTTTTGTGCTCGGTCTTTTCTGGGCGCTGATTGCTCCTGTAGTAGTCGTGTTTAAACAGGCGCAGCCAAAGAGGCGGCTTGTTTTTGTCGGCCTGTTGGTGGTGATTGTTGGGACATTATGTACATATTGGTTAGATGACGTGTGGGGTTACCATACAGCTATGAGAGATGATCTGGATTTCTATCAGAAGAACGTTCCTATTGAAACGTTTCCGCGTTTCTGGTCTCACGGTAATTTTCCCCGCCATCCAGATCAAATGCCTTGAATTGTTCTGGTAAAGACAAGCAAGGACAGGCACAGCATAGCCTGACCTGATTGCTCAAAGGCCCGAAGGTTTCGCCCCAGGTCTTTGCTTTTTCTGGTGCTTGCATTCCCGCGTTATGGTGTGCCCCGGCGTTTTGCTGCGCCAAAATTCCTCAGAATCTCGGTGTTCAGGTACAAATCATTCTCTGAATTAGCCATTACATCTCATGGACAGGCACAGCTTAGCATGACCCGATTCCCCGAAGGCCCGGTGGTTTCGACCCCCCGGGTCTTTGCTTTTTCTGATGCGTGTGTCCGCGGTTATGGCAAGAAACCCCCTCGGGTTCTTCGGTGCGTCGGGCCGTTTTGATCATTGGCAGGTACCCACAATTTTGAGAAGGGTCCTTTCGAGGCTTGCCTGCTTGCTGGAGTCAGTTAGTAATAGTTCACAAGTGTCTTTCGTGAGCTCGCAGGCGAAGTGGCTGAAGAAAGTCAGGTCGCGGTAATGCTTGCCTTGTGAATGCACTATGATAAATTGAATGCAGTCAGGGCGCAGCCGCGCTCACGCATGCAACAGGAGGTAATGGGCTATGGGCATGATGACAATCAGGGGCATCCCTGACGAAGTGCACAACGCACTGAAAGCAAGAGCCAAGCGGCACAATCGCAGCGCCGAGGCCGAGGTGCGCGCCATTCTGGAAGAGGTCGCTCTGCCAGAGAAACGTCTTCACATGGGTGACGTCCTCGCGGCCTTAGGCCGCGAGGTTGGATTGACCAATGAAGACGTTGCGGTCTTGGAGCAGGCACGCGACAGGATACCGGCCGAGCCGATGAGGTTTGAATGATCGTTTTAGATACCAATGTGGTTTCCGAGGCGATGAAACCCGAACCTGATCCGGCCGTTAGAGCCTGGCTCAATGAGCAGTCTGCTGACACGCTGTACCTGTCCAGTGTGTCGCTGGCAGAGTTGTTATTTGGCATTGCGGCGCTACCTAACGGGAAGCGCAAAGACATGCTGAGCGAGGTCTTGGGCGGTCTTGTGGAGCTGTTCAGAGGGCGGATATTGTCCTTTGACGCTGATGCCGCTCGCAAATATGCCGAGCTGGCCGTTACGGCGAGAACCGCCGGGCGCGGTTTCCCTGTGCCGGATGGCTACATTGCAGCCACTGCTGCATCACACGGCTACCAGGTTGCATCTCGCGATATGGCTCCATTTGAAGCGGCCAACGTTAACGTAATTAATCCTTGGGAAGACTAAACAACAAGGATCTTACGGACAGGCACAGCATAGCCTGATGCTGGTGTGGTCTGACTGCTCTGGAGTCTCTGCCATCGCTGCACGAACCGGATTGATATCCACATAGGCCATGCAGGAGAGCAGGGCTTCTTCGGTATCCAGTGGCTGGGACTTGAATCGACTTTCCCAGAAATGTCCGGTGCACTGGTCTTCCCGGTTTGCTTGCCGCGCAATCGGTTCATTCAGACACTTCATAAACCAGCTCAAGTCCCCGAGCCGAGCGCGAAAGCTGTCCACATATTCGTCCACCCGCCGCAATTCTGCCGGGCTGAGTTTCATCACCAGATGATAATGGTTCGACATAACCGCATAAGCCGCTACATCCACCGAAAACACAGAGGCCAGCAGGCGAATCCGCTCCTCAATCCAGCCGCGCCGATGTTCGTAACAGCGTCCGGTAGCGCGATCTTTGCCGCACAGGAATGTTCGTCGTACGCAGCGTGAAATGACATGGTAGAAGGGGGTGTCGGCAAGGCCACAGATCAGCCATGATCAGAATTTCAACAACTTGATTCTGTATTACTCCCACTCAGGCTCTTTAGTCATCAAGAGGGCGCAGGAGCTCTTCGTCAGTGATGGACTAACATAGTGACGCAGGCGGATGCTGCATTCTTGGAATGGGAGCTTCTGTGGGCCACTGAAGACTATTTCGCTGCCAAAGCCAAGGCCGAAGGTGTTGACCTCAATGTGCTGGTCAATGATCTGCTAAAAAAAGATATTGATTTGATTGAGGGAGTTGAATGAACAGCTTCTAGGCAAATCATGGACAATCACCGAGGGTGACCACGAGAAGTTCAAGCACACTAACGCGCTTTTTACTGAAATAGCTGTTAATGTCAGCTATAATGACTCAAAAGCCGTCAAAATAGGTGGCACATGACGTTGAAAGTTTATCAGCAAGGAGAAGGCAAGCTTGAGGCTCCGAGAAGCTTTGCACCTGGAACCCGTGGTTGTAGCACT
>Ga0307937_1001874_pt1 | contig 10046 bp, 12 predicted proteins | sample OrgLakmetagenom3_FD_201814 | JGI IMG/M metagenome (GOLD analysis project Ga0307937, IMG submission 201814) | Saline water microbial communities from Organic Lake, Antarctica - #3 | ecosystem: Environmental > Aquatic > Non-marine Saline and Alkaline > Saline | place: Antarctica: Organic Lake...
GATTCTGCCATTTTCAAGGGCTCAGTGATTGATTTTCTATGCAGTCTGCACCGCTATCCATAGTTGTCTTCTTGTTCACAAACCACTACATACTGTTGTACTCTTTGCGTATTCGCCCATATATGGGATTTTCGGCAGCGTGAGCAACAAGCAGCATTCGCCGAAAAAGCCCCGTCACAGGCGGGCAAGAAGCTTTTCCGGGGCCCCGGCACAAGCCGGGGCGCCAAACACCAGATGTAGTGGTAACTTCAAACGGGGCATGGCCCACCGACCGAACAGGCGGGCCATTCAGAACAGAACGATCGCAATAATTGAAACAGAGGGTGGCAATGAACGCTAAAGCACAGGCCGTGGTAACAACAATTCCAATGCAGGACGCTTCGCTGGACATATGGAACAGCAAGTACCAACTGAAAACCAAAACCGGCGAAGCCGTCGACAAGGACATAGAAGCAACCTACGAACGGGTTGCCACCGCTCTTTCCCAGGTCGAAAACAAGGCCGACCGCGCCAGGTATAAGAAGGAATTCATCTGGGCCCTGCGCCATGGCGCCATTCCCGCCGGCCGTATTACTTCCAACGCCGGTGCCGAGGCCCACAAGCCAGCAACGTCTACGATTAACTGCACCGTGTCCGGTTCCGTTCAGGACTCCATGAACGACATCCTGGAGAAAAACCACGAAGCCGGTCTGACCCTCAAAGCGGGCTGCGGCATCGGGTATGAATTTTCTACCCTGCGCCCGAAAGGCGCCTACGTTGCAGGCGCCGGTGCTACCACATCCGGCCCGCTGTCCTTCATGGATATCTTCGACCGCATGTGTTTCACCGTGTCGTCTGCCGGTGGCCGCCGTGGTGCCCAGATGGCCACCTTTGACGTACACCACCCGGACGTGATCGACTTCATTCAGGCCAAGCGTGAAGACGGCCGCCTGCGCCAGTTCAACCTGTCGCTGCTGATCACCGAAGACTTCATCGAAGCCGTGCGCAACGGCGACGACTGGCATCTGTCTTTCCCGGTGACTGAAAAAGAAGCGGCCGATGAAGGCATGGACCTGTCCGACAGCAGCCAGTTCGTGTATCGCGACTTCCCGGTACTGAAGAACTACGTGGTCAATGAAGAAGGCAAGGTAGCGTGCCGCATTTACCGCACCCTGAAAGCCCAGTTCATCTGGGACACCATCATGACCAGCACCTACGACTACGCCGAGCCGGGTTTCATCCTGATCGACAAGGTCAACCAGATGAACAACAACTGGTTCTGCGAAGACATCCGCGCCACCAACCCTTGCGGTGAGCAGCCCCTGCCCCCGTATGGCAGCTGCCTGCTGGGCTCGGTGAACCTGACCATGTTCGTGGACTTTCCGTTCACTGAAAAAGCCAGCTTCAACTATGAAAAGTACCGTAAAGTCGTCGGTATCTTCACCCGCATGCTGGACAACGTGGTTGAGATCAACGGCCTGCCGCTTGAAGAGCAACGCCATGAAATCACCTACAAGCGCCGCCACGGCATGGGCATTCTGGGCCTGGGTTCCACACTTGCCATGCTGCGCATGCCTTACGGTTCCGAAGAGTCCGTAAAGTTCACTGAAGACTCCGTGCGTGAAATGGCCGTAGAAGGCTGGCGCCAGTCTCTGGCCCTGGCCGAAGAAAAAGGCCCGGCCCCGATCATGAACGACGATTTTGAAGTCACCCCCAAGTTGCTGGCCAAATGCCCGCAGCTGTCTGAAGACGGCTACAAGCTGGGTGACAAACTGAAAGGCAAGGTATTGCACGCCACATACAGCAAGTACATGCAGCGCATTGCCGGCGTAGAGCCGGAGCTGGTCAAACAGCTGGCCGAGAAAGGTGGACGCTTCACCCACCACACGTCCATCGCGCCGACCGGCACCATCAGCCTGTCGCTGGCCAACAACGCCAGTAACGGCATCGAGCCAAGCTTCTCGCACCACTACGCGCGCAACATCATTCGCGAAGGGCGCAAGACGAAAGAAAAGGTCGACGTATTTTCCTTCGAGTTGCTGGCATACCGCCACATGGTTAACCCCGGCGCCATGCCCTTCTCCGACGAAGAAGACAAGCGCCTGCCGGCCTTCTTCTCCACGTCTGAAGACGTAACACCGGCACAGCACGTGGATATCCAGGCCGCAGCGCAGATCTGGGTGGATTCGTCCATTTCCAAGACAGCCAACGTTCCCCAGGATTTTGCGTACAAAGATTTCAAAGATATTTACATGTATGCGTACGACAAGGGCCTGAAAGGCTGCACCACCTTCCGCTTTAACCCGGAAGCCTTCCAGGGCGTGTTGGTACAGCAGAAAGACCTTGAAAACACCCTGTACGAATTCACCCTGGACGACGGCAGCAAAGTGACCCTCAAGGGCAGCGAAGAAGTGGAGTACGACGGCGAACTGCATTCCGCCGCCAACCTCTTCGACGCTCTGAAAGAAGGCACTTACGGTAAGTATTGATCAGCGATAACCGACACAGGACAAGACATCATGACCGTTAAAATCAGCAATAAAATCGTCGGCTACCGCGTCAAAAAAGCCGATACAGAAGCAACGCAGGAACAGGCACCGGCCCCGAAAGAGCTGCAGCCAATCCGGATGAACGAATACATCGAACGGCCGGACTTCCTGCTGGGTACCACCTATAAGATCAAACCACCGATCGCCGAGCACGCGATGTACATCACCATCAACGACATCCTGCTCAACGAAGCTACCGACCATGAAAGCCGGCAGCCGTACGAAGTGTTCATCAACTCCAAATCGATGGAACACTTCCAGTGGGTTATCGCCCTCACCCGCGTTATCTCTGCGGTATTCCGCAAAGGTGGCGACGTAACCTTCCTGGTGGAAGAGCTGCGCAGTGTGTACGACCCCAACGGCGGCTACTTCAAGAAAGGCGGCGTATTCATGCCGTCCCTGGTGGCTGAAATTGGCGCCGTCATCGAAAAGCACCTGAAGGCCATCGGCCTGATGGAAAGCGAGGAAATGAGCGAAACCACCAAACGCATCCTCGCCGAAAAACGCGCCGAATTCGAAGCCAGCCACACCGCGGCAACGAACGACGACAAAGCCGGCGACTTCCCGCCCAACGCCACCATGTGCGGCAAGTGCAGCACCAAGGCGGTGATCGTGATGGACGGGTGTGCGACTTGTCTTTCTTGTGGGGATAGTAAGTGCGGTTGAAGTGATCTACAAATGACGTAGAGAACAGGCCCGGAGTGCAGACTTCGGGCCTTTTTTGTTCCAGGGGATGTAATCGTTTGACCGCGTCATGACTGGAAGAATCGCGACGGTTTCATGATTACGCAATCATGGTGCGGAACATAACGATCACGCTTTGTAAGCGTCTGTTTTTATGACTAGTTTGAATGGGTGGTGCCGAAAAAAATGGAATCATGAAGTGTGATAATGGTGCTGTCGCATTCCGGCTGTGGAATTGGCTTCAGTCAAATTGCTGTTAGCACAATAAGAAGGAATCCTGATGCTCATTAAAGCCTACGGAATGTTTTGGAACCCTGAGATTATGGATTGGGGGTCGCCTGGTGCTGGTAAAGGTGGGAAATTGATCGGGACAGTAAAATTTGAAGATGGCACGAAGAAAGAAATTGATTTCTGGAAAGCTAAGGGCATTTATGTCCTGCACAATGATTTCAACTCAATATATGTTGGCAAAGCGTTTGGTACAAGTATCGGGAAACGGTTGAGAGACCACTTAACAGACCGTTTGGCCGGTCGATGGGATATGTTCTCTTGGTATAGCGTGTCCGCTCCCAAAAAAATTGACGGAGGTGTAACTATTCCAGGTAAGAGACAAATCACCCCGGAAACTTACATCGATACTTTCGAAGCCTTGGCTATCCTGATTTCAGATCCTCCTCTGAATAGGAAGCGGGAGTCGCTAAAGGGAGCCTTCGAAGTTACTCAAAAAGAACACCCTCATCAAAGGACGCTCCGGTCATACTTGGAGGAGATTCTCTCGGCGATCAAGCATGACGATGGTAAGGGTGACGATTCGTAGAGCAAGTGCTAACAAATCGGTCAACCGGACGCCAGAAGCGTGCCGCTTTTGGTTTCCTCCGCTGTCGCTCCGGCGCCGGTTACCTCAGCGTTACAAATCAAGAGATTTCAGGAGCATTGAATGGCAAACCTTCTAGATTGGAATACTTTAGATCACAAGGTGAAGGCATATATTGATGCGGAAAGTGGAATTGATAGCGAACAAAAAGCCTTTCCAATTCTGATGGTTGCAGCATTGTTAGATGTCTCAGACGAAGAGGCGGAGGACTCGATCACAGATGGTTCTAAGGATCGGGGAGTCGATGCAATTTACGTTGATGATCGGGATGGTGCCAATTCAATACATGTGTTTCAGTTTAAATACGTTTCAACTTTTGAAAATACTAAAAAGAATTTCCCTAGCGGGGAAATAGATAAATTGGTCTCGTTCTTCGAGGACCTCCTTGATATGAATAAATCCATGGAGGATACTTGCAACCCTATTCTTTGGAACAAGGTGCAAGAGGTATGGACTGCACTAGATAAGCCAAGTCCATCGATTGAAGTTCATTTCTGCGGAAACCTACTTCCGATGGAGTCCGGCGAAAGGTCAAGGGCGGATTCTGCCCTTGGAAAATTTAAGTATTTCAATGTTCACCACCATAGCCTAGACACTATTGTAAACCTCTTTATTGATAAGAAATCTGCGCAAATAAATAATAAAATACAAGTAGTAGATAAAGACTACTTTGATAGAACGGATGGAAGTATTAGGGGTCTTATATGTACAGTCGAGGCGTCTGAGATAGTACGACTAATCAAGAGTCCAGAGGATCCCGAAAGTGTCCTAAAAGAAATATTTAACGATAATGTTCGAGTTTACTTGAGCAGAACAAATAAAATAAATCGAAAAATAATAGAAGCTGCAACATCCGAAGACGGCCCATTATTCTGGTACTTAAATAATGGCATCACTATGACTTGCGACTCTTTTTCTTATCCAAAAGGAAAACGTGCACCTATAGTTGAACTGAATAATATTCAGATCGTTAATGGTGGTCAAACATCGAACGCGTTGTTTGAGGCAAATAAAATTGCGCCCGAAAAACTTGATGACGTTCTAATTCTGGTCCGCATAATCGAAACAAAATCCCAACCGGTTAGTCTGGCGATCGCCGAATCAACAAATAGCCAGACGCCAATAAAAAGTCGGGATCTAAGGTCGAATGATGAGATCCAGAAGAAGCTTGAGGAAGCATTTGAGGGAATGGGGCTCTTCTACGAAAGGAAATTGAAACAATATAGCGACAAGCCAAAAGGGACCAGAGTTGACGCGTTATCCTCTGGCCAGGCGCATCTAGCTTACAGCCTTGAACTTCCGGAGGTTGCCAAGAAAGATCGTGGGAGAGTATTCGCCGACTTATATGATCAAGTTTTCACTGAAGAATTAACTGTTGATGAGCTTCTGGGCGCTCTTAAGATACTGAATATCATCGAGGCTGAAAAGCGCAAGGTTCAGGCAGCTATAAAAAAACAGGAAGACTTTGATCGTAGATTTATATTTCTAATTGATGGTGCTTACCATGCGCTTTTTGCTGTGGGGCAGGTATGCGATGCTAGAAATATTGGTCGGTTAGACTTCGAGAATGCGAAACCTGTAATTCCAAAGGCAATGGAATATATCGCTCAAATGGTTGCTGCTGCACAGGAGGAAGATGAATCTTTCTCCTTCAACCGCTACTTCAAAGATGCAAAAACGAAAACTAAAATTGCATCGTATGTTCAAACTGCAGAGTCGTCTGATTTGTAACAAACGCGTCAACGGGACCGGTTTTCCGCTAGCGCTCCAAACCGGCCCATTACGCTGGCGTTAATTAACAAATTTGTCTGAGAACTTTAGATGAAACACCTTTTGGAAAAGCATAAATTTATTCTCTCTGAAGCCGCCGTCATCGAAAGGCTCCGCCGTAACGACAAAATAGATTTAGACGAAAATTTGATCCACAGTAAGGAAGGCAGAGCAGCGTCGCGTGACCTGTATCAGGAGTATTTGGGCATCGTTGCGGCTACTGATCTACCGATACTTCTATGCACTCCTACTTGGCGGGCAAACAGGGAAAGAGTGGAAGCCTCAAGTTGCTGTGTATCCGTTTTTGTTGATGGGACAGTAGTATGAGTGGAGCATCCGAAACAGCGCCGGGCCTTGCCACCGGGGATAAGGTCATCCTGTTTGATGGAGTGTGCCGGCTTTACGACCGGATCGCGTTGAATCGTTACAAGCTGTTCGGGCGCTACGACGCTTGTGTGATTCCAGATAAGGATCATGACTCAAGGTTCCTGGGTGGGTAATATAGGGAATAACGGGGTGTCGCTAAGGCCCTTTTGCCTGGCTTCTATGAATGTAGTGAAGAGATAAAGAATGATTGACCGCAAATATCACAGAATCGTATTTTCGTTTTTCATGTCCCTGCTGATGTCCGGCATCATGTCGCTGGTAATCAGTGTGTTTAACGTTGGTTGGGTCAGCGATATCGTTTCCATCTGGCTGAATGCCTGGCTTTTCGCGTTTGTTGTCGCTTTCCCAACCATCATTATGGTGTCGCCGGTGGTTCACAAGCTGGTTAGCCTCGCTTTAAAAGAAGAGGCTTGAACAGCAACTGCGCGCTGCAATCAGCCCCAGAAATTCCACCAGGACTTGGCATTTTCACGTTTTTTCTCAATGCCTTTCTCACTGCCCTTATTGCCCGGGTCAGCTTTACCCTGACCGCCCTTCTCTTTCATTTCAGCGCGGTCTTCAGCGTTTTCCATCTCTTGTTCAGAAGTTTTCCGCTCCTGCTTTGCCTGCTTTTTGGCGTCTTTACTGCGGGCTTCACCCTTCTGCTTTCCCTGCTCTGCCATTGAGGCGCCGGTGTTGGCCGCATCACCAGCTTGCGCGGAGGAATTACTCTGGGCCAACGCAGGCGTGGCGCTCAGGGCAAGGGCAATAAAAAAGCCAAAGGCGCCAGCTTGAATCCGTTTTGTACGACTCATAGCAAATCTCCTGATTTTAAAAATATAAAAAGGAAGGACAAACAAGATTGGTTCATCAAGATACCATTTTTCAAAAGCGGTAGGGTTGGCAAGTGGCGCCAGCTTATAGCGCAGGACAACCTACGCTATAAGCCGGCGCTGCCATGGCAGCGCTGAGGTCTATCAGAGCTGCGATTTAAAGTAATTGTATGAATTCTTAAGGGCAGTGGTGACCTTTTCGGCCTCGTCCTTCACTGACTCCCACTTGCTTTCGGAAGCAGCTTCGACTTCACCAAGCTTTTCTTTTGCCTGTTTGACTTCGCCACGCAGTTTATCCACCTGCTCCTCGTACTTCTTTTCCGCCGAGTCGCTGGCGTTCTTGGCTTTTACCTCTAGATCGTCGATGCCCTGGTTCATTTCATCGATCTGATGCTTCATTTTTGCAACGTACTCATCTCGCTTGGACATAGTGCATCTCCTTTCGGGATTAACAAAAAATAGCGTTCGTGGGTTAAAAAACCTCTTCTTGTATATATACGTGGGGCTTTGCCTCGATATTTCAATGCCCCGCATCGAGCCAGAAGTCTAGAGAACCGGCACAGATTTTATGAGAACTTTTTGAGCCCTGGCCCAGTGCTGATACCGTTTAACGATTTCAGTCATCCAGACCCCTGGCGGTGCGTTTAGGGCAGAATGACCAGATGATTGGGCAGTTCGTTACGTTCATGCGTCGCCGGTACGTGCTCTTTTAGCAGTGTCCCGCAGGCTGCAATGCAATCAAGAAATCCCTGTCGGGTCTGGCCCTTGCGCACGCTGGCGGTGAAATTCGCCACGATGTCTTCCCAGACTGCGTTGTCCAGGACATCGGCAATGCCCTGATCCACCAGAATTTCCACGTAGCGTTCCGCTTCAGAGACGAAAATCAGCATGCCGGTGGCGCCTTTCGTGTGGTGCAGGTTCTGCTCCAGAAATTGCCGCCGCGCCAGGTTGGAGGCCCGCCAATACCGCACCTGGCGGGGAATCAGACGGATGTTGATGCCAGGCACACGAAACAACAAGCTAAGCAGAATGAAGGCGCCCCACTGCACCAGAAGCAGTATGTCGGCTCCGAACCAGTTGCCAAAGTAGTTGCTGATGCCGGGCAAAAGCAACGCCAGGATGCCGGCCCAGACCAGGGGAATATAACTGTAGTTGTCGGATTGTGCCGCCAGCACCGTTACCAGTTCGGCATCGGTTTCCCGCTCTACCTGGTTGATGGCGGCAGAAACGTCTTGCTGATCATTTTTGCTGAGTAGTGTCATGATTCTGTGATTCTCATTGTCAGGTGTTGGGGGTCAACGGATGCGGGTGCCGGGGCAAAATTACCAGCCACCAGACGCACCGCCGCCGCCGAAGCCGCCGCCTCCGCCGCCAAAACCGCCTCCGCCGAAGCCACCGCCACCACGGCCGCCCATCATGCCGCCGAGCAAGGCCGCGCCGACCAGAGCTGCGCCACCGCGCCCGCCACGGCCACCGCGGCTGCCAATAAAGAACACCACCGACATCATAAGGATGAAGAACAGCGCGACCATTCCAGCGTCGGGTTTTTGCTGCACTGGCCGGGACCGCTGTTTCTGCGGAGTGGCTAGGGGTTCGCCGCCGAGGACCTGGATCATTGCGGCGGCACCGCTGACGATGCCCGCCTCAAAATCGTTCTGGCGGAAAGCCGGTGTTATGACCTGACTGATAATAACCGACGATTGGGCGTCTGTTAGCTTGCCTTCGAGACCGTAGCCTACTTCGATGCGGATTTGGCGTTCGTCCTTCGCCACGATCAACAAAGCGCCGTTGTCCTCGCTCTCCTGGCCGATTCCCCAGTGCCTGCCCAACTGATAACCGAAATCCTCAATCGGGAAACCCTGAAGGTTCGGCAGGGTAACGACCACGACCTGTTCGGTGCTGGCCTGCTCGTGCGCCTGCAGCATCTGGGTCAGACCGGTTTCAGCTTGCGGGGAGAGCATATTCGCCTGGTCCACTACCCTGCCCGTCAGTTCCGGGAAATCCGGCGTTGACTGGGCCATAGCGATGGCAGGAAGCAATAGTAAAAGCGCTAGTAGCTGTTTTTTCAGTGCCTGAACCGTCATCAGAACTCCACCGCAGGTGCTTCGTCTGCGTTTTCTGTGGTGGCTTCAAAGTTGTTGCGGGGCTCCAAATCGCTGTACAGAATGCTGTACCAGATTTTGCCCGGGAAGGTGCGAAGCTCGGTGTTGTAGGTTTCTACCGACTGGATGAAATCACGACGGGCAACGGCGATTCGGTTCTCTGTGCCTTCAAGTTGCGACTGCAGGGCCAGGAAGTTCTGGTTCGACTTCAGGTCCGGATAACGTTCGGACACCGCCATCAGGCGGCTCAGGGCACTGCTTAACTCGCCCTGGGCCTGCTGGAACTGCTGCAGCTTTTCGGGGTTGTTGAGGATGCTTTCATCGACCTGAATAGACGTCGCTTTAGAGCGCGCTTCAATGACCGCGGTCAGAGTTTCCTGCTCCTGGGCGGCAAAGCCCTTGACGGTTTCCACCAGGTTCGGAATCAGGTCCGCGCGGCGCTGGTACTGGTTTTCTACCTGGGACCAGGCGGCCTTGACGCGCTCATCGTAGGTGGGAATATTGTTAATGCCGCAGCCGCTGAGTAACAGAACCAGTGCCATTATTGACGTCAACTGCCAGAAAGTCTGCGGTTGAGAGGGTCTACGAAGGATGTCCATGGTGCTTTGTCCTTGAGGTCGATACGTAATAAAGCGGCGATGGCCGAATAAAATGAAGCCAATCAACTCAATTAGTTGGGGACAAAGCTATTGTTTTCAAGCCAGTGATTCACTGGCAATCATCCCCGGCAACCGGGGTCGTGGTCGGGAATCTACCATGGCTTGTGGATTCAATGAGTCGTTGCAACACACCGTTCAAATCTATCAGCAGGCGTTTCGTAACCCAAGGTCTTCCTTGGCCGCTCATTTAGTTTTCGAGCAACTTCATCAAGCTCTTGTTGGGAATGGTT
>Ga0307937_1001881_pt1 | contig 10014 bp, 9 predicted proteins | sample OrgLakmetagenom3_FD_201814 | JGI IMG/M metagenome (GOLD analysis project Ga0307937, IMG submission 201814) | Saline water microbial communities from Organic Lake, Antarctica - #3 | ecosystem: Environmental > Aquatic > Non-marine Saline and Alkaline > Saline | place: Antarctica: Organic Lake...
ATACAATATCTAAAATTATCTTTAATATGAAATTAATTTTGTACTAAAATTGTGTTTTAATATTTAAAAAATCATTAATTTGAGGGAAATTTATAAAATGAACTTAATCAAACTTTTACTTTTCAGTTTAAGCTTTTTCTATTTTAGTTTTAATTTCGCTCAAACAGCAGAGGGTGAAATTATTATTTCTGAAGAAAGCATTCAAAGCTTAGCCAATAAGCTTTACGCACTTAAAGTGAAAAGAAATTCCATTAAAAACACTTCTACTAATACCACACCTAATACAATTGACATCAAGTATTTAAATGAATTAATTGAAAGTGACACATTATATATTGAAACATTACAAAAGAGAATTCAAGATAATATGATTGTCGATGTTTATGAAGAAGAAAGAACTCTTAAATCTGATTCTCTAATTGAAATTACTGAAAAGGTAGATTCCAAAAAAGTAAATGATCAAAACAATCAAGTAAGTGACGAAGAAAGCAATCAAGATTTACAAAAAGTCTTAGAGAAACTTGTTTCAATTGAAAATCAACTTATAGAATTTAAGCGAAATAACAGGGACACTATAGTTGAATTTAAACAAAGTAAAACAGATACAGTTTTAGAAAAACAAACAGAAACTGTAGAAAGAATCATTGAAAAAGAACCGCAAATCCAAGAATTAAATAATGCTGAACTTATCGCTTTACAGATAGCTCAAAATCAAAGATTGAAAAAAGCCAATACCAAAATAGATAGCTTGTTGAGCATAATGTATTCGACTAAGCCAGACACTTTAAATTTTCAAGAAACCAAAACTGTTTTTGCAAAAAGTGACACCCTTACTAACCAAGAATTGGTATCCCTTAAAAATCAAATTTATCTTTTGCATGCTAAACTCGACCGTGTGTTAGATGAAAAAATTGAAACAAAAACCAATCAAATAATTGAGAGAGCTTCAAAATCAACAGACACAATTTATGTAAAAGAAACCAAAGAGGTAAATCCTAATGAAGATGCTTACGAAGCTCGAAAACTTAAATTTGGAGATTACTTTGAGCAAATTTATTTTGCTAACAACAGCAGCCAAGTAGCTTCTACTTTCAATCCATTGATATCGAACTTGGTCACTCAACTTAAAAATGAACCTAAAATTGATGTTTCAATTGCTGGATACGCAAGTAAGACGGGTAATGCAGACTACAATCAAAAAATCTCGATGCAACGAGCTTTAGCTTTAAAAACAAAATTGATAGCAGAAGGGATTTCACCTAAACGCATTATCACCGATTTCCAAGGAATAGATTATAATGCAGCAAGTTTAGAAGAAGCAAGAAGACTGGATATTGAGTTTATTATTCGAAAATAGACTACAACATAATGCTGGCTTTCATTTTTTCTACAATTTCGAAAGCAGCTGGACAAATGGCTACGTTCTTTAAGGTTAAATGTGAGATTTGTTGAAACTTTTTTCGGTCTGTATGCGGGAATTCTGCACAAGCTTTAGGTCTTACTTCATAAATTAAGCAGCTATTGTCTTCAGCCAAAAAAGTGCAAGGGACACTTTGCAAAACCAAATCCTTTTCCTCATCTGTTTGCAGGTATTTATCTTCGAAATCTTTTGGTTTCATTTTCAAAAACTTAGCTATCCTATCTACATCTTTAGTTGTAAATAATGGCCCAGTAGTTTTACAACAATTTGCACAATCTAGACAATGAATTTCACTAAATGCTTGGTCGTGCAAATCTTGCATAACCAAGTCTAAATTTTTAGGAGGTTTCTTTCGTAACTTTGCAAAGAATTTTTTGTTGGCTTTGTGCTCTTTACTAGCTTTTTCAGGTAAATTATTCAGTACATCTTGCATGGTGCAAAGATACAACATGACTTTAATTTTGAAAAATGAATCCTAAAAATGATGTATTTGGTCACGCCATTGCAGATTATCATGATAAGCCAAATTTAGCTAGCATAAAAGTACATTCACCTGAATTTGAAGATGATGAAATTCCCGTTTCCTACTTATTTAGAGACTTTTCTGAAATGCCAATTTTGGAGCAAAAAGCACTTCAACTTTGTAAAGGAAAAACGCTTGATATAGGATGTGGAGCAGGCTCGCATAGCTTGTATTTGCAACAACAAAAGATGAATGTAACCGCAATAGATACTTCAACTAAAGCCATTGAAACCTGTTTGAAAAGAGGAATTAACAATGCAAAAAAAGCAGACTTTTTTAAGCTTTCCCAACAAAAATATAACACCTTACTTTTATTGATGAATGGAATTGGTATTGTTGGCAAATTAGAACGCATTCATCAATTTTTTGATCAAATTAAATTGCTTTTGAAGCCAAATGGACAAGTACTTTTAGATTCTTCAGACTTAATTTATCTTTTTGAAGATGCTGAAGAAGACGTTAAAAACAGTCCTATTTATTATGGCGAGATGGAATATAAAACCAGTTATGCTTCCTACGAATCTGAAGCCTTTCATTGGCTTTATATCGATTTTGATTCCTTAGCTTTGTTGGCCGATTTACATGGGTTTACAACCGAAAAAATAATGGATGGGTCGCATTATGACTATTTAGCTCGTTTAACTTTTAATATTTCTAGTGATGAAGGAATTTAGCATTGAGTACGCCTTGAATGACCTGCAAAAAGTTGCACAAAGTTGCTGTGAATTCGCCCAATTTAAGAGCATGCTTTTTTATGGAGAAATGGGTGTTGGTAAAACTACACTCATCAAAGAAATTGTAAACATACTAGGAAGTACAGACGATGTAAGCAGTCCTACTTTTTCTATTGTAAATGAATATGAAGCCGATGGAAAATCTATTTTTCATTTTGATTTTTATAGAATCAATCACGAGGAAGAAGTTTATGATATAGGATTTGAAGACTATTTTCAAAACACAGCGGATTGGCAACTTATGGAATGGCCAGAATTAATTCCTAATCTACTTCCAGAGCAATACACTAAAATTGAAATCAGCTTACTTTCAAGTCAAAAAAGGAAATTAAAGCTAACAAATTGTCCATAAAATTTGGAATGATTAAAAAATCTCCTAAATTTAACATCGTTTAGAAAATAATACAATGAGCAAACCTACGACTCCTTTTAGCAAAAGTGAATTATTACCACAGGAAGAAACTTTAGAAGTAGAACGCATAAAAGGGGAGTTATTTATTGGGCTGCCCAAGGAAACTGCCTACCAAGAAAAACGGGTTTGCCTTACTCCAGATGCAGTGAGTGCACTAACCGCAAATGGTCATCGAGTACTTATTGAAAGTGGTGCCGGTAAACATGCTAATTTTACAGATCGAGAATTTAGTGAAGCAGGAGCCGAAATTACAAAAGAAACTGCCAAAGTGTTTTCTTGTCCTATGATTTTAAAAGTATCTCCACCCACGGTAGACGAGTTGAACATGATTAATCCAAGGTCTGTATTAATTTCTACCTTACAGTTAAAAACTCGCTCTAAAAGCTACTTCCAGCGATTAGGTGAAAAACGAATAACCGCTTTGGCATTCGAGTTTATAAAAGATCCTTATGGGAGTTATCCAGCCGTAGAAGCCTTAAGCGAAATTGCAGGACAATCTGCTGTGCTAATCGCGGCAGAACTAATGGCAAATACTTCTAATGGAAATGGTTTAATGTTTGGAAACATCAGCGGCGTTCCACCTACAGAAGTAGTGATAATAGGTGCTGGAACTGTGGGTTATTTTGCAGCCAAATCTGCCATAGGTTTAGGAGCAAATGTAAAGGTGTTTGATAGCTCCATCACCAAACTAAGAAAAATACAAAAAGATCTACAAACTGGCATTTATACCTCTACCCTTCAACCTAAAAACCTAATAAAAGCCTTGAAACGTGCTGACGTATTAATTGGTGCTGTTCGTGGTAAAAATAGGTCGCCAATTATTATTACCGAAAATATGGTGGAAAAAATGAAACGAAATTCGGTAATCATAGATGTAAGTATAGACATGGGTGGTTGTGTTGAAACTTCAGAAATAACCACTCACGATGAGCCCACACAAACCAAGCACGGCGTAATTCATTATGGTGTTCCCAATATTCCGTCGCGTTATGCCAGGTCTTCTTCCATCTCTATAAGCAATATTTTTACCCCTTATTTACTGCACATTGGTGAAGAAGGTGGCTTAGAAAACACACTGCGTTTCGATTCTGGATTACGTAACGGATTGTACTGTTATCATGGCGTTACCAGCAACAAATCTGTTGCAGAGTGGTTTGATTTATCTTACAGAGATCCAAACTTATTGATATTTTAATCTAGATGCAATTCTAATCCTTTCTGAATAAGTATTTTTGTAAAAATTTAAAATGAAATTCATACACCGTTTCGCCTATTATTCATTTGGTTTAGTAATAGGAATTGTCTTTTTACTATTTTTCTTGTCGGGTAAAAAAACATCTTGCGACTATGGCTTGGATGCTAGAGTGAAAAAAAACATCCGAATTAAAAATCGAATTATCACTAATGAAGCCCAAACGCAATTTCAAAATTTACAAATTGACACCTCCAGTATTTCTTCACTCCTAAGCAATGGAGATGTGGATTTCAAAAAGAGCCAAACCAACTTAGATTCTTGTAAGGTATATTATATTGAAGGAAAATTTCAGGAACAAAATTTAGCTATGTTGTTTCAAAATTGTGATTCTACCGCTACCATTCAAAAAGTGAGCCTACTAGATTGATTTTTTTAGCCTTTTGCTGAAAATCAGTTTCCCTCACAATAAAATCAGTTCTTATAATCCACTGAAATTGAGAATAAAATATGCTTATGATTCTGTGATTTTAATTTTTAAAAAGGTATGCTCAAAAAGTAAAAACTAATCCTAAAAAATGAAGATTGAATATAAACGAGACAACTTCAGGATGTCTGTAAATATGAAATAGAAAAACGAAACTTTGAAGTTTACACACTTTACAGGATCGTGTAGTAAATAGCAAAGTTTCGTTTTAGGTACTTATTATTGAATTAAATTATTTTTTTGCTTTCGCATTCTCTTCTGATTTTGCCCCCATTCTATGAAAGGTGTACATAGGTGCAAATTTTAATTTTAATCCAGCAATTTTTAGGTTATCAGAACTTGTAAGTCCTTCGTTTTCAATTGTATTTTTTCTGGTGTCAATGGCTTCGTACAATAATTTAATTTCATCCCAATCTTCTCTTGAATAATTGTCTTTATTGATTTCAACAGTTTCAACAAAGTTTTGGTAAGCATTCAGTATGTTGTCTTTATTTAACCACTGGAATTTCGTGTCATCATTTGAATAGTTTTTTCCTAAAAGAGACATTCTAAGGTTGTTTTTTTGCATCAGGATGGCTTGACGTTCTTTGTCTGCTAACTCTACTTTAAATTCTTCATACTTCAAAGTTGCATCATCGATGTCACTTATTAGACTCTCATTTTCTTTAATTTCAGTTAAATTTTCTTTAGCAGTAAATTTACTACTATTATACCCATTCTCAATATTTATCCAATTTGAACTGGCTTCCGCTAGTTCTAAATTAGATATAGAATCAACATAACTTGTATATTCATCTATATTTTGTTTGGCTAATTCTCTTTTTTCGTCTATACATGATGTAAGTACGAAGCAGAACATGCATAATACGATTGTAAACTTTATTGTTTTCATGATTTTAATTTATAATTTGTTTGTTATTTTTTTCATTGTTAAATTCTTTCCCCACATATCACTCTTAATAGTATAGCTACAACTGCTATGACTAATAATATGTGTATTAATCCGCCAACATCATATACAAAAAAACCTAATAACCAACCGATTATAAGTATGACTGCAATCAAGTATTATAAACTTCTCTTTTTATTTGGTTATTAATTGTTATAATATCAAACTAACTTAGTAATGAGTTAATAAAAAGTACGCTTAAAAAGCTTTACTTTCTTCTACCTAAGAATATTTTTCTTTTGGAAGTTTTCTAACTAACTCATCTTTTTAAAGCACAGCAAAGGTGAATAATTAAATAACTAATTAATTATATAATAAAGAAGTAGGTTTACATATATAACAGATTCTCAAGATTGCTTTTCCTTTTATCGCCTATTCTTTTATAAAACGAAGGAGAATGTCCAGTTACTTTTTTAAATTGACTAGACAAATGTGCTATACTGCTATAATGCAGCTTACATGCTATTTCTGTGAAATTTAATTCATCGTAGAGTATGAGTTCTTTGGCTTTTTCTATTTTGTGATTGATGATAAAATGTTGAATAGTAATGCCTTTGACTTCAGAAAACAAATTGGATAAATAGGTGTAATCATAGTTCAATTTTTTACTGATGAAATCTGAATAGTTCGCTTTTGGTATTTCATCAGAATAGTGTATCATTTCAATAATTACATTTTTAATCTTATCTACGAGTATACTTTTTTGGTCATCCAATAATTCTAATCCAGACTCCGCCAAGTTTGACTTTAGCTTTTGTTTTAGTTCATTAGTGATGTTCTCTTTTATTTCAATCATACCAAGCTCTATGCTCATATAGTGCAAGTTTAGTTTTTCTAATTCTAATTTTACCATGAGCTTACACCTTAAACTTACCATATATTTAATGTAGAGTTTCACTTATTATAAGTTTAAAATGATTCTATTTATTTAAAGGTAAGCTATATAAGAGCATTAACTACAAAAAAGGAAAGAAATAAAAAGAAATCGTAAAAACAGTTCGATTATGAAAAGAATATTTGGAAAACAAAAAAGATGTAGATGCTGAAACTAAAAAATGACTTAAGCCAATCATTGAAAAAGCAAATAACAAGAAGCAACACTTTGCAATTAAAAACCTGACAAGATAAAAAACAAAACCCCAGTAAATACTGAGGTTTAAATTAAAAATTGTGGAGTCGGGGAGACTCGAACTCCCGTCCAAACAAGCAATTCAGCAGCCTTATACACGTTTAGTTTTTACTTATTTTTTCGTGTTCATGCTGGCCAAAAACAACCTACATCAACCTTATTCTCAATTAAGTTTCACCTGCGTATCAAGACCCTACGCAAACTATATTTACTTTATCGGTGCCTCTGGTGTAAATGCCGCAAATCAAGGCCTTTACGAGACATCATAGCTCCCAACCTAGTTGGGACTAAGCATATCCTACTGTAATTCGGATTATGCAGCCATGGCGTAGTTATTCTCGCCGTTTAAAAAAGTGTGAAATATGAGATTTACGAGCTATGTCCCAGCGCTCGACGTGCTTACCCCTCAATTGTCCTTGCTGTCAAAACCAAATCGACCCCAAATAAATAAAGAATAAAACTATTTCAATGAACAAGTAGTTGGGCGTTCGGGCGGGCTTTCCGCTGTATCTTTTTGTGCTTCTTAGAGAAGCACAAAAAGGATGCCGCTGCAATCCCTAACGCAAAATAGAATTTGAATTCAACATTTTTGTGAAATAGAAAAATTCAACTTCGATATCAGTTTGCGAAAGTAGAGAATTCTACTATATTTGAAACTAAAATCATCTTAAAATCTCAATATGAAATTTGGCATCATCAAAGAACGAAAAAATCCACCCGACCGTAGAGTCGTTTTTTCGCCACAAAAAATACAACACCTTCAAAAGCAGTTCCCTCAAGCCGAATTTTATGTAGAACCATCCGATATCAGAATTTTTTCAGACCAAGAATATACCGATGCGGGAATTTCTGTAACGAGCAATATGCAACAATGCGATGTGCTCTTAGGTGTAAAAGAAGTGCCAATGGATGCCTTAATTCCAAATAAAAAGTATTTTTTCTTTTCACATACCATCAAAAAACAAGATTATAATCGAGAGTTACTACAAACGATTATTAAAAAAAACATCGAGTTGTACGACCATGAGGTCATCACCAAATCCAATGGTGCTAGACTAATTGGATTCGGTAGATATGCAGGTTTAGTTGGTGCTTACAACGGTTTTAGATTACTAGGTTTGAAAGATAAATTATTTAATTTACCCAAAGTAGAACATTTGTCAGACCTAGACGAGGTGAAAGCAGAATTGGATAAAATAAAGCTTCCTACTATTAAAATTTGCCTAACGGGTTCAGGAAAAGTAGCTTACGGAGCTAAAGAAATTTTAGACCATTTACAAATTCAACATGTATCCATTGAAAAATACTTAACTCAGGAATTTTCACAACCCGTGTATGCGTTTATCGATGTGTTGGATTACAACAAACGCAAAGACGAAAAACCGGCAAACAAATCAGAATTTTTCAAAGACCCTTCACCTTACGAATCGAACTTTATGCGTTTTGCAAAAGTTACGGATTATTTTATAGCAGGCCATTTTTATGGCGATGGCGCTCCCTATTTATTCACCAAAGAAAATGCAAAACACCAAGATTTCAAAATCAATGTAGTAGCAGACATCAGTTGCGATATCGACGGCCCTGTAGCCACAACCATTCGGCCATCTACAATAGCCGAACCATTTTATGCCTACCATCCCGAAACCGAAAAAGAAGTTGAAATGGGTACATCCAATTCTGTTTCCGTAATGGCAGTAGATAATTTACCCTGCGAATTGCCCAAAGATGCCAGCGAAGGTTTTGGAGACATGTTTGCTGAGCACGTTATTCCAGCTTTTTTTAATAATGACAAAAAGGGAATTTTAGAAAGAGCAAAAATGACGGAAAACAAAAAACTCACCAAAAGATTCAATTATTTACAGGACTTTGTAGAAGTATAAAATATACATTAATTTAAAATAAGTTACATAAACTAACCTACACAATTCCAATGCGGGTCTGTTTCTAAACTTTGTTTTTAAAAACTATGTTTAGATGCTTGAATTAAACGATTAATCTATGAATTGCATTTGTATATTCAATAAGAAAAATGGAGTATTTTTTTTTCTGAAAGCGAAGCTGTTTATTATTTTTTCAGACAATACTAATTATAATTTCTCTTTAAAATCGTTAATAATTCCTCCCTTCACTAAAACTTTAATTTGTCGATCACTTAAAGTATGTTTTGTCTTTATACTCTCTGAATTACCGTCAGATTTATGAATAATGACTGTAATATCTTCATTAGACTTTACTGAATTCGCTACATCTTTGAGTTCAACAACGTCGCCTTGCCCGATTTTATCATAATCTGATTCATTGATAAATTCAAGAGGTAAAATTCCAAAATTAACTAAATTCTGCCATGCAATTCTAGCATAACTTTTAGCTATAACAGCTACTTGTCCTAAATATTTTGGAGCTAAAGCAGCATGTTCCCTACTGGAACCCTGTGCATAATTATCGCCTGCTACAACTACATGACCACCATGTGATTCTTTACTTTCTAAAGCCCTATCGTAAAAAGTATCGTCAATCACAATAAAAGAATATTTACTTATTTCGGGTAAATTACTTCTTAAAGGCAAAACTTCAGCACCCGCTTTTAAGATTTCATCAGTAGAAATATTATCCCCCATTTTTAATAAAACGGGTACTTTATAAGAAGCCTGAAGCTTTGTTATTTCTGGTAAAGACTGAATATTATCCCCTTTAACCAATTCAACAGATTGATGATCTTCAACTGGAGCAACTAACATATCGGTATTGATAATTTCATAAGTTGGATATTCGAATTTTGGATACTTCATATTAAATTCTTTCTCCAAATTTCTAGGATCTGTTATTTTCCCCAATAAAGCAGAAGCAGCCGCTGTTTCAGGACTACACAAATGTACTTGATCATCTTTTGTTCCGCTTCTATCTGGAAAATTTCGAGGCATTGTTCTTAAACTTATCGTTCCACTAGCTGGAGCTTGCCCCATACCAATACAACCCATGCATCCAGATTGGTGAAATCTTGCTCCAGCTTTAATAAAATTTCCAAAGGCTTTGTTTTCAATCATATTTTGCATGATTTGACGAGAAGTTGGATTAACATCAAAACTAACATCAGGATGAATGCTGTTATCTTTTACAATAGCACTAGCTATCCAAAAGTCTCTTAAACCAGGATTTGCGGAAGACCCC
>Ga0307937_1001886_pt1 | contig 9984 bp, 7 predicted proteins | sample OrgLakmetagenom3_FD_201814 | JGI IMG/M metagenome (GOLD analysis project Ga0307937, IMG submission 201814) | Saline water microbial communities from Organic Lake, Antarctica - #3 | ecosystem: Environmental > Aquatic > Non-marine Saline and Alkaline > Saline | place: Antarctica: Organic Lake...
AAATGTTAATTATTAGAAAATATTCATATACTTGTAGCATCTTTTAAAGTGGCACCATTTCAACCGAAAAGGGTGGCATGGTCACTCCGAAATAGCCAATTATATTCTAAACACCTTAACAAGGCCTTTTAAATTTCAGAGCTCAAAAATCTACTATCTAAATAATTTTTCATGCTCATTCAAAAATAGCTTTCCCGACTCCCTTACAAATAACTTTCTATTAGCAATTGAAAAGCAAAAAAATGAATTTGTCGATATTTCAAGAAAACAAAAAAATGATTTCGAACACATAAAAGAAGTGCTTCATTTTCTTCAACCAGAACTTATTGGATCTATTATAGACAATACAAACTCATTTATAAGTACACTATCCTATTTTCGTGAATTACTACAAATCAAGGAGCATTCAGATCATGCTTTTATTGTCCCAATAGATGATAGGCATCATATCTATTTATTCCGTAACACAGAAGAATTAAATGAGGAAAACTTAAATATCATTATTGATGATATCATAAAAACATCAATTAACAAATACGTCTATCAGGCAGAAAGAGAATATTCCATAAATATTTTTGATCAAGAATCCTTCCATCCATACCATTTGTTTTTAGATGAAAAAGCTAAAAACAAAATAAATGACATAGAGTATAAATTAAAAGAATTAAGTAATTCCGGCGCGTTTTTACAAGCTCTCCCCTTTTTTGTTTCTCGGAGTAAAAATTTTAAAAAGCGTGATGAAATTAAGATCAGTAAATTGGGGATTTCAGAAGACTTAAGCATATCACGATCAGACCACGAAGTCGTTGAAGTAAAAACGGGTCCTCAAACAAAATCAAGTTCTTCTCTCTTTATTTTTAGGCAAGATTTTTCTTTTTATCAACTAATAATTGACGAAGATGAATTTTGCATCTAATTTATAAACAGCCTTTCCACTGAATCTGTTTTTTATGAAAAGTGGGATGGGAATTGTCAGTTTACTTTATGTAAGAAAATAAAGAAATTTCTTATTTTAAAAATCAAATAATTAAGAATCCATCGCAAATACTGTTATTTACATCTTAACAGTTCAAGAGCAATTCACATTTTATATATTAGAAAAAACCAAATTATGCCATCAAGATTAGAAAAAGTAAAGACCTGCTTCCAAAACATGGACATCGATGGTTTGAAAGAACTATTAACTCACCAGGACTATCTCTTACAAACAAGTCCTAAAATCTTCTTAGAGGCCATTGATAAATTATTTAAGACATTAAAAAAGAAAGGTAACAATTCACTTTTCCTCTATCCAACAATGGGACATGGTTATGGTGGTCAGCCTAAATCAGCTATTCAATTTATAGCCTGTAAAACAGCAAACATTATTAATAAAAGTATTGATGCAGATCACTTTAAGTTAATCATTTACGAAGAAAAAGAGATCATAGTTTTCGAAATTGGTAGAACGTTAATTTATAGTGAGGATTTCAGGTCAGAAGGCCAATCAATTAATGTCTTTATAGATGAAGCTGACAAACTACCCCAATATCAAAATGAGTATACTATAGAAACCGATATAGAAGGTAGCCAAGCATTCAAAGAACTTAAGCAATTACAAGAAGGAATAAGAGATCTTTCTGAATATATCTCTTGGATTGAAAAATACTCCTCACTTTTTGAAGAAAACCTATATTATGATAGTAGAGGTTTAACCAAGTTCCATAAGTTCTTCAGAGCATTTCTACTGATTAGAAAATTAAAATACTTCAATTATGAAATGTATAAATTTGTTGCAAAAAAAGGTTATCAAGAATTCTTAGAAATAGATCCTACAAAGATAGAAGAAATAATTCCTTGGCTCAGCAGGTACGGAAGAATACCAATTTGGCTAATTCCATATTATGATAAATCAATTGAATCCAACTTAAAACAAGGATATTTTGAGTTTGAAAATTGTAAAATAAAGATAGATGACTTAGAAGAGATTTTAAAATTCATTCATTATTTCATTTTTTATAAAGATCATTACACACAAAAATTTGAATATATGAGATTTGAATATGAATTTGATTCCTATGATTATCATCATCCTAAATACAAAGGTTTTTTTGAAGTAGTTTCAAAGCACCTACATATACCTACTAAACCAATTAAAATAAGGAATGGAGAAGAGCCAATTGAAAGTCATACTTACTTATGGGCGTTGTTTAGAGAAATATATAAAAATAAGGCGTGTAATTACCTTTATATTTAAACTTAACTTTGAAGAATAAGCTTATACCACCTATAAAAGCTCACGATCAAACATCTTCAAATGATTAAGCCCTACCCTCCGCAACCAAGAACTAACTTTAGTTTTCCTTTTATTGGATAGCAGAGATATTGGATTCTACAATTACTTTTTAAAAACAAAAAACCTCCCGTTTTCCAATTACTTGGATTAACGGAAGGTCTGATAATTATTGCACCATTTAGTAATAAAATACTTTCTGACATTTGATTAACGTTTTGATTAACTCTTTAGTAACTTATCTTTATTTTAAAGGGTTAAAAAAACTTCTCTATGCCAATGGTGTTGAGGCTTCCCGCTAAGTGAGCCCGAAAGAATTATAGATCCTTTTGTGTTCCGAATTCCGAGTGAAGCATTTGTGTTCTTTCAGAACACTAGGCTTTTTTAATTATACAGAACCTTGAATTTTACTGATAAACAGAAATTATTGAGAATTAACCGAAAGGATTATAGATCCTTTTGTGCTCCGAATTCCGAGTGAAGCGTTTGTGTTCTTTCAGAACACTAGGCTTTTTTCATTATACAGAACCTTGAATTTTGCTGCTAAACAGAAATTATTGAGAATTAACCGAAAGGATTACAGATCCTTTTGTGCTCCGAATTCCGAGTGAAGCATTTGTGTTCTTTCAGAACACTAGGCTTTTTTCATTATACAGAACCTTGAATTTTGCTGCTAAACAGAAATTATTGAGAATTACCCGAAAGGATTATAGATCCTCTTGTGCTCCGAATTCCGAGTGAAGCATTTGTGTTCTTTCAGAACACTAGGCTTTTTTCATTATACAGAACCTTGAATTTTGCTGCTAAACAGAAATTATTGAGAATTACCCGAAAGGATTATAGATCCTCTTGTGCTCCGAATTCCGAGTGAAGCATTTGTGTTCTTTCAGAACACTAGGCTTTTTTCATTTTACAGAACCTTGAACGTTTCTTTGAAACGCTCAGACTTCTGTAAAATGAAAAAAGCCTTCCCTACGGGAAAGCTTTTACTCTTAGTGAGCCCGAAAGGATTCGAACCTTTGACCGCCTCCTTAGAAGGGAGGTGCTCTATCCAGCTGAGCTACGAGCCCTAGTTTTAACTAGTGCATAAACACACTTTTAATCAAAAAAAGGGGATGAAATCAATCATCCCCTTGTCGGGGTGGCAGGATTCGAACCTGCGACCTCCTCGTCCCAAACGAGGCGCGATGACCGGGCTACGCTACACCCCGAACTGGTGTTTTTGCAAAATCTTTAATTCAATATCGTTTTATTGAATTTCACTTAAAACCTTTCGGTTATTAAGTTATTAATGCTTTATTTCAAAGTGATTCTTGTTAAGGAATCGTTTGCGGATGGCAAAGATACAAACAGTTTTTAAGTTTACAAGCCTTTTATTTATTTATTTTACAACAAATAAATAAGAACCTTGAAATCAATAGTTTTACAATTAAAACTATCGATATCATTACTCAAAAGTGTTGATTGAGGAATCAAATATCATTTTATTCCTCTACTTCACTTGCCGATATAAATGCGGAGAGACAGGGATTCGAACCCTGGATACAGTTGCCCGTATAACACCTTAGCAGGGTGCCGCTTTCAGCCACTCAGCCATCTCTCCGTTTATTTCAAATTTCCAATGTTCCGTTTGAACATTCTCCACAACTTATTGCGTTGGGACTGCAAAAATACTAATTACTTAGACTATTCAAATCATTTTTAGCAAAAAATGTTGTTGAATTTTTAAAGTTCTATTATTACAAAAGGTAAGTTATTCGCTCAATGATAGTTATTACTGCCACTCCATTTAAAACATTAAGTATTTTTTCATATTTATCCTCCGTTAAACTTCCTTTATTGGTTCTTTCGAAAACAAAAAACAGAAATACGACTAATACCATTCCCCAATCAAACACAATTTGGTCCTTAAACAGTATTGTCAAAGGAATTAATGCGGCAGAAATAACGATCGGTAAATAGTACTTTATTGAACGATAACCAATTTCACCAACTAACTTATAAACTAAAGCTACAAATGCTGATATCGATCCCATCAATACAAAAGGTTCTACATTGTTAATATAGAAATCTACAGTTTGGTAATCAAAGAAAAATTCTACAAAATATTGTCCTACGAAAATCAAGGTCACCATCCATACCAAAAGAGAAATTCTTAGTAATGGAGAAAAATCTTGTCGTGAAACTAAAACATAAGCTATTAAAAAAGCTGCAAATATAAAAGGTTTTATAGGTAAAGGAGGAATAAACGTACCCAAGAGGAATAAACTCATTAGTCCGTATAATCCATAGATCAAACAACCTACCAAAACTGTTTTACGTAAAGCTTCCATTTTATTCCAATTAAATTATGCAAAACCAATTTTACATATATTTATTCAGACTTTCTAGGTCCTAAAAAAAACATTAAATCTCGAAAGACTTTTTAAAAGTTATTTCTTCTTTTTAGCGAGCGCTTCTTCTACATACTTAAATGTAGACAAAACATCTGGCTCACCGTCAACAACCGCAACATCATGCTCGAAATGTGCACTTGGCATTCCATCTAAGGTAGCAATCGTCCAATTGTCATCCAAATATTTAATTTGCTCTGTACCTATATTTATCATTGGTTCAATTGCAATGGTCAATCCTTCCTTAATTTTCTTTCCACGTCCTCTTCTACCATAGTTTGGAATTTGCGGCTCTTCATGCATCGTTTGTCCAATTCCATGGCCAACCAATTCTCTTACCACACCATAACCATGATCTTCCGCATGTTTTTGAATGTGATATCCAATATCTCCTAGCCTATTCCCTACTCTTGTATGTGCAATTCCGATTTCCAAACATTCTTTAGTTACCTGAAGCAACTTCAATTTCTCCTCGGAAACATTTCCAACTGCAAAAGTATAGGCGTGGTCACCGTAATATCCATCTAAGATTGCTCCACAATCTACAGAAACAATATCTCCATCTTTTAATGGTTCATTTGTTGGGTATCCGTGAACCACATTTTCATTAACAGAAATACACAATGTATTTGGAAAATCGTACAGACCTAAAAATCCTGGTTCTGCATTTTGGGACCGTATATAACTTTCCGCAATTGCATCTAATGCTAAAGTAGTTACTCCTGGCTCGATGGCTTCTGCAACTTTACCGAGTGCTCTACTTACTACTTGCGCTGCTGCTCTAAGCAACTCAATTTGTTCTCTAGTTTTATAAATTATCATAGGAATAATTAAAAAGTTCTAAAAAAGTAAAAAGGGAACACCTGAATGTCCCCTTAATAAAATATATAATATTCGAGGATTTAAGCTAGAACATTCTTCACTAAATCAGCCGCTTCTTGTAAAAGAACAGCAGATTGAACGTCTAATCCTGAATCATCAATTAATTGTTTCGCTTCAACAGCATTTGTTCCTTGCAAACGAACAATAAGAGGAACTGGAATACCACCCATGTTTTTGTATGCATCAACAATACCTTGGGCAACACGATCGCAGCGAACAATACCACCAAAAATATTGATCAAAATTGCTTTCACGTTTTCATCTTTTAGGATAATATCAAATGCCTTCTCTACACGAGCAGCATCAGCAGTACCACCAACATCTAAGAAGTTAGCCGGATTACCTCCTGATTGTTTGATTATGTCCATAGTCGCCATTGCTAAACCAGCACCATTTACCATACAACCAACGTTTCCATCTAATTTCACAAAATTCAATCCAACCTCACCAGCTTCTACTTCATCAGGATTTTCTTCTGATTTATCACGCATTTCTGAATAATCCTTATGACGAAATAATGCAGTATCATCTAAAGTTACTTTAGCATCTACAGCGATAATTTTATCATCTGAGGTTTTCAACACAGGGTTAATTTCAAACATAGATGCATCACATCCGATATAAGCAGCATACAATGAAGAAACAAACTTGGTCATTTCTTTAAGTGCTTTCCCACTTAATCCTAAATTGAATGCAATTTTTCTTGCTTGAAAACCTTGAAGTCCAACACGTGGATCAATTTCTTCTTTAAATATAAGGTGTGGCGTTTCTTCAGCTACTGTTTCAATATCCATTCCTCCTTCAGTGGAATAAATAATGACGTTTCTACCTTTATCACGGTCCATCAATACAGACATATATATCTCAGATGGTTCACTATCTCCTGGATAATAAACATCCTCAGCAATCATAACTTTGCTTACTAATTTAGCTACGCCATTAGTTTGCGCTGTTTCCAAGTGTCCTCCTAGGATTCCTTTTACGGTCTCTTCAACTTTATCGATTCCTTTCGCTAAAACAACTCCGCGAGATCCTGTTTCTTCAACAGTTCCTTTTCCACGTCCTCCAGCGTGAATTTGCGCTTTAACAACATACCATTCAGTACCTGTTTTTTCCGTTAATTCCTTTGCTTTGGCTACTGAATCAGCGACGTTATCAACAACAACGTTTTCTTGAATAGCTACTCCAAAACTTTTTAAAATTGATTTCCCTTGATATTCGTGTAAATTCATTATTTGACTTATTTAATTTGGCACTAAATTAATCTTATTTCATCCAAATTTCAAGATTTAACACTTAAAAATCAAGAAAACGTTATAATAAAACTTTCTTGTTGTATTACGACGAAAAAGTACCATTAAACAAAAAAAGCCCACCTGAAATCGATGGACTATTAACAATATTATTTATAAGTTTCTAGCGTTTTGCTAACTTATCGCTAGAAACTGTTAAACCTTTTCTTCCTTTCTTACGACGAGCTGCTAATACTCTACGTCCGTTCTTTGTAGCCATACGACTACGGAATCCATGCTTGTTTCTTCTCTTACGCTGTGATGGTTGAAATGTTCTTTTCATGACCTATTTTATTATAATTTAAAATTCTCTTTCTAATTAAGGTTGGCAAAGATAGTGCTTTTTTGTTTTAAACAAAATCCTAATGCAAAAATATTCTTTTTTAATGGTTATCCACACATCTTACATTAACTTTGTAGTCTAAATTTATTTACCAATATAAGAATGCTCAAACCGAAAAATAAAAAAAAGGATCGCATAAAATTAAGTAAAGAATCTGTTCAAAAAGCGAAAAAGATTTTCAGTTATCTAAAACCTTACAGAGCTTACTTTATATTAGGTTGGGTGTTTTTATTACTCTCTTCTTCTGCAGGACTTTTCTTCCCTTATTTATTGGGACAATTACTAGGAAGCGATTTACCAAGTGAAACAGCTTCTCCAAGTAATAAAGAATTAATGGAAGGCCTTGACTTAACCAATATCAATAGTGTTGCTTTATTATTGATTGGTCTTTTGATTGTTCAAAGTGTTGCTTCCTTCTTTCGCGTAGTCATCTTTACAAAAGTGACCGAAAATACAATGAGAGATATTCGTAAAGATGCATTTGATAAATTGGTTTACATGCCAATGGATTTCTTTAATAAGAATAAAGTTGGAGAATTAACCAGCAGAATCGCAGCGGATATCACTTTAATTCAAGACACCTTAAGGACAACAGTAGCTGAACTTTTTAGGCAAATAATTATAATAATTGGTTCAATCGTATTCATTACGATTGTATCATGGAAACTAGCCCTGATCATGTTAGCAACTGTTCCAGTTATGGCGTTAATCGCAGTGATATTTGGTAGGTTTATAAGAAAATTAAGTAAAAAAGCGCAAGACTACTCTGCCACTTCTAATTCAATTATTGAAGAAAGTTTAATGGGTATTACCAATGTAAAAACTTTTACGAATGAAATTTTCATGATTGCAAAATATAGAAAGTCAATTGAAACAATCAGAAAACTCAATATCAAAAGTGGAAATTGGAGAGGATTATTTATTTCTTTTATCATCACTTGTTTATTTGGAGCGATAATCTTTATTATATGGCAAGGGCTTCACATGACAGTTGGCCCAGACGCAACGCTGGATAAAGGGGATTTCTTTGCTTTTGTAATGTTTACGGTTTTCATGGGAGCCAGTATTGGGTCAATTCCAGATTTATATGCATCAATGCAAAAAGCAATTGGTTCCACTGAACACCTAATGAATATAATTGCAGAGGAAACGGAAGAAAATATCCATAAAGGGGAAATTACTAACCCTATTCATGGAGATGTGAAATTTGACAAAGTTTCCTTCCACTACCCTCAAAGAAAAGATATTAAAGTATTGGATGAACTTTCTTTCTCCGCAAAAAGAGGTGAAAAAATTGCTCTTGTTGGATCTTCTGGAGCAGGAAAATCTACAATAGCTTCATTATTACAGCAATTTTATACACAAACATCCGGTACATATACAATTGATGGAATTGATGTCAAGGAAATATCTTTAACTCATTTACGTGAAAACATGGCTTTAGTTCCTCAAGAAGTCATTCTGTTTAGTGGAACAATTCGAGATAATATTTTATTTGGTAAACATGATGCTTCCCAAGAAGAAGTGGAAATAGCCGCTAAAAAAGCAAATGCTTATGATTTCATTAAATCTTTTCCTGAAGAATTTGAAACGGAAGTCGGAGATCGTGGAATTCAATTGTCTGGTGGGCAAAAACAGAGAATAGCCATTGCTAGAGCAATTTTAAAAGACCCAACTATTTTGATTTTAGATGAAGCAACATCTGCATTAGATGCGGAATCAGAAAGATTGGTTCAAGAAGCTTTAGACAGGTTGATGGAAAGTAGAACATCATTTATCATTGCGCATAGACTTTCTACTATTCGCAAAGCAGATACTATTTTAGTGATGGAACATGGAAAAGTTGTTGAACAAGGAACACATGAAGAGTTGATTGCAAAAGAGAATGGAGTTTATGCGAATTTGAATAAACTTCAGATCAATTAAAACATGTATTTAGTGTCTGGTCGGAAAAAGACGATTTTTATAAATTTTAAGAAATATTTATTCAATCATAATAATTTTATAAGGTTTTCATGCTCAGCGAAATGCTGCGCCTGCCAAAGTAAGGCTGTCGAAATGCCGCATCAGCCGGCTAGAAAAAAAAATAAAATATACTCAAAAGAATCAATTTTAATTTTGCACTGGCTCCGACCAGACACTATTTATTAAGTTTAAAATTTTAAATCAATCTATTGAAGTATTCAAAAAATAATTGAAATTGAATATAATAATTTGGTATTAAGTGTTTACTTTATATATTTGTATTGTTAAAAGTATAATATAACATCTATTTACACTATGAAAAGCCTTTTACTGTGTTCCTTTATTCTTTCATCAATGCTTGTCTTTAGCCAAAAAATAAGTGGTTTTGGAAGTTCCAAAAACTGGTCATTCAATAAACATGAAATTTATTTCACTGTTGGGTCAACTAGCTTTTTAGGGGATTTGGGTGGTTTGAGTAAAGAAGGTACTCAAAATTCATTTGTAGACTTGGATTTTGCTAGCACAAGAATAGGCGGTGGAATAGGATATCGTTTCAGATTCCATCCGAGATGGGCAACATCAACCCAATTATATTTCGGAATGGTCTCGGGAAGTGATGCAAACACTGATGAAATAATCAGAAGAAGTAGAAATTTATCTTTTCGTTCTCCAATTTTAGAATTAAGTCAGCGATTAGAATTTATTGTTTGGAGTAATGAGCAAAACGGTGCAAAGTATCGTACACTTGGAACCTTAGGTAGAAAAACAAAATCTGACGTTTTATATATCTTCTCAGGTATTTCAGGTTTCTTTTTCAACCCACAAACACAAATTAAT
>Ga0307937_1001888_pt1 | contig 9974 bp, 10 predicted proteins | sample OrgLakmetagenom3_FD_201814 | JGI IMG/M metagenome (GOLD analysis project Ga0307937, IMG submission 201814) | Saline water microbial communities from Organic Lake, Antarctica - #3 | ecosystem: Environmental > Aquatic > Non-marine Saline and Alkaline > Saline | place: Antarctica: Organic Lake...
GGTTAACAGCCCCTCCCGCATAACCCTCGAATGTAACGGGAAAATCCGGCCGCAGCCGGATCGGGAGAACGGTTTCTCTAGGGCAAGTGGCGGAGGGAATGACACATGCAACGAACTCTCTCTCGTGCCAGCGTCGGTTAGTGGCGGTTCGTGCGTACCTCTTCGGCACATTCAGATGAGATTTTCGTATCGACGAAAAAAGTCCGCAGTGTGTAGCAGCCCTTGGCTTTCAAGTTTCAGCACCAGCGCACTGACACTGTACTTGGGATCGCGCAACCTGGCGCGCATCTCCCGCATCGCTTCAATTGCCACGACGTGATCAAGATCCACGGCGTTCGAAATGAACACGTCGGCCGACATGACTTCTATAGACCAGAGGTCGAGCACGTCTTGAGGAAAATCTGAAAGGTTGTCCGTCACCAAGGTTTCGCATCTGGCCCAGATCGCCGCCTGAAGAACATGCTCGTCATTAGGGTCTGGCAACATCCCCGTAACATTGATGTCTGCCCCAAGCGGAACTGTTGCTTCCGGAAAAGCCTTCTCAATGGCTGCGCGTTGGCGTGCGGTATTCGATGTGCCTTTCGAGATCGTGGCGATGGATTTCTCGGTTTCATCGAGTATGCGATCAGACCAACGCGGCCGAAACAGGCCTGCCTCTGCAAGGCTGAGGATGATGTTTCTCTTGAGCGCCCCGCCCAGAACACAAGCATCAATCAATGCGGAGTAGCGGTTCATGGCGCTCAAACCAGGTCATCCTCGACGTCCATAGCTGCAAGTTCGGCGAGAGCCTCTGATCGATCCTGATCGCGTTGGGTTTTATAGGCGAACAAGTCTTCGGCGCGAATGCGTCGGTGCCGCCCTACTTTGACAAATGGGATATCCCCTTTTTCGAGGACCTTGATAAGATAAGGCCGTGAAACGTTCAGCAGGTCAGCGGCCTCTTGCGTAGTGAGTTCGGCTTCAACCGGCATCATTCGGAACCCACGACCGCTGGAGATCAGGCGCAGGATATCCAGCAGCGTGTCAGTAAGCGACGGCATGAGAGTGATGGCACGCGTCTCACCATCATTGAACGCAAGGGCCAAGCTTACAGGTTCGCCTTCCTTTACCTGAGCCGCAATGATCGAGCGTAGCTGCTCCGCATTCTGGATCTCAACTTTTGTTGGAAGCCGGTTTGCGAACCGGTCTTTTTCTAATGCCGTCATGTGACCCTCCATCTGCACCGGAACAACCGGGCACTGTCTTCTTGCCACGCCATCGAAGCAGACGCAACGGTCGAATTATTCGAAACAACTTGTCTCTACCTCTTCGGCGACACATCCCTCATCGCCGCCTGCAGGAGCAGCGCCACGTTCTCAGCGGTGAACTTGTAGCCCTTCCCGTCCGGCACGCGCGTGGCCGAAACTGGATACTTTGGTCGTCGCGGATCAATGCCCGCGACACGGAACCTCTCGCGCCCCGTTGAAAACTCCCGCCCAAAGTCATCGGGTGATAAGCCGTATTCTTCGGCAAGCGCCTCGAAGAGCATCCGATCTGGGTCCAGCGTCGAGCCGTCCGGCAGCGGGATGGACACGCGCACAACGAACTCGAAGTTCCAGCGCAGATCCATGGTCTGCAAGCCCAGCCCTTCTGAAACCAGCCCGTGCTTGGCGGCAACCTCAGCGCAAGCCTTTAACATCTCGGCCTCGATCGTCTTGCACAGTCCTGGTGTAAGGTTGCGGGGGGGAGCAATTTCGGACATTGGCAGCTTTCCTTTTACACTCCTGCAGGTTAAAAGACCGAAATTGATTTTGCACGTAGCGAAGGGCGGCCCCATGCACATTTTGATGACGGTGAACGCCGCCTGGAACATCTGGAACTTCCGACGGCCCGTTGTCGAGGCGCTGCTGGGCGATGGTCACCAGGTCACGGTCCTCGCGCCGCGTGACGATGCTGTATCCGAACTTGAAGGTTTAAGCTGCCGTGTGCGCCCTCTGGAGATGAGCGTGAAGGGGCTCAATCCACTTGAGGATATGAAGCTGCAGCGCCGGTTCAAAAGCATCTTTCGGGATGAACGACCGGACGTCGTGCTGAGCTACACCATCAAGAACAACATCTTCGGCGCGCGGGCCGCGCGGGCGCTGGGTTTGCCGTTTCTGCCCAATGTGACCGGGCTGGGCACCGCCTTTCTGTCTGGCAAGCTGCTGCAAACTGTGACCGAGCAGTTGTACCGGCGGTCCTTCAGCACACTGCCAACCGTGTTTTTCCAGAATGATGACGACCGCGAGCTGTTCCTCGACCGCTCGATGGTTCGCGCAGATCAGGCCCGCCTGCTGCCCGGCTCAGGCATTGATCTGGTCCGCTTTGCGCCCGCCGCGATGCCGCCAGCGGAGGGCGCGCCTGTCTTCCTGATGATCGCGCGACTTTTGCGCGACAAAGGGGTGCTGGAATTTGTCGACGCGGCCAGGCACATCAAGGCGCGACACCCAAAGGCGCGGTTTCAGCTGCTCGGAGCCGCTGGATCGGAAAACCGCAGCGCAATTGATCGCGCGACACTCGATGCTTGGGTCGCGGAAGGCGTGGTGGAATATCTTGGGACCACAAATGATGTGCGCCCTGCGATTGTGGCGGCCTCTTGTGTGGTTTTGCCTTCTTACCGGGAGGGCGCGCCACGCACCCTGATCGAGGCGGCTGCCATGGCGCGCCCCGTGATCACGACGGACGTTCCAGGCTGCCGGGCTGTGGTCGATCGCGATGTCTCGGGATTTCTCTGCGAGGTGCGCAGTGCCGAAAGTTTGGCCGCCGCGATTGAGCGGTTTCTTGCGCTGCCGCTTACGGCGCAACAGGCCATGGGTAACGCCGGTCGCGCCAAGATGGAACGCGAATACGACCAATCCATCGTGGTAGACGCTTATCGCGAAGCGATCGCACGCATAGTGAACATCCGGTAAGGACAGTGACCATGGACACGGCTTTCTTCATCGCTTCAAAACTGGTCGGTGCGCTTCTGCGCCCTGATACGTGGATTATTATCGCGCTGGCCAGTGTGGTATTGGCGCTCATTATGCAGCGCCGACGTTTGGCCTTGTGGGTCAGTGGCCTAACGCTCTTTTTGCTTGTGGCGCTAGCGATCTTACCGCTAGGTAATTTGCTTCTGCAGCCCATTGAGCGGACCTATCCCGCAAACCCACCCCTGTCGCAGGTTGATGGCATTATTGTGCTTGGTGGTGGTGAGAATGCTCGAGCGAGCGCCTATTGGGACCAGATGCAGTTCAACGAAGGCGGTGATCGCTTCGCTGCCGGAATTGCGCTTGCCCGTCAGTTTCCGGATGCGCAACTGCTCTTTACCGGCGGGAGCGGTGCGTTGCGCGACCTCGGGGGGACGGCTGTTTCCGAAGCTTCCATCGCTGAGCGGTTTTTTCTGGACCAAGGCATTGATCCAGATCGTCTCCTCCTTGAGGGCCGATCCCGTAACACGGCCGAAAACGCCAGCCTTAGCCTGGCACTCGCCAACCCCATTGCCGACGAGACCTGGGTGCTGGTCACCAGCGCGTTCCACATCCCCCGCGCGATGCGGAGTTTCGAGGCCGCCGGATGGACGGGGCTCGTAGCATGGCCCGTCGATTATCGCACATCGCGTTTCACCGATGACATCGGCTGGGATCTCACGGAAAACCTGCAGGTCTTTAACACCGCAATACGCGAGCAGGTTGGGCAAATGGCGTATCGTCTGACGGGGCGCTGAGAGCAAGACCATCCAGCGAGCGCGTCTCGGGATACCGTTTCGGGTTGGCGGCGAGCTATCCCACAAAACCTCGTACGCTGCTCACTCGACCGTCACCGACTTGGCAAGATTTCGGGGCTGATCCACATCAGTTCCCCGAGCGATGGCCGTGTGATAGGCCAGCATCTGAGCAGGTACAGCATAGACAAACGGCGAAATGAACCATGGGACCGAGGGCAAAGCGATCGCGTGATGCACATCGCCAGCTTCTTCAAGCCCTGGCTTGTCTGACAGCAGGATGATCTGCCCCTTGCGTGCCATGACCTCGTGCATATTCGAAATCGTTTTATCGAACAGTTCATCTCGTGGAGCCAGAACCACGACCGGCAAATCCTGATCTATCAGTGCGATCGGGCCATGCTTGAGCTCGCCCGCTGCATAAGCCTCGGCGTGAATATAGCTGATTTCCTTGAGCTTCAGTGCAGCTTCCAATGCGAGCGGATACATCGGGCCGCGCCCAAGGAAGAGTGCATCGTCGTGTCGTGCGAGAGTTTCGGCGACACGCCGATATTCATCCTCCCGGTCCAATGCCTGTGCGATAAACCCCGGAGCTGTTCGAAGTGTTTCAATATACTCGCTGCGCGATTTGGCGTCGAGCTGCCCTCTGTCGCCTCCGGCTTTCAGGGACAGAAGCGCGAGCACAAGGAGTTGCGCCGTGAAAGCCTTGGTGGAGGCCACCCCTATTTCGGGGCCCGCTTGCAAAGGTAAGGCGATCTTGGCTTCTCGGGCGATAGATGAAGTTGGCACGTTCACCACTGCAATTATTTGGGCGACATGATTCTGCACGTGCCGCAGTGCCGCCAGCGTATCGGCAGTCTCGCCGGACTGACTGACAAAGATCGCGATCGTTTTCTTGGTCAGAACCGGTTTGCGGTAGCGGAACTCTGATGCGATATCGATCTCGACTGGCACGCCTGCAATTTGCTCGAACCAGTACTTGGCGACATGACACGCATAATGGGCGGTCCCGCACGCGACCATGATCACTCGATCAGCGTCTTTGAAACTGATTTCCTCTGGAAGTGCGAGCTCTGTGCCATCAGAGGTCAGGTAAAACTCAAGTGCGCGTGCGAGGATCGCAGGCTGCTCTGCCATTTCCTTGGCCATGAAATGCCGATGACCTGACTTGTCGACATGTGTAGCCTCATGCGCGACGTGCGTAACCGATCGGGAGACGTTCTTGCCCTCCGCGTCAAAAATCTGTGAGTCTAAGCGTGTGAGGACCGCCAGATCACCCTCTTCCAGATAGATCAATCGATCCGTGAGCGGTGCCAGTGCAATGGCGTCCGAGCCCACGAACATCTCGCCGTCTCCGATACCAACCACCAGCGGTGAGCCACGCCGTGCAGCGATCATCAGATCCTCTTCGCCCTCGAATAGAAACGCCAAGGCGAACGCGCCGTCCAGTCGGGATAATGTTTGGCGCGCAGCCTCAAGGGGTGCCATGCCCTGCTCAAGATACCTACTGGCAAGATGCACGATTGTTTCTGTGTCGGTTTGCGACGTGAACGTCGCGCCGTTTGTGCTCAACTCCTCACGTAGGTCTCGGAAGTTCTCGATGATGCCATTATGAACCACTGTGACGCGTCCGGCGTGATGCGGATGCGCATTGGCGACAGAGGGGCCTCCATGTGTCGCCCATCGCGTATGGCCAATACCGGCTTTGCCTTTTAAAGGTTCATGAACCAGCAAATCGGATAGGTTGATCAGTTTGCCAAGCGCACGACGACGGTCGATGCGCCCATCATCCAGTGTAGCTATACCGGCGCTGTCGTAACCCCGGTATTCTAAACGCTGCAAAGCATCCAGAATGATTGGAGCGACTTCATGCTTGCCCAGAATTCCGATAATGCCGCACATAGCCGCTCCTTGAAATTTGCTTGGTGATATTCGCTATTTTTGGAGCCCTATCTCGTTTGAGAATTTAGATCCAGATCAAAACCTCGCTGGCCTTGCTCACATCGCCCTGAGGTGCTGCGCGTCCACCGCGACACGGGTCTGACCGCCCATAATCTCCATCAGCACCCAGACGCGCCGGTCCGGTGCGATGGTCTCGATCGTGGCGACAAATTCCGCGAACGGGCCGTTGGTCATGCGCACCTGGTCACCGGGCTTCAACAGCTTTGGCGGCAGCAGCTTTCCTCCGGTATCGCAGCGCAGCATCAGCTGGCTGACGATATCTAGGGGCACCATTGCTGGCTCCTTGCCGAAGCTGACCAGCCGCGTGATGCCGTAGGTGGACTGGATCTTGCGCCAGTGCCCGCCCGCGACGTCAAATGACACGAACACATACCCCGGAAACATCGGCTGCAGGGTCGGGATAAACCGACCCTTGCGGTTCTGCGTGCCCTCTTCCATCGGCAGGAAGGTCCGGAACCCCTGCTGCTTGAGATTGCGGTCTGCAATCTGCGCGCAGTTCGGTTTGAGCTGCGCCAGAAACCAGCTGTTGCCACGGTCGTGGTAAGTCATTGCATCCCCCGGGGTATTCTTTCGGGACTTTTATCGCTCAAGTCCGAGCAGATGCAAGATGCAGTTTCGGAAAACTTGGCGAATATTTGGTAACGATCACATGCGCTGATCACTTCAGTCCTATGATATTATGTGACAATCATCCACTCTCGAGTTGATAGCCCGCGCCACCTACGCAAACGTCCCGCCGAACCGAATTGAACGACGGAGGCTGAGTTGAACGAAAGTGGTGAGGTGAGAGGGTTTCGCGCGGCGCTATATGTGCGCACGGCAACAGAACACCAGCAATATTCGACCGACACCCAGTCGGACAAGATCCGCGACTATGCCAGCAAGCGCGGCATTGTGATCGTCAGGACCTATTCTGATGTGGGCAAGAGCGGCTTGTCGATCTTCGGGCGTACGGGTTTTCAAAAACTGCTCAGTGACGTGGACTCCGGACAGGCTGATTTCAACCTGATCCTGGTCTATGATAACAGCCGCTGGGGGCGGTTTCAGGACCCTGACGAAGGTGCGTATTACGAATATGTCGGCGAGCGTGCGGGCATCCAGGTCACCTATTGTACCGAGCAATGCGGGAATAACAGCGCGTCCGTCTCGACCATTGTCAGGGCCATCAAGCGGTCGATGGCTTACGAATACAGGCGCGAGCTGTCGGTCAAAATCGATCAGACGCCGGGCATGCCGCCCTCCCCTTCGTAACGCACCAGGCTAAAACGCTGGCTCGCACCTTATCGAAGGCCACAAACGGCGACTGAAGTTCCTGTTCGCGATCGGCACACAGTCCGGTTTCAGCTGCACCCGGACCCATGTTGTGCCACGATCATGACCAGCACGCATCTTGCGCCCTCTTGAAGCTTTGCGTCCACGCATCGCTCAAAGTCGATCACAGAAAAGCAGACTGGTCGGTCTGAGCGCCGCCAAAATGCCATCAAGTCATTGATAAAATGCAATTATCTGGAAGTATCAACTTGATACCCGCCGCCACCCACGCAAACGTCCGACCGAACCGAATTGAACGGCGGAGGTTGAGTTGGACGGAAGTGGCGAGGTCAGAGAGTTTCGGGCGGCGCAATATGTGCGCATGTCGACAGAACATCAGCAGTATTCGACAGACAACCAGGCGGACAAGATTAACGAATACGCCGAGAAGCGCGGCATCGAGATCATCAAGACCTATGCCGATGACGGCAAGAGCGGGCTTTCCATCGGCGGGCGCGCCGCGCTGCAGCAGCTGATTTCTGATGTTGAGACCGGGGCCGCCGACTTCAACGTGATCCTAGTTTATGACGTCAGCCGCTGGGGCCGGTTTCAGGACGCGGATGAGTCTGCCTATTACGAATACATCTGCAAGCGCGCCGGGATCAACGTCGCCTATTGCGCCGAGCAGTTTGAAAACGATGGCTCGCCCGTCTCGACCATCGTCAAGGGTGTCAAACGCGCCATGGCGGGCGAATACAGCCGCGAGCTATCGGTCAAGGTCTTTGCCGGGCAATGTCGCCTGATCGAGCTGGGGTTTCGCCAAGGTGGTGCGGCCGGTTTTGGTCTGCGGCGCGTTTTGGTGGACGACCGCGGCAACATCAAATCCGAGCTGAAGCGCGGTGAGCACAAATCATTCCAGACTGACCGCGTCATCCTAATGCCCGGCCCCGACGAGGAAGTCGCCTGGGTCGGCAAGATGTACCGCTGGCTGATCGAGGAGGATCTGACCTTCCGCGAGATCGCTGACCGGCTGAATGAGGAAGGCGTGGCCACCGATATGGACCGGCCTTGGACCTCCGGCACGGTGCGCACCGTGCTGACCAACGAGAAATACATCGGCAACAACGTCTACAACCGGTCCTCATTCAAACTCAAGAAACTGCATGTCGATAACCCGCCCGACATGTGGGTGCGTAAAGAAGGCGCGTTCGAGGGGATTGTGCCGCTGGAGTTCTTCTTGACGGCGCAAGAGATCATCACGGCGCGCTCTGCCCGCTTGTCAGACGAAGAACTACTGGAACATCTGAAACGGCTCTATGCCGATGCGGGCCAGCTCTCTGGGGTGCTGATCGACCAGACGCCAGACATGCCCTCGTCATCAGCCTATCGCAATCGCTTTGGGTCCCTTGCCCGCGCTTACGAAATGATTGGCTATCGCTCGGACCGCGATCAGGAACGCATCGCGCTCAACAAGCGCCTGCGCGGCATGCACCCGGAAATCATAGCTCGAACCGAGGCCGCGATTGCGGATGTGGGTGGCACGGTCGTGCGCGATGGCAAGACCGACCTGCTGACCATAAATGACGAGATGGTCGTGAGCCTGGTGCTGGCCCGCTGCCAGCCGATGGCAGACGGGCGGCTGCGCTGGCGGATCCGGTTTGACCCAATGCGGTATCAGGCCGACGTCACGCTGGCTGTGCGGCTCGATCCCGACAATCGAGAAGAGCTGGATTACTACCTGCTGCCCTGGATCGACCTGCCCCGGCAGGAGATCCGGCTGTGCAACCGCAGCAGCATCGCCTTTGAGGCCTTCCGTTTCGAGGACCTCGGCTTTTTCTACGGCATGGCCGAGCGAGTCGGCGTTCGGCGCAAATGGGGCCAGACGGAATGATCGCAACAGCAATTGAAAGGAACGCACCATGAACCCACCCAAGCCAAGGAGCCAGACCCATGCAGAATGACACCCCCGAAAGCGTAACGCTCGTCCCCATCGACCGGGTCGAGGTTCTGAACTCGCGCGACCGCAACATGAAGGTCTTCGAGGAAATTGTCGAAAACATCCGCAGTATCGGCCTCAAGAAGCCGATCACGGTGACCGAGCGCGAGGGGGCCGATGGCGAGACCGCCTTTCTGCTGGTCTGCGGCGAAGGGCGCTTGAATGCCTTTCGCCTGCTGGGTGAGACACACATCCCGGCGCTGGTGGTCAATGTCAGCGACGAAGACGCCTTCATCATGTCGCTGGCCGAAAACATCGCCCGGCGCGGCCACCGCCCGCTGGAAATCCTCGCTGACATCGAGCTGCTGCTGGCGCGCGACTACACCATTGACGACATCATCCATCGCACGGGGTTGTCGCAAAAATACGTCCGCGACATCGTCTTCCTGCTGGAAAAGGGCGAGGAGCGGCTGATCGAGGCGGTGCAGAACAACACCATCCCGCTGACAGCGGCGCTGGAGATCGCGCGTGCCAAAAACGATGATGGCGATCTCGGCGACATGCTGGAGGAGGCCTACAAGTCAGGCCAGCTCAAGGGCCACCAACTGACGGATGCAAAGCGGTTGATGGAAAAGCGCCGTGACAAAGGCCCAAAATCCAGCGCGCGGCCCAAGCTGCCCAATTCCGCCCACTCGCTGGTAAAGATTTACCAAAAGGAAGTCGCCCGCCAGCACAAGATGGTGCTCAAGGCCGAACACGCACATCAGCAGCTCCTGCTGGTGGTCCAGGGCCTGAAATCCCTCTTTGGCGATGAGAACTTCGTGACGCTCCTGCGCGCCGAGGGGCTCGACACCCTGCCCAAATACCTCGCTGACCGCATTGAAACCATTTGAACCCGGAGACCAACATGACCGAAATGAACACCGTAAAGCCCATCTACCCCGGCGCCTTCCCCCTGCCCCGCGACGAGGAGGATGCGGCACCGCGCTATCCCACAGCACCCCTGAACCTGACGCTTGGGTTTGATCTGGAAACCTATCAGATCCCAATCGAAGAGCTGATGCCCTCGAAAAAGGTGCCGGACGGCGTGATGACCACCCGCAA
>Ga0307937_1001901_pt1 | contig 9932 bp, 5 predicted proteins | sample OrgLakmetagenom3_FD_201814 | JGI IMG/M metagenome (GOLD analysis project Ga0307937, IMG submission 201814) | Saline water microbial communities from Organic Lake, Antarctica - #3 | ecosystem: Environmental > Aquatic > Non-marine Saline and Alkaline > Saline | place: Antarctica: Organic Lake...
GTAGTAGATGCAGGTGGTTTAAAAGCAGGATATGCTTCAGGTAAAATAGTACCTACAGTCGGTGGATTTTTACCGCCTAGTTCAAAGGTTGCTTATAGAGTAGTTTTTGGAACAAAAGATGCGTCGAATAATTTAATCGAAGGAAGTCCTAGTTCAAGATTTGTTGTTACTAGTTTCTCAGAACCAGTTGTAACTTTTGAAAAGTCGAGCATTACTTTTTCTACTGCTCCCGGTGATGTAGTTACTAACGGAGACTATATAGTTTATCATACTAAGAATGCTAAACATACAATTTATTTTGATACTGACGGATTGGCTACAGAACCTCAAACCGCCGACACTATCGGATCAACTTATATTAAAGTAGCAACGCCAACATCTGACGTAAATTCCACTTTAGCAAATGTTACTGCCAATGTTTTAGCAACTAATTTACCTAACTCGACAATAACTCTGCAAGGTACAGATACCGTTTTAATAACTTCAACAGAAGTGGCTGATTTAACTAATATTTCTGAAGCAAAAGATAAAGACGGAGTACCTATTACAACTAGAGTCCAAGCTGTAAATGTAACAGAAGGAAAAACAGTAAACGGATCAAGTGCTAACGTATCAATAACTGGAGTCGTGCCGAATGATGCGACAATAGAATATTTTTACCAAGTATTTAGAACTGGAACTATCTCAACATCCCCGGGACTTTCTTTAAACGAGATTGATCCGGGCGATGAGATGAATATTGTTTATGAATCAGGACTTACTCCTGCAGAAGTATCTTCAAAAGAGTTTACTTTTATTGACAATACTCCCGAATCTTTTAGAGCAGAAGGTGCACCGCTTTATACTAATGCTGTTACAGGTGAAGGTATCTTACAAGCTAATGAAGCTCCTCCAATTGCTACTGACATTGAACTATTTAGAAACTACACGTTCTATGCAAACACTAAACAACGTCATAAACTAGACTTTACAATAGTCTCAATAGATAATTTTATCTCAAGCTCCACTCGTTTTATTGTCGGAAATTCTGACATTAGTCGATACTACACTTTTACAGGTGTAGCAGAAGTAAGAAATATCACTATTGATGCTGCTCCTACGAATGGAGATTATATAAACCTATTTTCTGCTAACGATTTACGTCAATACTACGTATATTTTGGAACTTCAACAGACGATCCAGAAGTAGCAGGAGCTGTTGGATACCGCGTAGGTACTACGGGATTAACTACAGCAGAAATAGCCGATGAAATAGAAGCGGTTCTTTTAGACAACGTAGATTTTAACTTGTCCGTAGCTTCAAATGTTATCGCCTTTACTCATACAAATAACGGCTATACTACAGGTATAACTAACGGTGTAGGAACGGACATTACAATAGCTCTTCCTTCTACTGACGGTATTGGAGAACTTGCAGGAACTGACGAAGGTGGAGATGTTTTACTTTCAGGACTAGTTTCTGTCGGACAATCTATTGATGAAACGGCTAGAAGTCTTGTTAAAATTATTTCTCAAGACACAGCTTCTCCTGTTAACGCATATTATTTAAGTAGTAGTGAAGATTTACCGGGAAATATCCTATTAGAAGCTAGGTCATTGGAAGACAATACTTTTTTTATAAGTATCGACATGGGATTAGATGCCTACGACAACGCGACAACTTACTCTAAAGGTGACTATGTTCTTTTTGAAAATAAAAACTATATAGCTAAATCATCAACTACAGGAAACCTCCCTACGGAAACCTCTTTTTGGGAAGTGTTTTTACTAGGTGACGAATTTACGCCACAAATACCAGATGCTCAATTTATTACAAGTTTCACTGGAGACGGCGGAACAACTATAATTAACAAAGTAGCTCACGGCTACAGTACAGGAGATAGAATTTTTGTTGGATACTTTAAAGACCCGAGTCAGCCTACAGATCCTGATTCTTTTTCCGGTGTTTATACTATCACTATAGACGGTTTAGATAGATTTATAATAGATGTTCTTACTCCAAATACAGTAACAGCGTTTTCTCCGGCTTTCTCGACTATATTTAGTCCTGATGTAGAGTCTGACAATGAAACTAAATCAAACCGTATATATTTTTCAAAACGAAGTCAACCAGAAGCGGTTCCTTCTATAAACTTTATAGAGGTCGGTACTCAAGATGGTGAAATACGTAGAATACTTGCATTACGGGATAATCTGTTTATACTTAAAGACGATGGTATTTTTATATTGTCGGGAACTTCTGCTCCAGATTGGTCAGTTAGGCTTCTTGACAGCACTAAAATTATTGCAGCAGATTCAGCAGTTGTTTTAAATAACCAAATCTATTGCTTAACCGAACAAGGAATTACTAGAATTTCTGACTCAGGTGTTGGAGTAATTAGTCGCGGAATTGAGAACTTGATTGATGACATTACTAATAAGGATTTTGAATTTTCCCCTAAAACTTTTGGGATAGCCTACGAAAATGATAGAGCTTATATCCTTTTTATGCCGTCAAAAGAAGCCGATTCTTCTGCTACTCAAGCATTTAGATATAATATCTTTGAACAGACTTGGACTAGGTGGGAATATGAAGCTACGTGCGGATATGTAATATCTAGAAGTAATAAACTATTTTTAGGTAACGGCGATAGAAACTATATTAGTCGCGAAAGAAAAAACGATAATAGAACAGATCATTCAGACCGCAACTTTTCCGCAACTATATCTGCAGCAGGTGTTTTAGGCACTAAGCTTCAAGTAAGTTCTTTAGTCGGAATTAAACCAAATGATGTAATAGTCCAACAGCAAGATGTTACAATAGATTTTATCAATAGTCGTCTTCTTAAAAAAATGGATGCTTTTGATACAGGAATTGTTGCTCCAACAAGTTCGACTATGTTCGACTCTTTCAAAGCAACGGAAGGTAATAATTTAGCTAATATTATGCAAGCTATAAATGACCATTTACGAACTCTAGATCCTGTTAATGTTACAGTCAAGAATTTCACACTAAATAACCTTAGAGCTAATACGCAGCTTTTTGTTGACGAGTTAAACTCTTCGGCTACAATAACTTCTATTAAGACTTATAAAGATCCGTACACAGTGTTTTTTGAAGCTTATATAAGGTCCGTAGACGTTACTAGAAACCAACTTGAACTACATACTAACCGTCCTTTTGTAGAAGGTTCTATCGAAGTATATAAAGGCTATTCTCGCGTAATTGAATGGAACCCTCAACACTTTGGAGATCCTTCGGCACTTAAACAAATTAGCTACATAACTATAATGTTCGATCAAAACAACTTTTACGAAGCAGTTGCTAAATTTGCTTCCGATGCTTCACAAGCTACAAATGAAGTAGTTTTTAAAGGCAAAGGAATTGGATATTGGGGAGACCTCCCTTGGAGTGATCCTAATCATTATTGGGGCGGAGTTGGAAACGATATTCCATTTAGAAACCCTGTACCTCGCGGTAAGCAGAAATGTCGATACTTGTCACTAACTTTTGAGCATAGAAATGCAAGAGAAGAGTTTAGAATAGTAGGAATAAGCGCCGAAGTAAGAGCAATTAGCGGTCGTGGATATAGAAACCTTGGGTAATATTCCATATTCCAATATGCAATAATAGGAGCAAAATGAAAATTAATAACGTAACTCAGATAATGTCAGATTCTTTAGGGTCTGACAATGAACAAATAGCAGGACAATTAGGAAGTATCCTAAACCCTTTTATGCAGCAAGTAGTTGAACTATCTGACGGTAGAGTTGACTTTGAGAACCGAGTAGAGAATCTTATCGAAATAGAAATGACAGTAGACGCTTCAGGAGTTCCGGTGCTTAACAATAAAATATCGACTGGAAAGTCTAATATACGCGGAACTAGTGTAATCAGAGCATTTAGTTCGGCAAATGTATCAATCGGAGCTACTTCACAACCTTTTGTCAATTTTAAGCCTTTAGGCGGCGGATTGATCGAAGTTACTAGCATTACAGGACTTCCGGCAAATACTAAGATGAGGCTAAATATCATAGTCTATTAACTATTTGTAATTGCTTGTAATACAGGAATATTGTAGGATTAACACCTAACTTTTAACAACTATATGTAAGTGCCAGAAAACCGGACACTATTTAACTTTAAGGAATATAAATGGCTTTTGTTGATGACCCTAGTAAGAATTCACAAGATGGTAGCAATGTAAATGCTACTCCATTGAGTAATGCTGCGCCAGAGCAAACAGGTGCTGCAAATATGGCTCCACAAGGCGATATGGGAGCTTCTCAGTCGTCACAAATACAATCAGGAAGTCAGACACCATCTACGAATAAAAAGGCTCCTAAAGCAAGCTCAGGGATGTTTACGAACATTCAGAAATATGTCGATAAGAATAAGCCTCAAGCTGCTAAAATGGCAGGTGCTGTAACTCAGGATGTAGGTAATCAAGCGGCTCAAATTAAGCAAGCAGTAGATTCTCAAAAAGCTCAACAATCTAAAGTTTTAACAGATAACTCACAGACATTAGCAGACAACACTACTTGGGCGCAGAATCAAGTTAATAGTATAACTAACCCTCAAGCTCCTGCTCCTGCACCTACTCAAGCTACACAGCAAGTAGAGCAAAGTGCAGTAAGAACAGCAGGTCCTGTAACAGCTCCAGAGGCTCCTATAGCACCTGAAGCACCTACACCATATCAACCTGCAGAAGCTGATATTAGCCGTTTTCAAGACCTTATGGCAGGAAACGTACAAGGATTACAAGAAGTAGGTAACTTAAATGTTTCTGAACAAGCTTCAAGAGCACAGGCATTGCAAGGTTTAGCACAATCAGCTAATACGGAACAAGGAAGACGTAACTTACTAGGAAAAACTTTCCAAAAACAAGGTGCTTATGGTCGCGGAGTATCGGGTCTAGACAGTTTAATTACTTCTGGAGATCAAGCTGCAAGAGAGTCTTTAATACAAGGAACTCAAGCACAAGCTCAAGGTTTACAAGATAATATACAAGGTGCGATGAAATCGTACTCAGATCAAAAAGCAGCACAAGATTTACAAGCTAGGAATATTGGAAGTAATATTACAGGTTTTGGAACAGACGCTACTACGGGTATAGATGCCAACTTCCAACAGTCTTTAGACGATGAATTAGCCACTAGACAAGGGCTACAAGGAGCTTACGATCAAGGTATTATTTCTGCGGACGATTATCTAACTGGTATGAAAAGCCAACTAGAAGGTAAGGCATATGGAAACTCTGTAGGCGGACTAATAGAAGATGCCTATAAAAACTCAGGAATACGTAGCAGAGATGCCAGAACTACAAACCTTGAAGGATATGCAAAGACTCTTAGAGAAGGAGGAGATGTAAATAAAGCAGGAATATATAGTAGAGGAATGTCCGGTATATACGGAGTTAATGAGGATAATGCAGTTCAGACAGGATGGCACAAAAACAAAAAGTCAATTAACTCTTTAGTAGATCAAATAAATAACAAGTTTGCAGGAAATGACGTATATGATATAGCAGGTGTTACAAAAGGAAGAAGTACAAAAGATGGAAAAGCCATATATAACGCTTTAGCAGGATCTCAAGGACAATTATTAGATCAGTATAATAGACTAGGTTCTGGGTCAGATGTAGTAGGAAAAGCTATTCAAGGTCTAGCAGGACAATCATTTGAAGATTATATTTCAGGTCAAGGTCTTGATAAGTACGATACAGCTTCTGAGCAAGATGTAGGAAAATATAACGCCCTTCAGAAACTTATGGGAAATAATGATATCGTAGACGGTCAAAGAAGCACAGACTTTACACAATCAAAAGCTATACAAGACTTATTAGCAAAGTATAACTCATAATGGAACTATACGCCGCTTATATAAAAGAAAGAGAAGGATTAGACATGTTCCACGACGAACACTGTTTTATCACTTATAAGCTTGACGAAAACGATGTTATGGTGTATGACATATACTCCGATAAAAGCGTCCGAGGTTCTGGCTACATGTTAGAGTTTTGTGATAAATTTTTTAATAACATGAAAGAAATAGGCATAAAAAAAGCTTACGGATTTACTGATGAAAAAACAAACGGATGGGAATATAGCGACTTCCTTTTAAAAAAATACGGGTTTCAGCCAATAGGTAAAGATCCAAAAGACAATAACATGAATAACTATTATATGAACTTAGGAGAATAGAATGGGCGGAAAGGCAGCAGATCCAAACAAAGCAGCAATGAAACAACAAGAAGCTCAAATGGAGAGACTAGACGGTCTAAGTATGCCGGAATTAGAGGAATATATTCTTCAAAATCCTGAGCTAGTTGGACTATTGGACGCAGAGCAATTAGGCGGATCAGCACTAGAAGAAATTTCATTAGATCCTAAAGCAAGAGAAGCTCAATTGGCGGCTCTAGACTCGTTACAAGACTATTCTGAGACAGGTGTTACTGATACTGACAAATATGCTATGGAGCAGATGTTAGGACAGGTAGGAGCTTCTACAAGGTCAAACCAAGCTAATATCGAAGCAGATATGGCAAGACGCGGCATGGACTCTTCAGGTGCAGCTTTAATGTCACAAATGAATGCTCAACAAACAGGTGCAAATAATGCTCGTCAACAAGCAATGCAACAAGCAGCTTCTGGACAACAAAATAGAATGGCAGCTTTAGGACAATTAGCTACTCAGTCAGGAAATATGCAAAATGCTGATTATTCTAGACAAGCAAATGCAGCTTCAGCAAAAGACGCTATAGCACAAGCAAACGCAGCAAATAGATACCAAACTAATGCGGCAAATTTAAGTGCTAGACAATCTATTGAAAACCAAAGAGCTAATACTGCTAATCAACAATCACAAGTTGGAAATCAAATTGCTCAACAAAACTTTAATAACGAATATGCTAGAACAGGTGCTCAAGGTAATGTTGCAAACTCTATGAGTAATATCGCAGGAAACGCTCAACAAGGTCCGTCAGGACTTCAAGCAGGGTTATCAGGAGCAGCTACAGGAGCAGGTATTGCAGCTTCTATGGGTCCGGCAGGAGTAGCAGCAGCTCCCTACGCAGCAGCAGGTGGAGCAGCTTTAGGACTTCTAGGTGCTATGGAAGACGGAGGAATAGCTAAGAAATATGCAGATGGTGGAGTTCATAGTAACTTCCAAGACGGCATAGATTCTCGTAGAAAAGAAGCTGCAGAAAAAGAAGAGAAGCAACACGACGCTTTCAAGAAAAAATATATGAAGAAAGTTCACAATGAGCTTATGGACGACGGCGAAAGACGCGATATTCCAAGTGCAAAACTTCATGCAAAAGATGGTGCTGTAGTTAATAAATACGCAGAAGGCGGACTTAAGTTTGATATGATGCAACAAGAACCTCGCTCAGTAGATGATATTAATACTAATCTAAGACCTCCTACAATGATGGAAGCTCCTTCAGAAGAAAGAGATACTATTGCAGAAGCTGTTTATAATACTAAACTAGCTCCCCAAGAAGAATTGTCTGGAAAAGAATCTGGTATGGATATGCAGAAAACATTAGGAGCTTTGAGTTCTTTAATGGGTTCTGGAGAGTCCGCACCAAAGCAAAGATTAGAACTAGGAAGTAACGCAGTAGCAAATCCTGAAAATATTATGAATCCAGTAGGACCGCAGAACTTTGCTAATCCTTATGGTGAAATGCAATTTAAAGATGGTGGATGCGCTTCTAATAAATACGAAAATGGTGGAACAATGTATGCTTCTGACGGAATGGGCGACATAGTTAATTCTGGAATGGAGTCTTATGCAGGAGATAGAGTTGACGCTAAAATTAATGACGGCGAAATGATTCTTAATGTACCGCAACAACAAAGATTAATGGATATAATAAAAGGTGAGGAAAGTGTTGACAATATAGGAGAATCTGATATAGTAGAAGGAGTTCCTAGAGACTACAGAGATTCGCTTCATGAAGAAAAATCAGAAGGTTCACTAGATGGAACTAAACTTCGCGGACTAGAGCAATTATTAAAGATGTTAGGAGAGCAGTAAAATGGAAAATGTACTAGATAAGCTTAAAAGAGCAATGATGGGACAAACAGCACTTCCTCAAGAAAACATGATGTCTCCTATAGACCCTAATGTCGTAGAAGAAGCTCAGTCTGACGCAGCTACAGCTCAAGTTAATGATCAAGCAAAGAGTCCTAATATGATGACTCCTCCTGAACTAGAACAAAAGCAGATGCAAGAAGAATCGAAAAAGACAGTAGAAGGACAGCTTCAAGAAAGACAAGGTGCTGCACAAATAGATCCTGTAGCAGAAGTAGTGGCTGCAGAAGCTGTTGTTCCACAAGAACCTACGATGCAGGAAAAACTTCGTCAGAATATTGCAAAATATGAAGCACTAACTAATAAACCTCAAGAAAGTAAATGGCAAGACTCTCTTCCAGACATTTTAGCAGGTGCTCACAACATACTTAACTATAGTCAAAATACAGGTTTAAAAAACCTTAAACTAGGTAGTGCGGATAAAGCACAAGCTACTAGAGCAGCAGCAAAACAAACGCAATTAGGAAACCTTCAAAAACTTCAGCAGATGTATCAAAAGTCTATTGAAGGAGAAAACAAAGGTAATTTAACTGCATACCAAAAAGCTCAATTAGAGTCAGGAAATAAAGACCGCGCTTTAAAAGAAAAAATTGCTAAGTTAACTAAAAAAACAAAAGCTAAACCTAGAACTAAGTTAGAAGAAGAGCGCGAAAAAGATATCGCAGAAAGGTTTTCGACCCTTGAAGAACAAAGACCAAATTCAATGGCTTCAATTGAAGAGGCGAACTTTTTAATAAAAGAGTTAGAAAAAGGAAATATAAGTACTGGTCCCGGATCTAAATTAGCAGGTAATGTCGGAGCATTTTTTGATACTGACGAAAGTAACCTGAAAGAAAGACTAGATTCATTGGCAGAAAAAGCAGCAAGAGCACAGCTTAAAGCTAACGGCGAAACTAGACCTACAGATGCAGATGTTGAAGGTATGAAAACAGCAATGTTTAACCTCGGAAATACTGAGACTACTAACATCGGAAAACTTAAAGACTTTATTAAGCAACAGGAAGCAGGTCTTAACGAGTATGACCAAATGAAAGCTAAGTTAGATAATGGCGAAGGTCTTGAAGACTTTTTACTAAAACCAACTTATACACCTAAACCTACAAATGAAGTTAAGAGAAGAACCAAAGACGGACAAGTTGCAGTTTTTGATAGCGAAACAAAGAAATTTATTAGATACGAAAAATAAGGATATAACATGGCTGATCCAAAATGGGATGATACAGAAGACGTTGATATGGAAATTCCATCTTTTGACGACACTGAAGAAATAGAACCAATCTCTAAACTAGAGTCTGGACTTCGCGGTGCAGGTCAAGGTGTTACTGTAGGTTTCTTAGATGAAATGATGGCAGCATTTGGAACTAAAGGTGCATCACCTTCTCAAATTATAGCGGAACCAGAAAAAGCAATTGAAACAGAAAAGAAGATGTTCCAAGACTACGAAGCAAACTTAGCAGAAGAAAGAGCTTTAAATGCAGCAGCACAAGAAGCCAATCCATTAACTTACGGAGCTTCAGAAATAGTCGGAGGTATCGCTCCCGGTCTAGTTACAGGCGGAGGTGCAGCAGCAGCTAATATTGCAAAAGCAGGAGCTACTCAAGGTGTTAAAGCCGCAGTAGGTGGAGCTGTAAAAGAAGGTGCTAAATTAGGTGCTAAATTTGGAGCAGTTTCAGGTGCAGGATATTCTGAGGGAGAAACTCCTCTAGAAGTTGCAGGAGATGTTGCAATCGGTACAGCAATTGGCGGAGCAGCAGGTGCAGCTTTACCACTAGGAATAGAAGGTGCTAAAACTGGCGCTAAAAAACTATTAACAGGAACTCAAAACTTAGCTGCTAAAATCCCCGGCGGAGAACTA
>Ga0307937_1001908_pt1 | contig 9913 bp, 6 predicted proteins | sample OrgLakmetagenom3_FD_201814 | JGI IMG/M metagenome (GOLD analysis project Ga0307937, IMG submission 201814) | Saline water microbial communities from Organic Lake, Antarctica - #3 | ecosystem: Environmental > Aquatic > Non-marine Saline and Alkaline > Saline | place: Antarctica: Organic Lake...
GATCGAGTGTATCTTGAAACTTTATCCACTCTCTAATTCCACAAGAGTTTATTTTATCTACACCTGACAAATCAAAAACTACAATCCCGGAAAGACTTGGTACAGACTCAAATGAGCTATCCTCATCTATTCCTCCAGAAAAAATTATTATATTTTTATCATTTTCTTTCACATGATCTATTTTTAGTTCTGAACTCATAAGTCCTCATTTTGTTTAAAATCTACAGTGATCTTCTTTTGTTTATATTGTTTCAGTCTTTTATATTTATTAATTGAACACTCTATAATAGTATGACTTCCTGTTTTTAAATCAAATTCTATCATATCAGACAAATGCACGATGAGATAGAATCCGAGACCTGCTCCAGATTCTTTTTGTTCAAAAGTCTTTTCGCTAAATGCTCTTTTGAGCTTTATAAAAAATTGTTCTTTTGACAGTAATCCTGCTGCATCTTCCGTTTTGATCACAAACCTGTTCTCTTCTTCAATAATTTTAAGAACAGCTTCATCTCCGCCGTGAACAAGTGAATTCTCTGCAAGCTCCAATGCCAGCGACTCTAGATAATTTCTCATATCCCCAAAGTAGCTTTCAAAATTGATAGTATCAAAAAGAGAAGCAATTTTTTGTTTTATCTCCTGAGATTTTCCACCAGAAAGTTTTAATTTGGCCAGTTCATTACCTGTACCTTTAATTTTATCGATATTCTCTTTAGGCCTAAAAACATTGAATCCTTTGAGATCTTCCCAGCGCTCAAGCACTTCTTCGAAGCTGTGCTCATAAGTAAATTCATCCTTACTTAAACCAATTTCTAGAGCCAAAATCGTTATGTCATCCATCTGTTCTGTCTCTTCATAAAACTCGAAAGCATCAGCTTTAATTCCATCGATGAATTGGTTTATATTGAGTGCAGCGTGTTTTAAGATAGATTTAACAAATCTTCTTTGACCCCAATCTTGATTTTTTGTATTTTGTCCCTCTGTTAGGCCATCTGTATAAAAGAGAACTTTATCACCATCTGCTAAAGCGATTATTTCACTTTGATAGAGTTCATTGTCATTCTCACCTAGCCTTCTTCCATTAATTTTAATAAGTGGTTCAATATCTGACTTACTCAGTACTTCACTTCGGTAATTAATTTTCAGAGGTGGATTATGAGATGCATTAGAGTATGCGAGATCTTTTGTTTTTGAATCAAAGACCGCCACAAAGGCTGTAGCCATCATATCGCCATGGATCTCACAGAGGGATTTATTTAGAAAGCTCATAATTGAAGCTGGATCATTTATGAGAGCTTTATCGTTTAAGCTCAGTGTTTCTATTGCAGAAAGACAATTAAAAGCAATCGCTGTCGCCATAGCTGCTCCAGTTCCATGTCCAGTGGCATCAAAAATAATAATAATGTCTTTGCCATTAACATGTCTGCTACCCCACCAATCCCCACCACACTCGGAAGCTGGTTTGTAGTAACCGCATAAGCTCGCATTTGTTAAATTTATATTTTTTGCCTTGAAAAATGACTTTTGAACCAATTGAGCTGTTTTCATCTCGCCTTCAAGACGGTTTTTCTCTTGCATCTCTTTCATGTAATTGAGAATTGATGAACGCATATCATTCATTGAATCCGCCAAGACACCAAGTTCATCTCTATTTTTAAGTTTCACTTCATTGGTAAAGTTGCTCTTCGCGAACTCTTGAGAACTTTCAAAGAGCTTTTTAATAGGATTAGTAAAGACTCTAGAGAAAAGAAGGATGAGTAAAATAACAATAGCAACAATTAGTATTCCTAAATATAGAGATCTTTGCACGAGCGTTTCAGTGGCCTGAAAAGCTACACTCTCTTTTATAAGAGTGAACACTTGCAACTGATCGATTGGCTTATTAAAAGCCAAAATATATTTCTCACCTAAGATACTCTTAACAATTACACCTGAGTTAAGCCCAGTGCTAGGATGCTTTCTAGGTAGTTGCGCAGAAATGCCTTCATCTGCATCTCCAGCAAGTACCTTCCAGTTCTCCCCTTCAATAAGAATATCCTTAAAAAGTTTAGAGTCTTTAATTTGATCAATAACTTTAGTTTTATCAAACTCGAGAATAAAAACTTCATTTTCTATTTTTTTCCAAATAATAAATGATTTATTTATATTAAAAAAACCAGTTAATTTACTTTGTTCTCCGATTAGTTTCTCAATTTTTTTATCGGGAACTTGATCGCCAACTCCATCTCTATTTGTATATTTCCTTAATAACTTCAAATCCGAATAAATACTAAATCTCAGCAAGCTTTGATCGGATTCCATTATTGATTCAACCACCCCAGGCGATCTATAAAACTTTGAAAGTATAGATACAGTTTTGATCTTTTCATTAAATTGAGCTTTTAAAGTATCTGATAAATTTTGATTATGATTTTTTACTGACTCAAATATATAAGCAGTTTTGTCAGTTTTAAATAAATTGGTAGCGTAATAGACGTAAAACGATATCGCACAACACAGTATGAAGACAAAAAAGCTCACGAGCTTAATATGAATAGGAACAAGAACTTTTCTCATGGTATGATTATAATACAAATAAAAAAATAAAAGTAAATTTATGCAAGTTCATTACACAACTAAAACATTCAACTACTTAATCTCTGCAGCATGTGTTGTGGCCATTTATATTTGTTACCAAGAACTGTTTCTTAAAAATGAAAACTCCTCGAAAAGTTCTCTATTCTCAATAGGCCAAGTGCTCGAGACAAATAATAATGTTAAAAGTAAAAGCGAAGACTTTCTAGGCTGGCAAAACCTCAATTCAGATACAGCTTTAGCGGCTAACAATCTTGTTTTCACCCACAAGGATTCATCTGCTAAAATTAAAATTGACGCCAATACCTTAAGCCTTGGCCCAGAGACAATGGTTGAGATAACTTCATCTGACTCGGTTTCTCTCAATCAAGGAAAAATGAATATTGAGTTTGATCTTGAATCTAAACCATTGAAAGTAACTTCTGGCGATTCAACATATACTATAAATTCTACAGATGCCAAGATCACTTTAACCAACACGGAGTCTTCTTCAATTCTTTCTGTCCAAGAAGGTCGTGTAAATCTCCAAGACAATAAAACCAAAAAAACAATAGAAGTCCTTAAAGATCAGACATTAAAAATATCACCGCTAAACTACCAGATTGTATCCTCCAATATTGAATTGATTCACCCAAAAGATGCTGCGACTTTCCAAAGCAATAAACCGGTAGCATTTGAAGTTTCCTCAAAACTAAAGAATTTAAATATAGAAATAGCTAATGATAAAGACTTTAAAAAAACTCACAAATTATCTGCTATAAAAGATAAGTTGAATTTAGTTTTTAACTCCAATGCATATTACTGGAGAGCTAGGTCGGGAATGACCAAAAGTGAAATCCGTTCATTTGAAATTATTGATTTCTTAAATCCTCCAAGGCTAATCACTCCCAGATTAAACTTTGAGAAAATATATTATTCAGACTCAACAAATATTTATTTTTCATGGTCAAAAGAAAATGAAAACAAATGGTTATTAGAAATATTTAATAAAGATAACAAGCTTGTTTTTTTCAAAGAGGTAAACAAACCAAACTATCTTTATCCTAACCAACTTGAAGGACATTTTAAGTGGAGTGTTACTCCTTTAAAAAGTTTCTCGAAAGTAGTGGATCAAAAATTTTATACATTTTCTGTTAAAAAGAATAAAATAGAAGATATTAAATCTATAGTACTTGAGCTTAAAAAGCCTAATCAAAAAGTGAACTTTTCCTGGAATAAATCTAACTCCCAAATAAGTGTGTTTGAATTATCCCAACATGAAGATTTTGAAAAATTAATATTATCAAAGAGACTTAAATCTAATAAAACAACCGTTGTGTTTCCAAAAGTTGGTACCTACTTTTGGAGATCTTTTACTATTAAGGCATCCGGAGAAAGACAGTACAATACCCCCATTCGTCTAACAGTAAAACCCAATCCAAAACCCAAAAAACCTAAGAAGCTTCCAAGTCTTAAATTAAAACTACAGACAAAAGTTATCCCAAGCTCCTTTCACTTATTTAGCTATGCCCATGCCAGTAACGAAGGTTCTGTTACACTTAAATGGCCAAAGATTGATAACGCTAAAGAGTATGAAGTAGAGATCTACACTGATCGTAAATTAAAGACCAAAATCAAAACGTTTAAAACTTCAAAAACAAATTTTGAATGGACAGCACCAAGAGCTGGAAAATTTTATTGGCGGTATCGCTTTATTGATTTTTGGGGACGATTATCTCCATACTCTGATCGTTCGACGCTTGAACTTGTCGATGTAAAAAAAATATCTCTTTCTAAAAAAGTAGAGATAAAATCAGAGAAAAAAACTTCTCATCATTCATTAACTTTCGCATACCTCTTAACAAATTTTGATTATAATAATGAAAACGATAACGAATTTATTATTGATGGAGTTTCAACAAATGGATTTGAGTTAAGTTATCAATTCAAATCTTATAAATTTACTGCAAGTACTACTACTGGAGAAGTTTTTGAAAATGAAGAGTTTGTTCATCGACTAATGGAATTCAGTTTTTGCAAAACCTATAAAGACATTAATTTTGAATCTGGACTTACGACTACCGCGAGTTCAGTCTATGAAAATAAAAGCTCTACTGCTATTAACGATGGCCTAATATATAACTATTTTATCTTTGCTTCTGCCAATCTCTATTGGCAGCACAACAAACTTAAAAGTGCTGTTAAGCTCGGTTATGGATCAGGTTACTTATTCAACCTTGCTACAAGTTATTATTTTTATTCGAATAAGCAATTTAAGTACTTTCTTAAAGTCAGTGGTGAACTCCTAAGAGCAAAAGTTGATACACAAGAACTTAAAAGCTCACAATTTCAAGCATCTATAGGCTCTTCTTATACATTTTGAACTCGTTAATTAAATCATTAATTCAATGATTTAGATGACTTAGCTTGGTCCAAATACTGGATTAAAATAGTGTTCGAGCCGATAATGGCTTCATGAAACTATTTAACAAGTTACTTATTGTTGTATTAATCGCTGTCACTAGTGCTTGTCAGGACTCTGCAACAAGTAGTGCTATCGATGACGCCTTTGAAACATCTCCATCTCCAAGTGGAAGCTCAATAAACGCTCTATGTTTTCAAGACCAATACGCAACTCCTGAAGAATTCATAACAAGAAAACTCGATATAGCTATCGTAATTGATACTTCTGGTTCAATTATCGCAGAGAGAGCGGCTATCGCTCAAGGATTTGATTTTCTACTATCTCAACTTCCAGCTGAGGTTGACTATAGAGTCGCAGTAATTTTAGGCCATGGAGATAACTCATCTCACTCAGGAAAACTTTATCAAAAAGGAAGTGAACCTCGTGTTTTATCGAGTGCAACTTTGACTACTACAGAAATAAAAAATCATTTAATCACTAAAATGCAAAGCCCCCACGGTGACAGTGAAACCGATGGTGGAGAAGTTGGCCTTTATTCATTTTTAAAAGCTACTAGTGAAACCAACTTAGCCCTTAATCGCCAAGAAGATTTCTTTAGGGAAGATGCAGCCTTAACGGTAATCTTTGTCGCCGATGAACAAGATATATGTGCTGAGTATCCAGTTGGTGTTAGTCCTGTTATAGACCCGCAAGGAGCCGAGGATAGAAGTTTTGATAAGTACTGTATAGACCTTGATGGTAAGAGAACTGTAACTGCCCAAATGGTCGTAGATAGAATTACTGATATTCAAGCAGGATCTCCACAAGTTGTTGGAGGTGTTCTCTATAAAGACAATCAAACGATGCCAGTGTCTGGTGAAAATGAAATTGGTTACGGTTATATTGATGCTGTTAATCTAGCGGGTGGTATCACTGTCGACATGGCCAATGGTGATTATGCCAACGGTTTATCAAATCTTGGTCGTCTAGCAACTGTGTCAATAAAACCCGCAAATGATTTTAATCTTAAAACAAATAAAGTTGATCCGGCATCTATTGAAGCGTTGGTTAATAATATTGTTGTTCCATTTGAATTTAATGCTGAGTTAAACCAAGTACACTTAACTTCACCTAGAGATGACTTTAGTGTTGCTAAAATTAATTATTGTGAAAAAGAACAAAAGCCTATGGAAGTTAAAAAGCTTGCTGCTGGTGGTTTCCATACTTGTGCACTTTTACTTGAAGGTGATTTAAAGTGTTGGGGACGAAATAATGTCGGACAACTTGGTCTTGGCCATACAAATACTATCGGTGATGATGAACTTCCAAGTTCTATTTCAACTTTAAATATTGGAGCAAAAGTAAAAGATATAAGTGCCGGTGCGTTTCACACATGTGCACTTTTAGAAAATGGAGATGTAAAGTGTTGGGGACAAAATACAAGCGGACAGCTAGGCTTGGGTCACACCGATACAATTGGTGATGATGAAGATCTCTCTGCAATAGCTTCTGTTCCATTAAAAGATAAAGCAACTAAAATTTATTCAGGGTTCACTTATAACTGTGCTCTTTTAGAAAATAAAAATGTTCAGTGTTGGGGCGATAACTCATTTGGACAGCTCGGTTTAGGACATACCGACAACATCGGGGATAACGAAACCCTTGATACTCTTGGTTACGTTGATATCGGCGGTCCAGTTGTACAAATGGATATATCGACAATTAGTTTTCATTCGTGTGCTCTTTTACAAAATGGAGATCTCAAGTGTTGGGGAAGAAATGATGCTGGCCAATTGGGACTTGGTCACGCAGACAGCATTGGAGACGATGAACTTCCATCTTCAGTTTCACCAGTTCCATTTGGTGAACAAGTGATTCAACTTGCGACTGGCAACAGGCATACATGTGCTATTACCGGTGGCCAAAAGCTAAGATGTTGGGGACTAAATCACAAAGGACAAATTGGAACTGGTAACAGTGAGAAAATTGGAGATAACGAAGCCGTCACTTCTATAGGTTATGTAGATACCGGGGCATCAACGCATATAAGTGTTTCAACTGGTAACTTCCATACATGTGCCATAAGTGGAAGTTACGATGTTCACTGTTTTGGTCTTGGAATAAGTGGAACAACTGGACTTGGAAGAACTGACGACATAGGCGACGACGAAGCTGTCAAAAATATTTCACTGGTCGATCTGGGTGGTGAATCAATTACGCAATTGGCCTCGGGGGTATTTCACACCTGTGGACTAACAAAAGATGAAGGTAAAGTCATTTGTTTTGGAGACGGAGCTTTTGGACAAATTGGTTCAGGGTCTACAGATGATCTTGGGGATAATGAAGTGCCTGGAGCTAAATACGTCTCAGTATTACCATAGCAAAAAGACTTAATAGTATGCCAAATATAAACGATGGGTAAAAATCAACTTGCTCCGATTTAAACGAGCAGTTATGTGCGATATCACTTTTAAATTTTGCTTTTAAACTTGGAAGAGCTGCTGCAGTAAAAATTTCTGGAGCGGGGTTAATGTTTACTGACCCAACAACTGTTCCGTCAAATGAGTCCACTCTTATTCGACCAGCACCACCAGATCCACCAGCACCAGCTCCAGCAAAACCAGATCCACCCGATCCACCAAGAGCTTGCATACTTCCGGTAACGGAGACTGTTGACTGAGAATATATAAAAATAGATCCCCCACTTCCGCCACCACCTCCGCCACCACCGGCTGAGACATTTGTAACTCCATTACTTCCAATTGCGCCATTAGAAATTATAGATCCATTTATATCAATAGATCCTTTTGAGAAGATTTTAATTATTCCGCCACCAGCACCACCGACACCACCAGATAGTAACGTTCCAGCATCATCACCATTTCCACCAGCTCCACCACCAGAACCTGCTTTCATTACGGTTGCAAAGTTTGATTCTGATCCATAGCCAGTTAAACTTGCAACTCCACCGGCACCGGGAGTACCTGATCCACCATCATTACCGATATTTCCGTTGCCACCAGCTGTGGCATGCGTAGCACCACTTCCACCGCCACCACTTGCCGCTAATCCACCATCAATGGCAGCATTTCCACCAGCAGCGGTTACGCCGGAGGGATTAGATGCATCTGTCTGAGCTGACGAGCAAGGAGTTGCTGAACACGTTCCCCCACTCATTCCCTGCCCAGTTACAGAAAGAACTCCACCGCCAGCAATTGAAACACTACCTGAAACTTTTAAAATAACAGCTGTAGCCGCCGGAAAAGTATTAGTATTTGATACAAACAGGTCGGTGCAATTCCAAACAGACTTGGCTTGAGCTCCTCCGGTGAAGTTACAAACTCCATCCGAGCCATTTCCAAAATCTTGAGAAAAACTTATGCTTGAAAATAGAATTAGAATTAGTGCAATCATAAATACGAATCAAAGCTAGAGGTTTCCCAGTTAAACTGATCTTCGAGTTGTGATTGCATTTCCTCAACTGTAATAACTTTTGCTTGTTTTAATTTTCTTAAAATTGATTCAATAATTTTAGTCGCAAAGGGAGTAAGTTCTTTTTTTCTAAAAGATGTACTATATTTCACTGGACTAGGAAGAAGCATTGCCAAGAAAGCTCCCTCGCGAGCGTTAAGATTGCTGGGTGATTTATTAAAGTAGTGGCGTGAAGCCTGTTTAATTCCGTGAATGCCCTCACCCAAATGAATAAGATTTAAGTAGTGAGCAAGAATCACTTCTTTTGATAAGTTTGATTCTAATTTGTAAGCGATAATTGCTTCTTTAATTTTTCTAAATATACTTCTCTCGTTCGAGAGATAAATATTTTTGGCCACCTGCTGAGTAATAGTCGATGCCCCTCTTACAAGTTCTTTTTCTTCAATGCTTTCTTCAATAACAATTTCTAGTTGATTGAAATCAATTCCGTGATGCTCATAAAATGCCCAGTCCTCAGAGATAACAATCGCCCATTTCGCCACATTCGAAATCTGACCGATTGGAGTCCAGCCTTTTGAGATTTTTAAAAGATCGTAACTTTGAGTTTTTGAATTGTATTGAACTTGTTTAGTGTTGAGCTGATCAACATCTGTTCTAAGATAGATAAAAGCCACATAGCCTATTACTATTAAACCTAGAGACAGAAATCCAAGAAGAATTCTTACTGCAATTTTCAACACTTACCCCTTAATGGTCTATTTTACTCAAGTTCTGTATTCCCCACCCGATAAAGAATACATGAAATACTTTAAGCTAATATTTATTATCACATTTGCTCTCACTTTTTCTAGTTGTTCTAGAGAAATAAACCTCTCACAGATCTCTCCGGGTGATACCAATATTTCAGAGGCCTTAGAGCTACTTAAAAAGCCCGTATTCAAAAGTGACTCTTTATACGTATGGAATGATATTAGTCTTCAGATCGACAGTAACGAGGTTGTAGCGGCCATTCACCGAAGCCCTGCCAGTCATGAAAAATCTGTTGGATTTTGGAAAAATCAATACAAAGAAATTAAGAAAACTTCAAAGAAAGTTGTAAATGCTAGTACAAATTTATGGGAACTTACTATTCCTTCTAAAGGAATAAATATTATTTTCAATAAAAAAAGTCATGAGGTTTCAAAAGTTATATTCGTGAAGCCAATTTTAAAATAAAAAAAGCCCAGGGTTTCCCCCAGGCTCTTCTAATCTTTCGATTATATTTCTAACATCCTATTAGAACTTATAAGTCATAGATACTCTTGACATTAATGAGTCAGTTCTGATAGTTCCATTGTCGTCACCATCTTCTGCAACTACACCGTCACCGTCAGCATTGTTACCGATTAGACCATCAATTCCGAAGTCACCAAATGCTAAAGTAGCACCAAGTCTTACATCAGTTGAGTCAGCAATAGTTCTTTCATCTTTTGAAACACTTAAACCATTTGAAGCTAAAGTTGTAGTTCCAAAAACGTTATTAGAGAT
>Ga0307937_1001945_pt1 | contig 9777 bp, 7 predicted proteins | sample OrgLakmetagenom3_FD_201814 | JGI IMG/M metagenome (GOLD analysis project Ga0307937, IMG submission 201814) | Saline water microbial communities from Organic Lake, Antarctica - #3 | ecosystem: Environmental > Aquatic > Non-marine Saline and Alkaline > Saline | place: Antarctica: Organic Lake...
TAAATCCCATAAGGCTGTTGGATCATCTTTTCCTCGTGTCATAATCATTTTCACACGAGCCATTGGTTTAATTTCTTTTTGCTCTTTTTCGGAAAGCGTCGAACCTTCTTCGGCTGATAAGACCTCTGCCCATTCAGGTTTTAGTTTCACAATTTGTTTGTACAACTTGTAGGCAATTTTTCGGCTACTACAGACAAACATAGCTTTTCCTTTTACCGTAGACCCTTCTTCGACTCGCTTGGAATAGTGCCCTATAAAATCTTTAGCAACGGCTCTTATTCGATCTGGGTCTCCCAAGATGCTGTTCATATTGGTGGTTGCTTTTTTACTTTCCTCTATTTGGTATTCACTAGCGCCTAACCGTTGAGATTCTTCGTAGTATTTTTCAATTTCTTGTAGTTTTTTGTTATCCAACAAAACTTTTGCAGCGCGTCCTTCATAGACAATTTTTACGGTAATTTCGTCATGTACAGATTCAGACATGGTGAAAGAATCTACCACCTGACCAAAGACATCTAACGTGGCATCAATAGGTGTTCCGGTAAAACCTACATAGGTAGCATTGGGTAAAGAATCATGTAAGTATTTCGCAAAACCATAAGTTTTCTCAACACCTTTTTCTGTTACTTTTATTTTTTGGTCTAAATTAATCTGACTACGGTGTGCTTCATCCGAAATACATATCACATTATTTCTGTTGGTTAACAATTCAATATCCTCATTAAATTTATGAATCGTTGTTAAGAAAACACCACCAGATTGCCTGCCTTGCAATAACTCTCTTAAATGAGAACGACTTTCTACAGAAATAATATTATTGTCGCCTATATAGCCCTTAGCATTAGTAAAAGATTCCGATAACTGACTATCTAAGTCTGTTCTATCGGTGATTAAAATGATGGTAGGACTCTTAAAGTAGGTGCTACGCATTAATAAACGTGCCAAGAACAGCATAGTAAAACTTTTACCACAGCCTGTTGCTCCAAAATACGTACCTCCCTTTCCGTCTCCCAAGGGTTTTTGATGAAGCTTAATGCTTTCGAACAATTTATTAGCGGCATAAAACTGCGGGTAACGACATAATATTTTAATCTCCTTATGTCCTGTATCGGGCATATAAATAAAGTGATGGATGATTTGACGTAATCGATTTTTATCACACATTCCTTGAATAAGAGATATCGTAGAATCTATACCAAGAGTATCTTTGGTTTCATTTCCTGTAACTTTCCGCCATGTATAAAAGAATTCAAAAGGGGCAAAGAATGAACCTGTTTTGGTATTTACACCATCACTAATCACACAAAAAGCATTGTACTTAAAGAGTTCTGGAATATCGCGTTTGTATCGCGTCGTTAGTTGCGTGTAGGCATCTTGTAGGGTTACCTTTTCATTGATAGCTGTTTTAAATTCAAATACGACCAACGGTAAACCATTTATATAAATAATTCCATCAGGGATTCTTTTTTCATATCCTGTGATTTCTAACTGATTCACAAAACGATAGGTGTTATTATCTGTTTCGGAATAATCAATTAGCTGAATAAATAAATCTTTTTTCTTATGATTCTCACGCTTGAAAACAAAACCATTAGAAACCCAATCCATGATTTGTTTATTAGAATCATATAGGTCTGAACTAGGAAGCACTTCTAGCTTTCGCACAATAGATGCTATTTCATAAACAGAAAGATTACTATACTGTTTTTGCAGATAGTTTTTTAAGTCGTCGGTGATTAAGACTTCCCCATTTGTCCTGTTTATTTCGCCTCCTTTTAAATGTTTAATCCCTTCGGTGGCTAATAACTCTATAAAGGCATTTTCTAATTGTGCTTCGTTGAATTTCATAGTTATTTATTAGTCTTTATCCTTTAGTTTTTTTACCATCTTATCAAAATCAGATTCTATTTTCTGAGTCTTGTTAAACACATCATACGCTATAAATGCCTTTTTCTCAGCTTGTTTTTTAGATTGTTTACCCAAACCTTCTAAGACGAGATATTCATTAAAGGTTAAAAACTTATTTACACTCAATGCCAATTGCTCCATGGTAAAGGTGTTTTCTCTTTCAATTAAACCTTCTATGTAATCGAAATAGCCAGTAACGGTTCGCTCTAGTTGTTTGATTTCTTTTTCTTCTAAATAGTTTTTGGCAATGTTTGTGTCTGACTTTATGACTCTTCCTTTTGGGGCATTTTTCCAAGTAGTTAAGCCCATGTTTTCCTTATTGCTATCTGCCTTTAAATAAATGATTTCTGCTGCTGTTTTACCGGTAATGGCAAAGTGAAATTTGTTCTGTATCGTAGCATAAAAGTTTTTAGTAATATCAGAGTCCTTGTTGTAATCAATACTACACTCGGCAAAAATATCGGTAACCTGTTGATATATTCTGCGTTCACTGGTACGAATAGACCGCACGCGCTCTAGTAACTCTCTAAAGTAGTCTTTACCAAACAAGGTCTTCCCTTGCTTTAAGCGTTCATCGTCTAGGGTAAAGCCTTTAATAATATATTCTTTAAGGGTTTTAGTAGCCCAAATACGAAACTGTGTTGCCTTGCCAGAGTTTACTCGATATCCAACCGAAATAATGGCGTCTAGATTATAGTACTCGATATTACGTTTTACCTCTCTGTCGCCTTCTTTTTGAACTGTTGGGAAATTCCGAACAGTTGCCTCTTTTTCTAATTCTTTGGTTTTAAATATATTAGTAAGGTGTTCACTTACCGTAGATTTAGTTACCCCAAAAAGCTCAGCGATTTTTTGTTGTGTGAGCCAGATGGTTTCATTTTGAAAATAGATTTCAACTCTAACATCACCACTAGGTGCAGTGTATAAAATGAAATCGCTTAAGGCATCACTAGGTTGTATCTTTTTATCTTGGCTCATGACTTTATTGTACACTTTCTTTGTTACTACTGTAAATATTTATTTTAATTTCCGGCATAGCTTCCTTAGTTACTACTATAAATATCCTTAAAAAGGTAAATCATCTTGCTCCTCCGATTCAACACTTTCGTGAATTATACCAATGAATTTTTCTAACTTTTCAGGAAATAAGTTTTCGTCAAAATTAAAATCACTTGAATTAATTAATTCCCAAATTGCAATGCTACTCTTGTTCTCAGACTCATAACCTATAACCGTTTCAAGTTTTTTAACATTAAAATGAATGTTTTCGACTCCTGAATTAAGTAATAAATTTTTATTCGTCTTAATCATTTTTTTTAAAGTAGTTTCAGAATGCACCTCTCCATTCTTATTGGTTTCTTGTGAAATAGATTCCCAAATTTCATCTTTTTTTAAATCGTCGAAATCAAGAATTACTTTATCAATAAAATCTGTATCAAAATCCCAGTCGTTAACTACAATATAATCTATTTTAAAATGCTTACAAAGCTCTATTATATAGTTTGCTGTGCCTTTTCCATGATGACATATAATTGAGATATTCTCGAAATTCATATATGTATCTGCATACTGCTCCTTATTGATGATCGTTTCATTATCTTCAATAAAAGCTAATACTTTCTGTTTAATAGCATACTTATAAACTAAAACATCATTTGGACCTTCTACGAGAATAACCTTTTTACTAAAAAGCATTCTACTCAAATTTGGCTCAATCGTTTTAATAAATTCATTGTATCGATTGAAATTAATTACTTCTCCTGTTTCTTCGTCAACTTCTTCATAGTTAAATTCTCCAACATCATTATATTTTTTTATTGTTTGATTATTTTTATCCATCTCTAATCTAATTAGCCCTTTTGTATCAAAAGGATCTAGCATTTTATCAGAATGAGTTGTGTAAATAACCTGATGTCCTTTCTTAGCTAAACCACACAAGACCGTTTTATAAAAATACTCTTGATGATTTTCATGCAAAAAACTTTCTGGTTCTTCAAATAAAAACAAACATTCGTCCTGTGTATTAGACTCTGCGATTGCTTGAATAACAGCCATTACAAACATTGAGATATATCCATCTCCGAAATGATCTATTGGAACTAAATTTTCTTTATCACCATTCAGACCTATCTTAAACATCATTTTTAAAAATATATCTTCATAGTTTGGTAAACCAAAATCGACTGTGCAATCATCGTTTCTAAGGTTAGTAATATAATTTTTACGAATAAGGTCAATAAATTTATTCAGTTCAGAGCCTTCAAGTATATCTTTTGTGCTTTTTGTTACCTCATCCTCGAAAGCTTCTTTTTTATCCGCCATCACAACATCATCTTCTATAATTTTTTGAATATGCTTGCCTAAAAATGATTTAAGATTACCCCAACTTGTTTTTTGGGTAACAATTTCTTCCTTGATATTATGAAAATTTATATAAAATATATTAAAATACCTTGTTGCTCCAAACGCTTGGTAGTTAAGATCATCAACAAAACTCCCAGAGAAATTTTGTATTTGTGCCAACCCATTTAATGATTCTATTTTACTTCCTTCAATAATATCACCATCTGTTAATACCTTTAAACGGTGGTAGCCTGATAAAATCGCTTGTTTTATTCCATCAAATTTTGTTTCGGTACTACTTGTGGCACTTAATATTATTTGTGGGATGTTATCAATATTTCGATTATGAAAATCATTGATTCCAAAAGTATCTTTACTAACAAAATTTACTTGTAAAGCGTAAAGAATCGAATTCATCAAATTAGACTTTCCTGCATTATTATAACCAATTATAGAAACAGGTTTTTTATAATCCTTATTTGGAAAAACAAAATCTTGTCGCTCACCAAATGAGCGATAGTTTTCAATTGAAATGGAATTAATTCTTATTTTTGACATATATTTTTATTAGTAATTTAATTAAGCACTTTTTCAATTTCTAGCATAGCCTCTGGCACCTCCAACTTTCCTGACATCAACTGTGGCAATAAAGTATCACGAAGTTTGGTAAGGTTTCGTGTTTCTAATTTAGTTTTTATTTGCTTTTCAATTAAGTCTTTGAAAATTGAATCAGCAGAACACATTAACTCTTTGGACATAATTAGACATTTAGCCTCTCTTAAATGCTCTCGTTTAATGTGCCCCATTGTAACTGCTTTGTCATTGGCAATACTAATAAACTTATCCAAGTGATGTTTGGTATACAAGTAATAAAACCATTTAGAATAATTCTTTGATGTAACTTTAAATAGATGCTGATTTAGTGCGCATTTTCCACCACACCACAAATCGACTTGTAAAGATGCCGACCAAGAAAATATAACATCACCATTATCAACTATACATTCTTGATTTATATCTATTCTTGCTTTTTCTTTACCATCAGTTTTACCTTGTTTTAGATGTGAAATTTTTAATACAGGTAAAAATTCATCATTTTCACTCTCTGGTCTAAACTTTTGAAGAGCCAAACCATTTTGATAACTAGCGACTTCATCTAAGCTCTTTAATGCCCATCCCTCAGGTACCCATTTCCTTAACACTGCATTAAACACAAAACTATTCGGAAAGAGTTTGTTAATTTCGGATGTATTTTTTTTAGAAACCTCTAATCTTAAAGCTCCTTTTTTACGCAAAGGTTCTGGCAATGCTTCTACATTGTTATCATTCTTTACTAAGAAATTATCTAACACAGGATCAAAATCTACAAACCAAGATTGAAACAAGGCCTGCGCCATGGCTTCTAAACTTTCATTCATTTTTCGGTTGAGTTCTATTTTTGCATCTAAATCTCCTAATATTTTTGCAATTGCTTTTTGGATTGGGAGGGGTGGGAGTTTTATTGGTAAATTTGAGAATGTAGTTTTATTCATTATTGGAACAGCTGATCCAGAAGAACCTTTTTTTATCTCCTCCTGTCTTAAAAATAAATTATAGTAAATAAAATTTGAGTCTTCATCTTTCACTACAATAGAGTTTATTTGCTGATTAGTAACGCTTTTTTTAGTCGTTATAGCAACCTTACCCATATCTGACCCAATACAAGATACACAAATTGTATTCGCAGGAATATTATTATTCTTAACCGAATTCAATCCTAATTCTGATAGTTTTCTCTCCGTAGTATAGATATGTTTCTGTCCATCCATATCTCGGGGAGTTACAAACATATAGTCTTTGCCAAAGTTTAAGGGTTTTTTAGTTTTTGGAGTTTTCCCCGTTACGATTTTACCAAGACTCCCTAAAACAACCTCTCTCCATCCATTTTTACTCATAACCTAATTGTTTTAAATTGTTACGAATAGCACTATCTAAAATTTGCGCTTCATCCATTTGAGAAAATAAAGTTGTCGATAAATCGGTCATTTTAGTTTCAAAAGGGATACCGTCGCCTTCTTCTTCGGCAACACCCACATACCTTCCTGGGGTTAATACAAAGTCGTTTTTTTCTATTTCGGCTAAAGTGGCAGATTTGCAATAGCCTGCAACGTCTTCGTAAATTCCATCTTTACTTTCTCCTCGCCATGCGTGGTAGGTTTTGGTAATGATGGTAAGATCCTCGGTAGTTAATTCTTTGTGGGTTCTATCTACCATAGTTCCCATATTTCGAGCATCAATAAATAAGGTTTCGCTTTCTCTATTTCTATGGTTTCGGGTTTGGTCTTTAAAATGTTGCACTTTCTTATTTTTGGTCATAAACCATAAACAAACAGGTATTTGTGTGGTGTAGAACAACTGCCCAGGCAAGGCAATCATACAATCTACCAAATCGTTTTGTAGCATTTGCTTTCGCAGTTCTCCTTCGCCTGAAGTATTGGAACTCATAGAACCATTTGCCAATACAAAGCCAGCCGTTCCATTTTCGGACAGCTTAGACGTCATATTTAAAATCCATGCGTAATTAGCATTTCCTGTAGGCGGTGTTTCATAACCATTCCAACGGGCGTCATCGGTCAATTCATCTTTGGCGCGCCATTCCTTTTGGTTAAAAGGCGGGTTTGCCATGATGTAATCGGCTTTTAAATCGGGGTGTTGGTCTTTAAAAAAAGTATCGGCAGGTACGTCTCCTAAATTGGCAGAAATACCACGAATAGCGAGATTCATTTTTGCTAGTTTATAGGTAGTAGCCGTATATTCTTGTCCATAAATAGAAATATCTTTGGTGTTTCCATTATGATTTTTTACAAACTTTATTGACTGCACAAACATACCACCAGAACCACAAGCAGGATCGTAGATTTTACCCTTGTAGGGTTCTAACATTTCGGCAATCAAGTTTACAATACATTTTGGTGTATAAAATTCTCCACCACCTTTTCCTTCAGCGGATGCAAACTTTCCTAAAAAATACTCATAGATAACCCCTACAATATCTTTTTCCTTGTCGGCAACAGTATCTATATCGTTTATGGTGTCTAACAAAGAAGCGAGCTTACTAGGATCTAAATTTAAACGAGAAAAATAATTATCAGGCAACGCCCCTTTTAGGCTTGGATTATTTTTTTCTATGGTACTGAGTGCGGTATCTATTTTTAGAGCAATATCAGTTTGTTTGGCATTCTCTATGATAAAACTCCAACGAGATTCAGGTGCAAGGTAAAATACATTTTTAGAGGTGTAGAATTCCACCATATCTAAATATTTTTCTTTGCCCTCTGTAATTAGATCTTGCTTTCGTTGTTCGAATTTATCAGAAGTGAACTTTAGAAAAATCAACCCTAAAACAACGTGTTTGTATTCGGAAGATTCTACTGTTCCTCGTAATTTATTTGCGGATGCCCACAGGGTTTCTTCGATTGATTTTTCTTTTTTTGTGGTTAGTGTTTTTGCCATAGATGTTTACGATTATTCGCTTACTATTTATTCTACAATTATATTAAAGATTACTCAAATCATGCAGTCTCAAAATGAGGGTTTTGAGTATCTTAATTTTATATATATTATCGTTCTAAGCCAATATCACGATTTTTAGATTTGCTAGATTTTAAGTCTTTAATTTCTTGGGTTCTCAATTTTACTTTCTGTTGTTCATAAGTGCGTTCTCCATCTCTTAATCCTTGGATATATTCATTCGTTGAAGGAGTGCTGAGGAGTTTTTCAATTAATTCTGGTTTATGTTGCTTTAAAAGATAGCCATCGTTGAAACCTTTTATGTATTTTTCTGTTCCCATTAAAATGATGTTTTGCTATGTGATTTGAGGTATTCCAATAGAGAGTCATAATCATATAAAATAATTTTCTTTTGAGGCTGGGTGAAGGTTATGCTTCCCTCATCACGAAGCTTTTGAAGCGTGGTTTTACTTTTAATATTTAAAATCTCCATTGCACGTTCGGGTGAAATCCACTTGTCTTGCGTGATGTTTTGCTTTTCCCTCAAACGTTCTACAACCTCCTCTATGAGCTGGTAAAAGGCTTCGTCTTGTAAACAGATTACTTCCATATTTTAAAGATACAAAAAACCATTAATTGATAACGGCATCAAGAGCATCATCAGCATCTTTATGAATAAAATTAGCTTGATAGCCAATGGTTGTTTTTAAGTCTGAATGACGATACAGCTTTTGCAGCATAAGGGGACTAATTTTATCTCCAGCAATATTTCCAAAGGTGTGTCTGGCGATGTGGTTAGAGAGGTTTTTATCAATCTCGCATGAAATCGCAATGCGTTTCAAATATTTATTAAAGAGACTTGTTGCATTACGAGCTTTTACAAAAACATCTTCTGGGTCGCTTAAATCAGCTTTTTTCAAAAAGGGAAAAACAAAATCATTTTTAGAATCTTTATCCTTTTTGTAATGCTCAATAATAGTTAATGCTTTCTGAGGAATTTTGAGGCTTACTGATTTATTGTTTTTGTTCATTACATACAAAAGTCTGTCATCAACAAAGTCTGACCATCTCATAGTAAGGACATCGGAAATTCGTATCCCTGCAAAGTAGTAGGAGAAGAGCCACACATTCCTTGTGTGCCACATAGTACTATTGGCTTTGGCTTCGAGATTTTCAATTTTGGTAACTTCTTCTTTAGTAAGTCCTATTTTTTGACTGCTTTTAATTCGTATTTTTTCGTTCTCACCAGCAAAAGGATAGTATTTTTTATTTGCGATACCTTCTTTTATCGCATTGTTATAGAGCGTTCGTATAAAAATAAGTTGATTGGTTAGTGTTCTTTCTTTGTGGTTGAGATACGTGCGACAGAAAGATTTAAACTTATTTATAAATGCCATATCAACATCGGTAAAATAGAGTGTCTCATCTTTCTCAAAACTCTTAATACCTAGCATAATTGTCGTCTTCGGGTTCGTTCTCTTTTTATGACGACTTTTTCTTCGTTCCTTAATACCATCGGTGATACTTTGCTTTGAACCAGTGTCCTTTAAATTGATAAATTCTTTAATGTTATACAAAATTGAAAGTTCTGATCGAGCAACTGAAAATGTACTCTTGTCGTATTTATCTTTTACTCTTTGTGCGCCATGCTGAAAGAACGAAATCTTTTTACCTTTTCGTTTTACTTTCTTTTGAATCTGTTTGGTAGATACCATTTCATTACTTGAAGTTGACTCTAGAAGTATGTCGTCAGCTTCTGCAATCTTTTTTAGCAAGTAGTTATTAAGCCGAGCAGAATTTGGATGGGATTTCTTGACCCTGCAAAGAGTAGAATCCCAATCTTTTTCTAAAATATACTTCCCTGTAAATATGTATCTTGGCTTACGATCTTTCGTAATACGCAATGCAATGGGGTATTTTTCATCTTTCTTTTTGTAGTGCTTCCAAAGGAGTATCTTTATTGCTGCCATCTTATATAGGGTTTTCGGAAGTATAAATATAAGCAAAGGGTTTCAATTTATGTAAAACATATGTAAA
>Ga0307937_1001954_pt1 | contig 9753 bp, 9 predicted proteins | sample OrgLakmetagenom3_FD_201814 | JGI IMG/M metagenome (GOLD analysis project Ga0307937, IMG submission 201814) | Saline water microbial communities from Organic Lake, Antarctica - #3 | ecosystem: Environmental > Aquatic > Non-marine Saline and Alkaline > Saline | place: Antarctica: Organic Lake...
AATATAGTTGAGTTTCATCTGCTCGACAATAGACCTAAGTGAGTTTTCATCCTCGTTGAGATTTAATTTAGATAGGTATTCTTCCATTGTATATATATATTGCTAAAGATTATAATTTGTTGGTGTTATGCTTGTATTTAGTATGAGACCACACCATGAAAACCACCCATTCATTCGTTATGAGACCGTTGTAAATGCGGGTTACCAAAAGTTACTAAAAGGTTACCAAAAGTTACCAAAGGTTACCATTTTGAAATAAAGTAGTAACCTCAACACTTCATCCATTTTATCCGTTAGAGTCCATTAGTAATGGATAATATATATTCAATATCTATAAATATGGGTTAAGTCTAAGGGGAGGTTACCAAGTTACCAAAATAATCAACAAGTTCGACAAAAAAATCAAGTGTCCGAAAAAAATGAAGACACTCCAAAATTATGTAAAACTTGTTGGAAAAAATGGTAACTTGGTAACCTTTGGTAACCTTTCTCTACCACTGCTTAACAAGGGATAAATATCAATATCACAACACAATAACGGCACAGCATAAAAGAAGGTTACCAAAAAGTAGTAACCTTTTTATAAAATATATTAAGTTATCACTCAACCATACATTCATAATGAATTTTCAACCCAATGTAACCCTTGATAGATGAGCCCTTAATCTTCTTGACCTTGTTCTCAACACTTTCATACTCAGGATGTAGAGCAATGTATCGCTTCATAGCCTTATTAAACTTATGGATTGAATACCCCGTTTTGTTAGAGACTAACCAAGCCTCAATTTCACTGTTAGCCACGAAGTCATCAGCATTGTCAGTAAGGTCAAAGCACTCTAAGAAAGTATCAACAATGTCACGACTCTGCGTAACCCACTCTTTCTTAGCATCAAGAATGCTCTGTGGTGTTACCATAACCTCACCTCCTTCCATAAACTTGTAATAAGATTTAAGGAGCATGTTAACAACCACATTTCTAACCTTATCAGTGGATAGACTCTGACAAAACCCCTCATCTTTTTGCAGTTCAAACTCATTCTGAGGACAATCAACATACGATTTATCAAAAGAGCCAATGATAGCACGATTATCCACTGCTTGGTCGTAAGGTTTAATCTGAGGTAGGTCATTTACGAATACAGCCATAGTAAAATGAGGAGTGAAAGCCGTCTCATTACCGCCGTGGAAGCGAGCCTCAACCCGGTCACCACCAGACGACAACATTTTAATAATACTGCTATCAATAGGAACTTCGTTAGAAATCTCATTTCCAATGATAATCCGCTTGCGAGCGAGGAGCATAATCCATCTATTCATAGCAGCCTTATCATTGGATGATTTACTCACACACAACGAGCCAGCATTGAACGAACCAACAAGGTCATCAAGAGCATATTGAAGTGCTTTAGTAATAGTTCCTTTTCCAGAGTTACCCACTCCCACACCCATAAAGAATTTCTTCATCTGAATGTCACCAGCAAGAGCACGAGCAAAGAAGGTAATAATATACTCACCTTGTTCTCGTCCTAATACATTATAGAACAGTTTTTGTTCCATCTCAGCAATATCCTCAGGAATAGAAGGAGCAAACGGTCGGTTAATTCTACCAAAGAAGACAATTTCAGGGTCAAACCCATACTGCTCCTTAGAATAGAATTTCATAGTCTTCATATCAAGATAACCATTCTTAAACAGCAGATAGCCAAGGGATGACGACTCATACAAGTTCAGCCAGTTATCGTCAATACACTCAGTCTTAAGGAAGTCAAATACGCATGTCATTAAGCGGGTAGTGTTACCATAAGATTTCTTAGACCGTTCCTCGGATGCGTTTGATTGGTGTAAAAAATCACTCAAGGTAGAGATGACCTTTTTATGAACTATATGACTTGAAGACCACATTCCAGTTTCATCATCAAACACAAACAACTCGTCTGTTTTAGTATTGTATTTCCAGTAAGGATACAAGGTATTGACCTTGATAGAAGCCTCTCTGTCGTCTTCAACTGTTTCAAGAGCCCAAGCAGCAGGGAATTCCTTACCCATAATGGTTATAGTCTCATCATCTTGCTTTGCTTCTTGAATCAATCTGAGTTCATTGAGATTATATCCATTATTCATTACCTTCTCGGAAAATCCAAGTTGAAGTGAAGTTTTCTCAAATACGAATGTTCTCAGTGTTGTAAGGAGTTCATCCACAGGAACGTTAACGTTCTCTTGCGGAATCATAATACCATCAAAGCACAAGACAGCACCATATTCACCACGCCGAGATTTCTTGACATACTTGTTTTTCACCATGAACTCAAACATTGCCTCAAGCACACATCGCTCTTTATCTTGAGCGAAGATAGACAAAGCAGACCGTTTAGGGTTGCTTTTATTCATACATAACTCCATAAGTTGAGGATTTCTTTCACAAACAGTGTCAGCCATGCTCTTTAACTCGTCTTGAATAAACTCTACCCAGTCAAGGATGCCGACCTCGTTGCCGATAGAGTTCTCATTCATCCAAGAGCTTATGCTTCCACCATAACAGATGCGAATGATGAGGTTTTTTGCTTTATCACGAGTAACGTTGTATGTCTCCATAATTTCCTTGAGGGCTTCCTCCCGCTGTGTGACATAAGCGTTAAGATACTTACATTGGTGCCCTTCACTCATAGAAATCTGAGTTAGAATAGCAGGGTGACAGTTATCTACATCAATATCAAAGTATTTGTTACCAGCCAGGGAGTGACGGACTGCTTTGCGCAAAGAGCCGAGACTAAGGGACTTGAACGCATATACTCGTCCCATCTCATAGTTTTTTGTAAAGTAGTAAGAGACGCTATTGTTCTTAACTGAACTTTTGCTACCTTTCATGTTCTTAGATATAGTAGTGAGTTGGTCTTTCTCGTGCTCAAAGAAACAACAGGGCTTCTCTTTCTTATCTACCTTTCTCAAGACATCGCTTGAGATGAGAACTTTCAAGTCATCTACATCAAACGACTCGTAGCATTTAATTTTATTAAGTTTGCCTTGGGGTGGTGTGATTGTGAAGGAACGGATGTCGTTAGTTGATTTTGTTGATTTCGTTGTTGTCATTCTTCTTGTTATAATATACTGTGAGATTATATTTTTAAGTAGTTTTCACCTAAAGTATATATATTATATTGTTTCAATTTTATTTTGGAAATAAGTATTTCAATTAATATACGAGCAAATTCATATAATATATTAATCAAATTATGTGTTTGTTGTGGTCTTCATATCTTCACAGTATTTGTTGTAATTACACAGGAATAACATGAGTTCATCCATTTCTAAATCATCATTCTCAATAATATTTTTATTCATAAGGTTGTTTATTTTCTTTACAATAGACCGATATTGAACCCATTTAACTGCGTCATTATGGTTTTCTAAGAATGGATATTTTTTAATATTTTTGTTAAGATTAGATTGATAATTTAATTTGGTTTTATTCTTCAGGTAATAGGTCTTACAATATCCACGATTGTAAGCATATTTTTTATCTTGTTGTTCTTGTTGGGTTAATTGACTAATTTGTTCCATTTGAATTCTTCTTATATACACTTAAGATTATATATTTAAGTAGTTTTCCCTAAATAATAATATATGACAATATGTGTTTTCCAATTTCATCAATACCAGTTTTTTTAATCATTAATTTTTCAATTATTTTACGTTCTTTTCTGTGTTTATCAATGACACTTTTAAACATTAAATCAATACACTCGCATGTAATAGCTGTATACTCCAAATCATTACCCCTTGATTCACAATACGAATAGTAATCATCTATTTCATTTTCAACACTATTATCAATATCTTCTGTATCTTCTCTATCTTCTGTATTAAATGTAATTAATTTCATTTTATTATTAATATAGTTCATAATACTTAAAAATGTTTTTTTCCCAATATATGAGACGGCTTTCTCCATAACACAATCATAATAATCACCATTCTTAACACCAGGAACAATGTTACTAATTTTGTTAAACATTACATTATCTATATCACCAGCACAAAAAGCATCGTCAATATAATCATTAAATAATAAATTATAGTTGTTGTTGTAATCTTCATTTGTCATTATTGCTTATATATATTACTTGAGATTATTTCTTTAAGTAGTTTTTCCCTAAATTATAATATATGAAAACCATTTCAATTTCTTTCTTTAGGAACTATATATATAAACAATGGATGAATTAGCAAACAAGAAAGAACTTGAACGTGTATACAACAAGCAATATTATGAGAAGAATAAAATGCTACGAAGAGAGAAGAAGCTGTGTCTTAAATGTGGTAGAATTGTGTGTGCTGAATATCTACCAAAGCATCGCTTGAAATCAATATGTAAGCACCAGAATATCATCATCCCAGAGAAGCTTTGAAAAGCTTTGGCAAACATAGGGGGCTGACGGGGGAAACCCCCGTGAAATGGCTAATATGTAAAAAAATTGATTTAAAATATTGGTATAGTATATAACAAAAAAGATGCCACCAAAAATGTCAAAGATGAGTCTAAAAGACGGAGTATTTAAAAAAGAATTAGTGATGCCTAACGGTGAAGTGAAAGTTTTTGAATATGAAAAAAAAGAACCATCGTTCAATGATATGATAAATGAAAATGCTGAGATACAAAATGAATATTTAGACGAGTGGCGTGAGCTGTCTGAATATCAATACACTGATGATTTTGAAGACAATATCAAGGACAAGATGGGTCAATATATGAAATATAAACGGACAGGTTTTAAGAAGGGAGACAGACCATTAATTCGCATGGGTGGTTATATTGTTGCTGTAACTGATAAATTCATTGCTCTTAAAAACCCGATCAGAAACCTGACATTCTCTGTTCAATACACGTGGTTGCTTGAAGCTTTTGTATGGAAGTTTCCAGAAAAGGAGGATAAAGACGAGGTTGCTCCTGAAATCAAGAAAGCACAAAAGATTAAAAGAAAAGAACTTAAAGAGCAGAAAAAGAAAGAAGAAAAAGAACTTAAAGACCAACAGAAAAAAGACAAGGAAATAAAAGAAAAAGAGAAGAAGGATGCTGAGGATGAGAAAGAGCGTAATAAACCAGTTATGCTCACAGATGAACAAGCAGAAGAAGTATTAACCAAAGCATACTATGAGGAAGATATGAAGTTTGGTCGTGATAAATTATATAAAACCATGAAAGCAAACGGGCACTTAATCACGCGAAAACAAACAGATGATTTCTTGAAGAAACAAGTGTTATATCAACTGTCAAAACCAGCATTTGAAAGTAAGGATTTCATCGTCCAAACCAGTAATGCTCCAAACAATATATGGAATATTGACCTGGTTGAAATTGAAGACAAGGTTGTCATGAATTGTGTCGACAGATTTTCACGATTTTTATACTCTCGTATTCTAAGAAATAAAACAGCAAAGCAAGTAATCAATGCTCTTAAATCAATCTTTAGAAATGAAAAACCAAAGACGATAATCTCTGATAATGGGCCCGAATTCAAATCAATTCAAACGCAGGATTTTCTCAAACAACAGAATATAAAACAGGTATTCTCAACTCCTCATCAACCATGGTCTAACGGTAGCGTGGAGGTCATCAATAAAACAATGAAGGATATGTTCAAGAAAATGACATATCAAAAAACCGAGAATAAAATAGTGTTTAATCAATCTGTATTGAACCGAATTATAAAAGCATATAATAACAGCGTCCATGCAACAACTGAACTCACACCAAGCAACGCTCTCAAGGAAGAGAACTGGGAACAAGTGCGGAAATTGAACGAGAAACACTTGAGTGTTGGAACAAAGAAGAAGCAAGCAGACGATATTGATATTGGATCACAAGTAAGGATTTCATTAAATAAAGGAGCGGACAAGAAAGAGAAGAAGTTTAGAACTAATTGGAGCGAAGAAGTATTCTTTGTTAAGAGTATTAACCGTGGCACTGGAATGAAACCAATCCTTTATAAAATTGAAGACGGTAAAGATATATCCTTAGCAGGAATGTATAAACGAGAAGAAATCCAACCAATTAAATACACTGATAATGCTGACAAGGTTGATGTTCCATATGAAATTCGTAGATTTGTTAAGGAGCAAGGCTCAGAGATTGAGGTGGCATACAGGGGTTATAACAAGTCAAACAATAGATGGATTGAGAAAAGTATTTTAAAAGCAGATTTAGGGAACACGGTCTACAACAAATTATATGCTGAGCTTGATAATTAAAATCTTAATATAATGTATAATTAAATATGGCTAAAACGCACGACAGCTCAACAGAAATCCTAATTAATAGTAGTTATCTGGTTGATTTAAATGACGACCTTTCGCGATGGACGTCTTATTTCCAGACGCCAGTGAGTATTGAACCCAACAAGCAATACGGGATTTCAGTTAATTCAGCCTCTGTTTCAAATACTTTTCCGCAGTTTCATGAGCAGGAAACAACCTTTAAACTAAACAGCACTGTCATAACAGTAGATAATGATATTCAGCACCAGAATACAACAGCACTGTGTGTCTATCTCAGTAATTTAACCATTCAGTCAGGTATAGACCTTATGTTTATGCTCGATGCACCAACACAAAGAGTAAGAATCAAGAATAACAGTGGAGCAGATTTAACCATTCATTTAGACCCTGTTTATCTTCCATTTTGGAAAAAACTTGGGTTCAAATATGATTTAAAACGCAGTCTCTCAAATGTGGTGATGACAGACCAAGACACAATCCTTCTTCAATACATAACAAAACTTATAAGCACACAACGTGTGTATGTCTGTTGTGACCAAATCGTAAATAACACATATTATTTCGGCACAAACAACAAGTCAGTTTTATGTAGTATAGATATTACAGGTGGATACAAAGCGTATTCATATATGAAACAGACAGTTCCTTATCAGCACGATTTAACATATAGCCAGAATTTCGAATATCTTTCGTTTTCACTTATGGATGATTTGTTCAGACCATTAAAGGACATGCGTGGAGGTGGTGTAAATCTCAGTTTGGTAGTCCAAAGGCTCAACTACAATGATTAACGGGGATTTTTTTTATTATTATATCACTTTAGTATATAATAATAATGAGTTCATTCACAGGATACGATAACCTCGATATGGACGGAGAGACGATTTTGCAAGAAATTTTGGATAACATGGTAACGATTGATTCAGACCAAACTATTACTGGAGAGAAAACATTCGAAAAAGTAATAATAAACGATTTATCGGTAAATAACCAAACGACATTTTCTACTGAGGACGGGATCATTCATCAGCTCACAGGTAATACGGTTTCAGATAATTTAGATTATGGCAACTTTGCGACGTATAATGATGAGGGAGTGAAATACAAAGGCATCATAAATAAGAAGGGCACAGATAAATTTTACGTGTTTCATAACCAGACCACTATGCCTGAGACATCATTAGACCTTAATACGCAGTCATTGGCTTCTTTAGTTGTGAGAGAACCAGTCGCTCAAAATGAGGTTGCTACTAAAGCGTTTGTGGAGAGTCACGGAGGCGGGAATTTCTTACCATTAAGCGGAGGAACAATGACCGGAGTTTTAAATATGAATAACCGCAATCTTATTATGAGCTCAACATTAGCACCTGGGTTGAATTCAAGTGCTATTATTTTCCCTAATAATAATAGAATTTTAACGTTATCCAACAGTGATATGGTTATGTATAGGAATAACGACCATTATATCGCCGTAGGTAATGCTGGACCTTATGTTGGTTCAAGACTAAACCTTCAAACCAATAGAATTATTGGATTAGGACCAGCAATTGACAACACAGATGCTGTAAATTTAAATCAGCTAAATTCACTTGGTGATACAAAACTAAATTTAGACGGTTCTTCAACAATGACTGGTGCGATAAATATGGGGAACAAACGTATAAATAATCTTGGAGGGCCAATAGCACCAAACGATGCAGTGAATATAACCTACCTTAATGGAAGATTAACGGAAAAACTCAGTTTAACAGGTGGTGCTCTATCAGGGAATTTAACATTTTCTGGCGACAATCAAATAATTAACCCGGCAGCGATAACGCTAAGAAATGCTGGAAAAATTATGTCAATTCAAAACGGCACATTTATTCAACCGTTTTCAGACAGCACAACTAACAATGCGAGAATAATTGCTTTTACTGAACGAGATAATGACACTGAACGAACACTTACATTAGATTTATATACGAAATTAACTACATTCGGGGGACAAATAGATATGGATAATAATCAAATATATGGGTTGTTAAATGGTAGTAGCCCGTCTTCAGCGGTCAATAAATCTCAGTTAGACCTCAAATTCAACACTGATGGCTCCACTAATATGGGTGGGTCGTTAAAAATGAACGGGAATAATATCATAATGGAAAATTCGTTGTCTGGTGATTCAAATTCAATTAACTGGGCTTCATCACCTGCTGGTGAAACAAATCGCATCCTTACCATAGGCAACGGAAACCTGGTTTTATACGGCTCAACTGGCAGTTTCTTTGCGGTAGCGGGAACATCGGTATATACTAACCGTCTATTAAATATGAATTCTAATAAAATTACAAATGTATTAGACCCCACTAACCTGCAAGATTGTGCTACAAAAAAATACGTGGATGACAGCATACCAACATCTAATGCTAATACACCATTAGCGGTTATGTATAATACCGTTCGCTTTGAGATGAACTCATTTACGTGGCAGGCTTGTAAATTTTTAATTCCCAGTAATATACAAAGTGGTAGATTTCTATTCAACGCAGATATAAGTATTTGGGACAGCGATAATACTCTTAGTCCAGAAAATATTACCAGTAATAAATGCTATATTGATTACAGAATATGTGATAATGCGGGTAATCCACTTGAAACATATACTGGTAAGCGTATTGAAGATTTGTGCTTTAATAATGGGAACCTTATCGTGCCAAAACCTATGAATAAAACTAACACAGCATTTTACTACAGTAATGCTACCACTTCTATAAATTATGAAATACCCTTAACGACAGCATCACAATTTAATGAAATTCAATTCCAATGTCGTTGGTCGCAGTTTGTCATCTTCACAAATGATACTATTAGCTCGAGAACTCCCGCAGACGGATTTACAGATATGCGTGTTATATTAACAATCCTACCAACGGTATAACAATTCCGCTTGAGGTCGGGGCTGACGGGTGTCCCCGTATAATCTATGTTTTTTGGACTTTAAATGAGGTATCTTCGTAAATCTTGAATATGTTCCCTGGCATTCACATAAGCATTTGAATTTACCTTTTTTCTGTCTGTAAGCATTTTGAGTGTCTCTTCTTTGTTGTATATGATTAGCTTTATATACAATATTTTTAGCTTTAATATCGTCTTTGTTATTGGATTTATATAGCAATGCTTGGGCGTTAATAGTGTCTTTATTTTCTTGATAATATTGTTGATGATAAGAAAGGGGTTCCATTTAATAATAATATGGCAGGTTGTTTAAGTGAAAATCCAGTTTAAATCTCTCTTGTTAAACTTTATAATTGAATAAAAAAAAGAATAAAATAGTTATGTGATCATTTAATCGCAACCAGCCCGATAGTGCGTAAATCAATTCCGCTTGAGGTCGGGTCTGACGGCACTGCGTAGTGTGTCCCCGTGTGCATGGCCCGTTTGTAAGGGCGATGCCGACCTGAATTGAATGCGTGGACACATTACGCAGTGCCGGTAACC
>Ga0307937_1001977_pt1 | contig 9665 bp, 8 predicted proteins | sample OrgLakmetagenom3_FD_201814 | JGI IMG/M metagenome (GOLD analysis project Ga0307937, IMG submission 201814) | Saline water microbial communities from Organic Lake, Antarctica - #3 | ecosystem: Environmental > Aquatic > Non-marine Saline and Alkaline > Saline | place: Antarctica: Organic Lake...
CGGGCCAAGCCAAGGAGCCATTACCAAACCGCGCCCGACGGCGTCATCTCGGGGTGATCGGATACTCCGGAATGGCTGATCATATGTCGTCGGAACACCTGATCGGATGTGTCGGAATGCGCAGCGGGGCTCGGCAATATAGTAGTTCATTCGCTGACAGAACCCGTCGAGCATGCTCGACATGTCGATCTCGGAAGGCCAGGTCTCGAACACGGTGAGGCCATGGAAGGTGAAGGCCGGTTTGTCGATCCTGAGCTTGGCCTCTTCGCTCTTCAGGCGGTTTGAGATGGGTTGGTGCGAATACGCATGCAGCAGCCATGGCTTCAATTGCACCATATTGCTTTGAGTAAAGATCGACTGGAATAGCTTGCCAACCTCATCTTGAAACCAGAACGCGCCGTTCTGCTCGGCCAGATCGATGATCCATTGCGGGGCGGATTGCGGTGGCGGCAAAAAAGACACCGAAGGCCCGTCGCCATCCGACAGGATCGCCGCGACTTCTTCGCTTGCCAAGGTTTTCGAGGATCCGGACTCGGCGAGGCCGATATTCCAGAGAGTTGGTCGTATGGTTCCGACGCCGGGCACAGCAAGACTGGCGCCGTTCTGCGTCAACCATGGGTAGTGCCCCAGGGGATGGTGTAAGAACGCCGACCTTCGGAAAGGCCCGGATCTGATCAGGACGCCACGGCGGGCAACCTGACATTGGGATTGTCGTTCACGCGGGCCAGGGTTTCAAGGCTCATGTATCGGCGCGCGACCGTCCATTCGTCGTTGGTCTCGAGCATGATCGCCCCGACGAGCCGGATGATGGCCTCGTCGTTTGGAAAGATGCCTACGACATCCGTGCGCCGCTTGATCTCTCGGTTCACCCGTTCCAGCGGGTTCGTCGACGCGATCTGGGTCCAATGCTCGCGCGGGAAGTCCATGTAGGCGAGCACGTCGTCGCGCGAGGCGTCCATGAAGGTGCCGAGCTTGTCCTGCTTTTCGCGCAGCGCGTCGGCGACAGTGTCCCACTGGGCCTCGGCCTCGGCCTTGCTCTCCTGGGCGAAGATCGTCTTGAGCATCGCCGCCACGGCCGTGCGCTGCTTGGCTGGAGCATGCGCCAGGGCATTGCGCATCCAGTGAACCCGACAGCGCTGGTGGGTCGCGTTGAAGACCCGGCGTGCGGCGGCGCGCAGCCCCTTGTGATCATCGGCGATCACCAGCTTAACCCCACGCAGGCCTCGGTCGGCCAGAGACCGCAGGAAGTCGGTCCAGAATGTCTCGGCCTCGGACGGGCCGGTGGCGACGCCCAGAACCTCGCGCTTGCCATCATCGTTGACTGCGACGGCCACTATCACGGCACGGCTCACGATCCGGCCACCATCTCGCGCCTTTACATAGGTCGCATCGAGCCAGAGGTAGGGCCACGCGCCCTCCAAGGGCCGCGACAGGAACGCGTTCACCCGCTCGTCGATCTCGGCGCAAAGGCGGCTGACCTGGCTCTTCGACATGCCGCCCGCGCCCATGGCCTTGACCAGATCGTCCACCGAGCGGGTGGAAATCCCCTGAACGTAGGCTTCCTGTATCACAGCCACGAGGGCCTTCTCAGCCGTGCGCCGCGGCTCAATGAAGCTCGGCAGATAGCTGCCCTTGCGCAGCTTCGGGATCTCCAGCGCGATCCGCCCCGCACGGGTATCCCAGTCACGCATCCGGTAACCGTTCCGCTGAACTTCCCGCAGCGGCGAGCGCGTTCCCTTGGCCACGCCTGTCCGCGTCTCGACCTCCGCCTCCATGATCCGGTCAGCCGCAAATGCCAGCATCTCGCGCACAAGATCGCCATCAGCCTGCTGTTCAACCAGCTCAAGCAGTGCCATTCTCTCATCGGTCATCGTCATCTCCGTCTTTGGTTTCGAGTGTTGCAACCCGAACCTTTGCCGAAGATCGACGGTGGCCGCCAGCGTCACCACCGGCCGCGCGCTGCGCTACGCCGGGGGCTCCGCGCGCGGCCTATTACACCACTGAAGGGACACAGCCAGTCGTGTCAAACAGACCATGAACGATTGCGCTCGTTTGCGTATTATTTCGACATTTCCGCCACTTGAAGCCCCCTGCCCTGCCAGCGCCATGCGCAGGATTGCGCAGAAATCGGCAGCACTTTGCTCCCTCTTGCTTCCACAATGCTTCCACCGACGCGCGGGATGATGGTCGCGGTAGCAATGCGAATGCGAATGCGAATGCGACGGAAAATCAGATCATATCTGAGTGTCGCGCTTAATACGCGCATACATCCATGCGGCGAGCCGAATCGGGCAAGCACGTGCGCTAGAGCGTTCACTGGTAGAAGGGTCAGCACGCCAGAGGGACTACAGACTGCTTGTAACTTCGGTATTCAACCTATGTCATGGCGGCCCTGCCGTGTGGATCGGCAACGTCGCGTAGCACATCGCCCATCAAATTGAATGCCATAACGGCTAGGAAAATTGCCATTCCGGGAAACGTTGCGATCCACCACGCCGACGCAAGATATTGACGGCCGAAGGCGATATCCCAGCCCCAGGAAAGCGTGCTTCCCGTAATCCCGAAAAAGCTCAGCCCACTCTCCAAAATGACCATGTACCCCACCTGCATGCTTGCCGTGACGAGAATCGGAGCGAGCAGATTGGGTAGAATGTGCCGTAACATGATCCGGAAGCGCGTAGTACCACTGCTACGCGCGGCCAAGACAAACTGTTCCTCACGCAGGCGCAAGGCGTTGCCGCGTACGATACGCGCATGCCAGATCCATCCTGTCCCTCCCAGCACCAGAATGATGTTGGGGATCGTCGGGCCGAGAATGGACACGACAAGCAGAGCCATTAGTATAAGAGGGATCGACAGCAGTACATCTACCATCCGCATAATCACAGTGTCCCAGATTCCCCCTAGGAACCCGGCTATGAGGCCCAGCGTCACTCCAATGACAACCGCGATGGCGACGCCCGCCGAAGCCGTGCCTATGGATATCCGTGCGCCGTAAATGATGCGGCTAAGGACATCCCGGCCGTGGGTGTCGGTGCCCAAGAGGTAACTCCAAGATCCGCCTTCGAGGAACGCCGGCGGCTTCATGCGCTCCATCAGCGCGAATGCCTCCGGATCATGCGGAGCGATCCAGGGCCCAAATACGACCATGATCGCAAACATTGCGACCAGCGCGAAGGCAAGCTGAGCCATCAAGTTGGATCTAATCTCACGGCCAATACGTGCAGCCATGGTCGTAGGGATGCCAACTTTCACTGTTTCGTCGGTCATTTCAGACGGATCCTCGGGTCCAACCAGAGATAGATCAGGTCAACAATCAGGTTGACGAAAACGAAGATGAAGGAAATCAGCAGGACGCCGCCCTGTATAACTGGATAGTCCCGGCGCAAAATTGATTCCACCATAAGCCGCCCCATGCCGGGCCAAGCGAAAATCGTCTCGGTTACGATGGCGCCGCCCAGAAGCGTGCCGACTTCTAGCCCGATGAAGGTGACGACGGAAATCAACGAATTGGGAAGCACGTGGTGAAAGATAACTCCGCCCTTGCTCATACCCTTGGCGCGCGCCACCTTTACGTAGGGCTGGCGCATGTTTTCCATAATGTCTGTGCGGGTGAGTCGGGTGACCAGTGCCATCATGAACGTTCCCAGAGTGATGGCTGGCAGGATAATGTGTGAAGCCCACTGCTTCAGCGGTTCGAAATTCCCCTCGAGCATCGCGCCCAGAGCTACCGTAATGAACGGCCCGCGACCCATGGATGGCAGCCATCTCAACTCTACCGCGAACAACAAAATCAGCATCACTCCGAGCCAAAAATTCGGCGTAGAGACGCCAATGAGTGCAACGAAATTGGAGCTATAGTCAACTAGAGTGCGAGGCCAAACCGCTGACAGCACGCCCAGCAGGATTGCCAGCGGAATGCACACAATCGCCGCTACTAATGTCAACTCGATCGTGTCCGGTAGCCGCTCAGCCAACATATCCAGCGTCGGCTGACCGACAAACCACGATATTCCCAGATCTCCCGACAACAACTCGCCAAGGTAACGCACATAGCGCTCATGCAGTGGCAGATTCAGCCCCAGTGACTCGCGCACCAGTTCGAACTGCTCTTCGGTGGCATTCTCGCCCACCAGATTGACCGCCGGGTCGCCCGGGGACAAATGCAAGATTGCGAAAACAAGCGTTGCTGCCCCCCACACCACTACAATGGCCTGGAGAAGCCGACGAAGTATGTATGCGGCCATTATAGAGGTACTACGCCGACAGTCACACGCGATTCACATGCCACAGCGGAATCATCTCATCCGGCCTGGCGCGCCAGTTGTGATTGGTCGCAATCCCGTAGGTGTTTGGCTGCAAGTACATGAACAGGTATGGTGCCTCCTCCCGTACGATCTGACTTGCTTGCTTGTAGATTTCTTCTCGCTCCGCTTGGTCCGCCGTGGCACGGCCAGCCTGAACCAGTTCGCGCACCTCGGGCATGGTGTTGCAAGACCATGCGCCCTCGTCGAGAAGAACCTCTAAGTAGCTGTCGGCATCGAAAGTGCTGTTGCCGCCCCATGACAGCATGTAAATCGGTCCCGCCTTTCGGCTGGTGATACGCGAAGACAGGGTGCCGGCATCCCTGATCTGCAGTGCGGCCTCAATGCCAACCTGTTTCAGGAAGTTTTGGAGCGCCTGTGTCACCTCGGTTCCGGCAATCAGCCAACCGGGATTCACCTCAATGGTGGTCTCGAACCCGTCAGGATATCCGGCATCCCGCAGCAGGGATTTTGCCATCTCCGGATCGTAAGGATACGGCTCAAGCGCCGGATCATGACCAACCACGGTGGAGGGAAGTAGACCTGCCAGCAACTCGCCGGTGCCGCGCAGGTATACGTCGTTCAGCGTGGCAGTATCGACTGCGTAGTTCAGTGCCTGCCGGACCCTCTTGTCATTCATCGGCTCCAAGTCGTAATTCAACCCGGCCACCACGATCCGGTTGCCGATGCTTGTTGAAACCATGGTGCCTTCTGTCGCGTTGATGCGATCGAAATCTTCCATCACAGGTCGTGGAGAAATGTGCAGATCGCCGGCCAAAAGTGAGGCGACCCGGGTCGCGTCCTCCTCAACTATCGGAGCGGTGACCCGCTTGATCGCAGGCGTCTGCCCCCAATAGTCGTCATTGCGCTCCACACGAAGAATGTCGTCCGGCTTAAACTCGACCAGACGGAAGGGCCCAGAGCCAACCGGATTCAGCGCCAGATGCTGCATCGAGTTCTCCGAATAGTACTGTGGCGCCATAATAGAAAATGTCGGCATGTATGCCGGAAGCATGGGGAAAGGCGACGAGCAAACAAAGTCGACCGTGTACTCGTCAACGACTTTGGTCTCGATGATGTCGGAAAACGACTTAGCGTTTGGCGAGCCCACATCTTCCGACAGACGGCGGTCCATGGAGAACTTCACAGCATGGGCATCGAGCTTTTCGCCGTTGTGGAATCTCACACCTTGGCGAATGCGAAAGCGCCAAGTGTTGTTCCCAACAAAGCTGTATTCCTCAGCCAGGTAAGGCTCCAACTCGTTCGAGTCGTTGTTGCGCCAGATCAATGGGTCAAACAGCCAATTCTGGGCGATGAGACAGGTCCGAATGGTGTTCTGCTCGGGGTCAAGGTTGGGCATCCCGCTCCACATCGCGACGAAGAACTCGTCGAAATCGCCCCCCTGAGCCAAGGCAGTTCTGGTGCCGAGTCCCGGGACTCCCACGACTGAGGCTATACCGGCCGCCCCAGCATATTTCAGAATTTCACGACGTGAAGTTGTCAAGGGCAACTTGCTGTATGTAGTCATTGGTGGACCCCCTATGGTTCCGCTGTTAATTTTGAGCGCTTCAATCCAGTCTTCCGCAATCTGCGCGCTTGGCGGAATTTCCATCTGCAGCAGCGCGCAGGCTGGCTTGGCTTTGACTGCCTCTCGCCCGGTTCTCCAGCCGCCGCTCCCGAGCTTCGGCCACAGCTTGGCCGTCGAAAACACCCGGATCGTCCTCGCCACGGGGGAACAACTGGGCCACAGGCAGAAAATCGTGGGTGTGTACCGTAAGAAGCCGCTCTAACTCATCTAGCGGCGCAGCGTGGTCGTCGACGCGAATGTCAACATCTACAAGTCCCGGCCGGCCGCGGACCAATAGCGCCGCCGACTGCCGCCCGCGACGGTCGCCACCGGCCTCTTGGCCCGCCTGAAGTGCCTTGATCAGTCGCTCATCAAAGGCTAGCGCTGAGCCGCTCTCGAATGCTGCAAGGGTAGAACGTACGACGCCTTCGTCCCGCAACGTATTGCCTGCCACAGAAACACCAGGACCGGCGACCTGTCCGGCCCAGTCGGGACAGCGCCGTCCTGTGTAGCTGCCAGTGCGATTTTCGCTGTCGACGAGGTGAAACTGTCGCACTTCGCGCCCCTGATCGCTCTGCGCCAAGCTTTCCGCTACCGTTGTAGGCGCCGACCCCTCAGCCATCATCGCCAGCCCACGTGGGCCCAAGGTCTTGTTGACCATGGCCTGCGTTGCAATGGCACCTACGCCCGCTTGAACATATGGAATCAGGGAGCCAACAGCGAAGAAGCAGCTGGTTACCGCAACGCCAAACCCGCCGGTTTCGGGATCCCGCGCAACGATCGACCAAGTCATGGCAATTTCCTCTGACCCTGTATCTCATCATAATCGTGGGGCTTTCAATTCGATGTTGTCAAGCGAAATGACACAACGCCGCGTGACCATCGCCCACATCGCGCAGCGCCGGTTTCTCCTCCACGCAGCGCGCCTCCGCTCGCGGACAACGGGTCTGAAATGGACAGCCTGGAGGCGGATCGATAGCACTCGGCAACTCTCCGGACAGCACGATGCGTTGACGGTCCACATCGACTTCGGGCCGAGGTATCGCCGACATTAGCGCCTGAGTATAGGGATGGCGTGGATGGTTGTAGACCTCGTGCGCCGGGCCAATCTCCATGATCTGGCCCAAATACATCACGACGATCCGATCGCTGATGTATCTGACCACTGATAGATCGTGGGAGATGAATAGATAGGTCAAGCCGAACTCGTCTTTCAGCCGCAACAACAGATTCAAAATCTGTGCTTGGATGCTGACGTCCAAGGCGGAGACGGCTTCGTCGGCGACGATCAGCGAAGGGTGGAGTGCCAAAGCCCGGGCGATGCAGATTCGCTGGCGCTGCCCCCCGCTGAACTCGTGGGGATAGCGATCGGCATGAATCGCACTCAGCCCCACAGTCTCGAGCAAAGCCTGCGCTACTTCCTTGCGTTCAGCCCTATTGCCACGGTCGAAATTGGCGAGCGGTTCTGCTATGATGTCGTCGACACGCTGGCGGGGGTTGAGGGCCGAGTATGGGTTCTGAAGCACTATCTGCATGTGCTGACGCAGCTTGCGATTCCGTTCGGGCGGCAAACCGACGATGCTCTCTCCGCGAAAGTGCACGTCGCCACCGACGTCTGAAAGTAGCTGCAGGATCGCAAGGCCGGCCGTGGACTTGCCGCAGCCACTTTCGCCCACAATGCCAAGGGTTTCGCCTGTGCCAACACTGAAGCTGATCCCGTCGACCGCACGAAGTGGGCGTCGGCTTCGGCCACGTAGTATATCGACCAGTCCTTGGCGGACCGGAAAGTGCTTGGTCAGCTTGTCCACCGTGAGCAGCGGGTCGCTGGTATCCACTGATCGCGGAGGCACCTGGGTATCCATCCCGTTATTCATAGAGATGACATCTTACCTTGCTTCCCGCTTCCGTCATGTACGCAGGGGGCTCAACCCTACGGCAGAGATCCCAAGCACGATCGCAGCGTGGATGGAAACTGCAGCCCGATGGCTTCTCGCGAACATCTGGTACCGTGCCGCGAATAGCTTGCAGTTCGCCGCGCCCAGTTGTGCCCTGTGGCATAGAATTGAGCAATCCGATTGTGTAAGGGTGCTGGGGCGCGGTGAAAAGCTGGCGTGTGGTGGCCCGCTCAACGATGCGGCCCGCGTACATCACTTGCACCCGATCACAGGTCTCCGCGACCACGCCGAGGTCATGCGTGATCAGAATGATGCTCATGCCTCGATCGCGTTGGAGCCTGCGCAGTAGATCAAGAATCTGCGCCTGGATGGTCACGTCCAGCGCCGTCGTGGGTTCATCTGCAATTAGTAGGGACGGGTCGCACGCCAGACCCATCGCAATCATGACCCGCTGTAGTAGACCACCAGACAACTGATGCGGGTATTCTCTAATCCGGCGCTCCGGATCCTGAAGATTGACTGCCCGCAGTCCTTCAACCACTAATCTCCGCACCTTGCCATGGGTGGGCCTTCCTTTTCCGACGCGCGACCAGTGCAGCCGCACAGCCTCTGCAAGCTGATCGCCAATCCGCTTGACAGGGTTTAACGACGCCATCGGATCCTGCCAGATCATCGAGATTTCGCCCCCACGAATCTCTCGCATCTCTCGCTCCGACAGCGCCATCAAATCGCGGCCATGCAAACCAACGTTGCCGGCGGTAATACGACCCGGTGAATCTACCAACCTCAAAATCGATGTCGCCGTCACCGACTTGCCGCTGCCCGATTCACCCACCATGCCAAGAATCTCACCCCGCCGGACATCAAAGCTGACGCGGTCCACCGCGTGCGACTCGCCATAAGGCGATGGGAATGACACAGACAAGCCCCGAACTGTCAGGAAGGCCTTGTCTATTTCTTCCTTGTGCATGGTCTCAGGTCGGTTGTCGGGCAGGTGCGGATGTTTGCCCATCACAATAGTTTCCATGAGCATAAGGGTTAGCCACACCAAGTCTCATGTCAATGGGTCCCATGCAAGTGAGATAGAATCCGTGCCCAAACTTCGACAGTTCAGAGGCTTATACCAAGCCGCGTGAAGGCTGACTCACGGGGGATTCCCAAGGCGGCAAAAATCTGACTCCATGGTGATGGAGTTGGGAGGACGTGACCATGGGTGCAGCAATAGAGTTACGGGCGGACTTTGACGGCGCAACATTGAGGTGCCTGGCCCGGAAGACGAAGAACACGAACCAGAGCCGCAGGCTGCTGGCGCTGGCTGAGATTTATGATGGCGGCAGTCGGGGCGATGCTGCACGGATCGGGGATGTGGGTCTTCAGATCGTGCGCGACTGGGTCATGCGGTTCAATGCCCGCGGCCCGGACGGGCTGATTGATGGCAAGGCGCCCGGTCGGCAACCCAAACTCGACGATGATCAACGTCAGGCGCTTGCGGCGATCGTGGAGAGCGGTCCGACGCCGAAGGTCCATGGGGTGGTGCGATGGCGGCTGAGCGACTTGGCACAGTGGCTTCATGAGAAATTTGCAGTCTCGCTCGATGAAACGACCGTGAGCCGGGAGCTCAAGAAGCTCGGCTACGTCAAGCTCACGGCGCGGCCCCGCCACCATGCGCAAGATACCGAAGCGCTGGAGGCGTTTAAAAAAAAGACTTCGCAACCAAGCTTGAAAAGGTGCGCGCAGGCCTCCCGCAAGGCACCGCAATAGAAGTTTGGTTCCAGGACGAGGCACGCGTCGGTCAGAAAAACAAGATCACGCGCCGATGGGCAAAGCGCGGATCACGCCCATCGGCACCGCATGATCAGCGCACCATCTCGAGCTATATCTTCGGAGCGATCTGCCCGG
>Ga0307937_1001985_pt1 | contig 9642 bp, 3 predicted proteins | sample OrgLakmetagenom3_FD_201814 | JGI IMG/M metagenome (GOLD analysis project Ga0307937, IMG submission 201814) | Saline water microbial communities from Organic Lake, Antarctica - #3 | ecosystem: Environmental > Aquatic > Non-marine Saline and Alkaline > Saline | place: Antarctica: Organic Lake...
AGACATCCCGTGGTTTGGTAACTCATTGCGGCTTCTCGCCCGTAATGGCTTTAACCTCAGCCAACAAGTCCCCAAACTTCCCATAATTCACCTTCACCCCATCATCCAGATCCAGGCTGATGCGCTGGTCGGCGACGTGGCGGAGCTTTTCGTCGAATTCGGCGAGTTCGGCCTGTTGCTTGTGCAGGGTGACTACTTCTTTTTCCAGGTGCTTGGTTTCTGCGGTGGAGCTACTTGCGTCTTTGTCCTGCTCCAATTTTTCTGCATAAGCATTGAGCTTGGCGCTGAGGGGAATGACATATTCGGTGCGCATACGGGCCATCGTGCCCTCGTTATAACGATGCAGGTAAACCAGGCACTCAAAGGCTTTGTGTTTCCCTGAGCTGAACAGCCAGTAGATCGGGCGCTTTTTGTAGGTGCGCAGGTGGTCTTTGTAGAACTGGGTGCTCAAATACCTTCGGATTGTGTCCAAAGCCGATTCGCCGCGCTTGGGTTTGATGGCATGCAAGCAGAAGCTTTCAGCTACAAAATCCAGGTTTTCTTGTAGGTGCTCATCGCCCCAGACCAGGCGTACAAATTCACGGAAGCGGTTGGTGGCATCGTCGGCGAACCACTCCTGATCGGTGAGTGGCAGGATGGCATCATCGTCCGGGGCAAAGCGCGGAGACGGGATCTGACGCAGGTAGTCCAGAAGGGTTTCGCCCTGGCTGGCGATGATCAGTCCAGGCTTATCCACTGAATAACGGCCCATCATGCAACCTATGGTATAACTAACAAACTCGCTGATCAGTTCACTTTGGTGTCGAGAGTTTCTTTCTTGCGCAACCACGTGGGAGCCATAATTAAAACTCGGATTGCACCTTAGTGAAATATTTTCGATTGGAACCTGCTTGCCCACATCATCAGAGAAGCCGAAATCAGAAATAATATTCTCATTAATACACACCTCTATCCGATTCAATTCCTCAACTAACTCACTCTGTCTTTTTAAATGCGCAGACATTTTCTTAGGTAATACCCTCAAACCATCAGACAAACAAAATGATTGAAACCCCCAAGATTCTTCAGATTGATCCCAGTCCCATTTAGATATTTCCACTGCCCGGCGAGCCATTTTGTCATTGGCTTTTGAGTAGAAATAGGGAACTTTTTTTACACCGACCAGATTATAATCTAAAGTCGGACATAACGCTTGGAGACATGCCTTTGCTACAGATGAATTAAGTAGCGCTGCAACAACGTAAATATCGTCTTCATTTCCAAAGAGACAGCTTCCTTTGGTGTCAAAAAGGAAGCCTGGTGGACTTACGCGACAACTAAAATCTCCACTCGAAAGCGCCGAATAAGTGATGTTCGGCAAACAATAATAGTCTCTACTTTTTAGCCTAACACTCATACCCTGATTAAGAGTGGCAGTGAATGCCTTCATTTCATAACCATCATTCTCCCAATTTACAACAAGATCATTATTTCCATACCACTTCCTGAAAGCCCCGCCTTTGTTATATGGAAACCATTTTCTATTGGACTTTTTTAGATCTTCAGGCCCTTCGCGTGTTGTATCAATACGATTCCACGACACTTCATGCCAATACCTTAAGAATCGCTCATTATCTGAAGTAGCCATTCCCTGCCGAAACAGCCAGCTATCCTCGATGGGAGGCACAGTTTGGAATGCTTCAACAAGTTCTTCGTCAATCCAATAAGCCACCGGCCCACCCGGAATCTTCATAAAATCCGCCGCAGATGCACGATAAAAATGCTTCGACATGTCCTTTGTTTCTTGCTGGCTCATTACTCTCCCCCTTTGGGTAATACTTTTCTATCAGATGCCATATCGTCCGAAAAGCCGTCAGGTACGGGCTTGAAACCCTCACTTGGTGACCGGTGGCTGGACTGGAATTGGCGCAGCGCGAGAATGTCGATTTCGCCCGTGATGCAGTAATCGTGGTTGCCGCCTTTTACACGCAGCAGGTCGCGTTTCCAACGATCTTTATAGGGTGCACGAATGCGGCTATCACCGTAGGTCCGGTTGTTGCATTGGATGATATAGGCATGGACATCTAAAGCCGCTGATTCGACAAGGGCGTTGAAGGTATCGATATCGGTGTTCCACTCAGGCACGAACAGCGCGTCTACTTTGCCTCTCAGGTCTCCTCGGTAACGAATATTGGTCAGTTCGCTGCATATTATTAGCGCAAAGCGGAAGCTGCCGTGCTTTATGATGGGCGGTTTCTCCCACTGCACTGCCGGAACCATCTCAACGCCGGCCAAGCGGTGCAGCTCGACCTCTTCGTGGACAGCTGGGGTCTGTTTGTCCTGCCTGTACACCATCAATGATGGAAAACCCAGACCGTCATGGGTCAGAGACGCCCAGACCTGGTTTCTGACCTTTTTCTTCCTTTCGTGGAGATACTCGACACCGGCGATCAGGGAAATGCCTCGGCCTTTAAGCTTTTCAGCGATTCGCATGAACCATCTGGGTGGCAAGGCAATCTCAGGAAAAACCAGATAACCTGTGCCATTCGGCCGTGATATCAGTTCGTTTATTAAACGATTCAGGCGTTGATAGCGGTGTCGGCTGGCCGCATCAGGCTTGCCCATGGCAGCTGCAATAAAGCTTCTGTCGCTGGCTCTCCAACTGGCGACTGCAATGGTTTGTTTGGCACTTGGCATGCCATCTGGAACTCGTAGCACTCGCCCTTTTTTGCTCCAAGTTGGCATCTTGTGCTCATTCGGTGAAAAGCCGCGAAGGGCCAGAACAACCTTGCCCAATGCATCCTGGCTTTCCTGTTTAAACGGTTCGGGCGCAATCAGGTAAAGCTCTTGAAGGCTGAATGGACGAGTGGCGAAGTAAAGGCCGATCGGTGTGTTCTTTCGCAGCTTAATCCACTTAGCGAGGGTTTCGATCCCTGGCCCTACATCACCAGGCAGGACCTCATCCACTGAAGCTTCAATTAAGATTTTGCGTGCTGGAATCCCTCTGCGGCTGACCATCTCTTTCGGAAGACCGATAAAGCGCAAGGGGATGTGCGCCAGGTCGTGGCTAAAGAGCTGAAGGTGGTACGTTTCCAGCTCTTCAAGCTTTTCGGGATACATGCTTTGCATCCCTCCAGCCAACCATAGCGCCTCCGTGATTCTGAGCCAGTGAGAGCCAACATGCAGATCCCACTGACTAACCTCCAAAGCACTCAATCGTGGCGGTAAGGCTGCAATGATGTTCTCCGCTATGGAGTCATTTAATGCCGTGTGCCAACGATGAAGAATCTCGCTATCTAGGGCACTATCATGATTCAGTGGTTTGATGCGCGGTTGGCAATCTTCAGCAACGGCTTCCATCAACTTCCTCAGGCTATGCAGTATGTCGCCGAGTATTTTGAAGTCCTTACACGCCGCAGCGATACGAATAATACGCGGCAGGTATTGAGCCAACTCGAAAAACGCCACCGGAGTCAGCAGGTGATCAATGACGGCCGCAAAAAACGCGTGACGCTGGGCTTTCCATGCGTTTGGGGGAAGATCCCGCTCGTAGGCTTCGTAATCCCTCAGATTGAGCGCAAAATCAGCTCGGTGCAGGGCTAAGGCATCGGTTTTGCGCAGGTTGTCTGCCTGCTCGCCAGCATGATTAGTAGCCTTCGCCAGATCTGTGGCAATCGTGTCAAGGTTTTCCGGAAGATCTGGGAGCGATCGCCACTCACTCGCGCGTTGATTGACCTGTTCTGTAATAGCGTTGACCAATGCTTTTCCGGGCCCTCCGGAAAGAACAAACAATTTGTTTTTGCTGTTCTCGAAAGCCACACAACTCTTTTTGAGGTAATCCGGCTTGAAAAGAATGCTCTTGTCTTCTGGCTTCTTGCCAGACTTCCATTCGAAAAGGCCAACACCACCGTCCCGGCTGAATACCCACTTCCAGAACTCATCCGTCGTTTTGATGTTGCTGGTGTTCTCCATCACCAACAGGATGTCGTCCACGTACCGGCCGTAATAAAGCGGAACCACCTGCTCTTCGACAAATTGGTCAAGCTTGATCAAAGCGGCATTGGCTACAACGGCTGAAGCTGGCAAACCGACAGGCAGGCCTGTTCCCAAGGGGGTGTCCTTTGCCCAGGCCGTCAAGGCATTGATGAAGACTCTGTTCAGCCTTTTTCGGGATGGTTCTAGTTCAACGCCTGCGAGTTGATGAAAATCCTCGCTGAGCATAAATTCGGGGTCGAGCCTGTGATAGAAGCTGCTGACATCAGCGGTCAGGGCCAGTACCTTTTTCTTTTCTCCCAGCGCTGAGCGCATGGTTTTGATCGCTCCGTCTCGCCAATCACGAAACGGCTTCAGGTAGGGTTTGAAAGAGCCCAGAGACAGCTCGTTTATCTCGTCATCGATTTTCCTGCGCAAACGACTGCCGTAGACGTTATTGCTCAGCTGTTTATCGAACTGGTGGCCGACTTTCAGCATCCAGAGCGCCGAGAGCACATGGAAATCCATGCTGCATTTGGCCATCAACCGAAACTCTGCGATGGGCTGAGTTTCAGCTTTGCTGATAGATGCCCACTCATCATCCGGCGCGGCGTGGATCAAGCCTGTATCTTTGTTCTTATCATCTTTTTGATACCTGATTGCCTTAGGCGCGAGCGTCCAGGTTCCGAGAAAATCTTCTTCTTTCGCCCAAGCGATGGATTTACCGTTGATTCGCTTTTGAAGGCTCGTGAGATTGTCCTCCAGGTTTTCCTCATAGTCGGCTATTACGAACAAAGAGGGGGTAGTGGAATAGTAGAGGTCTACCTTGGCTTTGCGAAAGGCGGTGCCTAAATCTGAAAGCGTGTAGCTCATTCGGCCATCTCGTTCTGCTTCGCTGCTTTCAGGTTTCGCTCGTTCAGCGGAGGGAACTGAACAGGTCGACCATCGTCACTAATATCATCGTACTCGACAAAGCAATACGCCCCGCTAGTTAACGGACTTCCGGTTTTTTTGCAAACCGTTGCTGCTGTTCCGAACGCGATGCCCATGACCATGTTGGCCATATGTACCATGCACTCTATGGATGATTCCTTGAGGATTTTCAGCCTTAGATTCTCGTAGGATGACAAGAACATCCAACTTTGCATCGTGACCATTGCATTGAAACCATAAGGATGAAGTAGCTCAAAGCCACGCTCGATGAATAGGGCAAACAAATCTGACTTTGCGTGCGGGTACGCTTTCTTTGCGAAATCTTTGAGACGGGCATTCATGCCTTTGCCGCCCATGTAGGGCGGATTCGCGATCACCGAATCATAACGCTGGGCCAGAATCCAAGCTTGGCGTACGTAGGTTAGCAAAGATACCGCTGCCGGTTTCTGCATGGAGTCACCAGCGCGAGCGAGTTGCTCCAATTCATCGACCAACGCTTTCAACGGATCGGCGTCTTCTCCCGGCACTTCGATCAGTGAGCCAAAAGTTTTCGCCTCTTGAAACCGCTCCAGTGTTCGTTCTAACAGTTGGTAGCGTTCATCGGCGCTGGCACTGCTGAGATCAGTTTGTTCACTTTCAAAGAGGCTTTGGGAACTGCCCTGCTGCCAATCACCGCTCAGATTCAGATCTTGCCATAGCCGGGGCAGGTTCAGATGGCCAGTTTCTTTGAGGGAGAGAATATTAAGAGTGACTTCCCCATCCGCTACGCGGCCAAACAACCTGCGGTCGTCTTCCCGGGCCAGCATCATTAGGGCAAAGCCTGCCAACTGTCCGGCTCGGTCGTCGATATCTAGGCCAAAAAGGTTGTGCTTAAGAATTTGCTGCGGGATGTCCCGGCGGCGGAACCCTCGCTCTTCATAGATGGCTTTCAGTACCTTGTAGGCTTCGACAAGAATGTGGCCGGAGCCACAGGCAGGGTCGAGTACCTTGATGCTTTCCGGATCAATGCTTGCGGGAACGGTCTCATCCATCTGCGCCTGCACCTCGGGCGGTTGTTCACCCGGTTCGATGTAGTACGGCATCTGATTTCTGAGGGGGCTGTCCGGGTAGGTTTGCAACCACTGGCGGCCCACGGAGTTCTGTACCAGGTACTGCACAATCCAATTGGGTGTGAACAACTGAGTGGCCGCTGGTATGTCTTCGCTTTTGACGACCTTGCCCATGACCTGGTCTTTCTTCTCTGAGATGTAAAACTGGTAAAGCCAGCCGATGATTTCGACATCTTGCCAGTCGTCTTCTGGGATGGCGCTAACCAGATCCCGAATCAGGGAATCGGTTTTGGTGAGGTTGTCTGGCAGCAGAAGTTCGGTGGCATCGTCTACGGTTTCGAACAGAAACGGCATGGCTTCGTGCAAGGCGTGGCATTGGGCCAGCAGGAGTTCACGGTACAATTCTTCGTCTTTATTGCCGTCCAGCTTTAGGTCAGCGACTTTTTGTGGGTCTAGCCCTGGCAGGCTGATTTCCAGGCAGTCGTCGAGGATTTGCGGGGTGCCCGGCTCGCCCTCGGCGGTGCTGAGTACACGACGGCCATGATCCAGATAGTCATACACTTCCATGTAACGGATGGCACACAGACGGTTGAACCAGCTGTAGGCTGCCTGCTCCATAGCCTGGGCAAAGCCCATTTGTTCGACCATACGCTCCAGCGCTTTGCGGGCCTGAATGATGATTTTTGGGAAGGCCTGTTCGCCAATCAGGGCAACATCCCCCCGTTGCTCCATAGGCTCTGTGCCTTTGGCTGTAACGCCGTAACGAGCCGCCTGTTTGGTGACCGCTGCAATGAAGTTGTTGCGGGCTTTGGGGGCGTATTTTTTGATGTTGGCGGTGTTCATTCAGTCAATCCCTGGTGTACGGCACCGTTGATTGGGTGCCGGGCTGTATCAATTCGAGCATCACTTCAACCGAACGCGCTTGCCGGCTGCTATTGCGGTTTGAAGTTCGTCTTGCAGGGCGTTTACAAACTGATCCACGTCTTCCTGTTTTTCCAGGTATATGCCGCTGGCCAGTTTGCCGAAGATTTTGGATGCGCTGACTTCCACTACCGGCCTGGGCATGGGCACCGGCTTGGGGGCGATATCCTCGGATGGGTTGCTTATGTCGGAGTCGGCATCCTGCTGGAGGTCTTTTTTGGCTTTGGCCTGTTTTTCGGCTTCCGCCTGTATCGCGCGCTCCAACTCAAACAGACTGTCATCCAGCTTGTCCTGTGCGGTCTGGGTTTGCAGCATGAAGATGGTGGCGATTCCGGTTTCTTCGGCCAGCTCTTCTTTGACCAATTGCAGGGGCCGCAGCAGGCGGTTGCTTAGATCCGGGCTAGCGATGCCACTCTTTTCAATCTCGGCCTTGAGTTGTGTGATCTTCTCATCGACCCTTTTTAGCGCGTGGCTGCGTTTTTCATCCAGAATCCGGGTGTTTACTGCCTCTGCGGTCTCGACTAGGCCAGCCACTTTGTGGAGCAGGTTGTAGGGAGCCTCCGCTTCGGAAATCTGCTTTAGCTCGGCCAGCGCCTTGCGGGCACTGTCATCTTTTTCCAGCGCCTGCCGGTTTTTCTCGAAGTGGTTGAGCGCCGTTTGTAACTCCTGCCAGCTGTGGATCTGCTTGGTGAAGAATTCGTGGATGTCGCGGTAGTCTTCTTCCAGGTCCAGGTAATCTTGTTTGTTGTCAATGACGGCTTTAAAGAAGTCGTAGCTTTCCCGATTGGCCAGCAGTCGCTCCAGCTTAAGGATGGAATCTTCGATTGCCCGCTTGCCGGGGAATCGGCCCACATCCGTCTTGCTTTTGTAGCTTTTTAGATTGTCGAGCCATTGGTTCAGGTGACTTGAGTAAAACTCGGAAAGCTCTTTCTCGGCATCCGGGCCCAAGGCGTTAAATAGGTCTCGGGACAGGTCTCGGGCTTTCTTGAGAATGGTTTCATCCGTTTGGCGTTTTTTCTGGACCGAGATTTCACGTCGACGGCGGCTATTGTTGAGGTACTCGAATGCCTCATTCAACGGCATAGAAGGGCCGCTGGAATGGAAGGAGATCCGTCCGGAGGCTGCTAGGCGGCCCAAAATCAGCAGGATTTCGCCATCCGGCCAGCCGCAGGGGCGTGCGGCAAATCGATCAATGATGTCGCTGACCAGCAGGCGTCCATCCTTGCCAGTCCGAAGCGTGATGTACTGCTCTACTTCCTTTACCGCTTGCGGGTTACCTTCTTCACCGTCTAGTGCGAGCGCTGTTTGACCAATGTCGTCTATGGTAAGTACAGCACTCAATTCCCTCATAGGGTCCTGTTGCAGCACTTTCAAAAAGCCAAGCTTGGTGTAGGTGTTCTCCAGAAGGTACTCACAGGCCTCATCAAAACGCACTACGAGGCTAGTGGAAGAGAGTTGCATGTGCTGGCCCAACGCATGGCATTCGGCTCGCAGAAGCATGTCTTCCAATATGTGACGCAAGCGTTTTCGGCGTTCCTGATTCTCCCGGCCCCGGTCCGCAAGAATACGGGTGAGATCGGAATTACTGCCGTCGTCGTTGAGGCGAATAAACTTATTGGTCTTGAGCCAGGTGCGCAGCTCCTGGAAGAAGGTTTTGTCGTCCGGCAGTTTAATCAAAACCTGGCCGGCGATACCTTCTGAGGACTTGTTGATACAGCCCGCTTCGGTGAGCTGGGCGTAGTCCAGGTCCAATGGCGAGGCCACTTCTACCCTCAGATCCGATTCATAACGGCCGTCCAACGTGTGGCCATCCAGGTAACGACCGATGCTGTAATCGGTTTTGTTCACATAGTAGCGGTACTTGTTCTTGTCCTTCAGAAGATCCTTGAAGATCAGGTTGGAGAGTTCCTTATTTTCCTCTGTGCTGGCAATGTCGGTGGCCTTGATCTTGCGAGTGATATCCCGTTCTTCATTGGTGAGGAACACGAACTCATCGCCATTGCGGGTGATCAGGCTTTCTTTTTCCAGTCGGTGCAGCGTTTCTTCGATTCGGCGGCGAAGGCTGAGTTTGTCTTCGTCGATTTTCTCAATAGACAGGGTGACCAGATTATCCTGAGTGCCTTTTATCAGATCCACATAGCGGATCATGAACAAGGTGCGGAGGATCTGAACGTCGAAGACATCTAGGCTGGCGTTTTCACTGGCTTGATCAATGGTGCGTTTGACTGCGGTATCCAGGAAGCCTTCCACAGAGCGGTAAAAGGCGTGCATAGGCACCAGTGCGCCAATGTCTTTGCTCGCCACACTCATGGCCGCCATCTGGAAGGCATCAAGCATGGAGCGCTCACCGTAGGCCAGGTGGGCTCCGGTTGCGCCGACTTTGCGAATTTCTTCGAAGACCTTCTGCACCAGCTGGAAGTGGTAAGGCGCGAAGGGATAATTGGCAACAAAGCTTTCAGGGCCGTCGAAGTTTTTGAGAGTCGGGCCAGAGCGATCGAACGTGATCTGGTTACGGAGAATATCACCGCTCTTTTCCCAGACACCACGCAGTTCAGCTTCTGCTTCTGGGGTTTTCTTGAGCAGACGCTTCTGGATGACTTCGTCTGTGTTGGAGCTGGACAGCGACAAGCGAGTTTTGAATCGACCGGCGATCTTGGAGAAATCATTGGCTTTGGATGAAGTTAGATCACCCAGTATCGCTTCCATGTCGGCCTGCGAAGTGACCACAATCCAAGCCCGACCGTTACAGATGGTGCCCAGGTTTTCGGTGATAGTTTGCAGGGTGAGC
>Ga0307937_1001995_pt1 | contig 9605 bp, 10 predicted proteins | sample OrgLakmetagenom3_FD_201814 | JGI IMG/M metagenome (GOLD analysis project Ga0307937, IMG submission 201814) | Saline water microbial communities from Organic Lake, Antarctica - #3 | ecosystem: Environmental > Aquatic > Non-marine Saline and Alkaline > Saline | place: Antarctica: Organic Lake...
ACGAACAAGGTGCAGTTATTCCAGTTGCTGAAATGGCAACCAAGCCAAATATTTCTGTAATTTATGTGGAGAAAGACCAAGAAATGAAGAAATATCCTGCATTTACTAAGGTATCTACTGAAATGATTGATGATGCACCGCAATTAGTTGCAGCGGTTCAAAACAACGTTATTAAGCGTTTGAATTTGAAAGTTGAAAAAGACTTGTTTATGGCTGATGGTACTTCAAACAGTATCACAGGTATAAACACTTATGCGACTGCTTTCACAGGTGGTTCATTGGCTGATTCAGTTCAAGACCCAAACAATTATGATGTAGTTAAGGGTATTGCTTTACAGGTGTTTGAAGCACATGGAAATGCAAGTGCTATTTTCTTAACGCCAGCTAAATTAGCTGAAATGGAAGTATCTAAAGCAACGGATGGGCAGTATATTATGCCTCCATTCAGAACCGCAGATGGTACACAAGTTTCTGGAGTTCGTTTGATTCCTACAACTGCATTGATTGGTGAAGATATCGACTTTGTAGGAGGTGATTTAAGCGTAGTAAACGTAAGAATTAGACAAGATGTAAGAACTGAAATGAATCGTTCAGGAGACGACATGATAAACAACAAAATGACTATTTTAGTTGAAACTAGATTAGGACAATTTGTAAGTGCTAACGATACAGCATTGCTTGTTAAGGGAACTTTTGAAGCAGCTAAGGCTTTGTTAGACTCAGCAGTATAATACCAATAGTCTAGGTAGGTTTGCGCTTACCTAGACAACAATATTAATTTTAAAATGTATAAAGATGAAAGTTAAATTTGTAAAAAATGCAAGAAACGCTAAAAACAGAAATGAAGATTTCTTAATAAACAGCGTGCATGAGCTAAGTAATGAAAGAGCAGAAAAAGCAATCAAACGAGGTTTGGCGGTCGAAGTTGAAACGGAAAAAGAACCAACAAAAAGCACACAAGAAAAAAAGGCTAAAAAGACTATAAAAAAATAAATGATTACCTACCTTGACATCATAACGATTGAAGAAGCTAAGAAATATCTAAGAATATCAGACACTAATTTTGATAATCAAATTATAAGATATATTCAAAGTTCCTGTATTTCGTTTGAACAAAAAACAAGGCATTTTTTAGCGACTAAAGAAAACGTTAATTACAAGAAAGATGTACGTTACTATGACTTTCCTATATCTGATGAAAGCAATGTAAATATTTGTTCGTTGTATTTCATTCCTAATGAAGATGTAACGCTAACTTTAGGTTATACAGATAGGGAAGAAGTGCCAGAGGATATTCGACAAGCCTTGTTTAAAATGATTGAGGGTATGTATTATGCGGAAGAGAACAACGAGTATTTTATAATGAATAGTTTTACAGACAATGTCATTCATCAATATAAAAGATTTTGGATATAGTTAATGCAAAACAGTTAAATAGATTAGCAACAATACAAAAGGCTATTAATACGCCTAATATGTACGGTGGTTTTGACACTACTTTTGAAGATGTTTGCGAAATTTATGTATACCTATCAGACAAAAAGTTTTCTGTTTTAAATTCTGCTGGTCAACGTATATTTACTAAGCAAAAAAAGATAGTTGCTAGGTTTGTTGAAATTGAAACAGGCAGCAGAATAGTAATTGATGGTAAAATTTACAGCGTTTTAAGTTGGTCGGAATCTTATAAGGGAACGCAAATAGAAATAATGATTCAAGATATAGAATGAAAGTAAGAGGATTAAAAGCGTTGCAAAATAGAATTACAGGAGCGAGCAAATCTATAAATAATGAATTAGACATTGCAGTAAAAAGTGGAGTATTGACCGCTAGAAATACAGCTATACAACAAGCACCAAAAGACAAAGGGCAATTAAGGCAAGGGATTAATTTTAGAAGATTAGGTAAAAGACATTATGAATTAAATAGTCAAATGCCGTATTCTATATTTCAAGAATTTGGCACAGGTTTTAGCATAAATGTTCCAACAAACACAAGTCCACAACTTAGAAAAGTAGGATTGAATTATAAGTATGGAAGTAGGCTAAAGAGCAAAGGAATTAGACCAAAGTTATTTATGACAAAAGCGTTTTGGGTTGCAAAATCTTATGTAGCAGAAAGAGCCTTTAGAATAGTAAATAAGAAAAGATGAATATTGATAGCGAAATAAGAAAGTTCTTTTTTACTGCATTAAGCGGTCAATATTCGGTATACAACAATCTGCAAGGCATTAATAAAGATAATAATTGCTATATCATAACTCAACAAAACAGAACAATAGATGAAGCTAATAAATGCGGTTATGCTTATGATTGTGCTATTGAGATTGAATGTATAGATAGGAAAGGAGTAAGTTCAAACGCAGTTAATGGGTTAATACTTGAACAAATGGAAAGTTTTGTGGAAACTGCTTATCATTCTTTAAATTTACCTAACTTTGTCATAAGTAATAAAACGTATAATGTAAACTATATAACTGCTGAAATAGCAGCAGACAACAATAAAAGAGCAATTATATTAATTAATTTTAAAATAGGTAATTATGAGTGATACTAAGCCAATTAATGGGCAAAATGGGATGCTTTACAGATGGACAGTTGAAGAAGCTGAGCCAGCATGGAAGCCAATCGGATGTTTTACATCAAACGAATATAGCGCAGAAACTGCTATAAACGAGCAATCGTCAACCAAGTGTAATCCAAATGAAAGCAGAAAAACAGAAGGAACTAAAAACTTTAGTTTGAGCGGTGATGCAGAGGTGTACGATTCGGTAGATGGAGACCCAAAGGAAAGTTATAGAGATTTGCATGCTATTATGTTAGCAGGTGGTGTGCAAGACTATCAATACAATACAAATACAGATGATGTAGATTCTTTAAAAGTATTTGTAAAAGGTTTTTTAACAAGCCTTGTATTGAGCCAAGAAAATGAGCAATTCAGCACATTTACGTTAAGTATTGATGTAGATGGCACACCATTAACAGTAGACCCATTCGTATAATATGGCTAAACAAGTAGAGTTATTCGGTGTTAAAGTTCGTTTTGGTTTATATTTTTTAAATGAATTTCAGAAGGAAGCGAAAGCAGACAACTTACAAGATTTGTTTCAAAAACTGAAAAACGATGTGATTGGCTTAATACCAATTGCATTATTGGTCGCACATAATATAAGCAGCAACAAAAAAATAAACTTTGAGCAGGCTTGTGATTTAATCGACGATAATGGTGGTATATTAGGTGAAGAGGTTAAGAAGTTTCAAGAAGAAATGACCTCATCTTTAGGTACAAGTCTTGAAAATGAGATTGCATCAAAAAAGCCTAGTAAAAAAAAATAAACTGGGATATTGATATTTGGAGCGTATGCCTTTATGAATTAGGTTGTAAGGACTTAGAAGAAGCATATCAATTAAGTTGGCGTGAATTTCAACTTAAACTACACGGTTTTAAAAGAGTTCAAAAAGAGCAATGGCATCATAGTAGATTAATTGCTTACAACAGCCTAATAGGTTCGCATTTTAACCCAAAGAAGCTGCCAAAATCGTTAGACCACTTCATGCCTTTAGATGGTACACCACAAAGCACGGAAGAAGAAAGAGAAAGCAGAAAAAAAGCATTTATTCGTGAAATGAAAAAATATAAAAACAAATGAGTTTAGAATTTGACATTACAGCGAATATTTCCAAAATGCAGGCTTCGCTTAATAAGGCGCAAGCTAAATTAAATGACTTCGCAAAAAATGGTTCAAGCTCGTTAGATAAGTTTCAAAAGAAAACGGAGCAGATAGGGAAAGGATTAAGTGTATCACTTACTTTGCCTATATTAGCTTTAGGAGCTGCAACAATAAAAGCTGCAAGTGATGCCGAAGAAACTGCAAGTAAATTTGAAACAGTTTTTAGGGATATTTCAGAATCGGCAAATAAGTCATCAAAAGAGTTAAGAGATTCCTATGGACTTTCGACAACTGCAAGTAAAAAGCTTTTATCCGACACAGGGGATTTACTAACAGGCTTTGGCTTTACTCAAAAAAGCGCATTAGACTTATCAACGGAAGTAAATAAGTTAGCGGTTGATTTAGCTTCGTTTACTAACTTTAGTGGTGGAGCAGAGGGCGCAAGTGCTGCGTTAACTAAGGCTTTACTTGGTGAGCGTGAAAGCGTGAAAAGTTTAGGTATTTCTATACTAGAAGCTGATGTAAAAGCTAAAGTATTAGAAAACACGAAAAAAGGATTAACTTTTGAAAGCGAAAGGCAAGCCAAAGCATTTGCAACCTTACAAATTGCACAAGCACAAAGCGCAAACGCAATCGGAGACTATGCAAGAACATCACAAGGTTTTGCAAATCAAACACGACTTTTAGGACAAAGAATAAACGATTTAGCAGTAGAGTTTGGAATCATACTACTGCCATACGTTACTAAATTAACAAGTTTTGTTACAAGGTTAGTTGATAGGTTTTCAAAATTAGATGAGCGCACTAAAAAAATCATTTTAGTTGTTGCTGGACTTATTGCAGTTGCTGGACCATTACTATTAGCATTATCAGGAATTGCAGCAATTTTGCCAGCTATTGCAGGTGGTATTGCCTTACTTATGGGACCACTAGGATTGGTTGTATTAGGTATTGCAGCACTAACGTATGCGGTTATAGAGAATTGGGATACTATAAGGCAATGGGCGCAGGACATAGTAAATTACTTCATAGACCTTTACAATGAAAGTGTAGTCGCTAGAGTTGCTTTTGAAACGTTTTCAATGCAGTTAAAAAACACGTGGGAGGTTGCTAAATTTGTTGCAAACAGTATTTACGAAATATTTAAAACTAACTTTAAAAACTTAATCAGTATTGTAAAAGGTTTTGGAGGTTCTTTAAAAGCTCTGTTAACACTCGATTTTGCTGGACTTAAAAAATCGATAAATGAAACACTTAAATCACTAGCAGTAAATAACGCAAAGGCACTTGCGAGGATTAGTAATGACGCAGACAAACTTTGGGAGCAATTAAAAGAAAACGGAAAAAAAGCCTTAGATAACATTCTAAACCCAAAAACAAAAAACAAAGTAGAGTTTGTTGTTGGTGAAGAATCAAAAGCAAAAGTAAAAGAAGATGTTGCTAAGGCAGTTGCTGAGGGAGTTAATGAAGGTATTGCAGGCAGACCACAACAGCAATATGTAAACGCACTTGAACCAAAAGGACCACAACCAGTAAACGCACTTGAACCACCGCTTTGTCCTCCTCCTGTTTCAAGTGACTGTTTTGATGACACAATTGAAGAGTTTAATCAATTTGACGAAGACTTGAAAAACGTAATTAACGGAAGCATAGCCAATACACTTAGCCAATTAGGTACAAATATAGGTGAAGCGTTGGCAAATGGCGGAAGTGTTTTGGGAGCAATCGGAACTACTTTAATTCAGGGATTTGGTCAGTTTCTTTCAAATATGGGTGATATGTTAATAAAATATGGTCTTTTAGCGAAAGCAAAAGGAGCAATAGATTCAGCACTTGTAGCAGGTGGTCCCGCTTCTATAGCTGCTGGAATTGCAGCGGTTGCAATAGGAGTTGCTTTAAAAGCTGCTGGAGGTGCAATAGGTAGTTTTGCAAATGGTGGAGGTGGTGGAGGAGGTACAGGAGGTGGTACTCCAAGCGGTGCAACCACAACTTTTAGCCAAAGTGCAACCCAACAAAATAACTTTAGATTTGTTATTGAAGGAACGGATTTAGTGACCGTAGTAGACAGAGCGAGAAACCAATTAGACGTAATCGGAGGATAAAATGGCTTTAGAAATTTATCAATTATTATATTACAATGATTATCGAAATAAGTTTGATACGTTCCGTATTGAAATATTAAAAAAAACAACAGATACAATTCCAAATTTTAAAATAGATGCAGCTGCTAGTTTAAAATATAAGGAAACGGATGACTATTTAAACCCTATACGTAGTGCATCTTTAAGCATTCAAATAAATGCAAATGAAACACAACCTTTTGCAGAGTTTAGGGATTTTCAAGAACGAGATTACAAGGTTATATTTTACAGAAATGAAGTAAAAACATTTGAAGGCTTTGTTATTCCAGAAGGCATAAAAGAAAGTTTTGTAAACCCAAACTGGGTAATTTCAATAATTGCAACAGATGGTTTAGCAGGTTTAAAAAATCAAACTTTTAAATACAATAATGAGTTACCTTCTGAATTTGTTTTCCTAGATGTCTTGCTAAAAAACACAGGGATAAAACTACCTATTGCAATATTTGATGACATTAATGCAGAAAGTTTTATAAATCCACAAGGAGGGGTTTTGGATGACTTAAATGAACGCATTATAGAACCTAGAGTTTTTTTAAATGACAATGATAGGAACATAAGCGCAGCAGATGTATTAAATGACATCTTACAGAAATACAACTTTTGTCTTTGCCAGCACTTTGTAAATGCGAAACAATTTAATTTTTTGAGTGGTCAATTAATAAGCGAAACAAAAATACTTTGTTGGGTTATTTATAGACCTAGATTGGTTGCATTAACATCAACTTTGTTGTGGGGTAGAGTTTGGGAATTTGGGGAATATACGTTACAAGACAAAGCACCATTTGAACAGGTGTTAATACCATCTTTAACTAGGTTAGGTTTCTTTAATTGTGGGTTGCAAACGATTAGAAGTAACGAAGGTTCAGAAGGGTTACCAACTCACGTAAATGCGAATCAAAATATAAGATACAAGGGAGCTTTGCAAAACTTTAGATTTGAGCAATTTTGGAAGTTTAAAGATACTGTTTTACCTTATTTAGCAAGTAATTTTACAAGAATTGGAAACGGTTTTTATCAGTATAGTATAGAAGATGAACAGATTATATTTGATGCTGCTTCATACTTAGGTGTTTCTAGTAATATAGACCCTACACAGCCATTGTCTACATTTTCACAGGCTTTTTTATTATTAAAACAAGTTACTTTTGAAGTACCGCCAACAAACACAGTAATTAATATTAATGGTAGTGGTGTCTTAAGTGTTGGAACATCTGCAAATCTTTACGCTGGATTATTTTATATAATTATACATATTGATACTAATGGAAACAGAAGGTATTTAATACAACCCCCTTCATTTAATGGAACATTTACTATTAATCAATTATTTACATCTTCAAGCACTTTTGCAAGTGCTGAATGGGTGTTGGATTCCGATATAGTTCCAGATAGTTCAAATAATTTAACCGCTCAAAATATTTCAAACACTTTGTTTTCAGTATTGACAAATCAAAACAGTAACATAAATTTTGATATTAGATTACCTCCAACAGTAGAAGAAGGGGGAACGTTTGAATTTTATTTAAGTCCTTTAATCGTTAGAACAAGCCTTTTAAGTCAAGCTACTGAAGCATCTTTTGCAGATTGGGAGTTTACACTAGAAAACTTAAACTTTGCACCACAACCGATTGATTTAGGTATAGGAGAGTTTCACGATACAAAAAGGAATGCTTTAATTTCAACTAATTTAGTTGACCCAGTAAGTGTTATAAATGCAGATGAAACAACAGACTATTTTTTAAACGGATTAAAAAGAATAAGATTTGGAAAGTTGGAAAATTACACATTATGGTATAGTGAAGTGAATATTCCAAGACCTTTTTTGTTAGAATTAACAGGCTTTGAGCGAATTGAATCAGCCAATAAAACACGAATGATTTTTGAAGGTGATGTTTATAATTACGTGCCTTATTTCAGCAGCTATACAATGAGTGCTTTTGAAGATAAAAAGTTTGTTTGTATAGGATACAACTACAACACTTCAAGAAATGTAACCAAGTTAACTTTAATTGAAGTTTGCAGCGTTGGTTTTATAGTTAACACTTACGAAAAAAGCATTATCTTTGAAAATGAACAAAACGTATTAATTGATATAGACTAAATGGCACAAGTACAAGGAAATAATAAGATAGTTTTTTTACAGCGTGCTGGTGAGTTTATTCCAGTAGGTTGTATTGTTAGTAATTCGTTTGAAGAAAGCAGCGAAACCTTGGCTGCACAAACAAGAGAGTTAGGCATTTGGACATCAATCATACCCGATTTACAAAGTTATTCTATAACAGTTGAAGCTATACAGGATTTAGAGATAGGCGGGATTATTACTTTTGAAGATATACGAGGTTTAAAGCGTGCTCAATACAAGGTAAATTGGCGTATTGGTATAGATGGAGACTTTGAACAAGAAGGATTTGGCTATATTACAAGCGTTTCAGAAGTCGCAGAAGTAAATCAAAGTGCAACGTATAATTTTGTAATACAAGGAGACGGAGTGCCTTTAGTGGTTAATACAGCTTTAGGGGTTGATTTAACTGATTTTTTAGAAGATGGAGACGGTAACTTAATAGATGCAGGGTAATGAATATAAAAAACATACAAGAATTAATAGAGGGTACTGCAATAAGCAGCGAACCAATTATATTTGGTCGTGGAACTGAATTAAGAAGGCAAAGCATAGCCGATTTCATCACTACATTTAATTTAGGAGGTGCAAGTGGTATTCCTAATATTGATATACAAGAAACTTCGTACTCTAATTTAGTTATTTTAAATGGAACTTTGCCTAGTAGTATTCCTACACTTATAACGATTCCAGATAATCAGTTAAGATTTATAAGAATAGCCGTAGTGAGTAGCTTCACAGGTGCAATAAGTCAAAATCTTTATTTACTTACAGAAAGAGGTGAGGATTTAATTTTGCAAGACATTTTGTGGTCAACAAGTATATTAATTGATAGCATACCATTTGATGCCACAGAAGCGAGTAATACAACAACGTACAACGTTTCAAGTTTAGCAGAATTAAACGCATCAGACCCAGCGTTACCATTTAACCAAAGCGGTCAAGAATACTTTGTCAATTTGAATGGAACGCTTTATTTTTTCGTGGGTAATCCTGCTGAATATGGAGTTGGAGCGAGTACAATGGAAATGACCGACTTACAGTTAGTAAGCGATTCAAGCAAAAAATCAGAATTAAAGACTTATCGAGTTGACCCAAACAACTTAGCACAAATCATAAGTGAAGTTAATGGAGCAGGAACGTTTATACTTGACAACCCCGAAAACACTTTAATAAAAGCAGTATTCATTTCAGAGCAGGGGCAACCTTTTGAAACTTCAACTAGAGTTTATCAGATAATTACAAATCCAAATACAGGGTTAAACAATTTAATAGCGGGTAATTTTGGAACTGGTGGGCAACAAATTAACAGCACTAATTTAGAGTTAATACATACAAGCGAAGTAACAGCAACGGACATTTCGGAGTTATCTAATACGGTAACTTTTGAGTACAATATCGGTGCAGGGAATCTAATTGACTACATTAATGATTTAGACCCTTCGATAGTTGTAGCAAATCCGAATACAAATCTTACTTTATTTCGTATTACTTCAAATGGAGTTTTGTTTGAATATTTATATGTAGGAGATGGAGCGACTTATGGCATTAATGACGATGAAATTACTACTTCTGATTTGCAGTTGGTAAATGATGAAAGTGGTGGCGTTGCCACTACCTTAACAATTACTACAAGTGCAAACTTCAATGCTAGTGCTTTGATTAATGGTTTAGGTCA
>Ga0307937_1002003_pt1 | contig 9585 bp, 6 predicted proteins | sample OrgLakmetagenom3_FD_201814 | JGI IMG/M metagenome (GOLD analysis project Ga0307937, IMG submission 201814) | Saline water microbial communities from Organic Lake, Antarctica - #3 | ecosystem: Environmental > Aquatic > Non-marine Saline and Alkaline > Saline | place: Antarctica: Organic Lake...
TCGTAAATGGGCAGAAGCTGCTTGGAAACGCCGTGGGTAATCGGGTGCAGGCGCGTGCCGGAGCCGCCGGCAAGGATGATACCTTTCATAAACCTTCCTGGTGAATACGCGTATGTTTTTGAATACGTTATCGAAATTTATTATACAGCTGCCAGTAGTCGGCGGCCATCTCGGCGCAACTGCGCTGTCCTTCTTTTTGCCAGCGGTCAACATGGCCTAGGGCTTTTTGCCAGGCCTCCGGTGTTTGCGCGGCCAGTATGGTGGCCGCCATGGCCGGTGCGGTGATGGTTTCCGCCAACCAGCCGGCGCCGGTTTTCTGCAGGCGTTCGCCCACCGCGCCGGTATTAAACCCTACAACCGGCAAGCCAACCGCCCAGAGTTCTGTCAGCGTGTGGCACCAGGTTTCTGGCCAGATAGACAAAACCGCGCCCAGGTGAGGCTGGGTGCGTTTGAAGTGAGCGTTAAATTCATCCCGCTAACAGCCCCCCATGCACCACCACACTCCCGGATTTCCATGATTGAAACTCCGGCTCCAGCGTGCCCAGCACATGCCATTCAACGTGGCTAAGGGTTTCATCACTGGCAGCCGGAGCAATAGGTCCGCGCCCTTAGAGCGTGCGATATGCCTCGGGGTGAGCACTCGCAATGGCTCACTCTCAGGCGGCGCAGCCGCCAGGTCCGCCAGGCTCTGAAAATCCCGGCCATGGGGAATCAAAGTAAAGGGTTTATCCAGCAGCGCCGGGAAAACATCCCGCGTAATGTCCCGAACCTGCGCCGACGTTGCGACAAAAAAGTCACACAAACCCGGCGCGCCGGCAAACTGAAGCTGCTACTGGTAGATGGATTCGTGTTTAAGCGGCAGCACTGTACTAGCTCGCCACCCACTTGAGCCCTGTTGCGCTTTCCGAAAAGGTACCCATTTTCCTCACTTGTTTCGAAGCAAGAAATCGATGCTCTTCGTTATAGATCAAATCGATTCAGTAACGGGTAGGCTTAGCGAGACATCGGCCAAAGGCAGGTGCCATTACCACCGGCCATAATTACGGGGTAAATCATCAAAACATCCTTTAAATAATAGAACGATTACTACCAGGCAAGCACTATACGGCGGGCCAGATCTTTCCTTGCGGCGGGGTCGGTAACAGTGGCGAGCGCTTTCACAACCTGAGCCCTTACCTTCGGGCTTTGAGCGCGTTGCCGAGCCCACTCTTGGTAGAGCTTCTTCCCAGCGGGGTAATCTATTTTCATTAACAGAGTCATCCGCTGCTTTTCGAGCAACTCGGGCCTCTCTGGCTGCACCTCCAATAAGTCCAACGCTTCCTCAGTCTTGCCTTGCTGATCTAACACAGTGGCCAGTGCATGGAACATAAGCGGCTTGATGTTGCCATCTTCAATACCTTTTCGCAAAACAGCTTCCGCTTCCTCGTAGCGAGCAAGAACCAAATAAAGGTAAGCCATGCGGACATGAAACACCGGGTTAGCCGGATTGCGAGAAAGCGCTATTTTATAGAAATTTTCCGCTCCCTCGAAGTCGAATTCTGCTTCGCGGCAAGTGCCCAGAAGCATATATATATAAGGCTGACTTTTTCCAGCAAGCAGTACCTGGATAAGTGCTTTCTCAGCCTTGTCCGCATGGCCACGAGCTTTCAGTGCCGTGGCAAGCTTTTCCCACATCTCGGGGTTGTAGGTTGCTTCCACCTCTACCCTCTGGCGGAGGTCATCGACCGATAATCGCTGCAACGGATTAATACGGGCATAATCAAGTAGTTCTTCCAGCTTTTCGGGTGCCGGACCAGGCTCCGCAATCGGTTCCGCATTTTCCGCGGCAGAAAGTAATTCGTGATAGACCGAAATTTCATCGCCTTTAAGCTCACCACTTGGAACCCAATGAGGGCTTTCGTTTTTAGCACGCTGATCTGCAAACCCCAGCAGCGCTTCCCAGAGCGCTTCCATTTCCTTAACTTTAGAATCCGGAAGCCGATCACGAACTGATTGCTCGATTTTATCGTGCACCAACGAATGCTTAATGGGACTGGGAACACTCTCATCAAAGTCCAGATCAAACGCATCATTGACTAGTGCTGGAAGATTAAGGCCTGACAGAACCGCCTGCTGAGTAACAATCAAACGCTGATGTTTTGGGCAAGACTGCAAAAACTCAAGAATGCTCCGATTGTAAGTAAGCCACATATCTGCGGCCAACATGGGACTAAACCAGAAGCTGCCATCGACTTCGTTGGGAACTTCGGCAATCGAAATAGACTCGCTGTGGCGGCGATAGAAGGATTGGATACTGCCGGACCAGTGGCGAAGAAGCACAACATAACGTCCATTTGATCCAGCAGCGGTCTGCCATTCAGTAAGAAAAAGACAAATTCTTGGATCTTTGGCTCCCCATTTCTGATTCGACACCTTCTCCCGATAGTCAATGTAACGAACCAAATATCTAGACCACTCTGGCTTCAAGGAAGATGACTGGCTGCTCAGTCTCCAATCTTTACCAATTAGTCGCAAAAGCCGCTCATGCAAGTCAACAATCTGCATGTCCTCGAAATGACCATCAGGATTAGATGTTGCAGCTGGCATTAAATATGCCGCCATATCCACACCACTACACTGAAGTAGCTTTGCAACCGCAGAAGTTAAGGAACGATGAAAACCGACTAGAAAAATCAAATCTAACTGACCAAGGTTTGATGAATTAGTACCGGTTCGTGAATCAGCTTCCAAAGAGTTGAATACTTCCCGAAGAGAATATTACCGTCGAACTTTCTCGAAATGCTGGCTACCAATTACCACTGCCAAATTGTTACTGTAGACCATATCCCCCCGATGGGTTTGGTGCTTGCAGAAATCTAAACATCACCGTCTGTTCGCCAGCTGAGTTTTATTTTCAAATCTGCAAGAGCCTCCAGGACAGCCACAATGCCTGTCCAGGAGGGCATGCCCAGTGGCCCCTGTTCAACCGCATGTGCCGGTAGATCTAGACTGATAGCGTCTACAATGGTCGGCAAATGGGGAGCAGTCTTGGTGAACCTTGGTGTCTCGCTCCGATTGCGGATCGCAGCTTCAGTAGCGCTTTCCCAATCGATCACGGGTTGGCACTGCCAGAAGTCAGGCGAAGTGCGGAACTGTTTGCAGAGCTGTTCCGATAGATCGGCGGCGCCAGCCGAAATAACAACCGGTTGACAGCTAGCTAAAGGGTATTGCGGCAGGATCTCAGCCACTGGTGGCAGGCCGGGGTACCGATCAATCGGTGCAAGAACCAACCCAGCTTTTGTCAATTTCGCAGCACCAGACGCTCCAAGCGTTTGCACTACTACATCCAACCAGACCGAACGCCCAGTGAGTAAAACCGTTTTACCCACACTGATCCGGATTTTCCGCGCAAGAGCAATCAACTCAGCCTCAACCGTCGCAACGGCGTGGTCATACGCAGCATTCGCTTCCAGTCCATCAAACAGCAACCCGTTCAGCAGCAGGTAGCCGACTTGCGAAGGATGCGAAGAGGTATCAATGAACAGGCGCCGCGCATCATGCATCGGTCTACGAAGGAGCGGCGACAAATCTACAATGTAGAGTTCGGGCATGGCAGCGGTGATCTCGTCATAGTTGAAAGCCGGATGACGATACTGCCTCTCCATGATATGTTTTCCAGCAACTCGATCATGGATCTGCCGGCCGAACAGACACCAAAATACGTAGCAGACTCGGTCGCCAAAGCGTTCATGCCAAAGACGAAGTCCCGACATGCCGCGTTCCAGCATGGCACGATCGCACTCTTTCGTCATGGCAGCTGGGGCGACGCCAAGAAAACCATCCTGCATTAATGACTCTGCGAGAGATACCGAGTCGAGCGCGATGCCGTTTCCAAAACGGAAATCCGGCACCAAAAGAACCATATGTCCGGTATCACCAAGCGTTGCTTCAGCTTGATTAAACAGCTCGCGCGACCAAACCGGGGCTCCTCCAAGACCGAAGAACCTTTGCGCAGGCAGTGGACCGGGTACAACTCCATCGCGACGACGCCATTGCCAGCGTATAGCGTGCGATGGGCCCAAGATTTTTAGAATGGGCGCTGAAGAAAGCTCAGGCTCCAATTTATTTAATTCGGCATTCATTGTCGGTTGTACCTTGTTAGGTCTAGTCGATCCGTCTTAATCTCCTCCAGTTTATTCGAAGACTAACAGGAAAAATCGTTTGTCTCGTTACACTTCGACGGATTAGCCTCTGTCATGCTTAGCCTCAACGCAAAGTCTGTAGAACTTCATCTCTTCTTCATGCCTCTGTAACCAACGTTTTGCGACGACGGGATCATATTCTTCGTCGTAATTGCTTTCATTGACGTGAGGCATAGAAGCAACAAATGAGAAATTATTACGCATGAAGCGCACCAAGCCGCTAGGATCTTCTAGTGTTGCAATCATGACAAGTTCGCCGTCGATAAACTCGTTCATGTTGTCCTTGGCTCGGTGAGGCAAATGATTGAAAATTTGAGATGGAACGGACTCAAGCCACTCATTGATCGAGTTGTGTGGCATTGGTATCGGCCGGCCTTCGCTGATGATCTTTTTAGTATAGAAGTAGCTTGAAACAACTGCCTCAAGAGGGTGTCGCAAGAAGGTTGCGAATTGGCTCGCTTTAGGATAAAAATCATCGACCCCAGTGCCTTCGCTGTTCCGCATATGTCCAAAAATGCACACTGGCTCTACTTTGGCCAGCTGAGAGAGCATCTGCCAATTAAGCTTTCCAGGCTGACGCGCAACGAGAATGCCGCTCTGAACTATAGGCTCATTGTAGTGGTTAAACAAATTTTCCCCGTAGACTTGACTAAATAGGGTTCGTACAGATGTGCCTCCCATTTTTGGAATGTGGCAAAACACTAAGGGAACATCTTTTCTATATGTAATCATTACAGTCCGCCTTTTCGAATGTTATGCTTCACCACGCGAGTGCCCCCTTACGGCTATTCTTTACTACCCGCGCCTGCCTGTCCTTTAGCGCCTGCTCCATCCGCTCATGCATCCGGATGGCCAGAGGTTCAGGCTGTTCGCGCAATGGCGACTTAAAATCAGTTGAAGCACCCATGATCATGCCTGCTGCAGTAGCCGCGTGCCCGAACAGGCGCTCGATTAGATGCGCCAAGGCACCGTCATTCGCCCCAGTCTCGGTTGCAAAGGAAGTAATCGATAGGTCCAGCGTGTCGACCAGCGGTCGCAGGCAGTCGGGCCGTATCCAAAACATCGTACCCGCAAAGAAACCATCGGCTTCGGCCTCCCCCAGAGCAATCTTCGCGAGTACACCCTGATCGTGGTAGGGGTAATCTGCAAGGGCGAGGTAATGCTGTTCGGGACCGACCATGGTCAGATTTGGCTGCAACCTAAATGTTTCTAGAATCAAAGAAATCCGCTCAGTGCTGCCTAGCAGCGAGTCGAAAGCCTCATCTCGCCAGAGATCACCCAGTTCTGGAAGTAGTCTCCCAGAATGATAGTAGCCGCGCTTAGTTTGAATTTTTAACAACGCGTCATAGCCCTTGTCGAGAAGCAATGGAAGCAAGTCAACGAAAGGACCGATATCACGACCTAGGTTGGGGCTATGATAAAACATTGCATCTGGGAAGGCCTCGCGAACTATGATTTCAATGCGTCGCGTCCCCCAAGTTGGCAAAGTGACGATCAAGTCGAATTCTTCGGGGATGGCCTTGAGTTTTTCCAGAATCTCAGGGACCAGGTCAAGGTAATATAGATGCGCGACCACTGCGATACGTCGTTGGCTTTGCACCAGAGAGAGACGCACTTGCTCCATGTCACTATCTCTCCAGGAGGATTCTTTAGAGTCGAGCAAATGATGTATTAGCAGATTACTATTCCGTGACAGGAGAAAATCCGCCGCTGCTGATAGGTGTCCTATTAATCCTTCTCTGGATACACCGGGCAGGTACTTCTGGGGAGCGCGTTGCTCAATCACGCCATACTCAAGGTAATGCAGCAGCGGATTCATACCCATTTTCTTCACATCCGGATGTAAATCCAGATAATGATCAGGATTGAGAATATCGCCAACAGTAACGATTGTTTTCAAGCCATCATAGTCGACTAAAGTCTCGCATAACCAGGCAGTGAATTCCTCCGCGTCGGTTAAGCGGAGATGCTTAAGCATACGATTGGCAGCAGGTAGCCATTGGATGCTGGCAAAGTCAGCATCATCCTGTACTGGTGTGGCTGGCTTGCTTAAATCTATTGAGGGACTCCTGAAATCCATTTGTCCCACAACCGAAAGACCGCTAAAGGCTGCCGATTCCGCACACGCCTGGGTCGAAGGCGAAACGGCTTGCCAGAATCCTTTAGCCATGGCCAAAGGATCGTTAGCATGGCGGCGATAGAGCCAGTCGATCAGGCCGATCAGACGCTCGAAAGACGATGTATCAGAGCGGACGCGTGGCGATTGCAGATACCCACCCAGAAAAAAACGGCGCAGCCAACCGACCCCGTCCGAATAGGCAGTTTGGTCAAAGCGCCCGGCCAAGAAATCCTCAAGTGTCGGAAACAGGTCTTGCGGTTTATAGACCGCATCCCCCAACACCACTACAGGCTTGTCGAAATATAGTGCTTCGAAACCGACCGAACTGTTCACCGTGACAACGACATCAGACATCGATAGCAACTGGGCGTTCTCCGGGCGGTCAGGCCCAGGTTCGAGCCATACTATCTGGCCAGCCCACTCGTTCAGGGAAGCCTTGGCCATGGCTGTCGCGACAGCCCCCTGAGGACGATGTTTCGTGGCCGGGTGAGGGGTGATAATCGTAGTGTAACCGGCCGCTGCAAGCTTCGGGACGACATCGAGCACCACTTCTCTCAGTGTGTCGTAAGGCGAGAAGCGCAGCAGGTTTGCATCGTCGAACAACTGCAACGGCAAGAAGGCGACCTTTTCCACTCTTGAGACTACTTCTGCGAAGTCGCCGGACAATGGTTGGAACTGCTGTTCGTAGGGCTTGGCCTCCAAAGTCTCTGAATAGGCCAGCACCGCCTCGTGACGCGACATTGGCACCCCACCTACGATATCGCGCACATCAGTGATCGAGAGTTTCGGCACCATACCAGCGCCGTTGGTACCATAGGGATCCATCACCAAGGAATCGAGAAAAGGCGGGCGGGTACAGCCGAGTTCCATGGCTATACGAGTGATGGACCGATCCTTGATGAAACGTGACACCGCGCCATTCTCGCCCCAGTGTAAGATGATGTCGAAAGGAAAGCGTTGCCAAATCCGTTCAAGGACCTGCTGATAGTCCGCTGTTACCTGCCCAGTACCTGCCATCAAATCAAGCCATGCCGGAAGCCCTTCACTCAGCCAGTCCTTCTTATGTCGCTCAAAAATGCGTTCATCTTCCTCAGTCGGCTGAATAATCCTTTTAATATGACTTTCTACTCCGGTCTTTATTTCATTCAATGTGGCCTTATTAGCAAAAAGACGGGTATCCAAGCGCGGGCAGGTTTCTAGCAGCGGCAAAAATTGTCTGGCAACGTCCTTGAAATGGACCGAAACGTCACGAATGGGGTACGGCTCTATGTAAAGCAAAACTTTCACTGCAAGTCTCCTAAAGTGACGAGTCCGTCAATGGAACGATGGGCTTTCAAGAAATCAAAGTTGCGCTCTGCAAGTGCCTGCTGCTCGACACCACTGATAGGCTCGGAAAGGGCTTCGTACCAGTCATTGAGATTGTCGGCGAGCTCCAAGTGATCCGCGCCAATCATCTGCATGTCGGGGATCGGGCTGGCGATAAGCCGACAACCTGAAAGGGCAGCTTCCAGAAACTTCACCCTGGATTTACACGCGTTAAATGCACTTTTTTCCAACGGTGCGATTACGGTATTACATAGGGACATTAGGCTTGGCAGGCGCAAGTAGTTGACTGCCGGTGTGACTGACACGTTCGGGAGCGAAGCAATGCTTTGCGGCACAGTTACGGGACCGACGACAAGCAACTGCAACCGGCTGTTTTCAGATAAGACGCGGTGGAGGGCTGCCTCGACCACCGGAAAATCCTTATTATGGCTTTTTGTTCCAGCGAAGTAGCCGATTATGGAGGAGGCCCGTCGCCGAAAAGGCGTTCCGAGCGACTCATGGAAAGAGATTACCGAATCGGGAACTATATTGGGCACCACCATGACTTCGGCGCCGGGGTTGTATTCCCGAACCCGATCAGCCAAAGGCTCAGTTGATGCTGTAATCCGATCAAAAGACCGCAGGGCTTCGAGGTTGCTGGCAAAAGAAGATATCGCAAGCTCCGGTGTAAGAGTGCCATTCTTGACAGACGATGATATCAACGCGAGCTCCCCGTCGCCGAAAATCAGATCGTCGTAATCCGCAATCAGTCGCCGCCCCATACTTCGCAAGGCGGTGATCACTTCGGAAAACATACTGCGGGCGATGTTCGGCCGGTGGAAGACGTAGACATCGTAATCGAAGCAAGGGTTCTTGTAGAACTGTGTTGCCGAGTAAATGGCACAAAAGTGGCCGTAACCCAACAACATTTCAGCCGAGTGATAGGCACGGTATCTAACGGAAGGATCGAGAATGGGCCTATCCCCGCGCCCAGTTTCCGAAATAAAGCAAATAGTTTTACGGTTCATAAGAATCCTAGTTTAGGAACCTCTACGCGATTCATCATCCAGCAATTTTCTCTCCTAATATGTCATTGTCTGCCGGTTTCTGGTCTGCAGCGGTTTATAAATTTGTTTAAGGAAGCTTTTCGGTTCCTTTTTTTATGCCTAGCCCCAGTCTTTAGCCGCATTTCAGGCGGACTACCACTATGCAGGGCAATGCTTTTCCGTGATCATTTAGTTCGCAAAAGTCAGCGGCGTATAAATCCAATTGGTTTTTTTTCTTCAATGATTTGCAGTGAGCTTGGCTGTAGCCAAACACCTGCGCCACGAAGAAAGAAGGATATTACATCAGAGCGCGGATAGACGTTTTTTGCCTCTCCAGGCTTTTATCTAAGATCATTTTTGCACCACTGATTGCACCAATGTCATCAACTTAAGATATTTCCCTAAAAATATCATATAATTAGAGCTCGACCACCAATGAGGAAATACCCTATGGAGCACAATAAAAAAACAACGATTGATAACTCAACCGACATTCTTTCCGAAAATTGTACATAAAATAACTAGTTTACTGAGCTGCCCTGAGTTTATTGCCCAGCATCGAACCCATCCAAAACACTTTACCCGCCAACGCCATCTGACCTTCCCCAATCTGGTCCTGTTTCTGCTCAATCAACCCAACAGCGCCCTGCAAACCGAACTGGATGCCTTCTTTCAGACGCCCAATGGCTCGGCCTTTGAAACCCAAGTGGTCACCGCCCAAGCCTTCAGCAAAGCCCGCCAGAAGCTCAGCGCGTCAGTCTTTGAGGCTCTCAACAGCGCCCTGCAAGCCCAGATGGATGAGCTGGGGCTGCACAAGACCTGGCAGGGCCTGCGCCTGCTGGCCGTGGACGGCTCCAGCATGCACTTGCCGCTGGAAGACCCACTGGCCAAGCACTTTGGTACCCACAACGGGTTGCCGGTGGCCCGAGTGTCG
>Ga0307937_1002041_pt1 | contig 9451 bp, 8 predicted proteins | sample OrgLakmetagenom3_FD_201814 | JGI IMG/M metagenome (GOLD analysis project Ga0307937, IMG submission 201814) | Saline water microbial communities from Organic Lake, Antarctica - #3 | ecosystem: Environmental > Aquatic > Non-marine Saline and Alkaline > Saline | place: Antarctica: Organic Lake...
CGGCCTGCGCAACTGGGCAGAGCAGGAGCTCAAGCGAGGCCACAAAAGCATTCTGGATGCGGCTGTGCCGGAATTCGAGCGCATCATGATAGAAACCGCGCTCAAACAGACCGGCGGGCGCCGGCGGGATGCGTCCATCCTATTGGGATGGGGCAGAAACACGCTGACGCGGAAGATTAATGAGCTGGGGATGGATCATCCGGAGGGGGAGGAGGACTGAGAGCCGGAACCCTTTTCAGTCCAGGACTTCCTGCCAATAGATGACCCGGTCGTGGCCACGGTAAACGCCAAACGTTGCCGTGGCCGTGGAGTCTTCAACACTGCCATTGCCGTCGAAATCGTCCTGCCAGTAGGAGGGCACGGGGTATCGGACCAGCACACTTCCGGTATTTCCCTCGCCCGGCGCTTCAAGCAGCAGTTCAGCCCCCGATACGGGCGCGCCGCCGGTCAGAGTGCCGGTTTCGGCATCCACTGAGGTAGCGGGCGGCGTGTCGGTAATCACCGCATCCGCCGTATTGTAGGTCCAGCAGTTCTCATCCGTATGCCGCTCAAAACGGGAACCGTTCCAGATCTGCGCTTCAAATGGAACTTTCAGGTCCATGGTTTCCGGGCCGTAGGTGTTTTCCAGAAACAGTCGGCCGTAGCGGGTCGATGCACCGGTGGATTCAAGCAAAGGCAGTTCGGCAGATGGCATAGCGGCGCCATCGCTGTCGGCGATGCGGGTCAGCTCAAGCTCAAGTTCTGCAACGAATGGCGCAATAAGCGCGTTCGGTTCACGGGTGTAAATGAAAGTATCGGCTCCCGGCTGATAAACCAGAGTCCCATCGCCATTGGGGGTCAGAATGGCCACGCCTGCTGTTGTCGTCACTTCCAGCAAGCTGCTTTCGGTACCCACCTGATTGACGTCTGAACTCGGGTTGTTTCGGCTGATATACTCCTCCGCCACCGCCAGCTTTTGCCAGCTGCCCCGGTAATTCTGGGTGATTGGCCCGGAACCGCTGTCATTGTACGCCCTGGCTGCGAGGGTGAACTCAGGCGCAAGATCATAGCCAAAGCTCTGACCGGTGTAGTTGAAACCGTTACAGACGTCTTCAAGCACGCCGTCCATCTGGCTTTCCAGTGAAAAGCTTTCAGGGTGAAAGCGCCCGACTGGGCCCGAGTCGCCCCGCAAGGTGATGGCACGACCAAGGTAAGAGCCCACAAAATCGGCAGCCACCTCAATAGCCCCGACTTCATTGTATTCTGCGGAGCCGGTCACCGAACCGCCAGAAAATCCGGACACATCGCTCAGGCCTGCTAGCCCCGGGTCAACGGCGCCTGTCGGCCCGGCGCTCAGGTAGCCTTGAATAGCAACGGATGCGTCAAAGTTTGACGTAGTAGCATTGTCATTGAGGTCAACGTTGTTGGTCGCATCCGCATCACCGTGTCCGTCCGGCTGGCCATCCGCATCACTGTCGTCGGCACTTTCGTACTGTACCGCTCGCACCTGCACATCAAAAGGCCGCCCTGATGCCTGGAAGCTGGAACCATCTGCACTGTTTCCAGCAGGATTACCTGGTACCACTAGAGCGAGGCCAAAAGGCCGCACCGACAAGGGCACACTTGAACCCAACACCGTCAGGGGGTCGCCGTTTTCGTCCACAATCAGGCCCGACTCACTGTCTTCCAGCTCAATGGCAAAATGCCCAACATCGGAGGGCGACAGCTGAAGCGATGCCAGACCCTCGCTGAAGTTGACAGTCAGATTGGTCGCCCCCGGACGAGCCGATGGTAAGCCGACCGCACCGGCACCACCATTCAGCATTGGGGCTGCGGCTAAAGGGGGGTGATCCGCCTGGCGGTCAAGCCAGGCGCGAAGTTCAATCGGCCCGTCGTAGGCCAGGACCCTGCCACACTCCCCATCCGTTGGGTCCCGGCGAAGTACTTCGGCCTGCAACCCATGAGGCCGTCCGGCGATAACATCGTCTGCGAGTGCATCGTCCAGCGATACCACCAGGGCATTTTCCCTGAACTCAACCACACCGGACACGCCAAACTGACCGCCGGAGGTATCTTCGGCTCGAATCGTCAAACGGTCGGCCCTGGTATTGGCCAGTCCGAGCGTAACCACACCGCTGTCTGTGGCGACAAACTGATAGACCGCCTGACCATCATCATCGTTATCCGGGTCCGGCGTCAGCGCGCCTGCGGCACTTACCTTTTTCTCCCAGTTGCCGTGACCGGCGCTGGTGGTTAAGCGGACGGTGCCCTGATAGCCCACCAACGGATTATCCCCCGCGTCTTCCGCCTGAATGTCCACATCCGCCGCTTTGCACACACTCGCGGTCGGCGACACGGTAATTAGGAAATGATCCAGAACCTGTGCACAGGGGCGGGAACGATTGGCCTCTTTCAGTATCGCGGCGTCGGATAAGGCTCGCCCGTAAAGCCGAACCTCGTCAATTTGGCCATCAAATCCGCGACCGGCTAGACCCTGATCCGCACCTATCTGGAAAGGAACCGTGGTTGTCTGCAGCGATTCGTCGGTGTAGGTCCGTCGCGCTCGTTCTACGCCGTCAACGACGATGCGTTGAACGCCGTCACGCCGAGAATATGTGATCGCGGTGTGCACCCAGGTATTGAGCGGCAATCGGTATCCCGAGGTAAAAGACCGCACAGCTCCGGAATCGGACGACCACCACCAGGAGAGTTCACCGTTACTGTCCACGTGGTACTTATAGTTCTCGTCCTTGGACACAATGGTTTTCAGGCCACTACCGCCGGGCAAGCTCGCCACGTTGATCCACGCCATGACCGTCATTTCCTCGTCGACCGATAACTCCGTGGCGTCGCGAATATTGATGTAGGACCCTCCGCTCAGAGTCGCGCCGTAACAGATCTTTGCTGGTTCCGAGCTCGCGCCAGCAACCGCGCTTCCATCCAGGCCAGTTCCACGCAGCTCCAGGACCTCGCCCGGATCTCCCTGCCATCGGGGCCCTTCAAGCGCGTAAACCGCTCTGAGCGAGAAGTCGACTGCAAAGTCGCCTGAGAACACCAGAAAGCTGGCCCGCTCTGTGGTGTGGTTACGGTCCTGATCGTTGGCCCAGTCCTCTTCGATCTTGAGCTGAACCTCGGTCGAAGAGACCGAACAGCGGCGTAACCAGCCGCCGTCGCCGCCATCTCGAGTCACCTGGGAACCGATCACCCTCGGAGGTGAAGCATAGGTCTGAAGGAAGGCCGCAGCATCACAATTGACCGTTCCGGCAAGGTCGTCCGCGGTAACCTGAGCCTCGGCATCGATGCTTTGGCCCTCATTGTCCACAAAAGTGCCAATCTCGCCCGTTTGAATCGCAAGGTAGGCAACCGTTTCTGGCTGTGAGATTGACCCACTCATGGTTTCTGCCCGGTCAAGAGCCAGATCGATACCGGATGCGCCCAGATCTTCATGAGCCATCGTGAGCCACGGGACGGACCGGCCAGCCGGTGCGGAGGTTTCGTTTTCCACTGTCTGAATGCCGCTGATAAACGCCGGGGTGCTGCTAAACGCGGTCAGGAAATTCAGCCGTGACCAACTGGCGCCCGATAACAATTTGGACTGATAAGTTTGAATAGGCACCTGCCCCACTTCCAATCGGGTCTCGTCGGGAAACTGATGCTGCCCGTAGGTGACCGCCAGATAATGCACCGTGGTCGGTTGATCCGCCGTCGGGCTGATGTTGCCGCGCAGTGGCGGCTCTGCGGGGAAGACCTCAAACCCCTTCACAGTGACATTTCGGATTCTTGTCTCCGAGGGTTCGGGATTGCCGTCGTCGCCGAGCACAAAAACGGCGGGCGGAGAGGGGTAGATCTGATCGAAATCAATGGTCGTGGCCGTGCCCAGCGAAAGCGTCACTGACCGAGACTCCATCATCAGTGGTTCCGGCTCCGGAGGCTCCACCTCTGAGTCGAAGATAAAAGCATCCGAAAAGACAACGAGACTGACATCATTCGCTGGCGCACTTCGCTCATTATCTTGAGCCTGGTCCTCATCGATCACCAGAGACAATGACGAACCGGACACCGAACACTGGCGCAACCAGCCACCATCAGCCCCAAAACGGCTGATCTTTCCTGCCAGGGCAACCGGCGTGCTGCTGTAACTATTATTAAAATTAATATTTCTGCAGCCGTCGTCCCAACCGCGGACTGCATTCGATTCATTAAAGGCTTCCAACAGAATGTTGGTATTACCGATAGCCCGAAACGTGGAGGCGGACGTGTTTTCGACAGCGATGTAGCCAATGCTTTCGGCACTACTGAGGGCATTAAACCTGAATTTTCCGCTGTTTCCTGGTGATTCATCGTAAGCCTCACTGCGTTCGAGCGCGTAATCAAACCCGCTGGCCGTCACATTGTTGAAGACGGTGGTCAGGAAGGGCTCGGAAACCGCCTCCGGAACCGCGTTCCTCTCATTCGCCAGCGTTTGTATATCGCCAATAACAACCGGCCGAGCACCGAATGAAGACGCAAACCCAAGAGTCCCCCAGGCAGCGCTGTAGTTACCCTTGCTCGTGCCATTAAACTGAACGTAATCATCGCCTTGCGGCGATTGACTTGACAGCAGTCCCGCCTCAATTCGTGTCCCATCAGGCAGCGTATGACTACCAGACTCCACAGCCACATAACTCACCGTCATGTTGGTATGCGGCCCATCCTCCGAAAAAGGCTCGACTTGGGCCAACCAAAATCCGGTTGTCGTAACGTTATCGATGCGCAACGCCGATGCATTAGGGCCGTCTTCGGTGGGCAGTGCCACCACAATGGGCGGAGTGGCGTAGGTTTGTTTAAAGGAGAATGAGAACAGCTGATTAACGCCCGAGGTTGCCGGCAAATCGAGAGTGCCAGCTTCCATCTTCCAGGCATGAGCCAGGGTCGGCATCAGAAGCAGCGCTACCACAACAAACCGAATCAGGACGGTTAGACTAATCATCGAACTCGAACCTCCACAGTACGGGACGCAGCTTCAGCACCAGCCCCACATTGGCCAACGCTGACCAATGTATAAACAGTTTCCAGGGCTGGATTACCGTCAATATCGGCCTGAACCTCAGAGCAGCTGAGATTGGCGCTGCAGCCGCTCAACCCGGCCTGCGTAAAGCTCAGCGAGTCCGGAAACGAAGCACAGCCACTGCCGTAAAGCGCCTCTGTAATGGCTGCCTGAGCCCCGCTTTCGGCCGCATAGAAAGCGCGTTGGGAAAGAATCTGCTGGCTGACGGCAGCACCGGTGCTTTCCTGCTGCTGAGCCATGCTGGCCACAATCAGTGCCAGAGCAGTGATGACGAAAATCGCGATGGGCAAGCCGGCACCACGCTGTCGATTCCAGTAGCGGTCAGGGCACATTGCGGATCTGTACCTCCTGGCTGACGGTGGTGGTTTCATTACCATCGGCGCTCTCAAGATCAAACGTAAACTGAACCACCGCGGCCCTTTGCAAAGTCGCAGGCAGGAACCGGAAATCCACGGTTCCGGTCACGCTGGCCGCCAATACTTCGGGGGTGACAGACGACGGGGGATCGGGCTGGATAGCGGCCGGCTCATACCCGCTGTAGCGGTAAAGAAAACGGCCGTTCTGGCTCTGGCTCTGACAAACGCTCACAGGCTCCCCCACCACAAACAGACGCCGTGCTGGCGAGTTGGTATTGAACCGATGACTGCCGGCCAGAGTGATTGTCGCCGATGAAGCCGTATTATCGATAGTTGAGATGGTCCCGGACACAGGGCCGGGATCAGCCGCCGTTGCCGTATAGATATCGTCGACGCTCGTTCCGTAACCATAAACCACCGCCCGCAGTTCGCTTTCGTCCGGGTCGGGGGGTTGGGCAAATTCCGCAATTTCGATTTGATCGACTTCCGCACTGGTTGTGAGGTTGAGGTAGTTGGTTCCTGCCTCCAGGGGCAACCATTCGATGCAGGAGCCAGTGCTTCGAACCGACAGGGGAAACGCCTCCCGCAGCTCGCGTGTGAGTTGCTCGCTGATTACTACTGATTGCAGTGCGCGCAACTGACGGGCGCTCGTATCCAGCGCCCCCCGGGTCGAAAGGGCGACGAACCGCACCGACACAGTGGCCACGATGCTGAGCAACACAATGACCATGATCAGCTCAATTAACGTGTACCCGGTTTGGCGACCCATCAGTAGTTCGCCCTGTAAACCGAAAAGTCATAGTCCTGCCCGCTGGGGTCGGTCACCGTCAGGTCAATGCGCTTGGCATCATCGTCTGGCAACCCGATTTCATCACCGGCACACGCCACGGAAATGGTTATCCGGAAATTCGAATAATCTGCGATCAGCTCTGTTCCTTCCGCGTTTTCCGGGGCTACATTGGAAATTGCGTTGTAATCATCGACGTCATCGTAATCTTGACGATTGGATTCCTCTGTATTAACGGAGCAACCCAGTTGACGGGGCACGACGCCCCCCACCGGAATATCCTCGTCATAACGTCGGCTGAGAATTTCATCCATATAAATCTGCGCCAGCGCCACCGCTCTGGTCTGGTTCAACGGATCGGCACTCCGCCCGGAAATCAGCGCGAAGGCTCCGACCACACCGGCAATGGCCACACTGATGATCACAATGGTGATGACCAGCTCCACCAGAGTAGCGCCCTGGTGAAGGCGCCCGAATGTCGGCGACGGGTTCATGGGCAGGCTCCAGCAAACACCGCCCCGAGGGAGCTGAGGCACAGGTTAAAGGTGCTGTCGCCGGTGATCCGGAAATCAATATTGGTTCTTGCTGAAGGTGACGCGACACGCCCGAGCCGATCAAAACCAACCGTAAGACCCGCGGCGCTCACCGGAGTGAATCCGCCACCTGAAATCTGGTAGGAAAGAGTGGAACCCGCGCGATCGAGCTGAAACTGACTCTGGGCCGCTTCAAAGATCAGGCTGTCTGAACTCTGTTGGATGAGAACGGAATTAGTTGTATTCCCCGCCAGCGCTGCCTGCTGGGCAAGCAAAGTGGCTGAGGATAATTGTTGAGTGACAAGAAGGGGGGAGAAAGCGGAGCGGCCAGCGAACAGGCCAACCCCAAGCGCAGACAATACGCCGATCAGGATGATGACCATCACCAGCTCGACAAGGGTGAACCCCGACGACATCGGGGCGATTTTTATTGTCATGCCCCTCTCCCCCTTTCCCGGCCACCCATGAAACGTAAAAACGTAGGTCGGGTTAGCGAAAGCGTAACCCGACACCGGGTGAGACCAGCGATCAGATTTGTCGGATTACGCTTTCGCTAATCCGAGCTACCAGGCTGGAACTTATCCTCCGTTGCAAGTTATTAAGCACCATCACATACTGTTTCGCTGGTCATCGCACCCAGGGCGGTTACGATAGAGGGATCATTTTCACCACTAGATTCGGTAAAGTTAAAGCATGGCTTATCGGTTAGGGTGTCAGCGTCGATAGTAATAACCGCCGTCCCGGCTGATCCGCTTGCACCGTCTGTAACTATGACCTCGAAGTCAGTTAGCTGTGCTGCTTCTTCAACTGAGGTCGCAGCAAGGTAACCATAAACCACATTGATAGACGCGCTTTCCAGGCTAACTGTTTCGGGAGTACCTCCAACGCCCGCAACATTACCAGCTAAAGCTGCCGAGTGAACGATCCCCATCGCGGATTTCACACTACCACGAGCACCTTCTATAGTAGCTTCCTCCGCATCTCCACTCAAATCCGCAAACCGCGGCAAAGCAAACGCCGCCAGAATACCCAGAATGACAATCACCATGACCAGTTCGATAAGGGTGAAACCTTTCTCTTTTTTTGATGCAATTGTCGTCATCGCATTCATAGTACTTCTCCGTTTTTTAAATAAGGTCTTTCTATCAGATAATTGTCGTTACAATTTCACCATTGCTGGTGTCGTAATCAATGGTGCTGCCCTGGCCATCGAGTTGATATTCAAATCTACAGACGTTGCCGGGTGCCGAGGCCCAATAATCGGCAGTGGCATCTGTTGCTGAAGCGATCGACACCGTTGGAGCATTGGACTGCAGCAGCCCCTGCCAGACCTGAACACACCGGTTTGCGTTCGGCAATCCGGTGTTGCCATTAGTGGACGTTGCCCAGCCATCCGCATTGACGGCTACGTCGTCGTTGCCAAAACCTTCAACGGCAGCGACCGCCACGGTAGAGCCATCAGTCACCCATTGCGCCTTCGCAAGCGCCACACCAGCGCTCAATGCGCCCGCAGTCGCCCGAATACTCGATTGATGCGCCTGCTCCGAAAGCTGCGCAAATCGCGGCAATGCGAAAGCGGCGAGAATAGCCAGAATGGCTATCACCACCACCAATTCAATCAGGGTAAAGCCCTGCTGTTTCTTCATTCTGTTGTCCTGTTTCATAAGTCAGCCTCTTTTCCGGTTCATGCATTCATTTTACCAGCGCGGGCGCATCCTGCGTTGGCGGTGCTTCTCCTGTCAACGACACTGGCGACAGTTTCAGCCCCGTTCGTCGTTCGTCTTGCTCCCGCTGTCCGTTGCTATTGCGGTCTGCAAATTCCGTTGTCACTTTCCAGGCCAGAGGCTTGTCCGACTCAATCCGGCGCCGGTCTATGGTTATCGGCTGCCGTGGGTTATAAATTAACCATCCTTCGGGCCTGTTTACTGTTTCTTTTTGTTTCGTTACGCGGAAACACCAGTTACCCCGCTCCGGATACTGCGAGCGACAGGTTCCTTTATAGTTAGCCCACTGATGCTCAATCAGCTCGAAAGGGTTGATCCCTTCCTGCGAATCCAGGCTGCCCCCCCGGCTCAGCATCACTTCGGCGCCCCGAATCACCAGAGTCACCCGCAACTGGCTTAACACCATATTGGCGGCCCGCTCTTCCGCATTCCGTATCTGCTGCTCCAGAGCATCCAGCAGTAACCACGCCAATACGGCAACAATCGCGACGACCACAACCAGGCGCAAGCGCCGGGCATTGGCCATCGCGGCCGCAGCGTCCTGCGGATAGCGTCCATTCATCAGCGCCCCATGGCCGCAGCGCCCAGGTCCCATATCGGCAGGAACACGCCCAACGCCAGAATCAGCACCAGAACGCCCATGGCGACGATCAGAATCGGCTCAATGGATTCCGCCAGTCGTTTCAGGCCGTAATCTACGTCTTCGTCATAAAAGTCAGCGACACTGACCAACATGTCGTCTACCGAACCGGTTTCTTCACCCACGGCAATCATCTGCAAGATCAATGGCGTAAACATATCGCTCTGGCGCGCCGTACGCAGCAGGCTCTCGCCCCGCTCTATTCCATAACGCATTTCTTTGATGTGTTTGGCAATCCACGCATTGTCAGTTGCGTCTGCCACTACCGTGAGCGCATTGGTCACGGGCATGCCCGCCGCCAGCATGCTGGCGAAGTTCCGCGCAAACCGGGCGAGCGTGATCAGCTCCAGAAGCGGCCCAATAATGGGCATTTTGAGTTTGTACC
>Ga0307937_1002044_pt1 | contig 9445 bp, 8 predicted proteins | sample OrgLakmetagenom3_FD_201814 | JGI IMG/M metagenome (GOLD analysis project Ga0307937, IMG submission 201814) | Saline water microbial communities from Organic Lake, Antarctica - #3 | ecosystem: Environmental > Aquatic > Non-marine Saline and Alkaline > Saline | place: Antarctica: Organic Lake...
TAAACCAGTGCTTTTTATTTTATGAATTTCTAAAGAACAATTAATTTAAGGTATAGAGTTACATGTGAGAATAGTCCATTAATCTATTTAGGGGAAAGAGGCGGATAAACATTTTGTTTTATATTGCCTTCATGCGTTGCGCAGCCTTGCACTGAGCCTGTCGAATGTGAGCGAGCCGAAGTGAGCTTGCTTTGCTAAGGTTTGGTTTTATTTCCTTAGGAGATTCCATAGGATCGGCCGACGAGAAAAAGAGTAAAATATACTCAAAAGAATCAATTTTAATTATGTGCTGTTTCCGAACAAACACTAGTTATAAGTATTGTTTATATGGCTTACCAAGCTGGGTCGTAATTCTTAAAAAGGGATTCCTCGTCGTTACACTCTGTCGGAATAATAAATGATTTTGTGAACGCAGTTGGGGGGAATAAATAGCGTTCCTCGCCATTTATTCCCCCCAACCAAAACTTACTTAGACTGCCATTCCGCACCTTTTATAAAACCAGACGCTTTTTGAAATGAAGGAATCTATTTATGCTCATTATTAGTGCTTAACTAACTTGGTAACCCAATTAATTATTTTAAACTCTTTCAATAATTGCTGCGTAACCTTGTCCCACGCCAATACATAAAGTAATCAATGCATACCTTTTTTGTGTTTTTTGTAATTCGATAGCAGCTGTTTGTAAAATACGAGAACCTGTCATACCAAGTGGGTGACCTAAGGCAATCGCACCTCCGTTTTTATTCAAACGCGGGTCATTATCGGCTAATCCCCAAGCCCTTGTACAAGACAATGCTTGCGCTGCAAAAGCTTCATTCAATTCGATAATATCCATATCTTCCATTGTTAAACCCGTACGCTTCAATAATTTATTCGTTGCGTAAACAGGACCGATTCCCATTATTCTTGGTTCGACTCCAGCAACGGCAGCACCAACAAATCGTGCCATTGGCTTCAATTGGTGATCTTTTAATCCTTGATCACTTGCCAAAAGTATAGCTCCTGCCCCATCATTAAGTCCTGAGGAATTACCCGCAGTTACAGAACCGCCTTCTTTCCTAAAAGCAGGACGCAACTTCCCCAGTGTTTCAACAGTCGTTCCTGGACGGAAAAATTCATCTTTATCAAAAATTAAAGCCTCTTGTTTACGACGAGGAATCTCAACCGCAACAATTTCTTCAGCTAAACGCCCATTTGCCCATGCGGCTTCAGTTTTTTGTTGCGACCACGCTGCGAATTTATCTTGATCTTCACGAGAAATCCCATATTTATCGACTAAGTTTTCTGCTGTTTGTCCCATACCTTCCGTTCCGTAAACTTCATGTAATTTAGGATTAACAAAACGCCATCCAAAAGAAGAATCATACATTTTAGCATCGCTTCCAAAAGGAACTGCTGATTTACTCATAACCCATGGTCCACGTGTCATATTCTCTACCCCACCTGCCAAGTAAACATCACCAGCACCATCTTTGATCGCACGTGCAGCAGTTACCACAGAAGACAATCCAGAAGAACACAATCGATTTACAGTTTCGCCTCCTATAGAACTAGGTAATCCAGCCAACAACAGTGACATACGTGCCACGTTTCTATTGTCTTCTCCCGCTTGATTAGCACAACCGAAAATAACATCTTCAATTGCATTTGGATCTAAGGTTGAATTTCGTTCCACAACAGTTTTCATTACCAAAGCTGCCATATCATCTGGACGAACATTTGACAATGAACCTCTAAAACTTCCAATTGGTGTTCTTACACCATCTACTATATAAACTTCTTTGCTCATCTTTGTATTTGATTTTGAATGCTAAAATAAGAACAATTTTAGAGAATAGTTCAATAGATGCTTATCAAGAGAGGTAACAATCTGATTTTTATTAAAATTCCATTCGTCTATTTTCTTCCTAACGAATTCAAATAATTATTCTAATTTAGAGATTGCTAAATAAAAACAAGATGATGAAACAAAAACTATTACTACTGGGTATAGTATTATGCTTTTTTGGTCATATAGGGTTCTCTCAAGAACTGACAGAAAAAGAACAAGCCTACATGGATTCAATTAATGAACAAAATGCTCAGAACGAGGTCACAGCAAAAAGTATGGAAACCTACAACAAAGGAATTGAGTTGTTCGAACAAAAGTCTTATGTAAAAGCGATAGCCTCTTTTGATACTTCTATTATATTAGATCCAAACTTCACCGCTGCTTATTACAACAAAGGAGTTGCAGAAAATGAAGCGAATCAATTTAGTGATGCTTCAAAAACTTTAACGACGTTACTTCAGAAAGATCCAAGCTATACAAAAGCTTATTTTCAGCGTGCCCTCGCTTACCAAGGAAATGGTGAGTATACAAAAGCAGATGTTGACTATAAAAAAGCAATTGAAATAGATCCTAAAAATCCAAATGCATATTACAATTATGGAACGCTTCAATTCTTACAGAAGGATTATGACAAGGCGATTCAGTCTTTTACAACAACAATTGAAATGAATGGAAACTTGGCTTATGCTTTTAATGACAGAGCAAGTTGTCACCGCATGAAAGGAGATTACTTAAAAGCCATTGCAGATTATGAGCAGGCTGAAAAGAAGAATCCAAACTTGGCCTTTGTATTGAACAACATCGGAACAACAAAAATGAAAATGAAGAACTACGAGGGAGCAATTGCTGCTTTTAACCGCGCAATCTCTGTCGATAAAAGTTTTCATTTGGCATACAATAACAGAGGAGCAACACAAATGGAACGTAATAAATTAGACGAAGCCCTATCTGATTTTGAAAAATGTATTCAAGTTAACAATCAATATGCACCAGGATATGCAAATATAGCAGCTGTAAAATTCAAAAAAGAAGACTATAAAGGTGCTAAAATCGCAGCAGACAAAGCAATTCAATTAGACAAAAATTATGCAACAGCTTATGTCAATCGTGGAATGATCAATGAAATGCTCCGTGATATGAATGCAGCTTGTGAAGACTGGGAAAAAGCAAAAGAATTAGGTTCAGAATCTGGTGGACAATATGCAGCTCAAAATTGTGGATTTTAAAAATTGATTACTATGAAAATATTAAATAAATATACACTTAGTGCTTGCAAGAAGACTAAAAGTCAAGGGTTTATAATGCAGACACTACTTATTGCTTCTTTGTTAATCAGTGGAGTTACAACAGCTCAAAACGTTGAATTTAAGCGCGGAAACTTTAAAGATGATCTTGATGCATATAAAGTCGCTTCAGATGCAATTGACAAAGGCGTTGTATTATTTGAAGAAGGTTCGATGGCAATTTTTGAAGTTAGAGATCCAGGGTTATCTTTTAAAAAAGCACTTGCTCAATTCGAAACTGCTCAACAACTCAATCCTGAAAATGCTTTGAATAACTTTAGAGTAGGTGTTTGTTATATTCACTCATCTACTCCTTATAATGCTATTCCATATTTAGAGAAAGCATATGAATTAGATCCTGAATGTGATCCATTTTTATATTACTATCATGGAAATGCAATGCAATTAGAAGAAAAATTTGACGAAGCTTTGGTTTCTTATAAGAAATTTGAAGAAAACTATAGAAAAGCGGATAACTTCAATAAATTCGTTTCTATGCGTAAGCGTGAATGTGACTTTGCTGAAAAATTCAAAGCAGAACCTGTGCGTTGCTGGGTAGATAATGTCAAGCAACTTAACACTTCATTTGACGAAATCGCACCAACTATTACAACAGATGGATCAGAAATTATTTTCAGTTCTAATCGTCCAAACAGCAATGAACCTAACGAAGTTGGTGGATACGATCATGATATTTACACTTCTTTAAACAATGAAGGAGTTTGGCAAAAAGTAAGTCCTATTTCTGGAAGTGTAAATTCATCATTGGATGATATCGTAAACAACTTATCTTATGATGGAACCAAAATGTTATTGCATAAAGATAACGAAGGTCAAATTGATATTTATGAAACGGAACTAGATGGAGCGAATTGGAAAACTCCAGAAATCATGCATTATCAGATCAGCACTAAACGAACAAATGATATGTATGCATCTTATAATCATGATGGATACAATATTTATTTTGCCCGCGGTAATGAAAATCTGAGTAAAGGAACGAACATAATGTATTCAGGAATGCAGAGTAAAATTGAGAAAGATTATAAAACTGCGACGATAATAAGTCAAGTAAATAGTCAGTTCAATGATGGACCTATCTACATGCACATTGATGGAAAAACAATGTACCTCGCTTCACAAGGACATGAATCTATTGGAGGTTATGATATTTTTGTTTCGAAAAGGGTTCGAGGTGCCTGGTCAACTCCAGTAAATCTGGGTTACCCAATCAATACTCCTTATGATGATTTTTTCTTCGCTGCAACAGCAAACGGGAAATATGCTTACATTTCTTCGAATCGACCAAATGGAGTCGGTGGATTTGATATATATAAAGTAACATTTTGGGGTGAACCTAAAAACCCAATCGTAGACATGGAAGATTATTTATTGGCCTCTATCGCAGAACCAATTAAGGACCCTCAAATTGAAGAGATTGTGAGTATAAACAAGGTCTCCTTGACAGTATTTAAAGGAAAAACGATTGATGCTATATCAAAGAAGCCTGTGGAAGCTGAGATTGAAATCACGGATAACAAAAATGGGAGAATAATTGAACGATTCACAACCAACAGTGCAACAGGTAAATTCTTACTTTCATTGAAGGCGGGTACAGATTATGGAATCGCTGTTAAGGCGAAAGGGTATTTATTTCATTCGGAAAATTTTGATGTCCCAGAGGGAAGTGAATACAACTTAATTAATAAAACAATTGAATTGAAGAATATCGCTGTGGGAAGTAAAATTGCTTTGCGAAATATTTTCTTTGATGTTGGTCAGGCGACTTTGCGAAGTGAGTCAAATACTGAATTAGACCGATTGGCAAAACTATTGAAGGACGTACCAGTGCTAAAAGTTGAAATTTCAGGGCATACAGACAATACAGGTTCATCTTCTATTAATGATAAATTATCACAAGACAGAGCTGAGGCGGTCGTGGTTTATTTAAAAGGAAAAGGAATTTCTGCTGGAAGATTGACAGCGAAAGGATATGGTGCTTCCAAACCGATAGCAACCAATAATAACAAACAAGGAAGACAAGAGAATAGGAGAACAGAGTTTGAAATTATTGAAAATTAAATTGATTTTTGCGCTTTAAAAATTTAAAAAAAGAGATACATCGGCTTTTAAATTCTTGGTCAGAATTGAAATTTAGTCGGAATGACAGAGCCAAACGACGAGGAATCCCTCTTGTCAATATTAGTATAATTAATAATATCTAAGATATGATCTTTTAGTTATATTTAGTGTCTGGTCGGAAACAGCACAAAATTAAAATTGATTCTTTTGAGTATATTTTACTTTTTTTCTTGTCGGCTGATGTTATGGCATCTCCTAAAGAAACCAAACCGCAGCAAATCAAGCTCATAGCCTGTCCCGAGAAATCGGGAAAAACCTTAAAAAATTATTATGCTTGAATAAATATTTATAAAAATTGTTTGTTTCCGACCAGACAATATTTAGCTGAATAATTTATTAGCAGAGGTTTTAATTTCACATCAAAATGACAAAGAAACAAATTGAATATTTATCAAACGAATTTAAAAACATCGCCTTAAATGATGTCGACTCATTAGAAAAATATGGAAGAGATGAAACAGAGGATTTATTGTTTCCTCCTCACATTGTTCTAAGACCTTCCAAAACTGAAGAAGTTTCTGCTATTCTTCGCTATTGTAATGAAAATAAAATTGCTGTCACACCTTCTGGAGCAAGGACGGGATTGAGTGGAGGTGCCCTTCCTATTAATGGCGGAGTAGCTTTGAGTTTAGAACGGATGAACAAAATCATCAAAATCGATGAAAACAATTCTCAAGTTACAACAGAACCAGGAGTGATTACCCAAGTTCTGCAAAATGCTGTTAAAGAAAAAGGGTTGTTTTATCCACCAGACCCAGCATCGAAAGGAAGCTGTTTTATTGGCGGAAACATTGCAGAGAATAGCGGAGGCCCAAAAGCAGTTAAATATGGTGTAACAGCTGACTATGTTCTAAATCTCCAAGTTGTTTTACCCAATGGAGAAATCATTTGGACAGGAGCCAATGTATTGAAGAACGCTACTGGATATAATCTCACACAATTAATTGTTGGAAGCGAAGGAACATTGGGTATTGTAACAAAAATTGTATTGCGCCTTATTCCCCATCCTACTGATGATATGCTGATGTTGGTTCCATTTTTTGATGCAAGAAAGGCATGTGAAGCAGTCGCTGCAATTATGAAAACGGGCATTATGCCAAGCGGAATAGAATTTATGGAACGCGATGCAATTCTTTGGACTTTAGAAAAAATACCATCAATTCAGTTAGACATTGACGAAAAGCATGAAGCACATCTTTTGATAGAAGTAGATGGCTTTGATGAAATCAAACTCACCGAAGAATGTGAAAAAATAGCAGAGGTGTTAGAACAATTTGAAACAGGAGATATTCTTTTCGCAGATAGTCAAGCACAAAAAGATAAACTTTGGGAAGTTCGAAGAAAAGTAGGAGAAGCCGTAAAATCACATTCTATTTATAAAGAAGAGGACACTGTCGTTCCAAGATATGAATTACCCAATTTATTATCTGGAGTAAAAGAAATCGGTAAAAAATATGGATTCCAATCAATTTGCTACGGACATGCTGGAGATGGAAACTTACATGTGAATATTATTAAAGGGGATTTAACGGATGACCAATGGAACAATGAACTTCCAAAAGCAATTCGTGAGGTTTTTTCACTTACAGTTAAATTAGGCGGAACAATTTCAGGAGAACATGGAATAGGATTGGTTCAAAAATCATATATGGATATTCCCTTTACAGCTGTTTCGTTGAAAATAATGAAAGATATTAAGTTCATATTTGATCCTAATAACATTATGAATCCAGGAAAAATTATTGAAATTTAATGTTTATTTCCAAAATATATCTTCTTGATTTTCAATAAAATATAATTCTTTATGTAATTCACTTATTTTCTTTAGTTCACCTTGTGTTGCTCTTTCTTGAATCAGCATAAAAAGTTCTCGTTCTTCGAATCGAATGTGGCGCTCAAGTTCCTCCTCAATATGATTTAATGTTATTTCAATATCCTTCTCTTCAGTAAACAAACGAGTAAGTCTGCGGTGCTCTGACAGGGCCTTTTTTACTAATTCATGATCCTCTCCTAGTATAGGGAAAATATATTTTTCTTCATCTTCGAAGTGAGGTTCCAAGTAAAACTTAAAAAACCAATCTGAATATTTTTTGATTCTTTCTGGTGCAACACCATTTTTAATACCTTTTCTTATTTTCCAACCGAGAAGTAATCCTTGGTGGTGTTCACGGCTAAACGGTTGCAGAGATACATGTCTTTTTAATGGTTTTCTTGCACTTTCCATCTTAACGCAGTTTTTATATTTATGACCAAATAAACATTAAATGTCCTGGTGTATATTATATCGTCACAAACCAATTATTTGTGTACTACTTTGGAGAAATCATTATGTGCGCTCGATGTGTTCCGGGCTCCATTAACCATGGCATTCCAGGAGCAGAAGGCGATAAAGGCAAACCCGTCGATGATTGCGTTCCATAAGGAACATATACAACATAACGTAACGTTCCTTCTTCTACAGTTCCAGCATTTACATTAATATTTTCAACCTTCCCATTGAAAACATACATCATACTTTGTCCTTTGGGAAATTTCAATTCTCCAGATTCAATTTCTTTTTTTCTAATTTCTCTTACCTCCATAATCGATTTACCTCCCTTTTTAAGGTCGCGGCCACGCTGCATAAATCTCTCTAATTGGGTATAATAACATACAAATTGAACTCCCTTTTTTTTTGGATCATCCGCAACGCATGTAAGATAACTATCTGATTCACGGAGTACTTTAATATCTCCATTACCGTCATAACCTAAAACTCTCGCTTCAGCTTTATCATTTTCTGGTAAGAAATGGGTTGCTAATTTGATGTGCTCCTCATTATTCAATACAACCTCTTTGTCTTGAGAAAAAACAAATGATGTTAGTAAAACTGATATCCCAATAAAAATATTCTTCATGATTCTAAATTTTAGAAAATATAAGGAAATAAACACACTTATCAAGGTCTTTAAAGCAAATAAATTAAACTTTATTGAACGCTGATGGATAATCTGGTTCATCTGTCATATCTGCAACTAATTAGTGTCTGGTTATGTGTCTCTTACTTTTGGGAAGTTTCCTTTCGTTCTCATTGGTGTACCTTTAAAAGTAATTTCCGTAATAATATTCTTACTTTTTTATGTTATTATTTTCTGTACGCTGATTCCATATCGCTAAGAACAATCCCGTTGACATTTTCCTGGCTGCATTTTTTGCTCTATCGGCCAACCGTCCTTCAAACATTTCATCCAATGTTATAAACCATAAACGCATCCAAACCGCAAAATGTTCTTGCGTGACACCGTAATTCATGTTTTGATCAACATCAGCATGAATACGTGGTGGATTCCCTTTAAATTTAGGAACTCCAAACAAATTAGTCTCCCAGAAATCAGTAAGCTTTTCTAGATGATGCGGCCATTGTTCGGCAGAAAGGTGCGCATTAAAAATGGGACCTAATGCTTCGTCTGCTTTTACTTTATCATAAAAAGAATGAACAAGTCTACTTATATCCGCTCTGTTCTCAATTTCTTTCATGATTTTGATTCTTCTGCTACTTTTTCAACGCGGTCAGAGGAGTCCAACTTAGACAATGTCAAACGCACAACACTTTCTTCATTTGCAAATAAATCATGTGAAATATTTCCGTCGAGCGTTAAAACATCTCCTTTTTTAAGTTGGTGTTTTTCTCCTTGAGCTCCAAACTCAATTGAACCTTCTAGTAAATGAATTACAATTGGATATGCTGTTTTATGTTCTTTCATCATTTGCCCTTTTTTAAAGGCAATTCGAATTTCTTTAGAGAAAGATGTTTCTAAAATCACAGTGATTTGTACTTTATCATCTGTAAATACTAAATCGGTAGTAAAAGAATTATTTTTCATTGTATTTGTCGTTAAATCTATATTTGAATACAGGTAAAGTTAAGCATTCATCAATAAAAGACAAACTTATCTTTTATTATTTTAGGGAATAAAAAAAGGAGAACTACAAAGTCCTCCTCTTAAATGTTTTAATAACTATATCACTATTTTTTCATGTGACGCGCATATCTGTTTTTAAACTTATCGATACGACCTGCAGTATCAACGTATTGCTCTTTACCAGTGAAGTAAGGGTGAGACATGTGAGAGATATCTAGTTTTACTAGTGGATACTCAGCACCATCTTCCCATTTAACTGTCTCCTCAGAAGGAGTGCATGAACGTG
>Ga0307937_1002045_pt1 | contig 9444 bp, 8 predicted proteins | sample OrgLakmetagenom3_FD_201814 | JGI IMG/M metagenome (GOLD analysis project Ga0307937, IMG submission 201814) | Saline water microbial communities from Organic Lake, Antarctica - #3 | ecosystem: Environmental > Aquatic > Non-marine Saline and Alkaline > Saline | place: Antarctica: Organic Lake...
CCGATCGCCAATGCGCCGGAGGACGGCCAGGGCGCCGCACCCGCGCCTGTGGTGATCGAACCGGACCGCGTGGAACCGGACACCCCGGACGACGCCGCCGCCGCGCAGGCGCCGCCCGATATAGACAAGACCGCCGCGCCCGACGCCTCCGAGACTGAGACGGCTGAAACGCCTGAAGATCCCATCTCCGCGACCGATGAAGGCGCGCAATCGGCGACCGGCACGCCCGGCGTCGGCGCGGGCGCCGAAGCAGCCGCCGGGCGCGCCGGTCAGACCGCCGAAAGTCCGGCGGCCCCCGCGGCCGGAGAGCCGCTGGCCACCACCCAGCTTGCGCCGAGCGAGCGGCGCGCACGGTCAGCGCGTCCACCCAGCTTCGCCGATATTCTGGCCCGCGCCGAAACCCGGCTCGATCCGGCCGATTTTCAGGTGGCCCGGCTTCTGGGCGGCGTCAGGGGCGCCACGCAGGAAAGCTTCTGCCTGTCCTCGGCGTCCGGCAATCGCGACGCCATGGACTGCCCCGACGAACCCAACGCAGCCAGCGCCGAGCTCGCCCGCTACGGTCTCATGGGGCTGGGCGAAGAGGCGCCGGAGTTCATGGAGGATATGAGCCGGCTGGAGTTTCAGCTGCGCACGCTGGGCGCCGACGACGACGCGGTGACGCGCATCCTCACCGGCCTGCGCGAGGCGCGCCGTGAAGCCATCAACACCCCGTCGATCTCTCGCCAGCTGAACCGCGACGCCGGCGAGCGCGATATCGACAATCTGGGCAATCCGCGCATGGGTACGCCGATGCCGGGAAATCCTGGCGGCTGACGGCCCGCACGCTCAAAGCAGGCATGGCCGGGCGGCTCGCTCTCGCGCCGCCCGGCCATGCAGACTTCGCATCTCGGATGAGGCGCCTGGTTCCGGGGCGCCTAATCCTGGGGTGACTGTGGCGGTTGCGGTGTTTCGGGCGGGCGAGGTGCACCGGAGAGGCGCGCCTCGTCCTCGGCCAGCAAGCGATCAAGCTCGGACCCCGTGGCTTCCTCGCCGTCGACCCAGGCGCGCACCTCGCCGTCACGGCGCACGATGCGGACCTCGCGATGAACGCCGTGTGATGCGTGGCCCGACCGTTCACGCACCTCGTCGAGGCGGGCGCGCATCTCCTCAAGCTCGCCGGCGAGGTCGGCGCGGGCCTCCTCCAGGTCTTCGCGGTCTTCATCGGTGAGCGCGCGGCGGTCGCCGTCCTCATGGAGCCAGCCGCGGTCCAGCGACCGATCAATCCCGGCGAGCCCGGCGCGCATGCCCGCCAGGCCGGCTTCCAGCCCGGCGAGCTCCATGCCGCGGCCATGGGATTCGGCCCGGCGCGCCATGCGCTCTGCGTGGCGGGCCAGGCGTTCGCTCCGGGCGTACATGCGATCGCGGTCACGCTCGGCCCGGGCGTCGGCGCGCTCCACATGGCGACGTATCTCGCGCACGTCGACATCGACTTCGTCGTCGACATCAAAATCGAAATCAAAATCGAAGGTCGCGCCATGGCTGAAGGCGACCACCAGGGCGTCCTCGGCGAAGCCGGAGGCGAGCGTGGTCATGGCTTCGGCGAAGGCTTCCCGCTTGGCGTCGCCCCAGATATCGCCGTCTTCAAGCTCGAACTCGATGCGCACGCGGTCCTCGCGCGCGCCGGCGAGCGCCTGCTCGATGGCCGCGGCGGCGTCGCCGCCGCGCACCAGCTCGATGCGCTCGCCATTGACGATCAGGACCCGCGCGCCGTCATCGTCGGCCTCGACGAGTTCGCGCGCCTCGACCGAGGCGCAAGCGATCAGCAGCGGGGCAAGAGCCGCAGCGGTCAGCAAATGTTTCATGGTGATGTCCTCCCGGTTAGGCCCAGACCATGGAGCGGGCAAGATTACCCCGGCACGACCTGCGGCTTAATTCGCCGTCATGCTCTGGTAAGGCTTCCTGCGCCCGCTTGCCCCCGCGCGGCGGCGCGGCTAGCACTAGAGCGGATGCACCAACGGGCGAGGGATGAGGGTGATGGACAGCTTTAACCGGCGCGCGCTTCTGGGCGCAGGCGCGGCGGGCCTGGCCTCCTGGGCCGCAGGCGCAACCGTCGCGACCGCCGCAGCCGCAGACGCCTCGCTCACCCGGCCCCGCGTTGAAGATCTGGTGGGTCCGCTGCTGATCCTTGGATTTCTCGGCGACGAACCGGGCGCCGGCTCGGTGCCCGCGCTCACCGAGGCCCTCGGCGCGGGTCAGGTCGGCGGCGCGCTTCTGCTGCGCCACAATGCGCGCACCAAGGCCGGCGCCGAAGGCCTGGCCACCGAGATGCACGCGGCGAACCCGAACGCGTTCCTGGCGATCGATCAGGAGGGCGGCTTCGTCCAGCGCCTGACCGAGGCCATGGGCTATTACAAGATCCCCACCGCCGCCGCGCTGGCCGAAGCGGGACCCGAAGCGGCCGCGCAAAGCTTTGCGCGCGCCGCATCCGAGCTGAGCGCCGCGGGCTTCAATCTGAACCTCGCGCCCATCGCCGACCTGCATCAGGAGGGCAACGCCGTGATCGGTCGCTGGCGGCGCGCCTTCGGCGACGATCCGGCTGTCGTCGCGCAGTATTGCGGCCTCTTTGTCGACGCCATGGAGGCTGAAGGGATCGCTTGCGCGATCAAGCACTTCCCCGGCCATGGCCGGTCGCAGGGCGACAGCCATGACGGCTTTGTAGACCTCACTGACACATGGACCTTTGAGGAGGTGGAGCCCTTCGCCCGCCTCATCGAAACAGACCATGCCCACCTGATCATGGGCGGACACCTGATCAATGAGCGCCTGGACCCGTCCGGTGCGCCGGTGACGCTCTCCAAACCGGTGCTTACCGGGCTGTTGCGCCAGGCCATGGGCTATCGTGGCGCGGTGATCACCGACGATCTGGATATGGGCGCTATCCGTGACCATTACAGCCGCGAGGACGCCTTCATCCAGGCCCTGCAAGCCGGCAATGACCTGATCCTGATCTCCAACTCCGCCAATCCCGATCCCGATCTGCCCCGGCGCTGCGTCGACTGGGCGGGGGCGGCGATCGAGCGAGGCGATCTCACGCTGGGCCGCCTGATCGAGGCGAATGCGCGGGTCAGCGCCCTGAAGGCGCGCATCGGGCTTTAGGGCCGCGCGCACGCCCTGTCCGCCAGGACAGATCAGACGCGGAATTTCGCCGCCCGCTCGGCGCGGATCTTCATCTTCTCTGCGATCATTTCCTCGGCGAGACGCTCGAACCGGGCAGGGTCCGGGGCCGATTTGCGCCAATAGAGGAAAACCGGGTGTACCGCAGCCGAGTGGGCGAGACGGCGGACCCGGAAGTCTGGATCGCGAATCGCCTCACCCAGCGCGTAAAGGCTGGGCAGGACGGCGACCCCGGCTCCGCTGACCGCCATCTGGCGCACTGCGTCCAGGCTCGCCCCGCGATAGTCCTCGCTGAGATGCGCGCCCACCTCTTCAGCAAGAGACTCCACAACGCGGGTGAGATGAAACTCCGGCCCCAGCGTCAAAAGCGTGCGCCCGGCGAGCGCCTCCAGGGGTGCAGGCGCGTCCTCGGCCATGAGCGGATCGCCAGGGGCGCTGCACAGCCAGAGGGTCTCTTCGAACAAAGGGCGCACCTCAAGGCCATTGGCTTCGCCATGCGACGCCACCACCAGATCAAGCTCGCCCGCACCGAGGCGCCGCAACAAATCGTTTGACGCGCCCTCCAGCATCCCAAGCGTCAGGTCAGAGTGCTGTGCCTGCAAGCGCTCGCGCACGCGGGGCATGAAATAGGCGCCTATGGAGGGCAAGACGCCCGCGCTGATGCGCTTCGCCGGCGCCTTGGCCAGCCGCCGCGCAGCGTCGCGGAAGGCGCGCCCGGCCGCCAGCGCACCCCGCGCCTCATCCAGAAGCGCGGCGCCGTCTGCGGTCAGGCGCACCTTGCGCGAGGTGCGCTCGAACAAGGTCAGCCCCAGCTCGGCCTCCAGCGCGGCGATCTGTTTCGACAGGCTGGGCTGGGTCACGGACAGAGCGTCTGCAGCCGGCCCGAAGGCCTGGCGCTCTGCGACCGCGACGAAGTATTCCAGCTGGCGAAGCGTCGGGCGCATGGTGCGGGCTTTCTGTCGATCTATGCCTTCAGGTAATCAATCAGGGGCGTGATTTCCATTAGAACATGACCGGTTCGGCGCCTACTTGGCGAGAGGTGCGCATGGACGCACGGATTGTCAGAGGACCACCCATGAAGACTGTCATGCTCTCCACCGCGCTGGCCGGCGGCGCCCTCATGGCGTCCGCCGCCCAGGCTCAGACCGCCATCACCGAAGCCGATATCGCCGCCGCCCAGCAGGCGTGGGGCGAAGGCATCGTCACCATCGGCGCCGCCTACACCGCCGGCGAGGACTACACCGCCGCCGCCGCCAGCCATATCGAGCGCTTCTACGCCTATGGCGCGCATCCGGTCCTGTTCAAACCGACTCTCGCCAGCGAAGACCAGTTCCGTGGCGCCTTCGACGAGGCCCTGTCCTATTTCGTGGGCGGGATGATCGAGGAAGACGGCGGTTTCGCCATCGCGCCCTACACCCAGGTTCGCTGGGAGAACGAAGCGGTTTTCATCGATTCCGACAGCGCCATGGCCATGGGCAATTACTTCTTCACCACCACCGAGGGTGACGAGGTGAAGGTGGAATACAGCTTTGGTTATGCGCCGGATGAAAACGGCGATCTGAAAATCGTCCTGCACCACTCCTCGCTGCCGTTCAGCGCGGACTAGGGACGGTTCCGGCGCCGGGCCTGGCGGCTCCCCTCCCCCATCGCCCGGCGCCGGGCTATTTTTTCGACTGGTTCCAACGACCTCATTACAGCGCCGCCCGGACCTGCACAGGGCGCAATTGACTGACGCAACCAAACCACCGCATCAGCGTTTTACCGCGATGAAAAATATAGCTCTTTTTCTTTTTTGTGCGATGCAGGCGTCAGGAGCGGCGTTTGCACAGACCACCAGCAGCGTATCGGGGCCCGAGATCAGCGCCGGAGCGCGCGAGCTGGAATACCGGGTGGCCATCGCCTTCGGCAAGACCGTCGATGACGCCGCCTTCGCCCACCGGCTTCATTTCCAGCACGCCTTGAGCGATGAGCTCCGGTGGCGACTGCGGGCCGCCTGGCGGGATCCGGATGGCGGCGACCTGGCTCTTGACCATCTGCAGGGTGAATTGCACTGGCAGATCGTGGAGCGTACGCCCGGCGGCTATTCCAGCGGCCTGCGCTTCACCGCGCGATCGGCCCTGCGCGACGGGCGCGCCGACGAGATCGGGACCAGCTGGATCCATCAGTGGGTTCTTAAGGACGGCTGGCGCGTGCGCGCCCTGGTGTCGCTGGACCGCGAGGTCGGGCCGGAAGCCAGAGACGACTGGATCGTGGAGACGCGCGCCAGCCTCTACCGATCACTTGACGGAGGGCTGAGCCTGGGCGTTGAAAGCTTCAATGATTTCGGCGGGCTTGGGGCCGGGTTCGGCGGTTTCGATGATCAATCCCACCAGATCGGCCCGGTCCTCAGCGGTGATCTCACCGCCGGGGTGGACTGGTCGGCCGGCGTCCTGTTCGGCCTGTCCGACGGCGCGGACGATCTGGACTTCATGTTGCGCCTCTCCCGACCGCTCTGAACCAGCGGGTCTGTTCCGCCAGCGTGAGCTGAGCTTCAACGCACCCCAGAAAGAAAAAGGGCGGCTCTTTCGAGCCGCCCTTTCCCGTAAGCCTTTGAGAGGCTGAGCCTAGAAGCCCATGCCGCCCATGTCGGGGGCCTGCTGGCCGCCGCCGGACTCTTTCTTCGGCTTCTCGGCCACGGCAGCTTCCGTCGTGATCATCAGCGACGCCACGGAGGCGGCGTCCTGAAGCGCGATACGGGCCACTTTGGCCGGATCGATGACGCCGGCTTTCACCAGGTCTTCGTAGGTTTCGGTCTGAGCATTGTAGCCAAAGTTGGCGTCTTTGCTCTCATTGACCTTACCGACCACGATGGAGCCTTCGACCCCGGCGTTCTCGGCGATCTGACGGATCGGAGCCTGGAGGGCGCGCGCCACGATGGCTTTCAGAAGCGCGACACCACCGCCCGGGACGATGCCTTCTTCGACGGCTGCGCGGGTGGCGTTCAGGGCGTCGTCGACGCGGTCCTTGCGCTCTTTCACTTCAATTTCCGAAGCGCCGCCGACCTTGATCACCGCAACACCGCCGGCGAGTTTCGCCAGACGTTCCTGCAGCTTCTCCTTGTCGTAATCCGAGGAGGTGTCCTCGATCTGGCGGCGGAGCTGGCTGACGCGGCCTTCAATGGCCGTTTTCTCGCCGGCGCCGTCGACGATCGTGGTGTCGTCCTTGGTGATGTTCACCTTCTTGGCGGTGCCGAGCATGTCCAGGGTGACGTTCTCGAGCTTGATGCCGATGTCTTCGCTGACAACGGTGCCGCCGGTGAGGACCGCGATGTCCTCAAGCATCGCCTTGCGGCGATCGCCGAAGCCGGGCGCTTTCACCGCAGCGATCTTCAGGCCGCCGCGCAGCTTGTTGACCACCAGGGTCGCCAGCGCTTCGCCTTCAACATCTTCGGCGATGATGAGCAGCGGGCGGTTGGACTGAACCACCGCTTCGAGGACCGGCAGCATGGCCTGCAGCGAGGAGAGCTTCTTCTCGAACAGCAGGATGTACGGGTCTTCGAGATCGGCGACCATCTTGTCGGCGTCGGTCACGAAGTAAGGCGACAGGTAGCCGCGATCGAACTGCATGCCTTCGACGACTTCCAGCTCGGTTTCGAGGGATTTGGCTTCCTCGACCGTGATGACGCCTTCGTTGCCGACTTTCTCCATGGCGCGGGCGATCATCTCGCCGATGTCTTTTTCGCCGTTGGCGGAGATGGTGCCGACCTGGGCGATCTCCTCAGAACCCTTGATGGGGGTGGAGATCGACTTGATGTTCTCGACGACTTTCTTCACGGCCAGATCAATGCCGCGCTTCAGGTCCATCGGGTTCATGCCGGCCGCGACCGACTTCATGCCTTCGCGGATGATGGACTGGGCGAGCACGGTGGCGGTGGTGGTGCCGTCGCCGGCTTCGTCATTGGTGCGCGAAGCGACTTCGCGGACCATCTGGGCGCCCATGTTCTCGAACTTGTCTTCCAGTTCGATTTCCTTGGCGACCGACACGCCGTCCTTGGTGGTGCGCGGGGCGCCGAAGGAGCGCTCGATCACCACGTTGCGGCCTTTCGGGCCGAGCGTCACCTTCACGGCGTCGGCGAGGATATCCACGCCCTTGAGCATCTTTTCGCGCGCAGAAGCGCCGAACTTCACGTCTTTGGCAGCCATCGTTCGTCTCTCGATTCAAACTTTGAGTATTGGGGAATAGCGGGTGTCCGGCGCGAATTACGCGGCCTTGGACGCCGCCTTGCCGTCAAGAATGCCGAGGATGTCGGATTCTTTCATGATGAGGAGTTCCTCACCATCAACGGTGACCTCGGTGCCCGACCACTTGCCGAACAGGACCCGGTCGCCGGCTTTCACGTCCAGCGGACGCACGGTGCCGTCTTCCTTGATGGCGCCGCCGCCGATGGCGACGATCTCGCCTTCCTGGGGCTTTTCCTTGGCGGTGTCGGGGATGATGATCCCGCCCTTGGTCTTGGCTTCTTCCTCGACGCGCTTCACCAGCACGCGATCATGGAGAGGACGAAAATTCATTGCGGTAGCTCCGTGTCTGAGCAAATTTGCTCGTTCAGGATTTCATCAGGTTTAGCCAGCCGGAGCGGGAGCGTTGGCACTCACCGGACCCGACTGCTAACGGAGAGGCAGGTAAGACCGGCTTGATGACGCGTCAAGTGGGCGCGCGGCGTGCGGAGGCGAATTATTTTCATCGCCGGTTCATCGCGGCGCCGGTCGATCGCCCGGCGCCCGCCTTACTTGCGCCACGGCTGCAAATGCTAAAATGAAAGCGGAGCGAAAACGGTTTGCTTGCGTTATCCGGCTTCAGCGTGCGTTCATATGGACGTCGCTCTAATAAATTACATCTGGAGCGTCCGGACAGGCTCCGGCGACGAACCGGACCCGCCGCTCTTGCTCTCTAGGAGGCTTTGCCCATGTTCATCCGTTCCATCACCGCCGGCGCGCTGGCCCTTGGCCTGGCTGCCGCTTGCACCACCACCGACCAGTACGGAAACGTCAGCCAGAACCGCACCGGCACCGGCGTCTTGGCCGGCGCGGCCGCGGGCGCGTTGCTCGGCACGCTCGCTGGCGGCGACGACCGCCGCAACGCGCTTATCGGCGCGGGCATCGGCGCCCTGGGCGGCGCTGCGGCCGGCAACTACATGGATCGCCAGGAAACCGCGTTCCGCGAACGTCTTCGCAATTCCGGCGTCTCGGTGCGCCGCATCGGCGACGAGCTTGTGCTCACCATGCCGGGCGACGTGACCTTTGCCACCGATTCAGCGCAGGTCTCCCCGCGCTTTGGTCCGGTGCTCGATGATGTCGGCGACGTCCTCATGACCTATCCGGCCACCTATGTGAACGTGATCGGACACGCCGACTCAGTGGGCGCCGCCGACTATAACCAGCGCCTGTCGGAACGCCGCGCGAGCGCGGTGGCCTCCGACCTGATTAACCGCGGCGTCATCCAGGACCGCTTCTACGTGGCGGGCATGGGCGAGACCCAGCCGGTGGCCGACAACTCCACCGATGCGGGCCGCGCCGCGAACCGCCGGGTGGAGATCCGCATCGCCCCGCACACCTCGTAAGCGCAACGCTCACGACGGACCAGAATGCGGCGCGCCCTCACAAAGGGCGCGCCGTTTTCTTGTATACCCTTCGTCAACCTGTCTTAACGCAGGCTAGGATCAGGCTCAGAGCGTCCTGATTCGAAGCGCTTGGGGGAGGGTCGATGCCGAAGGCCGGCGACATACTGGTGGTGCTCACCTACGCCATGGTGGCGGCGGTCGCCGCGCTGGGGTTTGACCGGCTGGGGCTGATGAACACCCAGATGGCCTGGCTCATGGGCGCGCTGGTCTTCCTGATCGCAGGCCAGGTGCACGCCGCCGCGGCGCGGTCCCAGGAAAAATCCATGTTCCAGGACGAGCTCCACCAGCTCAAGGCCGCTAATCTCTCAATGCTTGAAGAGCTTGAAGCAGCCCAGGTGCGCCTGGACGCCATGGCGCCGGGGGCGACCGGGGCCGGCGCCGGCCCGGCGCTGAGCGAGTCTGGCGAGCGCGAACCGGCGCGCACAGACGAGCGGCTGGTGGCCGAGCTTCTCGCCCGGCTGGAGCAGGCCGGCGCCACCGCGCCTCACCCCTATTCCGCGGCCGGAACAGGAGCCGGAACCAGAGCGCCCGGCGCCAGCCATGTGGACGCGGAAATCGTGCGCGACGCGCTCGACGCCAACCGGGTGGATCTCTATCTGCAGCCGGTGGTCGGCCTGCCCCAGCGGCGCACC
>Ga0307937_1002092_pt1 | contig 9250 bp, 10 predicted proteins | sample OrgLakmetagenom3_FD_201814 | JGI IMG/M metagenome (GOLD analysis project Ga0307937, IMG submission 201814) | Saline water microbial communities from Organic Lake, Antarctica - #3 | ecosystem: Environmental > Aquatic > Non-marine Saline and Alkaline > Saline | place: Antarctica: Organic Lake...
CGCCCCATGAGCCCGTTACGGTATTGTTGAACTGGCGCTCGTTCATTCCGTTAAATTCAGGGGATGAACGGATCAGGCTCTTGATTTCGTCGTCGGATTTATTGCGAAGGGAAGGGTTTTTCTGGCGAATGGTATTGAGGATGGACATAGGTGCGCTGTCTCCCGACAAGGCGAAATCAAAGGGCCGACACCTGCGGGGTTCAGCGGGCGCGGCTCGGCTTCATGATGGCTCTATTTTACGCTATTGCGGCGTTACCGGCACCCCTGCGCGCTTGAGTTCATTGATTAGCTGAATCATGTTCTCGCGCTGACGCGGAGTGATGACTTCACTGGTGTTCGGGTCACTGTCCAGTGCGATCATTTTCTGCACCAGCGCCTGAGCCGCCGCCATATCTTCTGGACTCTTTTCCATCGGAGCCCCTGGGCGCCCGCCTGACGGCAGATCCCGCGTTACCTTTTGGTTCAGGCGGCTGACCAGTTGCGCGCCTTCGTCCAGCATCGCGTCGGCATCCGACTTAAGTTGCTCCGCCTGTTCTTGTCGGCTCTGGGTATCCGCCCGCTCATTGGCCTGTTGCAGCAAGCCTTTGGGCTTCTCTTTGGGGGCCGGGGTGTCGCCATCGCCTGCCGGGGCCTGACTGTCGCCTTCAAGCAGCTTTTCAAGGGCGGACTTACTGGTGTTGCCCTGGCCAAAGACCACGCTTTCCAGGCTCGATACTTCCCGGTTCAGCGCCAGCATTTCGTCGGTCTGCTTCTGGTCCATGACAATGGCCGGGTCGCGGCTCATTTCCCGCAACTTCTCCAGGCGCTCATTCTTCACGCCATGAACGTACTTCAGTCGGGTCCAGTCCTCTTTGGACAGACCGTTGTATGCGGAAGAACTGGAGTCGGTAGCGAATGGGGAGAACTTGTTGCTTTCCGTCTGGCGCTGACCAATGATGTTGCCGTTCTCGTCGGTCACGTCCTCGTAGTTTCTGCGCCCTACTTCATCGGTGAGGTTGATGCGGCCTCTCGCGTTCTCGTCGCGGGCGCCGATCTGCTCCATTTCCATGGTCTGACGCTGCTCGTTCTCGCCGCGCTTCAGGCTGCTGGCGTGCGCTTGCTGCTTCATGGTTTCGGTGGTTCGCGTGCCTTCCAGCGCCTGCTGGCGCTTCAGTTTGGCTTCTTCACGAATCCGGTTGCCGACACCTTGGGCGGTGGCCTGGGTGCCGCCAAGAAAGGCTTGGGCAATGAATCCTCCGGCGCTCATGTGGGCATCTCCTGTGTCTGTGAAGGCTCGGGCGTCTGGCTGTCAGGCAGCCCGCCCTGCGCCTGCTGCTCCATTTGTTCGGCGGCCTCCAGTAATGCCACGTACTGAGCGCGCTCATCCTCGGTCAATGCCTCGTCTTTGGCCTCAGTGGCGAACAAGGCAATACCGTCATAGAACGCGGATTCGGTGATTTCCTTTTCGCTGGCCGGGTCGATCAAGCCTTTGGATTGCGCCACTTCCGACAGCGCCCGAACGGCCTCGATGCCAGCCTGAAATACCAACTGGGGCGGCACGCGCTTACCGGCCATGACAGCACTCTGAACGGTCATCATCAGCAGTCGCCCAAAGAGTCGAGCCATACCTTGTGAGGGGTCGCCTGTTGACTGAATCATCTTGGTCAGCGCCTGTGTGCCCTGCTCGTCATAGATGAAGTTCAGCATCTGGCCTGCTGCCAGGTCGTATGCCTCCTGACTGTCTGCCACGGCTTGCTGAGACTGCCCTTCCGGCGCCGTTTCCGGCTGCTCCGCTGGCTGTTCCTGCGCAGATGGTTGCGCCTTTTCGAGTAATCCGGCCATTTTTCACCCCTATGAGCGTTGAGCCAATGATAGCAAACCTTTGCTGTATCTGTTCATGTCTACCGGGTTCCATTCAAAAGATTGTGCTGGCGCCGATCTGGGCGCCATGGCGTTTCGAGCGGCTGACGGGGTTCCTCGGCTACCGCCACCTGACCCTGAGGTGTTTGCCGGGGCGCTTCCGCTGCCCATGCCGATGGCATCGCCTAATCGGCCAATGTCCTGGGTCGAGCGATGATTGATTGATGTATTAACGGCGCTTGCGACTCTGTTGCCCATCGGACCCATTGTTAAGCCGGCTATGCCTTCGGCGGCATCTTGAGCCATGTTGTTGTCCATTCGGCTTTCGGCTCTGGCGGCGCCATATTTTGACGCCGGGTTGTCCGGCACGTTGCTAGCCATGCCAAGCAGACCTTTAGATGCCATGCCAACTCCAGGAACACCCAAAGCCTGGCCAAGCCTCCCTAGCCCATCACTAACAGCCCCGCCCATAGCCTGGGCCATGCCTGCGTCTCGACGACCCTCAACCATGCCGATGGCCATGTCCATTTCGCTTGGACTCATGGCGCCTTCTTCGGCTTTTTCCGTCAGCGATTCCGTCAGGCTGTACTCCGGGCCGATGCCCGGATTTCGTGCGCGTTCGCGGGCGTGCCGATCCATGGCGCTGCGAGCCCTTGACTGCGGCGTGGTGCCTGCGGCGTGCGTGCCGCGACGGCCTGTATTCGATGGAGCGCCCGGCGTGTTGTCGCCTCGCCCATCGTTGCCGCCAATCCGATTTCCTCGGGTGTTGTCGCCGGTTCTCGGTCCGGGCGTGTTGTTGCCTGGACCAACGCCTGAGTTGGTGTTGTTGCCTCTGGGGTTGCGTCCCGGCGTGTTGTTGCCGCGACCATTGCCGCCCGTTCCACCACCAGAGCTTCCTCCACTTGAGCCTCCCCCTGAATTGCCGGGATCGCCGCCGCCGCCCGGACCTCCTGCTGATCGCCCCATAACTACCCCTCCTTACCTGTTTGCCTTGGACAGCAGCCCTCTGTCTGTCAGACCACCATTTACCATGTCGTCCCAACGGTATTTTTCCATGTTGATATTGGGCGCCTGAAGCAATGACGTTTCACGATCCCATTTCTTGTCGGCCTGTCGCCGTTCATGCTTCTGCTGATCCTTTTGCACCAGGTACGCGGCACCGCCTGCCGCCGCACCTTGCAGCGCGTTTGCGGCCCACTCGTTATCCTGCAAATACTCGCCAACGCCTGTAAAAGCGTCGGAGGCGTAATCTGCCGCTGCCTCTCCTGTCTCAATTAGCCATTCCATACCTTACCCCTCGGCCTCTGCCTTCGCTTTTTCAGCTGCTGCTTTTTCAGCCTCGTTGCGCTTGTCGATCTGTCCAGAAAGAACGTCTTTTTCACCGCTGCCCAGGCTAGACCAGTTGTTGCTCCACATTGGCTGCGCCTGGAATAGCTTTTCCATCGCCACCATATCGGCGTCCCGAATGTCCATCTGCTGGTCAATCATTTTTGACTTGGCGTCAGCTGGAAATGCCCCGGTCTGGATCTCGGAAATGTTGATATTGGCCTCGTTCGTAATATTGCTGACCGAATCCAGGAACTGCCCGCGCAAGTTGGCAAACGTCTTCTGGTCAATAATGCCGCTTTCCAGTTCTGCGTTCAGGTTGGCCATGGTTGCATCGTGCTTTTCAGCGGTCTTTTGCTCCCACTGGCGCTGCACCATGTTGTTTTCTTGCTGGGCGTTGAACTCGGAAGCACGGTTATCGGCGTTCGCGCCGAATTCGCCCGCCTGGTTTTCAGCGCTGGCATTGAACTCACCCGCTCGATTTTGTGCATTTGCGGTGAACTCACCGGCCCGATTCTGTGCGTTGGCGTTAAACTGGCCCGCCTGGTTATTGGCGTTGGTGTTGAACTGGCGCGACGTGTTCTGCGCGTTCATGTTCGCCAGGCCCATCTGCTGCTCATTGCCTGCGTTGAAACGGCGCTCGGTATTCACCGCGTCCATGTTGGTTCGGGCGCGGGTGTCGTAAGTGTTCGCGTCCTGGGTTGCAATCGGCATAGCGCTTTCGATCGCCGCTCGCTCCCCGGCCCCTATCGCCATTGAGCTGTTCAGAAGCCCGCGAGAGTTAGCTGCCTCGTTGGATCGTGTTCGGGCGTTGCGCATGTACTTGCCGTTATCGTCAAGCAGCTGCATCAGCTGGCCGCGCACGGTGGCGTTGTCTTTCACCTCCCGAGTGTCGGCGTTATAGCTTGCGGCCTCGCCCGTCACTGCGTCGTAGTTGTCCGCTGTGTAGGTTTTGGCAGTGTAACCCTCCGGATCATAGGTTGACGCGCTGTACCCTCTTGCCGTTGCCTTCACGCCTCGCGGGTTAGTTTTTGTAACATCAAAAGGCGCAGCCGGGGAATTGTCATTATTTAGGCCGAGGTTATCGGGCGGGGGCTTGGGCTTGGACTTGGGCGCGGGTTTGGTCGTGGGCGCGGGCTTGGGCGCGGGCTTGGGCTTGATTCTGCCACTATTGAGCAGCCCAGGTGTCAGATCTATTCCGCCCCAATCAATTCCGCCCCAACCAATATTGACTTTGCCTATTCCGCTGTAATCGGGCATGTTGATTTTCCGGCTACCGTCGTAAAAGCTATTTCCCGCCATGAGTCGTCTCCGCTCTGCCTTTGCACATAAAAAAAGCGCTGGAGAGCGCTTGTTTGGATTTCTGGATTATCAGATATTGCTCAACCTGACACGCTCTGAACGATGCGCGTAAAGATGTAAGCGTCTCTTGGGGTGACTCGATGCGCCGGTAGGGCTCGCTCAAGACTGCGGTTCATGCCTGCCGTGAGCATGGCGGCAAACAGTTCGCTGCAAAACCATCGCGAAGACTTCTGCCAGCCGGATCGGAACGGCAAAGCCAGCAGCGCCGTCCAGTCGTAGGGCTTGCCGATCTGATCTTTCAAGAACTCAAGAGCCTTGCCCTGCTCAATCGTTTGCAGCTCAATCGTCTCAATCGTGCTGTAGTGGGAACGGAAGTTCTTGAAGGACCAGGACGCCACACCATGCGCAAGCGTTGCATCAAATACCACGCCGCTGATTTCGACCGCGACGTGATTCCAGCGCGAGAACGTGACCAGCTGGATGAACAGGCCGCCGATATTGCGGGATCGGCAGAAGTGGACTTTAACCATTGTACTTCTCGCCTTCTGTCACTGGTGTAGTCAGGATCTCGTCAGCTCGTCCTTCACCCAGTAGCTCTACGGCTTCAAGTGTTTGGATACCTTGTACTGTCTCGGGCCTGGTCAGGTCGATGTACGTTGAGTCAGACAGCAGATCCATGAAGTCGTACACGTCGGCATTGGTTTCAGCAGCGGCACGGATGGTTTTACGCTCCGTGGCTGTCATGCGTAGCTTCAAAGCTACGCGTGAGATTTTGGTTGGCTTTGTTTGATTAATCTTTGTGGTGTTTCTTTGACTGGTGATACTCACTATTTAATCCTTACGTAGTTAGCAAAATGAGGTGAAGGATTTTGAATTGCAAATCCATCAAATAGGTACTTGGTAATTTCTACTGATATATAGTCGCCATTATTATCGCCAAAATAACCCAGTTCAAAATCCGTTTGACTTGAAGTAAAAATATTTAATTGGTTATCAGAAACAGCTCTTATTTTCAGGTCGTCAGTTGAGTGCGTAACAATACGTGATTTGTAAAAAGGGAAGCCTAGTGACAAACCATCCGGTGAACTAAATATACCATCAACAGTAGGTATAAAAAAATTGCCATGTGACTCATAAGGTAAGGCAATAATCATTGGTGTTTCATACGTAATCCACGTTACACCGTCCGATGTTGCGTTCACCGTTGTATTATTAGAGTTAATAACCATTAATACTGAGCTACCCCTGAAAGGGGTGCCGGAAAAACCAAGAGCCGTTTGGTTTGTTGCGTCATTAAGATCATTTACCTTGTAGGCAGTATTATCAACTCTAATGTAATTTCCGCCTATTTCTATAAACTCACCCTCTATACTAATCATTCTAGTGTAATTATTTGTCTCTATAGTGGTAAAACTATCACCACCATTTGTAGATTTAACAACTTCATAATTATCATAGTTGTTTTCAAAACTAACGTATATATCACCATTTACTTCCGCTAAATAACTGTGGTTGCCATCCATTGGGTGATTAAAAATAACGGTACCGTCACTTTCTCTTATCACGTAAATGTATTCTCGGGTGCCAGTTTGTACTTTAAAAGCTGAGTAATTTCCTATAGTACCATCACCACCTAAACTCCCAGCAGTTTCTCCGCTGTCTTGATAAATAATCTCGGACGAAAAAACACCATTTGTGGTTAGTGTGTATCGGTAGAGTTTTATATTGCTGGAACCATCCAGTGCATAACACACAAATATTTGTGCACTTTCTACCCAAGTAAATCTTTGAAAATCTGATCCCCCATCAATACCGCTTAAATTCAAATTATTACTTTCGGTACCGTCTATAAGGTTAAACAACCTATAACCTATGCGATATTCGATTCCGTCATAAAATGAAAAAGTAAAAACTGCGCATTCCCCTGAGTCATTGTACGAAAGTCTAATCCTATAATTATCTCTACTACTATACACATCAAAAGAAAACAGAGTTTCTTTACTTTGAAAAGCAAAAAGATTCGTGAAGCTGTTAAATAAAGGATCGTAGTTGCCATCGTTCCGTAAAACCAAGCCTTCAGCCATAAACTCAAAACCAGATTCTGGGTCTATAAACGTACCCCCTTTGTTTGCAGCAAAAGTAACAACTTCCCCAAGTTGGACGCTGCTAAAATCACTTAAATTACTCATAAAATTCTCCATCCTTCAGTAGCATTCACATACAGCAGCGTTACCACTGTGTTCTCTTTGTCGATGACCATATTTTCAGCCAGTCCCATGATGTTAGAACCGTTGCGAGCGATCACGGTATCTTCAAAAGCCTGCACCCCAATGCTCACGCTCATGCTCGCAGTCGGGCTGGCTGGCAGTGTGATTGTCTGAGTTGCTGCGGTCACAAAGCAGCGCTCCCCGTCGGTCAGGGTCTTGCTAGTGGCTGTTGTGGTGGCGCTGTTGATCGTGTTCTGGATCTTCTGGCTGGTCCAGCCTTGAGTGCTGTTGGTGCTGCTGTCGTTAAAAGTGCCACCCAAAACAACATTTTCAGCCTGCTCGGCCCAGTGTTTGGCCGAAAACTTCCCGGACTCGACGGGCGTATCCGTTGCTTCCTCGGCCCACTTCTGCGCCTTGTTCTTACTGACCAGGGCGCTGGCTTCGGAAATGGACGCGGCGGAGCGATCCTGGCCTGTTACTACCCGATCCGCTGCCGTCGCTGTACGGTCCTGGCCCGTCGCCACTCGATCCGCTGCGGTTGCGTCTGCATCGTCACTGGCGCTTAGCGCGCTGGCTGATGCCTCCCCCGCCTTTGTGGTCGCGGTGGTCGCAGCGGTCTGCGCCTGGGTCTTAGCGGCCTCCACGTCTTCCACGTTGATCGCTAACGCCAGGTTTTCCAGGTCAATCGCTGCACCACTGGTGAACTTATTGACCACCACGTAAAGGTTTTTAGTCGCCGGATCTCGCAGCACGTCATTGGTGAAATAGGTTGTGGTCGCTGCCCAGCTGCCACGGTAGTTAAAACCGGCGGTTACGATCAGATCCCCGTTCTCGTCAAAGCCCAAAACCTTGCGTCGTCTCTCCAGAGCCGTAGCGGTAAGTTCCTGGCTAGTGCCTGGCTCGGCTGGGAACTTCAAAGACCGGTTAGTATCAACCTCGACAGCCTCAAATCCAGAAGCGATCTCGTCCAGTTTTGAATCAACGGCATCTGCCGACACGGTGGTTCCCGGCTGGAAGCGCTGCGCCTCCAGGTCGTTGTCATAATACTGATTAGGCACGGCGCAATCTCCGTTGTGAGTAGATCAGTTGGTAGCCCAGCATCTCGTGTGGCGCGCTGACCGTGTTACTGTGAATCGCAAAGTTGATCGAGTTACCTGTGCCGGTGGCGTCTGCCGGTTCTTCGCCCATGATTGGCGAGGACCAAACGAAGTCGTCCCACTTGGCCACGTCCCACAATCCCCCGGACAGTAGGAAGTTCAGGCGCTGTCTGAGGGCTTCGGCGCTTGCGCTGCCGCCATAATCAAAATCTGGCTTAAAGGTCACGCTGGCTGTGGAGCCAGAGCGGATATCCCATATCACTCGCCGGAATCGCTTGCGAACCGCTGGGCTTCTCAGGTCGTTGTACGCCAGGGTCAGAAAGGCGGTGATGGGCTCGCCGTTGAAACTCTCCGCTTCGTTGCCCAGGCGGTAGACGTTGCCCGCATCATCGCCAAAAATCGTCACCTCCTCGCCGCTTGCTTTCTCGCCGCTGTGCATAACCTGGGGCTTGTCCGGGAATTTCACGGTGGTCGTGCCGGTGGGGCTTAGATAGACGCCCGATCCGTCGTCAATGAACACGCGGTATTGCGCCCGACTCTTGCTGAGCCCGCTGCACTGGATTCGGCTGGCCCATCCGTCTTTAGTGAACAGTGGCTCGGTAGAGGCGCCCGCTTGCAGCTGGCGAAAATCGCCAAACTGCTGGGTTGCCTCCAGGTTTGAGATCCCTCGCTCGGCCACAAAGTAGGGCTGAAGCATGCTCTGAAGCGAATACGCTTTCACGCTGGAATTAGGCACCGTGATTCGGCGCTCAAAGTTCTGAGGGCTGGAGCCATAGATTGCCTGCATGCTGTCCCGACAAGCAACGTGCAGTACGCCACCCGTACCGGGTAGCAATCCTGTCAACTTCTGCTGTGTGCCAATTTCGCCCGCACCGGCTGCGCCATCCCAGCCCAGCGGATCGCCCACCTCAGAATACTGGACACTGCCTTGTGAAAAGCCCAGCCACAGGTAGTTGTTATGGACTGCGATGTATTTTGCGCCAGCGGCGGCTTCGGTAATCTCTGTCAAGACGCCGCCCTTCAGCTCGTAGGGCTTGCCGCCGCCGACCATGTACAGGGCCTGCCCGGATTCGGTCGCCAGAAAGTTGCCCTCGGCAAACTCGTAGCGCCCGGAAGGCAGGGTACCCACACTGACCCATTCGCCCGCATCGAGGCGATACAGTGTCGCGTCAGTGCCATTACCTCGGATCCCGTAATGCTGACTCTGGAACGTGACCACGCCCAATACCGGGCCAGATCCTGGCAGGGTATCGCCCAGCTTGTCGTAGCCCTCGATCCTGCGATAGCCGCCTGTTACCGGGCACTCATAGTTCACACCGTAGAAGCATTTACCAGCACCCAGCTGCCGCGGCGGTGTGATTAAGTCGATGCCTCCCCCCAGCGCAATGTATTTAGTCTCGTTCATGCCAGAGGCCCCTCCATGCTTACCACTGGAAGCTGCGAAACCATAAGGCGATTAAAGATACTTCGTTCGTTGAT
>Ga0307937_1002127_pt1 | contig 9124 bp, 3 predicted proteins | sample OrgLakmetagenom3_FD_201814 | JGI IMG/M metagenome (GOLD analysis project Ga0307937, IMG submission 201814) | Saline water microbial communities from Organic Lake, Antarctica - #3 | ecosystem: Environmental > Aquatic > Non-marine Saline and Alkaline > Saline | place: Antarctica: Organic Lake...
AATGTGTGTCCACCGGGAAGCTTGGAGGGCACCTTGACCAGATGAAGGCCGTCATCTCCTGTTACGCCGTAATTCAAGAATAAGGCGACATGTAGCAGCGGCGGCTCAGGTTCTCGCTGACTACTGTCTCCTTGATTGCTACGTCCGGAGGCCCTCGCGACAATTTCACTAGCATTACGTGGCTCTGGAGTGCGGTTCCAGCAGCGCTGGCAAAGGTCAAAGTCGCACGCGTGGCATCGGTACCTGGGTACGTTGGCATTGGAAGGGTCATTTTCGAACGAGCAACGATCGCAGAACCAGTTTTCGCCCGGGCCAGAGGGCACGAACACCAGGCGGTGGCCTCCAGGATGCAAGAAGTGCTCCTGGCCTTCCTCGCCAATCGAACTCACGTTTATGGCGCCACTACCGCTTGAAGCCTGTTGCTCCCCTCCAGAAACTGGCGCATGTTCGTAAAACTGCAGATCTTGCCAATTCACCTGAGCATAACCATGTTTACATGAGGTGACCACTATACGATGACGGCAATGTTCACAGAATTTTACAATTTGCTGAAATGTGTGTGCCTATTTCAAATGCTTCGACAAAAACTGACATACTGTAGTAAAGGCGAAGCGAACATTGTTCTTACCATTTTCATCGTCCCGTCAGGCCACTGGACTTGGTATGGTGTAAAGATGGACTCCGCATCGTATTGGGCGTAAAAAACAGTGGTGTCCAGCACGCATTGGTTGTATTTGCCTCCCGAAACGGGGTCAAACCAAAGTAGGGTGCCTCTTGCGAGACTCCTGGCGTCCTCGCGCGTGAGCCGATTTCCGAGGACGCACAAGCGATTGCCTTGTTTCACACGGCGTTCGAACCCACCACGATTGCGGTGGCTGCCGTGGCTGCCGTGGCTCATGAACTCTTGGATGTTCCTTCTCCTGGTAGGAGTCGAGCCACCGCCAGGCGCGCTATTGTTCGCTCCACCGAGGCTCGGTAGCAACACACTCGGAGGTGCAAGGGTTATGGTCGGGTCGAGGCTCCACTTGAGTTGGGCGAGTATTTGCAGTTGTTGTTGCTTGTCGTCGCGGTTTCCGATGCTGATGCTGCTGGTCTGAGACCTCGGCGTTGGAGCAAGCGCTATGGAAACCACGCCAGGAGGTGAGACCGCGTGAGGACTCGCCTTTTTCGACGTTGAAGTGCGCAAAGCCCATAATACTTGTTGCGCAGCCAGCTTTGGCCCGAGGGCCGCCACTACAGCGTTGTGGTGAGCATCAGAAGTAGCACTAGCACCAGCGGATGAGGTGCCAGCAGCAGTTGTTGAGCTTTCTGTGCTCACCGTAAACGTGCCAGGGATCGTCGCATTCGAATTGGCGGCACACATGTTCAAGGCAGGCGCGTACCTGACTTCGAGAGGTATCGGAGGTGCAGCCCTTATCGACCTCTCGAGCGCTGCACTACACGCGAGCGCTGCGGGACCATCCGTCGGGCTGCGCGCATTGCCATTAGTGTGATCGCGGAGCACTTCGAGGCGGCGTTCCAAGGGGAGTTGGCCTGCAAGAATAGGGTAACGCTCTGCGTCACCAGCCTGAGAGCAAACACATGTAAAACATAAAGCGGGCGGGCCAAACAGTACGTAGATATCGTTGTGTGTATATTTGCTACGGAAAAGAAAAACATGTGCATGAGTGTTGGTCTGACAACGGGAATAAACCCGAAATAACACTCTTGCATCTTCAAAAAGCAACAACAAAAGTGGGAATACACAGTCAGATTATGACACCAAGGCACACCTAAAGGTAAACGGTACTCACTTTGACAGCTTCCTCAAGCGCTGGCGTTGATGCCAATTCTGCCGCAGCCGCTGCTGTAGCTGCAGAACTACCATCGTTTGTTTCATACACAGGAGCTGCCTCAGGAGATGGCTCGACTTCCGAATCCAAAAACAACTCAAAACCTTCGGCATCGTTAGAATCCATGGTGTCGTCATCGTCCTCGTCCTCATTGATTCCTCTGCCAGAAGATGATTCAGACGCTGCTCCCGAATCAGATGGATACCAGCGGCGGCAGATCCAGCCTCGATGGCGAAGGTCTAGCGATGATGAAGTTGATGATGATGATGATGATGATGACGATGCAGCAATCGAAGGACATTCTTTAACAAGCCCAACCATTTCACCACGACCACTCGTGCTATCACCAGTAGAAGATGCTGCGTCAAGCTTGGCTGCGGCAGTAGGGTGCAGTTTAGCCCAACCACCTGGAGTTTGTGCAGCTGTAGCCACCACTGCCACGGCAGCGCCGGGCGGCAAGTTCAAAGTGCCAAGGCGCGCAGTGCTCGTTGCTGGCCCTTCGTAGACTACTAGGTCAGCTTGAACTGTAGCAGCAAGTGGCAGAGGTGGTAGCGATGATGATCCTAGTGCAGGTATAGCCTCGGCAGCTGACACTGCAGCAATAGTCGCGGAGAGTGAAGAATATGACGACGACGACGACGACGATGATGATGATGATGATGATGATGACGATGATTCAGATGATGATGTTGATAATGATGACGATGAAGGCGCGGCAGAACCAGCAGAACGACGGACAAGCCAACTGGTTGGGAATACTTCTTCATCTACGCCATTGCCACTGAGTAAGCTTCTGCCTTCTGTGTTGGGCTGCGATTCTGATTCTGCTATGGCCACGCATTCTCTGCAGAGGTCGTAGTCGCAACGGCGGCACGCGAATACATGTTCCCCAACCCGCAGGTCATCATCGCAGCCGTCGCACGTAAAGTTTGGTCGGGGAATAACATGAAGCGTCAGCACATGACCGTTCGGGCACATTTCCAGTGTGGTCGTGGCGGAGTGAACTGTATTAGCAGCACTGCTACCAGTTGCACGAGCAGCAGCAGCAGTTTTAGCCCGGCGCACGACGCTCACCGCCGCACAGTCCAAGCACATGCCCAGGGGAGTTGGTTGCGCTGCTGCAGACCCCGATGAACTATCGTTGGCTTCACTGCCATTGCTGTTACCGCGACGAGTACTTCTCGATGGCAAGCAACGCATCCATGGCGTGGGCCTCGGATTATCATGGATTGAAGACGGAGAACGATAGACGGCTTTCGAAGAAGAAGATCCTGCCCCATGAGGTCCTGCTGCCGTTGTTGGAACGATGGGCTCAACTTCATCAAAAGACGAGGGCGGCAGCAAGCGTCCACAATGCACCCTGGAAGGTGGTGCAGCGGGCGGCGTTTCGGAAGCAACACGATTTGTTCGCGAGAAGAAGCCACCGAACGGAGAACCACCCCTCCAGCTTCCGCTTCCCCAAGTAGAATCTTGTGAATCAGCGGATGGACCTGCATTGTACGCCAAAAGAAAGTTATACACGTGGATTGAAAGTCAACAATACAACATAATCGCAACCTGGGTAAACGATGAGCCCTGCGCGGTTCTGCGGAGGGCGGTAAGTAATACAGCTAATGCATTGGCCACCCGGTTTGCAGCAGGCAGTGCTCTTGGACCCATGCTCGGCGGCTCTTACTTCTTCTTTTGATTCTTCGTCGTCTTCTTCACTCGTCTCTGCGCTCATCATTGCTGCCATAATCGTCGAGGGGCCGGCTGGCACGACTGCACTGTTGCTGCTCTGGCTGCGGCTGCGGCTGGATTCGCTTGTGCTTTGACCTCCGCGTTTCTTCATTGGAATTGCTTTGGTTGCAGCTGCAGCTAAGGGTCGCCCACAGCTGAACCCTCCTACTAAAGGACTCCCACGCAACGGTGCACCGTCCACGTTCACGAATGGGTTAGCCATACTACTAGATGGCGCTGCTGCAGCAGACACGACAGCAGCGGGGCCTGCCAAACGGACAAACGCGGACCGACCCTGGTACATCAGCGGAACCCACCATGCAGAACCATCTCCAGAATCATTTCTGTTGTCATGCGAGGGCACGATTGGGGTCACATGAGCGTTTGGTGTAGATTTCAACGGTTTCAATTCTCGAAGGCGGTCCACCGCGTGAGGGTGCAATTTCAACCATCCACCACCAGACTTGTAAACGAGCACGGCTTCGAGCGTATCCAAAGGAAAGACGCCCCATGGGAGGTGTGCACACAAATTGGGAGCACTGCTGCTGCTGCTGCTGCTACTGGTGCTACTGGTGCTACTGGTGCTGCTGCTGCTGCTGCTGCAAAGTTCCATTTCATCTAAGGTTAACTCAGGGCTGCGATAAACAGGGAGACCGCACATGGGAACCACTTCGCAGCGAAGCTGGTAACGGCTCCAGCGCGGACTTCCAGCTCCGTGTGATGAATTAGAGGGCGCCCAGCGTTGGCATGACGGGCACTGCGGGCCGTTGTTCGGGCCACAGTGGCCGTCCGACCCAGGGATACGATTCACGCCAAGCTTGCGCCCACAATAGTATTTGGTTGTTGACAGCGTTGAAGACATGGCCATTGGTGCACCCTCGTCGTTCACGCGCTCAGTAACAGGTGCGTACTGGCTTCTGCTGTTCGTTTTTGCGCCATCACTGTTGGATGATGAAAGAGGAAATACGTCGCCACCGCTCGACGCAGCGCTTCCAAAAGTGTCCGGTGGCACTTCATCGAGACTCATGCGAGTGCCGTCTTCACAGCGCTGTGAGCACCATTGGAGGTTCGGTGATTCAGGATATTCATCTAGGTTTGCAGGTTCATTGATGCGGGCGTGCCGCCAACTACCGTCGCGCGTCCGTACTCCATAAGCTCCGTAGCATTTCTGAAAACTACCCTCGCACCGCTCGCAAGTATATGGCCCCTGAGCGTCGGGTCGCAAGGCAGCACATCCGGGATGCACAAAACCATTCAACCCAAGAAGACCAACGGGCAACTCTTGAGCAGCACTGGCATTCGCGCTGTCGCTTTCGATATCTTGAGAGCACGGCGCATGCAAGTCTGTTAGGCCACAGCAGCTCCAGTGTGGTTTGGCAAGGACTCCGCCCTCGTGTGTGCACAGAAAAATACCTTCTGGGTGGTCTGCGAGCGAGCACCACTGTGCCATTTCGGCGCCCCGCCACTCACCTGTATGTACATGGGGGGACTCTATTTCGCAATGCAATCCTTGATCAGGTGGTTTCTCGCATATTTCCAGAATTCGGCTCATGGCACTAATCCATATCATACTTTCGGGTCGGCCACGAAGTTGCTCAATGGATCCCGTTTGGCTGCTCTCACTTGATAATGACGTCGACAAAAATCTGATAGCGCCAGCACCACCACAGTCGTGCAGAGATTCGATGACAGCTTGGGGTACAGATGGTGCCTCAAGCAGTTTGGTATTGCCGTGTAGGCGAAGCACGCCATCGTAGGCAGTAGCAAATGGAGGCAACATGTCAACAAAAGCGTCATTGATTTCTGCATCTTGGAGTGTACATATGAGGCGTAAAGCTCTAATTGTAGGGGCAAACCAAGCATTAGGATCTCCAAAGGATAGCACTTCTCTGGCTTCCAAAATAAGGGACTGAAAGCTATCGATGAAAGCACGTCCCTCCAAGTAGGCTTGATGTGACATAAAACGAGAATCGAAGACAATTCTTGAACAAGAATCCTGAACAGGCCAACAGTCGTTACAAATAGCGTAGTCACAATCCTCGCAATGCCAACAAGTGGGCACTTTGCTAGTAATTTCGTAGGAATCTTCGCATTCAATACACAAAAATTCCTCTTCATTCGACGGCGAGGTAAATTTGTCACACGAAGTACACAGAGGTGAACGTGCCTGGCGACACAAAATGTCGTTGTGTACAACATCCGGAAATCTTCCCTCAGGTCCAAAACAAAGCGCTACTTGCGCGGCGACGGCTTGAGCATAAAGAGACGAAATTAGCCCTTGTGCAACCAAAGAAGAGGATATCCCGATGCGTATGATATCATTCGACCCGATCCCAGCCAACGTCACATCAAGACGAAATTCCTTAGGATACCAAATCAATTTATGCACTGAAGAGCAAAAATCATTGTCGCATTGTGCTTCTGCAAAAATGTGTTTGATGGCAAATAGTAGAAGAGCTTGAACCTGCTTAGCTTGAGAAAGCAAAGTACATTCACTCGTTGCAGGCATGATGTCAATTTGGACCCTTCGATTGAGGTCGATTTCTCCAACGACAATCATGGTGCCATCTGATTCAACGTAAACATCCCAGACATCAGAAAGTACGGGAGCGGCATCGATAGTCATCGTTACTGCTTTACCAGAGAATGAGAAGAGCACGGTCTCCCCATCTATGGTGGCGAAAGTCACAGACTTTCCAGAGCTATCGCATCCATCAGTTCTTACCTTCAAATCTTTACAATCATTCGAGGCGTTTTGAATAGAAAAACTAAAACAGTGCTGAGAATTGGAAACAAAACGCAATGGCTTGTCGATCCCTTCATCCAAACTTGGAACTCGCGAGAGAAATTTGCCACAAGGTTGGCACAATTCATATTCACATCCGTGCTCGCACTGATAACCGTCCCTATGCCCAGGTATGCGAAGGAAGCATAGAGCACAAAATTTACTAATTACATCGCGATCGCTTGCATATTCATCCTGGAGACTCACAGGAATCAAGTAGTGCTCATGGTGATGCGACTTGAAACGATTTGATGAAGCTAATTCCAATTCGCTCGTGTGCTTCGAAACACTTTCAGTAATTTCACCAACGAGTTCATCAAGCATCCCAGCATCCAGCCCTCGATTGCCCAAATCGATACTAAGTCGTCCCTTACTTCCATTGATCACGCGGCGGGCCAACTCCAATGCAAGTGCACGGGTTGCTGGGGTTTTGAAATTATCTTGAAGTGGTGCTGCAGCGACTGTCATCAAAGAAATGGGTGGAATGAAAAAGGCTGATTCTACTGTGGCCTCTTCTTGCTGCTGTGAAGCTATAGCACTGTCCAACCATGTTGTGTGTGCCAAATTGAGCGGTTCATTCCCCCGAAGGTCAATGAGAGTCAGCGAGTTCATTTGGCTAACACATTGTGGCAAATGATCAAACCCGCATCCTGAAAGGATGAGTGTTTCAAGATTTGGAATCACTACTCCTAAGTCGGTTGGCAATTGATTCAAGGAAAGGTTGTCGGACAAATCCAGATGCCACAAGTTCCTTAAAACATCAAGTTGAGAAAAACCCGACAGATGAGATGTTGACGCAAAGAGATTTGCTTCTTCCCTGCCACGAGACAACGCATCCTCAGAGGTATTTGGCCACGAACCCATCCACGTACTCGCAAGACGCCGCGCTGTCCCGAAAAGACCCGTCAAATTGTTATCTCGAAGTGAAAGGCTGTGAGCCGCTGGTGACTGTAAAGCCATGGCCGCTACAATTGCTGGGAGACAACCAGAAGTAATACCCACCTCGTCAAGGGCAAACCAGTCATTTTCCAAAGGACTGAAGGATAAAGAACTCCGTGCTTGGGCCCGTTGCAGCGCGTCGCGCTGCGCTGCAGTGTAGCCTTCAGCAGCGCCCAGCGCAGGACATGATGATGGATGTTGCGAACCGCGAGTGACAATTTGGGCTGCAGCCTCGATAAAATGTGCTGCAGTCAAAAATAGGTGCTGAGATGACCGAGAGGCTGGCGAGTTGTTTGTACTTACGAGATCAAAGAGCCCACCAGGAGCTAGAGCAAAATCAACCGCACTTTCGCCTCGTGGCGTCAAAGCGGGACTCAAACTACTCAAAACTTCGGCTCCGTCAACTCCTATATCTTCAAGTGCAGCGTACGATGATTTCATTTGGTTAATGAGAGTGTCCACAACGGAAGCAGCCTGTGGCCCAGCACGTGCAGCGACGTGAAGAGGAAAGAAACCATTAGCGTCAGCACAGCCAGGACTCGCCGAATTTGATAGCAAAAGTTCAGCCATCCCAGCGTTGCCAACGTCGTTTGGAGCATTCTCGCTTTCCAGTGCAGCAAGCAAATGCAATGCTGTCGAACCCGTGACAAGGGCCGGCACGTTTACGGCTGCACCGAGCTCCACTGCTTTGCTAACCATATCCGTAGCGATAGAATCCTGAAGCCTCGTGCCGGGCAAGGGCTCAAAAATTGCGTGCAGTAGATTGTAATCATTTGTGTCTGTAATGGAGGCCAAGTTGGAATGTTGCTTGAAAGCAGCTCTCAAAGCACGCATATCGGCAGAAGCAGCGGCAACGTGCGTTGGTGGTACCCCCTGAGCGTTCAGGATTAAGCGCAAAAAGGCAGGTCCGCTCACTCGGTGAATTGCCTCAATAATGGTGAGAACAAGTGGGCGCGCAGCCTCGTTTGCGAGGAACGCTAGCCACGTACCAATCAAAGCCCCACTTCGGAGAGCTAGAGTACAGTGCGAATCAGTGGCAGCACCAAGCCACTCGTTTAGCTCCTCCACACTGCACTCTCCATCCTCTTCCTCAGAGTCTGTGCTCATTTCACTTTGGTTAGCTGCCGCAGCAGCGAGCGATCGGCCTCTAGGAGAGCCTAGAATGTCAGCATACAACAATTCTACTGCTGAAATGTCAAAGTTATCAAATTTTGTCCACGCGCCACCCAAGCTCGCTAACACTTCGCGTAGCAAAGCCGGCGTCAATCCGGCATGTTCATTTGCATTATTCTTAGCTCGGGCCAAAGCAGAAGCCCGTTTCACCTAGACAATCAAGAAAGGTTACTCAAAGGATCTGATTCGAGTTCCTTATTTAGTATAATCCTAAGGGCCCCTGGTATATTTGGATTTGCCTCACCTTACGGGCTTGGCTAGCTCGAGGAGCAGCAGTTGAATGCGCTCCACCTCTAGCACCCGAGGTCAAACCCACGCGAGACTCAAAGAGAGGTTCAGTTAGGCATGGAACTGTCCCGAGCCCAGCTGCTAATCCGGCCGACAAGCTTGACGTGAAAGGCAACTCGGAATGGCCACGATGGGCATCAGAGGCCGCTCCTATCAGCTCAGTCAAACTGCTGAGCTTGAACATGATATCGCTCACTGCCGAAGCATCGTTTGATCGAAGAAGTAAGTATATCTCAATCGCAGTCGCAAACTCCCGAGCAACTAACGGATTGTGGGCCGACGAAGTACTGACTGCAGCAGCGGCCTTCGCAATGACGCTTGATGAAGCTTCAGACCCAGGAGTGGCCAGACTCCGAGAGAGAGCCAAAAGATTGACTCCTACGCTTGT